>ERZ1370068.4796-contig-3851_pt1 | contig 20591 bp, 30 predicted proteins | sample MGYA00561227_ERZ1370068 | MGnify/ENA primary metagenome ERZ1370068 (study PRJEB38410, sample SAMEA6850437) | metagenome | study: Metagenomic assessment of the ecological functions of the soil: analysis of the soil microbiota associated with the... | reverse complement strand
CTGAAGCTGGGCGGCGCGACATCATTCGATAACGCGATCCGCTCGTATGAGCACCGATGGTGCAATGGTGATCCCGAGCGTCCTGGCCGTTTTGAGGTTGATGACAAGGTCAAACTCGGTGGGTTGTTCGACCGGCAGGTCGCCGCCGGGCTTGGCACCTCTGGAGCATCTTGTCCAAGCTGTTTCCCGACAAGGTCGGAGGCCATGATCGAGGTTCCCGTGAGGTTCCCCCCGGGGCGCGCGAGGCTGGCGACGAGTCCGCTCCCCAGGGGATTCATCCCGTCAACATCCCGACACGCCCATCGCCAAACACCATGAGAATCTTCTTAAAGTCGGTCGCCATGCGCAGCTGCGAATAGATGTAGCGATATGCCTCTAAGCATGAAATTCCGCCGGCGCTTATCACGGCGAGCCATCGATCACCCGCAAGCCTCGGCGCCCGCCTGCCAGCCTCGGCGCTGATCAGCTCAAGCAATTCACGTGTCATGTCCAAAAGTAGAAGTGGGTCTGAATCGGAATTGTGCACGAGCCCAATCATTTTTGGCGCTCGCTCAGATTCGTCTCTCAAAAGTCGAATCTGGACACGATTCCCGTGAATCGTGCTCTTTCTGATCTCGACCCGGCGATCCCCGCCCGAGAAGAGTTTGTATTTTGTCTTCCAGCGAGGCAGCGGTTTTCGATGGCAAACGGATGGGAGCGGTGATGGTCAGCAACACTGTCATGCCGTCCGGCACGGTTTCGCCAAGGGTGGCTTGCAGACGTTCAATGAGCCTGGTCGCAACCTTATCGAACCTCAACCGAGGCTTGGCGGTGTTACCTTGACCCAGTGCCGCGCCGCTTGAGGGTTGTGATGTCAACAGCAACCCGTTTCCCAGCGACCATGATAGTAGGCGTCGGGGGGATCACTACCCTTTTCCCACGTTGCCGAGAACCGTCGGGCGACGGCTTCGATGGCGGTTCGCTCCTGCTTCTTCAAATCCCTCATGCGTCCCTACCTCCGAGGTCTCCAGCCCAGGTTCACAATTCACTCTGCGATTCGTGAGGCGCACGCCTCATGTCCGGATAACGTGACGGTATCAGCCGCGGCGCGCTCTGCGCGCGGTCGGCTGCATGCGTTCGTTCGACATTCGCCGGAAACGGCGAGACGCATCGCGTCATCGAATCACCTGGTCTGCCTGCTGGAACAGCGAGCGCGGGATCGTCAGGCCCAGGGCTTTGGCTGTCTTCGTGTTGATCACCAGCTCGAACTTGGTCGGCTGCTCAACGAGGCAGGTCAGCCGGCTTTGCACCCTTGAGGATCTTGTCCACGGTAGGCCGCTGAGCGCCGGTAATGGTCGATTCTGTCGGGTCCGTAGGACATCAGCCCACCGTCGTCCGCGAAGTCACGGTATCCGTACACGGCCGGGAGCCGTCATGCTGCGCCGCCAGCGCGACGATCCGCTTGCGATGGCTCCACAGCACCGGATCGTCAAACACGACCAGCCCGGCGGCTCCTCTCTAACGGCCGCGTCGAACCCGACCTCTATCTCCTTCGGATTTCGCGCCTCGAGCGGCTGAAGCTGCGCCCCCAGCTTCTGGGCAGCGATCCGGGTCTCCTCCAAGAACAGGCCATGAATGGGATTGTCCGAATTCGCGAAGATCAGCCACGCGGGGCATGCTGCGCACGACCTGCGCGAGCAGATCGAGTCGCTTGCCGCTCAACTCGCGCTGTCAGCAGGCTGATGCCCGTGATGTTGCCACCAGGGTCGGGCGAGGGTGGCGATCAAGCCCATCTTCACCGGCTCGCCGATGCCAACGATGACGATGGGAATCGAGCTAGTCGCGGCCTTTGCTGCGCGGCTTGCGGGCGTGGCCGCGGAGACGATCACGTCCACCCTGAGCCGCACCAGCTCCGCTGCGAGCTCCGGAAGGCGCTCGTGACGACCGTCCGCCCATCGCGGCTCGAGCACGATGTTCTGGCCCTCGACGTAGCCAAGCTCGCGCAGGCCCTGCCGGCAGGCCTCCCGCAGATGTCTACCCTCCGCGGGGATGAAGGAGAAGAGGTAGCCGACATGCGGAACTCGCTGCGCCGACTGCGCTGCCAGACGGAGCGGGGCCGCCAAGAGGCTCATCCCGACCACGGTGACGAAGGCACGTCGCTTCATAGCCATTTGTGTGTCGAACTCGAACTGGACAGACCCGCGTATCCCGCTGCGTAATAAGAGATTAGTGGAAGCAGAAGCCGCCGTCGACGACCATGACCTGGCCCGTGATGGTGTCGGTCCGGCAGAACGTCACGACCTGCTCGGCGATGTCGCCGGCCTCCGCCGCTCGTCCGAGCACCACGCTCTTTCGCAGATGCTCGGTCACCTCGGGCGGAATCCGGCTGGCCATCCGCGTGCCCTCGACGAGGCCCGGCGCCACACAGTTGACGGTGATGTCGGGCGCCAGGGCCACCGCGAGACAGCGGGTCAGGTGAATGAGCGCCGACTTGCTCGACGCATAGGCGAGGGAGCTGCCCGTCGGCAGTAGCCCGGCGACCGAGGCGATATTGACGATGCGGCCGCCGCCCGCCTTTCGCATGTGCGCCGCGGCGGCCCGCGCGAGGAGGAAGGGCCCGCGCACATTGGTGTCGAACATCCGGTCCCACACGTCGACGGTGAGCCGGCCGATCTCCGTGAATGGGATGCCGATATTCCACGCGGCATTGTTGACGAGGACGTCGAGGCGCCCGAACGCGTCCGCGGCGGCGCCGACGGCCGGATCGATCGCCGCGGGGTCGGCCTGGTCGAGCTGCACCGCCGTGGCCGCGCACCCGAGGGCCTCAACTGCCGCGACGGTTCTCGTCGGCCCCGCGCCGGTTGCCGACATAGGCCACTGCGACACTGCACCCCGCCCGGGCCAGGGCCAGGCTGATCGCCGTACCGAGATCGCCCGATCCCCCGTCACCAGCGCCCCGCGTCCGCGAAGATCCATGAGAGCCCTATCCCTCCTCGAGTGCGCCTGTGTGCAAGGTAAAGTAGCATCGTTGTCATGCGCTGCTCCGCGTGCCACCATGACAACCCGCCCCGGGCGAGGTTCTGTACGGGCTGCGGTGCCCCTCTCGGCGCCATCTGCGCCGTCTGCGCGGGCTGCTCGGCCGAGCTGCCCGCGGGTGCGCGCTTCTGTCCAGAATGTGGGCGCGCCGTCGAGGCGGCGCCCGCGCCCGCCGAGCGCCCGCGGTCGGCGGAAGTCTACACGCCGCGCCACCTCGCCGACAAGATCCTCACCTCTCACGCGGTGCTGCAGGGCGAGCGCAAGGCGGTGACCGTGCTCTTCTGCGATCTCGTGGGCTCCACCGCCCTCGCCGAGCGCCTCGGCCCCGACCTGATGCACGACCTCCTGAGCCGCTTCTTCGAGCTCGCCCTGGCGGAGGTGCACCGCGTACGAAGGCACGGTGAACCAGTTCCTGGGCGACGGCTTCATGGCGCTCTTCGGCGCGCCCATCGCCCACGAGGACCATGCCCGGCGCGCCGCGCTCGCCGCCCTCGGAGTTCGCCCGCGCCGTGACCGACCGGCCGCTGCCTCTCGAGTCTGGCGAGCCCGTGACGCTCCGCGTGCGGATGGGGCTCAACACCGGGCTCGTCGTGGTCGGGGCGATCGGCGACAACCTGCGCATGGACTACATCGGCGGTCGGAGACACGACGCATCTCGCGGCCCGGCTTCAGCAGGCGGCCGCGCCCGGCGCAATCCTGCTTAGCGAGGCGACCGCCCGACTCATCGAGCACCAGGTCGCGCTCGAGCCCGCCGGCACGCTCGAGCTCCGCGGGCTCGCCAGCCCGGTCACGGCATTTCACCTCGTCGGCTCGGAAGCGCCGTCGTCGGTGCTCGGCACGTCCGATCGGTGGACCCGGAGCCGCTTCGTGGGCCGCGACCGCGAGATCGCGACCCTCGGCGAGCTGTTCGTCCAGGTGGAGCAGGGACGGGGGCGAGTGGCGGGCGTGGTCGGTGAGCCGGGCCTCGGCAAGTCGCGCCTTCTCCTGGAGCTGAGGCGCGCCGTCGGCGCCCGCGCGCGGTTCCTCGAGGGCGCTGTCTGTCGTACGGCGCCGCCGTGCCGTACCTGCCCATCCTCGACCTCGTGCGCGGCGCCTGCGGCATCGCCGACGTCGACCCGCCGGAGCGTGCCGCCGACAAGGTGCGCGCCACCCTCGACGCGCTCGGCGGGGACGGTCGGGACCGGGCGCCCTACTCCTGCATCTGCTTGGGCTCAAGGAGGTCCGACCTCGCCGAGTCGCAGGACGAGGCTGCGCGAGCTGGACGGCGACGTGCTGATGGCGCGGACCCTCGACGCGCTCCGGCAGCTCTGGCTCAGGACGAGCCGCGGGCTTCCGCTCGTCCTCCTCGTCGAGGACCTGCACTGGATCGACGCCGCCTCCGAGGCCTCCCTCGCCTCACTCGTCGAGAGTCTCGGCGGCGCCCGCGTGCTCGTCGTCGCGACCTACCGGCCCGGCTACGGTCCGCCCTGGATTGACCGATCGTATGCGACGCAGATCTCGCTCGGGCCCTTGCGCCGCGACGAGAGCCTCGGCATCCTCCGCGTGCTCCTCCCGGGCCTCGGCTCCGACGACCCGCTCGCCGCGATGGTCCTCGACAGGGCAGAGGGGAACCCGTTCTTCCTCGAGGAGCTCTCCCACGTGGTCAGCGATCGGGCCGCGGGCGGGCTCGCCGTTCCCGACTCCGTGCAGGGCGTCCTCGCCGCGCGCATCGACCGGCTCACCGAGCGGGCCAAGCACGTGCTCCTGACGGCTTCCGTGCTCGGCCGCGAGATGACGGAGCGACTCCTCCGCGCGGTGGTCGACGACCCCGGCCGGGTCGACGCCGCCCTGGCCGAGCTGGGGCGCCTCGAGCTCCTCCACGAAAAGTCGGAGGGCGACGAGCGCGCCTGGGTTTTCAAGCACGCGCTCACGCAGGAGGTGGCCCACTCCATGCTGGTCGCGGGACGCCGCCGCGCGCTGCACCGCCGCGCGGCGGTGGCGCTCGCGGCGCTCTATCCGGAGCGCGCGGGCGAGCTACATCCGCTGCTCGCCCACCACTATCTCGCGGCCGAGGCCTGGGCCGAGGCGGCCGAGCACGCGCGCCGGGCGGCCGAGGCCGCCATCGGGCCTGGGCGAACCGGGAGGCGCTCGCGCGCTACGACCAGGCGGTGCTCGCCGCGGAGCGCGCGGGGCTGCCCGCCGCGGCGCGCCTGCCTCGTGCTCCAGGCGCGCGCCGACGTGCACGCCACTCTTGGCAGCTTCGAGCCGGCGCGCGCCGATCTCGAGGCGGCGCTGGCGCTCGCCGAGCAAGACGGCGACCAGTGGCGCAGGGCCACCTGCTCACCGACCTCGGCGCGCGGTGGGGCGGCCATAAGGACTACGCGCGTGGGCTCGGAGCTGACCCGCCGGGCGGTGGACGTGCTCGCACCCGCGGCGCGAGCCGAGCGCTTGCGGGCGCCCGCGCCCAGCTCGGCGTGATGCTCTTGAATCTCGTGCGGATGACCGAGAGCCGCCGCGAGCTGGAAGCGGCGCTGGCGCTGCTACCGCGAGCTCGACGACGCGCCGGGGCACGGGCGAGCGCTCGAGATGCTCGCGATGAACCTGTGGCTCTCCGGCCACGTCGGCTCCGCCGTCGCGGCGGTCGAGGAGGCGCTGCCCAAGCTCGCCGCGGCGGGGAGCGGCGCGGGGAGATCACCGCGCTGGTAGGGCTCGGCGCCGCGCGGGCCTGGGGCGACAAGATGAGCAGTGGGCGCCCGTCGCTCGAGCGGGCGCTCGCCATCGCGCTCGTGCTCGAGGCGCGAGGCGACGAGGCCTTCGTGCGCTGCCGCGTGGCCGACTTCGGGATGGAAGCGGGCGCGTACGGCGCGGCCGTTTCGCGAGAGCTCGACGGCGCTCGCGATCGCGCGGAAAGCTCGGCCATCTGGAGTGGACGGTGTATGCCCTCGACGTGCTTGGTCGGGTCCATGCCGAGTGCGGAGCCTGGGCCGAGGCGCGAGGTCCTGCACGAGGAGGAGCTCGGCCTGGCGCGACGGCTTGGCGCCGCGCTCTGGATCGCGGATGCGCTCGGCAATAGTGGGCAATGATCTGCTCGAGGCGGGCGATCTCGATGGCGCGCGAGGCTACCTCGAAGAGGCGGTACAGGTGGCGGGCGAGTGCGCGGAGAAGGCCGTGCATCCGCTCGCGCGCTTGGAGCGATCTGGCGATCCTGGCGGGGCGGCCCCGGGACGCACTCGAGGCCTCCGCTCGCCTGCGCGCGACGGCGGGCGAGTATCGCGTCTTCGCGATCCAGGCGGAAGCGCATCGAGGCCGAGGCCTGGGCGCTCCTCGGTCGACTCGACGACGCCGAGGCGGCGCTGGTCGACGTGATCCGCGAGGCCGAGCGTGCCGAGGCCACGCCGACCCGCTGGCGCGCGGAGCTCGCGCTGGCCGAAGTCCTGCGATTCCGGGGGACCAGGTCAGGGCGCGCGAGGCCGCTGCTCTGCGCGCTCGCCTCCTCGAGGCCATGATGGCGGAGCTTCCGCCGGCCTGAGCGGGGCGCTCGCCGCCTCGGCTCATGCGGCGAACTCAACGACTCGCGGCCGACTGACCCATTCCACTCGCCCGGGGCGACGAGTTCGCCCCGGGCGAGTACTACTTCGCACCACACCCCGCTTCGAGACCTGCGCACCGGGTAACGCCTGGCTGAACGGCGTCGCCGTGTGGGTCCGCCGTGCGCTCGCCGGGCGTGGCGATTCGACTCTACGTGGTCAGCGAGTCACGGCGTCATCGTCTTCTTCGGTGATCCACCCCATTCGATCGCGAAGTCCCAGGCCGGGCCAGCCGGGATTGTCGGGATCGGCGGCGCTGCGTGGAACCGGCCGATGTGTTCGGCGAGGTCCATCCGGCGACGCCCATTCGACCCGTCGCGGTCTCCTTCGAGAGGGGCTCGATGAACTCGGGCTGGTATGCGGAGTGCAGGCCGATACGGATACAGATCGGACTGAGGGCATGAGGGCACGGGTCCGCGACTCGTCGTGGCGGAGGTGGCTCCGGTCCCGTGAGGTTTCTGGAACGGGCGATTGAGATCGAGCTGCTGAGGCCGTGGCGCCGGTCACCACGAGCAGAAGCGGCAGGGTGACGAGCGGCAGTGTCCGGGTTCGCGTGCTCATCGTCATTCTCCTTTCACATGGAGTGAGTGCACGAGCCATGCCTAGAGCAGGATTCGAGAAAATGTATGAGATGCGGGCCGTTACGATTGCCTCGGAAACGTGCAGAACCTGCTCAGGGATGTTAGGTCTGACCGTGTAACTCCTACCTGGCGGATGCGCATGCCGGTGGTAAGGTGTCTGGGCGAGTCGAGGCGAACGATGAGGCGAGCGCGACGAGAGCGAGCACGAAGCGGGAGTGGCCGTGAGCCCGGCGGCCGATCTCGCGCGCGTCATCCGTGCGCGGGACTTCCAGCGCTCCACGAGATGCTCAAGCACTGGTCGCCGCCGACCACCGCTGAGCCTGATCGAGGCTCTGTCGGTGGAGGAGCAGGTGGTCGCCTTCCGACTGCTTCCCGCGCGACCTCGCCGCCGATGTCTTCGAGTATCTCCCGCTCGAGGCGCAGGAGCGCCTGGTCAAGGCCATGGCCACCGAGGAGGTGGCGAAGATCCTGAACGAGATGGCGCCCGACGACCGCACCGCGCTCCTCGACGAGCTTGCCCGCGGCGGTGACGCGCCAGCTCCTGAACCTGCTCACGCCGCAGGAGCGGTCGATCGCGGTGTCGCTGCTCGGCTATCCCGAGGGCAGCATCGGCCGGCTCATGACGCCGGACTACGTGCGCGTCCGGCCCGAGTGGCGCGTCGAGCAAGGCCTCGAGCACATCCGGCGCTACGGCCACGACAGCGAGACGCTGTCGATCCTCTACGTGATCGACGATGCCGGGCGGCTGATCGGCGAGGTGCCGATCCGGAAGATCCTGCTCGCCCCGCGACGGCGCGCATCGCGGAGCTGATGGACCACCGCGTGGTGGCGCTCGAGGCACGGGGACAACCAGGAATCGGCGGTGCCGATCTTCCAGCACGAGGATCGCGTGGCCGCTGCCCGTGACGGATCTCGCAGGGCATGCTCATCGGCATCGTCACCGTCGACGACGTGCTCGACGTGGCGGAGTCGGCGGCCACGCGCACGCTGCAGCGCTTCGGCGGCATGGAGAGCGCTCGACGAGCCGTATCTGCAGATGCGCTTCCTGTCGCATGATCCGCCGGCGCGGCGGATGGCTCGTCATCCTGTTCCTCGGCGAGATGCTCACCGCCACCGCCATGAGCTTCTTCGAGCGGGAGATCGAGCGGGCGGTGGTGCTCGCCCTGTTCGTGCCGCTCATCATCTCGAGCGGCGGCAACTCCGGCTCCCAGGCGGCGACCCTCGTGATCCGCGCGCTGGCGCTCGGCGAGGTCGGCCTCGCCCGAGTGGTGGCGGGTCATGCTCCGCGAGATCCGCGCAGGGCTCACGCTCGGCATCATTCTCGGCGCCATCGGCTTCTCGCGCATCGCGGCCTGGTCGGCGGTGAGCGACATCTACGGCCCGCACTGGCTCCTGGTCGCGCTCACCGTGGGGCTGGCGCTCGTCGGCGTCGTGCTCTGGGGCACGCTCGCCGGGTCGCATGCTGCCCTTCGTGCTGCGCCGCCTCGGCTTCGACCCCGCGGCGCTCCTCGGCGCCGTTCGTGGCGACCCTGGTCGACGTCACCGGGCTCGTCATCTACTTCAGCGTGGCGATGGTGGATCCTGCGCTGGCGCTTGCTCTAGAGCGATGATAGGGCCCGTCTGCTTCGTTGGCGCCCTCGACCGCCGTGCCACGTAACGCGCGAGGCAGTCGGGCCGACGAACTTTCGTCTGCGAGGGCCCAGGCACTGGCCCCGCACTCCCCTACGCGACTACGCCTCGCTGTTGCCTGCCATCGGAAGCGCCGCCTGCAATCGGACTCTTCTCTCGCTCTAGCCGGGTTTCTCCGACAGGCTGCAGCTAGGCGCACATGACCTGTAGCGGCTGCCGCTTCGAAGCCCCCGCCGATTTCGCGTTCTGCCCCAAGTGCGGAGCCCGGCTCGCCGGGCTCCCGCGCCCCCGCCTCCGCCCTCGGCGACCGCCGCGCCCGACGGCGACCGCCGCCCCGTCACCGTGCTCTTCGCGGACCTGGTCGGGTTCACGGCCCTCAGCGAAGGACTCGATCCCGAGGAAGTGCGCGCGATCCAGGCCGACCTCTTCCGCGAGATGGCCGCGTCGATCGAGCGCTACGAGGGCTTCGTCGAGAAGTTCGTGGGCGATGCGGTGATGGCCGTCTTCGGGGCCCCGCGCGCGCACGAGGACGATCCCGAACGCGGCCTGCGCGCGCGCTCTCCTGATGCGCGACCGGATGGGCGCGCTGAATCTCCGCTGGGAGCGGCGGGTGGGGCGGCCGCTCGCGCTGCACATCGAGGTCAATACCGGCCCGGTGGTGGCGGGCCGGATCGGCGCGACCGCCGACGCCGCCTACGCGGTGACCGGCGACACCGTCAACACCGCCTCTCGCCTGCAGAGCGCGGCGCCGCCGGGCGAGATCTTGATATCCGACGCGACGTATCAGCTCACGCACCACGCCTTCGCGTTCGCCCCGCGCGAGGAGATCCGGCTCAAGGGCAAGAGCGAGCCGGTGGGGTCTATCGCGTGCTGGACTCGCTCGCGGCCCCGCGCTCCGCCCGCGGCCTCGAGGGCCTCGGGCTGGCCGCGCCCTTCGTCGGCCGGCGAGCGCGAGCTGTCGCCTGATGGACGCGGCCTTCGACGACATGCGGGCGGGGCGCGCCCAGGTGCTCAGCCTCATCGGCGAGCCAGGAGTCCGGGAAGTCGCGGCTGCAGCGGGAGTTCTTCGCGCGCCTCGAGGCGGCTGGCCGCCTCGAGGGCACCACGATCCGGCGCGCGGCATGCTCGGCGCTGGGCGAGCAGGACCTACGGAGCGGCGGCCGCGCTCCTGCGCGACGCCTACGGGGTGGAGCACGGCGATTCCGTCGAGGTCGCCGTGAGCAAGCTCGCGGCGGGCCTGATGCCGCTCGGGGTCGACGCGGAGGATCGCGCGGCGATGGTGGCCGCGCTCGCCCGGGTGCTCGGGCTCGAGCAGGACGACGCGCATGCGCCATCTGGAGCCGGAGCAGCTCAAGCGTCAGATCTTCATGGCCACCCGCGCCTTGGTGGAGCGGCGGCTCGCCGCCGGCCCGCTCAGTGCTGGTCGTCGAGGATCTGCACTGGGCCGACGCCGCCTCCATCGAGCTTGCTGGGCGCGGTCGCGGATCGGCTCGCCGATCGTCCGCTCCTGGTCTTCCTCGATGTCATCGGCCGACGCTCGAGCCGGATGCGCTGGGCACGAGCCGGGTTCCGCAGCACCGTGTTCGAGGTCACGCCGCTGTCCCGGTCCGACAGCGAGGACCTGCTGGCGGAGTGGTTCGGGGACTCGACGCGGCTCTTCCCGGAGCGCCTGCGGGCCCTGATCCTGGAGCGGGCCGGCGGCAACCCGCTGTACCTCGGAGGAGGTGGTGCGCGGCCTGGTCGCGGCCGAGCTGCTGGTCCGCGACGGCCTGGCGTGGCGCTGCACCGAGGAGGCACGCGACCGCGCAGGTGCCCGCCACCTGCACGGGCTGCTGCTCGCGCGCCTGGACCGGCTCGACGCGCGCGGAGCGGCAGGTCATCCAGGAAGCGGCGGTGATCGGTCCCCGCTTCGAGGTGTCCGCTGCTGAAGGCGGTCTCGGCCGAGCCCGCCGCGGTGGACGCGGCGCTCGACGCGCCGTCGTCGGTGCCGATCTGGTGACGCCGGGGCCGGATCGCCGGTTCCGCCATGGGCTCCTCCAGGAGATCGTGTACCAGAACATCCTCGTGGCGCGCCGCACCGAGCTACACGCGCGCGTCGCCACCGCCTCGAGGCCCAGGGCGTCGGCGGCCCGAGAGTCTCGATCGGCTGGTGGCCCTCGGCCACCACTGGGCCCTCGGCGCCGACAAGCGCCGGGGCGCGCGCTACCTGATGGCGGCGGGCGACTGGGCGCGCGGCATGTATGCGCAACGCGGACGCGATCCAGCACTATCGAGCGGGCGCTCGACGCGCTCGAGCACAGTGCGACGCGGTCGAGAGCGGAGCGGCTCGTGGCCTGGGAGCGCATGGCCGACTGTCTCGGCCCGACCGGACGGCGGGGACCGCGCTCGGCGAGTACGACATCGTCGAGGCCGGGTACCGCGCGGCGGGGGACGCGCCGGCTCAGGCGCGCATCCTTCGCAAGATGGGCGGCCTTCACTGGGACGCCGGCGACCGCTGGCGCGGGCGCTCCAGTGCTTCGAGGCCGGGCTCGCCCTGCTCGGCGACGATCGCGAGCACATCGAGCAGGCGCACTCCTACCAGGAGATGGGCCGGCTGGCCTTCCGCGGCGGCGACAGCCAGCGGGCCGTCGAGTGGGCGGAGCAGGCCCGGCTCACGCCGAGCGGCTCGCCGCCGACCCCGCGCTCGACGCGGACGGGCGCGTGGAAGCGGTGACCGCCGCCGCGCAGAGCCACAACACGCTCGGCGTCGCCTTTGCCCGCCTGAACCGGCTGGAGGAGGCGGTCGCGCACATCGAGCGCAGCGTGGCCCTCGCCCGGGAGAGCGGGCTCCTGCAGGCCGCCTGCCGCGGGCTCGCGAACCTGGAGCGTGCTCTACAGCACGCCTCGATCCGCGCGCGGGCGATCGAGACCTGCACGGCCGGCCTCGAGATGGCCAAGAAGATCGGCGACCTCGGGTTCCAGTCGCGCCTCTACGCGAATCTCGCGGTGGCCTACTGCGCGCTCACCAACCGCTGCGACGAGCAGGGCGTCGGCGCCGCGCATGCCGCGATCGATCTCGATCGGCGCCTCGGGCAGCTCGATCATCTGGCGGTGCCGCTGATCGTGCTCGGGCAGATCTACCAGTGTCACGGCGATCCGACCCGCGCGATCGGGCACTACCGGGAAGCGCTCGCGCTCGCCGAGGCGGCCGACGAGCCGCAGCTGCTGTTCCCTGCTATGATGGCCTCGCCACCGCGCATCTCGATCTGGGCGACGAGGGCCAGGCCGAAGAGTTCATGCAGAAGGCCCAGGCGGTCGTGCGAGCGCGCCGGGCTCGAGCCCGACGCGCTCGGGTGGTGCTGCCGTTCCTCGATTGACTCGAAGACAGGAAGGAGACCCTCGTCATGGCAGCTTGTCCTCCTGCGCCCCGGTGATCCCGCCCCCGACTTCGCGCTGCCCGCGGTCAATCGAGAGGGCCAGATCTCGCTCGACGACTATCGCGGTCGCAGCCCGGTCCTGGTCGCCCTGTTCCGCGGCGCTGCACTGCCCTTCTGCCGGCGCCAGCGTCGTGCAGCTGGGCACCACCGCAGGACGAAGCTCAAGGCAGATGGGCGTGGAGACGATGGCGGTGGTCAACACCCCGCTGGAGCGCGCGCGGCTCTACTTCAAGTACCGCCCCGCGCAGGTGCTGCTCGGCGCGATCCCGGAGGCGGCGACCCACCGGGCGTTTCGACTGCCCGCGGGCGTCGATCGTCGAGGCCGAGTCGGCGGCGTCGTGGCCCCAGGGAGCGTCACGATGGGCCAGTTGCAGGCGGCGCGGATCAATCCCACCGGAGAGCTGCCCGCGCCCGCAGAACCCCTTCGCGGCGATGGAGACCCTGAACAAGAAGGGACGGATTCGAGGTGACCGAGGTCGACCAGCAGGTCGCCGCCGCGCACGGCACCCAGCTCGGCGGGCACTTCCTCATCGGCCGGGAAGGGATCATCCGCTGGGGGCAGTGTCGAGGCCGGCGAGCGGGCCGGCGACCTCGGCAAGTTCCCGAGCGACGAGGAGATCCTGCGCGCGGCCCGCGCGCTCTAGCCGGGAAGTTCAGCCCGGCGGGAGGGGATCCTTCGTCCGCGGCGAGGCAAGGTAGACCGCGCGGCCCACGGCCACCAGAGTCCCCGACGCGTCCCGGATCTCCACGTCGGCCACGCTGACCGTCCGACCCACCCGCAGCGTCCGCCCCACCGCGAGGAGGTCGCCCCGGCGCGCGGGCCGGAGGTAATCCACGCGGAGGTCGATCGTGGGCACGCCCTGGCCCGTCTCGGTGACCACGGCGTAGTCGCCGGCGATGTCGGCCAGCGCGCTCGACCACGCCGCCGTGGAGCCAGTCGGTGCCGTCGCTGCGGAGGAACTCCTCGCGAAACGGCAGGCGCATCTCGATCACGCCCTTGTCGGCGCGCACGACCTCGAGGCCGAGGAAGCGCATGAAGGGCGAGTGCTCGAAGCTGAGCTCGGGCGTTCATGCCGTGGCCTCTGAACTGGATGTCCTGGGCGCCCTCCCAGAGCACGAGGCGCCCCAGCTCCTTGAACGACTCAGCGTCCGTCGACCACCGTGAGAAGTGATTGCCCGCGAGCTGGCCCACCTTGCTCGCGAAGCGGGTGCTGCCGTAAGGGAACAGGATTCCGTCTCGCTGATCCCGCCCGGGTAGAGCAGGATCTCCCCGGGGCGGGGAAACTGGTGTGGTTCTCGTATCCGAGGCCCAGTTGGAGATCGCCCAGCGGGGCATCCAGGCCGCCTCGCCGCTCCAGCCGGGTCTGGATGATCCCGCTCGCGATAGCAGCAGGCGGCGAAACGCCGCGCAGGACAGCGGCGCCGCCTGATCCTCGAAGCGCGCGGTGAACACCAGCTTTCCCGCCGTGATCCTGAGTGCGTTCATCCGCTCATCTCCCACGGGTGTCGTCGTCATCGTCACGCATCTCCAGGCCGGACTCAGGTCATCACCATTCACCCGGCGCTGCCGACCCCGGCTCCAGGCGAGCGCCGATCCGCTCGCGACCTGGCGCGAGATCATCACCGTCTTGGTGAGCGACTATGTCCGGCGATTTCCCGAGCAGTGCCCCGTCTCTGGCGTCTCCACCGACCACCCTCCGGCGAAGACGGGCGCGGACGGGCGGCTTCGTCAGAACGTGATCGGCGTCTGGCGCAGGCCCAAGGGAGGGCGATCTTGTAGTACGAGTCGAGAAATCCCGCCCACCACTCGCGGCGTCGCCCGCCGTGGGCCACCTCGGCGAAGAGACGGAGACTCTCGTCCTGCCATCGCTGGATCACGTCGAGATTCGCCGCGTCTTCCTCGATCAGCGCTCGGACGAGCGCGCGCGCATAGCTGATGTGCCGGGTCTCGTCGCGCACTCGCGCGCGATGGTTCACGGCGGAGAGCATGTCGCCGCGCGCCTCGGCGCCGTCCGCGAGGACGGCGAAGGTGGCTGGGCCGGCGGCACCCTCGGCCACGAAGTTGGCCTTGACGAGGATCCTCGATGGAGTCCTCGAGCTCCAGCACGTGCCGGAAGAATCGGCACGTGGTGCCCGGCTGCTCCCATGCCGGGAGCCAGTCTCGCTCGGGGAATGCCGGCCCGCTCGAACACGTCCCGGTCCATCTCGAGGTGGCGCTGCTCGTCGGCGAGCTGGAAGAGGCAGCACTCTTGAGCTCGTCGAAGGGGCGTTGGCCGCAGCCGTCGCGACGTAGTGAGTGGCCGACAGCTCTGGGGAAGTAGTTGTTGGCGAATTGCTCTGGTGGCGCGCTCCACGTAGCGGGGACTCACCGTCTTGTATGCCAGCGCTTCCGGCGGGATGGCCGCGCGCTCGGCGAGATACCGCTCGCGCTCGCGGGCCTGGAGCGCGATGTAGCGCTCCCACGTCAGATTTGCGGGGTCCTCGAAAGCGGGCCGGATCCTTGAGGGTGATTCGCTCAGGCGCCATGGTCACCTCCGCCCCGTCGTCCGGTAACTCTAAGCCGCTCGGGACGCGGTGTCAACAGCCGGTCGGGCAGATCATGTGCTCCCTACACGCCGTCCCCGCTCCTCGACAGGGGGCGCTCGGCACCCGTAGCGTCGAGAGGGGCCGACGGCGATGGACGAGTTGATGTTCGGAGCGGTGCGCGAGCGCGCAGAGGAAGGCGCGGGAGCGCCGGTGCCCGCGCTCGTCGACGCCGGGCCCACCGCGATGTCCTGGTCCGATACCGTTCTTTCGGCGGGCTCGTCGCGCTGGTGGTCGCGGCCACCATGAGCGGCCTCAGGACCGACGTGACCATCTGGGGGCTACGAGCTCACTATCCGTCCGGACCAGGTCGTCCTCCTGGCGCTGCTGCCGGCCATTGCCGTCGCGCTCACGCGACGCGGGCTTCGCCCGCTGGTGGTCGGTCCTGCACCTTCCCGTATTCGCGTTTCTCGCCGCCAACGCGGTGGCCTCGGTCGCCGTCTCCGGGGTGCGCGACGTGAGCCTCCAGGGCACGGCGCTGATGACCGTCTACGTCGCGATGTACACCGGAGTCGTCGTCCTCATCACCGATCGGCCGGCCTGGGCCCGTCGGCTCCTCGCGGTGGTCGTCGGGCTCGGCTTCGTCCATGCGCTCTACGGCACCGCGGCGCTGCTGCTGTTTGCAATCGGCATCGACGTGGGCGGAGTGATGTTCGGCCAGGTCGGCCCCGCACTCCGTCACGGCGAAGTCGACCTTCCCCGAAGCCAACCTCCTCCGCCGCGTTCATGCTGCTGCTCGCCATCTTCTCGGCGGTCCGTCTGTCTCGGCGTCGGGCGGAGTCCGTCGCGCCGCGTGGTTCGGCGGCTTCTGCCTCGCGGGCCTCGTGCTCGTCCTCACGGTGACTCGGGCCGCCTGGCTCAGCTTTCTCCTCGGCCTGCTCCTGCTCGGCCTCGCTCTCCTGATCCGCGGCAAGAGCCCGCGGTGTGTCCTCGCCGCGATGCGGCCCGTGCTCTTCCGGCCTGGTCGTGATCGCCGTGCTCTCGCTGGTCGTGTGCGACCCGCTGCTCTCTCGCCTGTGGGGCGAGGAGCACGTCCTGCTCACGCGGGTGTACAGCCTGAGCTTCCCTCGCGGACATGCCGGCGGACTGTCGCAACGATGTCGCGGTCCAGGGGGGCGGCGGTGTGGGCTCCTGCACGTCCGTGGTGGGCCGGCGAGGGATGTTCAGGAGGGGATCGAGGGCTGGCGCGAGCGGCCTCTGCTCGGCCACGGCACGTTCGGGGGCAAGGCGACCGGACGGGACTACTGGATGAGCAGCTTCATCCAGGCGCTCTACGACACCGGCCTGCTCGGCGCCGTTGCGCTTCTCGCGATGTACCTCGTCGTGATGGTGGCGCCGTGGCGGGCGTCGAGTCGCGCCCTCGACGCGGGCGAGCGCGACCTGTTCCTGGCGTGTGCGATCGGCAACGCTCTCCTGATGCTGACCTCGCAGCTCGCTTCCTTCCTGTGGGTCGGGTTCCCGTGGATCTTCATGGGGCTCACGACGGCCGCGGTCGTCGCCATGCGAGCCCGGCACGAGAACGCCACCGCCTGACAATCTACGCGACCGCGCGGCAAGGCGGCGCCGGGCTGCGTGATATCGTGGCGCGATCATGCCGCTGCAGAACCGGGTCACGCCGTTCGGCAACCTCGTGGCCGTCGAGGGCCGCGGCCTGCTCATGGGCAATCGCGGGCGGCTGCACGATGCGGAGCGGCGCATCGTCCGCTACGCGCAGGGGCGGCGCTGGATCGCGTGCCTCACCAGCTTCCGGGGAGGCGGCGCACTGTCATGACCCCAGGTCTCTACACCGAGCTGTTCTTCCTCGACGAGGCCGTCGCGCTGGCCGCCGGCCATCGGCCCTGTGCCGAATGCCGCCGTGACGATTACGCGCGCTTCAGAGCCGCGTGGGCCCGGGCCGTCTCGGAGGACACGTCCGCCGACGGCATGGATATGAGGCTCGACGCGGATCGGCGCGCCGGCCCGATGATCAAGCGGACGTACCGGGACGCCGCCAGCGCCCTTCCGGATGGCGCATTCGTCGACGTCGGCGGCGCCGCGTGGCTCGTCTGGCGGGGCGCGCTACACGCGTGGGCACCGGCCGGGTACGCCGAGCGGCGCGAGCCGGTAGACGGCCTCGTCACGGTGATCACGCCGCGGGCCGTCGTCGACGTGATCCGCGCCGGATACCAGCCCGGCGTTCACCCGAGCGCGGACCCCGGCGCCGGCATCGGCCCGGCCGCCGGCTGATAGCGCCGCCGCGGGTATCTGTTCAGCGCGCGCCGGGCCGGGCCCACATCTCGGCCTGGCACTCGCGCTTCGCCGTATCGGCGGCCGCGCAGATGCGCCCCTCCGCGGTCGGCGCGATCGAGCCCTGGGCCGTGAGCGTGATGAGGATCAGCGCCTTCAGATCCGTGCCCGAGGCCGCACAGGGCAGCGCCTGCGCGACCGGCGGCAGGATCCCCACGAACCCCTCCGCCTTCATCCCGAGTGATGAACTCGTTGACGACCACGCGGACCCGCTGCTCCGGGTGCTGCATCAGGTCGACCGCCGCCCGTCCGCCCGCCGGGCTCACGAAGAGCTTCGACACGCGGGGCGGGGCGGCGCTCGGATCGTGGACGAACGCGAGGCCGCTCACCTGGAGCCAGCGCCCGGCCCCCGGCTGGGAGATGGCGTTCTCCATCGCGCGCTGTGAGCTGTGCGCCGCTCAGCTCGACGAGGTAGAGGGGCGTGGGGAACTGCATGAGCTCCTCGACGTGGCGGCGCGTGATCGTCGTGCCCCTGGGCAGGTCGTGGTTGAGGCGCAGGGAGCCGGCGTTGATGATGGCGGCATCCGCCTCGCACGCGGTGAACGCCTCGCGCATCAGGTCGGTCACCCAGTTGCCGAGGGACGTCTCCGCGCCGCGGACCTTCTCTTCCTCGGCGATGAGCGGCGTGCGGGTCGTCGCCAGGGGCTCGGCCAGACAGGAGGCCGGCTTGCCCTGCTTGGCGCAGAACTCCGCCGCGTGCCGCTCCAGCCACTGGGCGACGCGCCCGGCCACCGCGGGGTCGGGCCGGATCGCGCTGTCCATCTCGCGCAGGGACGCGCTCGACGCGCACGCGGCCGTCGGATCCGAGGCGGAGCGTGATCACCCACGCCGTCGCGGCATCCGCGTCGGCCTTGAAGATGCGCGGCGTGCCGCCGGGCGGCAGCGCCATGTGCTCGTGCTCGTGTCCGCCGACGATCAGGTCGAGGCCGCGCTCGCGCGCAGCGCCGCGTAGATCCGCTCGTCCTCCTCCTTCGGCAAGTGAGTGACGGCGATGACGACCTCGGCGCCGCGCCGGCGCAGGTCGGCGGTGAGGGCGGTGGCCGTCGCGAGGGGATCGAGGAACGCGACGTCCTTGTGCGGGATCGGAATCGTGAGCCCGAAGAGGCCGACCCGGATCCCGCCCACGTCGAGGATCCGGGCATGCAGCACGTTGACGCCGGTGAGCCGCGGGCGACCGTCGGGACAGCGGCCGGGCGCCACGTTCGAGGACAGCCACAGGAAGTCGGACTCCGCCACCCGCGCCTGGAGATGCGATGGCGTGGCGCACGACTCGGAATCGAACTCGTGATTGCCGAAGACGACGAGCATCCGCTCGTCGATGCGGCCGGGCGTGGCATCGCCGTCGAGGAGGTTCATGACGTCGATCATCTGCTTGCCCTGGTACTCGCGGCTCAGGAGCGATGGGAAGATCACGTCGCCGGCCGTGGAGCAGCAGCACGCGTCCGGGCGCTGCTCGCCTCGAGCTCGGCCTCGCAGGGTCCGCAGGCGGGCGAGGCCGCCGACCTTTCCGTCGTCGAGCCCCTCGATGCGGTAGACGTCGTTCATCGTGAGGATCGTGATCGAGCGCTCGGCGGCCGGTGCGCCGGACGGGGGCGACGATGCGCAGCCCGCCATGCCGAGGAGTACCAGCGAGGCTCGCGGCCATCGCCATCGACAACCAGCGTTCGCGTCTGTCATCGGGCATGCGAGCCAGTATGCCAGCGGCGCGGGCTTGCGCAATGAGACCGGCCCGGGCCAAGATGCCCGTGCCGGCACATCTTTCCGCAGAAGGAGACGACGACGATGACGCCCCGAGCGAACACCCTGCCGCCCCGATGCTTCTCGCGTGTGCATCCCATCCGACGATCGAGGTGACGCGATGAAGACCGTCGTCGCCCTGCCCGGCGAGGGCATCGGTCCCGAGGTCGTGGACGCGACCTGCGAGGTGCTGGTCGGTACGGGCCTTCCGCTGGAGATCCTGACGCCGCCGCAGGGGCGGCGGCGGTGAAGAGTCACGGCGTGCCGCTCCCCGACGAGTCGAAGCAGGCGGCGCGCGCGGCCGACGGCGTGCTCTTCGGCGCCGCCGGCGGTCCAGATACCTCGGCCGTCGTCGGGTGGCTCCGCTGGGAGATGAGCGCCTGGGGCGGCGCGCGGCTGATCAAGTATCCACCCCGGCATGCGCTCACCGCTGGCCGATCCGGAGGGAATCGACTACGTCATCGTGCGGGAGAACAGCGAGGGGATGTACCCGGGACGCGAGGGAGATCTGGAAGATCTCGCGCGCGTCATGCCCGACCTGAAGGACAAGAGCGGGAAGACCGTGAAGGAGTACGGTCCGGGGCGCTTCGCCGTGAAGGTGGTGACGCCGGTGGGGGCGGAGCGCATCGCGCGCTTCGCCTGCCGGCTCGCCGAGACGCGCAAGGCTCGCGGCAAGCCCGGAAGGTCACCTGCGTGACCAAGTCCAGACGTGATGCCGCGGTCCGACGGCCTGTTCCGGGAGACGGCCGAGCGGGTGGTGCGCGAGGTCGGCGGCCTCGAGTTCGAGCACTTCTACGTGGACGACGCGTCGCGCCGCCTGGTGCGCTTTCCGAAGTCGATGGACGTGGTGCTGTCGATGAACCTCTACGCCGACATCCTCTCCGACCTCGGCGCGGAGACGGCGGGCGGCCTCGGGCTGGCGCCGTCCGGCTGCTTCGGCGACGGCTGGGCCTACTTCGAGTCGGTGCACGGCTCCGCGCCCGACATCGCGGGGCGCGGCATCGCCAATCCGACGGCGACCATTCGCTCGGCGGCGATGATGCTCGAGCACATGGGCCTGGGCGCCGAGGGCGAAGCGACTCGAGGCGGCGGTGGCGCGCGTCTACCGCGACGGCAAGGTGCTGACGCCCGACCAGGGCGGCACGGCGAAGACGCGCGAGATGGCACAGGCGGTGCTCGCCGCGTACCGCAACACGGGTAGCCGCGCCTCGCGCCGCGCATCCCGTCGCTTCCGCCACCTCCCGGCCGGGCGTGGCGGCTAGCAATCCCCTCGGAGCTGCGATCCCGAGCTTGGTGCTGAAGGACGTGCTCGAGGAGGTAGCTCACGCCCGAGTACGCGCGGCGCGATACGGCGTCGCGGATCGACGCGTCGAGGCCCGGAAGGTCTTGCCCGGGGAGTCGGCCCAGCTCCGCGCGGCGCTGGGGAAGTGAAGGAAGTCTTCGGGGGCATCCGCACGCCGATGGCCGACGCTATCTGGATCGCCCCGGCCCACCTGAGCCCGACGCCGTCCCGCCCTGATTCTCGAGGCGCGGCGGGCCGCCGTCGCGCCTGCGCCGCGATGTGTCATTCCTGCTGAGCCGGGCGGGTCATTTGCCGCTTGACGGCGGCGGTGCGCGCGCCTAGCATCCCGCTCACAGCCGGGCGGGCGCGGTCGGCGCGCCCGGAGGCTGATGTGCGCTGTGCCTGCGGCTCCAGCGGGGCTGCAGTGTGCGGGGCTGGGGGCGTGATGGCCTGGGAACGTTTAGGCTGTGTTCCGTTATGACAATCATTCCTGACA
>ERZ1370068.8524-contig-737_pt1 | contig 20596 bp, 25 predicted proteins | sample MGYA00561227_ERZ1370068 | MGnify/ENA primary metagenome ERZ1370068 (study PRJEB38410, sample SAMEA6850437) | metagenome | study: Metagenomic assessment of the ecological functions of the soil: analysis of the soil microbiota associated with the... | reverse complement strand
ATAGCCGCCAGTTCAGTTACGTATTGCTCATCCGGCGTTCTCCAAGCTCCTCGATCAGCACCAGACCGTCGAGCTCGTTCGGGGACTTTGGGTCGGGTTCGTGGCGGTAGCTGACAGCCCTGAAGTGGCGACCGGGGTGGCGAGGCGGCCCCAGGGCGCGATCGCTTCCGGAGATCAGCTGCCAGCTCCGGACGCTTCCCACGCCGATTTCCTGTTTCGGGCCGGTCGCCGGCGCGATCGCGTGGACCGGAGCAAACTGCAGAGACCCTGATGATGCGCCTGGCGGACATCGCGCGAGGGAGCGCGCGCGGCCTCATGCGCATTCCCCTCCCGGTCCGCTCTGGAGCGATCTTTGGCGCGTCTCCTTCGCGATCGAATGCTTCTCCACTGTTGTCGGACGCCGGCCCGCGACGCGTCGCTGCCGAACCTGGTCCCTCGTCACGGCGGCTCCGCGAACGCTAACTCGCTCGGCCTCTGATTGGTGTCACACGTACGCGACGCGCCGCTCGGCGCCTCGCGTCTTCCGTTCCCTGTCCGGTGGGTCCGGTCTGCCTGCCGTGCTGGACAGCTCGGCGCCGGCCGCTACGCGCCGTGTGGCTCGACAGGCGCGTTCACGTTCGGACTCTCGGCGCTGCTCGTCAGCAGGATCACGTCATCCGGCCGGCCCACGTCGTTCGCGAGGCTCGACGTCTCGCCGCTGTCGGGCAAGGACATCGCCGACGGTGTCCGGTTCCTGCGCGAGAACTCGCTCGCGTCGCGTCGATGACGCTCGGCATCGTCGCGGCGTTCAGCGCACGCGGTGGGGGCCGTCACTCCTCGCGCTCGGACCGATCTTCGCCAGGACGACGTCGGTGCGGGCGATCCCTACTCGTGACCTCGTTCGGTATCGGCTTGGGGATCGGGTTGGCGTCCTCGAACAAGATCGTGGAAACGGGTCTCAGTCCTGCGCGAATCACCTGTTCGTATGGTCGATCAACGCGGCCGCCGTGTGACCCTGCTCGTGCTCGCGGCGATGCCCGCGATCGGGCAGCAGGCCTGGCGGTGGTCGCGGGTGGTCGCCTGCGGCTTCTGCCGGCTCCGCGTGGGTGAGCGGCCAGCGTGCTGCTCCAGGAGAACGTCACCGACGAGTTCCGGGGGCGGACGCCCGCCGCGCTCACCGTGCTGTCGCGGCTCGGTCTGTTCCTCTCTGCTCACGATCTTCCCGGTGATCGCCGGCGCCATCGGTGCGCACACCCTGACGGCAGTGGGTGAGCGGACGTTCGACCTTTCGGGGACGCGGATCTCGTTGATGATCGCGGGGGTGGGGGCGCTGCTCGCCGGCCTGCTGACTCGGGCGAGGCTCCGCGCGGTTCCATCGTCGGCAAGCAGGAACCTGCCGGGCTGGTCCCAAGCTGCCAGCAGCCGCCGACCAACGGCCTGTTCGTCGCCTTCGAGGGTCGCCGGAGGGTTCGGGCAAAGGGACGCAGAGATTCGCCCGGCGAAGGAGTGAAGTTGGAGTCCCAGGACATCGAGGTCATGGTGACGCGGGAGCCGGGAGGGACGCCCGTCGGCGAGGAGCTGGCGGACGCTGCTGCTCGCGCACGACACGGGTCACATCGAGCCGAAGACCGAGGCCCCGCTCTTCGCGGCGAGCCGGGCGCAACACGTGGCGCGGGCGCTGATCCGCGCGGCCTCTGGCCGCGGCCAGGTCGTGCTGGCCGACCGGTACAAATCGATTCCTCCCCCGGCCCATCCAGGCCCGGCGCGCGGACTCGGCGGAAGCCGGACGCGCTGACGCTGAACGTCACGGGCTGTACCTGCGGGCCGTTCCCTCGATCTCTGGTAAGCTCCTGCTCCACCTCGAGCCGGAGGCCGAGCCTGCTGCGCCCGCTCGATGGAACCCGATCGCATCGAGCCTCGAGGGTCAGGACTCTCCCACGCGCGAAGGTCTCCGGACGCGTACTCGCGGATCGCCGAGGAGCACCCGGAGCGGTTCGTCGTCGTGGATGCGGGACCAAACGCAGCTGAGCAGGTACACACGAGCAGGTGGTCGGGAGGCGCTCGGCAGGGTCCTGAAAGAGCCGTGAGAGGAGGACCGGCGTGACGCTGGAGCTCGCGGGCGCGGGTTCCCGGTGCTCGACCGCGTCCCGGGTCAGGAGGCACGCGATCGCGTTCCTGCGCCAGGCGGCGGCGCAGCCGCGCACCACGCGCACGTGCTGGCCTGGGGCCTGAGGGCGGAGGTGCTGGTGCCTCGCCGCGCGGCGTTCGCGGCGAGCGCTTGCCAGGCAAGCAGGGGGTGCGTGGGATCTGCAGGGACTGCGCCGACTCGCGCTGCGGACCATCACCCGAACGAGGTCGTCGATCGAACCCGAGGGTCGCGGACATCCACGTGGAGACCGTCCGCGCCGAGATCTGGCACCGCTGCGTACCGCACCTGCCCCGGAGCCGGGTCGGAAGGTCTTCGTGATTCGGGAGGCCGATCGGCTGAACCCGGCCGCGGCCGGCGATCCTGTTGAAGGTACTTTCAGAGGAGCTTCCGCACTGCCGACGCGGTCCTGATGCTCCTGTCGGCCCGGCCCAGTACCGAGCTGCCCGGAGACCGTCCCGCAGGTCGCGCGCTGCCACGCGTCGTCTCGTTCCAGCGCTCGCTCGGAGGCGTTTCGTCGCGCAGACCCTCGCCGCCGAGGGGATCGGCGCCGGGTCGGGGCCGCCGCTCGCCGCCCGGCTGGCCGGGGCAACCTCGGACGAGCCCGCCGGCTCGCGACTGGCGCGGAGTCAGGATGTACGATTCCGCGAGCGCGGCCCGCGATGCGCCTGCGAGCACGCCTCGAGCGGACCCGCCGGTTGCTCCTCGAGGCCGCGCTGACCTCGTTGCTGGTCGCGGCGGAGCGCTCTACCGCAAGGACCTCGGCGCGCAGCTGGGAGGAGGAGCTCGCGCCGTCCCTGGACGAGCAGGGTCGCCCGGAGGAGGCCTACCGGGCGCGATCCGCCGGCTCGAGGAGCGGCAGCAAGCCGACAGGTCCGCCGGGCCGAACGGGACTACGTGGACCGCGTGCTGCCGGGGCTCTCGGCGCTGTTGCGCGATCGCGTGGCCGTCGCGGTCGGAGGCGGCGCCGACACGTCTTGATGAACCCGGATCTCGCGCCCGCGCCGGGCGACGTGACCTCGGCCACGAGCGCGAGCGGCCGCGGTCGAGGATGTGCCCGCGCCGCGCTCGCCGAGGACCTGAACCTCAACCCGCGGCTCGGCCGCTCCGAGCAGGCGTTCCCTGCGGGTCGGATCAGCGCCCCGTAGCGCCTGCCAGTACGCGCCAGGTTCGGGCATCCGAACAGTGGTGTTGGCATCACTGTCGGACTGGCGGAGGCCCCGTGTGGACGCCTTTACGTCCGGAGGACCCAACGGCGATGACGGTTCGAGTGCTTATCGTGGATCGACCAGGAGCCGTTCCGGCTGGCGTGACCCTGCATGGTGGTGGACGCCACCGATGGCTTTTCGAGGGTGTTGTCGGGGAGGCCGAGAGCCGGCGATCGGCGACCTCGGTCGAGATGGCCCCGAGCTCTCCCCAGACCTGGTCCTGATGGACGTGAACCTGCCGGGGATCAACGGGGCTCGATGCCGCGCGCCAGGTCACTGGCCGAGCGTGCGGACCCCGTGATCGTCCTCCTGCTCCCCGCGTGGCCGTAGGAGGAGGGAGCAATAGCGCGCCGCGGGCTGCCGGTAGCGTGGCGCGGCCGCGGCCATCCCCCAAGGCCGTGTTCGAGGCGGGCCCCGATCGGCAGAAGCCCGCGTGGGCTGATGCCAGCAGGAAGCCGGCCGCCTAACCGACCGGAACCCGACTCAGATCGTCGCCCTCCGCGCCGAACGGATCTCGAGAGCGCGCCCCCGATCGAACGTCGAGACGGTCCGCCATCCCCACCGCAAGCCCGAGCCGCCGGAGGATCCGCTCGGCGACGGAGAACCCCACTCCGTCGAAATGCGGATTACGGCGAACGTGAGCGTGCCGTTCGTCTGACCGCCACGGCCACGGTCGCCCGCGACGCGCTCGGCGCCAGCTGCTGGTGCTGCTGCGTCCGGCCTGAGTCCTCGGACTCCGCGATGCGGTGGACCCCAAGAAGTCAGCGATCCAGAGCAGCTACCTCGCCGGGCTCGAGCGCCGGTTCCCCGTGCGATCACCGTCCGCAGCTGGGCGGAGTCGGGCGACCCGGCCGAGCGTCTGGTGGCGATCGCCGAACGGGAGCGCGTCGAGACGATCGTGCTGGGCAACCGAGGGACCCACGGATCGTGGTGGCGGGTGCGCGACAGCGTCCCGAACCTCGTGCTCCGGCACGCGCCGTGCTCGCGTGATGATCGTGGACACTCGCGCGGCCCAGTGAGCGAGCGCCGAGTGAGGTCAGGCGGGTGGTCGCTCTCGCGCAGGAACGCGAGCACCGCCTTCACGCGGCGGTGGACGTCGGTCTCCTCCGTGAGAGCCCAGCTTGTGGAACAGGGAGTTGATGTGCTTCTCGACGGCGCGCTCGGTCAGGAACAGCGACTTGGCGATCGAGGCGTTGTTCTTGCCCTGCGCCATGTTCTCGAGGACCTCGCGTTCGCGGTCGGTGAGCTGCGCGAGCGGGGAGTGGGCCATCCGGTCCTTGGCCGAGACGAGCGCCTCGACGACCTTGGGGTCGAGGACCGAGCCTCCCGTGGCCACCTCGTTCGATGCGCGCGGACCAGCTCCTCGAGGTTGGCCACGCGCTCCTTCAGCAGGTAGCCGAGCCCCGCCGCCCCGTCCTTCAACAGCTCGTACGCGTAGCGCCTCCTCGGCGAACTGCGACAGCACGACGACGCCGATATCCGGGTGGTCGGCCGCGGATGCGTCGGGCGGCGTCGATGCCCTCGGTCGTGTTCGACGGGGGCATCCGGATGTCGGTGAGGACGACCTCGGGCTCGAGCTCCTCGACCGCGGTCATCAGCTCGTCGAACGAGCTCGCGGTGCCGATCAGCTCGACCTCGTCGGTCGCCTGGCAGCAGCGCCGCAGGTCCCCTCCCGCACCAGGTAGTTATCCTCCGCGAAGACCACGCGCACCATGCGCGCATCGTACCGTCGTCGGAGAGGCAGGTAGCGCGTGAGCATCAGGGTCGTCCTCGGCGAGGACAACGTCCTCGTGCGCGAGGGCGTGCGGGCCCTCCTCGACTCGTACGACGACATCGAGGTGGTCGGCGTGGCCGAGGACGCCCCGTCGCTGCTCGTCGGCCGCGGCCGAGCACGTCCCGGACGTCGTCGTCACCGACATCAAGATGCCCCCGAACTTCCAGCTCGAGGGGATCGACTGCGCGCACGCGATCCGCGAGAAGCATCCGGGGACCGGCGTGGTCGTGCTCTCGGCGCACGACGACGAGGCGTACGCGATCGCCCTGCTCGGCAAGGGGCAGAGCGGGCTCGCCTACCTGCTGAAGGACCGGATCGCGCAGGGCGACGAGCTCGTCCGCGCGATCCGCGAGGTCGCGGCGGGGGGCAGCGCCGTCGACCCGACGATCGCCGAACGACTGTCGGGCCGCGCGAGACCGCCGAACACGACCGCGAGCTCCTCGACCTGATGTCGCAGGGTCTCGGCTACGAGCAGATGGCCGAGCGCGCTCGGCACGACCCAGGAGGCCGTCGACCGGCGGATCACGGACCTGTTCACGACAGATGGCCGCCGGCGCGGGTTCGGGAGCCGCGAGCGCGGTGGACGACATGAAGCAGCTGCACGCCGCCGTCGTCGCGAAGCAGGCCGCGGCGGCGCACGCTGTCCTCGTACGTCCCGCAGCGCGTGGCCGAGAAGCTCGCGCGGGGCGAGGTCGAACGCGAGGAGCTCGAGGTGACGGTGCTCTTCAGCGACATCCGCGGCTTCTCCGCGATGGCCGAACGCCTGGCGGCCAACGAGATCGCCGAGATCGTCGGCGGCACCTCTCGGCGATGGCCGAGATCGTCGTCGAGCACCTGGGGATGATCGACAAGTTCCAGGGCGACGCGGTGATGGTGGTGTTCGGCGCGCCCGACCCGATCGACGACCACGCCGAACGCGCCCTGCGGTGCGCGATCGCGATGCAGCGCCGGCAGGCCGAGCTCAACGCCGAGGGATGGGGCACCGACGCCGTAGACGGCCTGCACATCGGGGTCGGGCGTGAACACCGGGCAGGTGATCGCCGGCGCGATCGGCGGCGGCGGCCGGCTCGAGTACACGGTGATCGGCGACGCGGTGAACGTGGCCCAGCGGCTGCAGAGCGAGGCGGAGGGCGGCGAGATCGTGGCGAGCTCGACCACGATCGCCTCGGCGCCGGGCGATCTCGTGCGAGCCGATCGGCTCGCGACAGGTGAAGGGCCGCGAGGAGCCGGTCGAGGTCTTCCGCGTCCTGGTCGGCGAGCCCAGGTCGCGCCGTGACCGACCTGGCGCGCCATGCGCGATGGCCGTGGGTCGCGCTCGGCGTGTTCATCTCGCTCGCGGTCGTCGGGCTGATCCTGGTCGCGGTCAACGGCGGAGTCGCTCGCCGAGCAGATCCCGTACGTGATCGCGTTCACGTTGTTCGGCGTCGTCGGCGCGCTCCTGCTGCAGCCGGATGCGGGGGAACCGGATGGGAGGACTGCTGCTGTTCGGCGCGGCGATCACGGGCGCGAGCTTCGCCGCCTCGGAGCTCGCGACCTACCTCGTCGACAGAGGGGACACCGACGGCCCGGTCGTGGTCGCCGCGGCGCTCATCTCCATCGCTCGGATGGCTGCTGGGCATCTTCCCGGTCATCCTGTTCCTGCCGCTGCTGTTCCCGGACGGACACCTGCCGTCCCGCCGATGGCTCCCGTTCGCCTGGCTCTGCGTCGCCGTCCTGGTCTTCCTCGCGCCGTGTCGCTGATCTTCGGCGAGGAAGTCGCTGACCGGCTCGGGCGACGACTCGTCGTCGCGAACCCGTTCTACGTGCCGGCCATCGGCCGCCTCCACGATCTCCGATGCCGTCGTTCGGCCTTCGCGCTCGTCGGCCTGCTCCTGCGGCAGCGTCGCGTCGCTGGTGCTGCGGTTCCGGCGGTCTCGACGGGCGTCGAGCGGCAGCAGATCAAGTGGGTCGCGCTCGCGCTCGCGTTCCTCGTCGGCCTCCCTTCCTGCTCTCGACGATCGCCGGCGCGATCGGGCTCAACGAGAACCTGATCGACACGATCGTGAGCGGGATCGCGTTCATCGCGTTGCCGGTCTCCGTGGCGATCGCCGTGCTCCAGTACCACCTGTACGACCTCGACGTCGTCGTCAAGAAGGCGCTCGTCGCGGGCGCGCTCGTCCTGCTCGTGATCGGGGCGTACGCGGCCGTCGTCGGGCTCCTGGGCGTGGTCACCTCCGGCAACGAGGCTCCGGCTCCGTGTTCATCGTCGCGCTGGTGCTCGGGCTCGCGTTCCGGCCGGTGACGCGCTTCGCGCGCCGCATCGCCGATCGCCTCGTCTACGGCAGGCGGGCGACCCCGTACGAGGTGCTGACCGAGTTCTCCGAACGCGTCGGGGAGTCATACGCCACGGAGGACGTCCTCGGCCGGATGGCGCAGATCCTCGGCCAGGCCACGGGCGCCGGTTCGGCTCGCGTGTGGCTCCGCATCGGCAGCGAGCTGCGGCCGGCCGCCTCGTGGCCGACGGACGCCGAGCCCGCGGACGTCGCGGTCGTCGCGGACGAGGTCCTCCCGACGATCGAGGGCGAGACCGTCGTCGAGGTCCGCGACCGGCGGCGAGCTCCTCGGGGCCCTCTCGGTCGCGATGCCGCCGAACGACCCGATGAACCCGTCGAAGGAACGCCTGGTCCGCGACCTCGCGTCGCAGGCCGGACTGGTCGCTTCCGGAACGTCCGCCTCGTCGAGGAGCTCCGCGCTTCGCAGCGACGGCTGGTCACGGCGCAGGACCAGGAGCGCCGCCGGCTCGAGACGCAACATCCACGACGGCGCGCAGCAGCAGCTGGTCGCGCTGTCGGTCAAGACGCGACTCGCGCGCGAGCTCACCGGCGCGCGACCCGACAAGGCTGCCGAGATGCTCACGCAGATCGACACCGAGATCCAGACGGCGCTCGACGACCTCCGCGACCTGGCGCGCGGCATCTACCCGCCGCTCCTGGTGGACAAGGGTCTCGGCGCCGCGCTGGACGCGCAGGCCCGGCGGTCGCCCATCCCGATCGCGATCAGAACCGATGGCCTCCGGCCGGTACGCCCCGAGGTGGAGGCGGCCGTCTACTTCTCGTGCCTCGAGGCCCTCCAGAACGTCGCCAAGTACGCGGAGGCGAGCTCGGCCACGGTGATCCTCGCGCAGTCGAACGGGCACCTGACGTTCGAGGTCGTGGACGACGGGCGTGGGTTCGACCCCGCGTCCCACGCGAACGGGACCGGGCTGCAGGGGATCGCCGACCGGCTGGGGGCGCTCCACGGCGACCTGACCGTCCGCTCCGAACCCGGTGCGGGCACGAGGGTTCGAGGCCGGATCGACGTACGGACATGAGGCGAGCGTTCCGGATCGTCGCCGGCGTCCTCGGCGTCGCGACGATCGGGCTCACCGTGCCGTTCGCGGTGGGAGCGTTCTTCGGCGACGCCGATCGGATCCACCGCCTGCACTTCACGGCCGGGGCGCTCGGTTCGGGGATCCTGCTCGGGGTCTCGCTCGTCGTCTGCGCGCTCGACCCCGACGATCTGGCGCCCTTCTGGGTGGCCGTCGCGGCGGGCGTGGCGACCTCGATCGCCGGGATCGTCTCTGGCGACTTCATCTCCGGCATCTACTTCACGACGCCGATCGTGCTGCTCGTCCTGTTCGCCCTGCATCCGAGGCGGCGCTCGTTGTTCGCGATCGAGGGCGTCGACGCCCCGACGGCGGCGCTGGCCGTGGTCGCGGTGGTGCCGGCCGTCGCATTCGCGCTCACCCAGGCCGAGCTGCAACGCAACGGCGTGGCGTCCGATCCGCACGTGGAGTTCCACCACTACAGCGCGATGGCGTCGTACGCGCCTCGCTCCCGCTGGCCGCCTTCGGCCGCCGCGCTGCTGCCTGCCCGGTCGCAGGATCGCGGGGTGGATCGTCGGCGTGACGGGCGCCGGCATCTCGGCCTGGCCTCCCTGGTGCTCTCGGACTACCCGGGCGCCTTCGACCCGCTGTGGTCGTGGCTCACCCTCGGGTGGGGCTCGCGATCGTCGCGGTCGCACAGCTGGGCGGACGCCGTGAGACCCTGGTAGCCGCATGACCGTCGAGCGGACCAAGCCGAAGAGCGTCTGGCGCAAGATCGAGCGCTGGATGGTCGGACTCGTGATGGCGATGATCGCGTTCGTGCTGGAGAAGATGGTCCTGCGCAGCGTCCGCAAGGCGGGCAAGGGCGGCAAGTCCGAGAGCCGGGAGGAGCTCCACACGACCCTCACGTCCAAGGGCGGTGAGGTCGACCTGACCGACGTGCGCTAGCCGCGCTTGCGGATCAGGTCCACCAGCAACGCGAGCGAGCAGACCGGCGGAGATCACGCCGAACGCCGCCGGCACCCATCTGGCCACCCGGTCCGAGGAGACGGCGGTGAGCGCCGTGGCTAGGATCGCCGCACCGGCGGTCAGCGAGATCGCCAGGCGTCGGCCGGCCCGGCGGATCGTCGTCTCGAGCGAGGCCGCCCGGAAGTTCACCTCGAGCTTCTGACCGGGGCGGGCGCCGATCAGGCGTTCGATCGCCTCGACCACCTTCTCGAAGCGCACCTTGAACCGCTGCGCCTGGTAGAAGAGCGTCTTCGGGTCGAGCTTGCTCCCATCCCGCGTACGAGGTTGCGCATCATGAACTTGCCGGCGACGTCGAACGGATCGACGTCGGGATCCATCGTACGCCGCCGCGAGCTGCATCTGCGCGAGCGCCTTCGCGGTCAGCGTGAGCGAGGCGGGGAGCGGGACGTCGTACCGCAGGGACGATCTCGGTCATCTCCTGGAGCACCGGTCCGAGCTGGATCTCCTTCAGCGACACGCCGCGGTTGCGTGCCATCAGCTCGCCGAGCTCTTCCCTGGAACGCCTCGACGTCCAGGTCCGTGCGGTTGATCGCCCCCGTGAGCATCAGCGTGACGTCGGTCAGGAACCCGACGTCCTGCTGCCAGAACGCCATCAGCAGCAGCATCATGTGCTCGCGCAGGTCGGGGCCGACCTCGCCGATCATCCCGAGGTCGAGGAAGTAGAGCGTCTCCTCCTCGGGCTGCCACATCAGGTTCCCGGGTGCGGGTCGGCGTGGAAGAAGCCGTCGACGAGGATCTGCTTGTAGAAGGACTCGAGCAGCTGGCGGGCGGCCTCCTTGCGCGCGGGCCCCTGGGCGCCGACGCGGCGGGTCCGCCGCCGATGTCCTGCATCACCAGGAGCCGCGAGGTCGAGTAGTCCGCGAACACCACCGGCACCGCGCAGCCGCGAGAAGTCCTCGATCACCGAACCCATCCGCTCGATGTTCTCGGCCTCGCGCCGGAAGTCGAGCTCGCGGTGCAGCGACTCGGACAGGTGATCGAACACCGCCTTCATGTCCACGACCTGCTTGAGACCGGGACGGTCGGCCACCTTCTCCGCGAAGACCTCGAGCAGCGCGAGGTCCTGTTCGATCTGCTCCTTCGCGTCGGGGCGCTGCACCTTGACGACGGCCTTCGTGTGGTCGGCCAGGGTCGCGCGGTGCACCTGCGCGATCGTGCCGGCCGCGAGCGGCAGCGGATCGATCGTCTCGAACACGTCCTCCCAGGGGACGCCGAGCTCCTGCTCCATCACTCGGACGACCTGCTCCTCGGTCAGGGGAGGCACGTTGTCCTGCAGGGTCGCGAGCTCCTCGATGAACTCGGGCGGCATCAGGTCCGGTCGCGTCGACAGGATCTGGCCGATCTTCGCGAACGTCGGGCCGAGCTCCTCGAGCGAGCTCCGCAGCCGCTTGGCCTGGCGGCGTCGGCCGACGGCCCCGTCCGCGTCCGGCCGGCCGAACAGCTCCTTCGAGACCCGTGCTTGGCGAAGACCGTCGCGATCTTGGTGCCGCGCGATATCAGGTGCGGCTCGGTCGGGGTCTCGACCGCGCTCGAGCGGATCGTCGTCGACGGCCGCGTGACCGTCGTGACCTCGCCGTCGCGCGTCGTGTTCACGATGATCACGGTGCATCGCGCGTTGTGGCTGATGCGGTTCGGGACGTTGCCGAGCAGGAACTCCTTGCGGCCCGCCATCCCGGCGTTGCCGACGACCAGGACGTCGATGGCGTGCTCCTCGGTCGCGTGCACGATCGCCAGGGCGGGATGCGTCGTCGATCACCACGTGCGCGCGGCCGCGCTCGCCGGCGACCTGGGTCGCGTACGACTGCAGCTCCTCGGCCGCGGCGCGGGCACGGGTGACCTCGGCCGTCCCGTGCTCGGTGTCCGCGGGGTGGACCGGGATCACCACCTGACGACGTGCAGCTCCGCCGAGTAGGCGTCGCGCGAACGCGGCCGCCCATTGCACCGCGCGTTCGGCGGTCTGGGAGCGGTCGGTGCCCACCATCACGCGGGCGACGCCCTGCGCTCCGCTGCTCCCGTTGCCGTCGGCCATGACGCCGCATCATCCCAGACGAGGCTCGTTGCGCGGGACCGGCACCGCTGCACGGCCGTTCGGGTGCCAGCACCCGGGGTGCTTCGTAGACTCCTGCCGTTCGCCGGAGTAGCTCAGTCAGGCAGAGCAACCGCCTCGTAAGTGGTAGGTCAGGGGTTCGAATCCCCTCTCCGGCTCCAGACCCTGTGCGGGTTCTCCAGCCGCTCTTGCTAGAATCGCCGCCGTGCTCGGCCAGGTCAGCGTCGACCCCACCTCACATCCCGGTCCCGAACAACGGCGGCTGGGTGTTCAACGCGGCCGAGCTGCTCGCGCTCCTCGGGGTCGTGCTCACGCTCGCGATCGTCTTCGGGTACATGCGGCTCGCCCCCGGTTCCAGACGGACGAGCAGACGCGCCGTTCGGTCAAGGTGCCGAGGATGCAGCCCGGTCAGGAGGTGCGCTGGCCCGTCAAGGTGGTCGGCACGCCGATCGTCGTGCAGCCGCCGGTGATCGCCCCGGCCGTCGCCGCAGGGGCGGTGGCCGTCGCGGCGCCCCCGTCGCCGCTCCGGCGCCGGTCGCGGCGTCCGCTCCCGCCGCCGCTCCGGCCGATGCTCCGGCACCCGCCGCCGCCGCGACGGCCGCGCCCGCGGCGCCGGCCGCGGAAGCCGCGGCTCCTGCCGCGGATGCCGCCGCGCTCCCGCGGACGCTCCGCGCCCGCCGCCGCTCACGCGGACGTGAGCCTCGACCAGGAGACCTTCGATCGCGTCCTGGCCGAGCTGCTCGAGAAAGGCACCGACCGACGCGTCGCCGAGGGCCGGGCCCGGCGCGCGGCGATGATCGCAGCCCGCAAGAAGGCCGAGGGCTAGGGCCCGCTCCGGCCATGGAGGCCACCATCGACTGGTCCATGGGTTCCTCGCGCCGCCGCGCTCGTCGACTGGGGAACCGTCAGCCACACCGGGCGGCGGGTCGGGGAGCGGCCCTCCCACCCCGTCGGTCGAACGCGCCCGGATGCGCGAGGACCTGGCGGAGGTCGTGCCCTACGCCGAGACGCTGATCGAGGAGTTCACCGGGCTCTCGAGCGGCGGCCTCCGCGCTCGCGCCTGGCTCAGCGTCCCGCGGCGAGTGGGTGAACGCGAACGCCAGGGGCCTCCAGCGGCTGCTCGAACCGCTGGCCGAGCGGGTCCTCCCCGAGGGTGCTCCCCGGTCTGGATCTGCGCCGCAAGGCGCTCGGGGCGCAGATCGGCGCGCTGCTCGGCTACGTCTCGCGCAAGGTGCTCGGCCAGTACGACGCGTTCCTGCCGCCCGACGACGACGGGCTCCTGTACTTCGTCGGCCCCAACCTGGTCGAGGTCGAGCGGCGGTTCGAGCTGCCCCGGCGCGACTTCCGCCTGTGGGTCTCGATCCACGAGGTGACCCACCGCGTGCAGTTCGGCGCGACCCCCTGGCTCCGCCCGCACCTGAGGGGCTGATCGGTCGCTACCTGCAGACCGTGCAGCGTCGATTCGCGCGAGGTGGTCGCGCAGCTCCGGCGCGCGGTCGAGGCGGTCCGTTCGGGCGCGGACTGGCGCGGCATGAACGGCATCCTGCTGATCATGAGCGACGAGCAGCGGGCGCTGTTCGCCCGGATGCAGGCCCTGATGACCCTGCTCGAGGGTCACGCCGACGTTCGTGATGAACGAGGTGGCAAACGGGCGCGTGGACGATCTCGACCGGATGCGGAACGTCCTGCGCGACCGGTCGAGCGCTCGCGCGGCGGTGTCGAGAAGGTGTTCCAGCAGGCGATCGGGTTCGAGAGCAAGGTGCAGCAGTACGCCTCGGGCGAGCGCTTCGTGCGCGAGGTCGTCGCGGGGGCGGGGATGGAGGGCTTCAACCGCGTGTGGCAGGACGAGGCCAACCTGCCGACCTCGAGGAGATACGCGGACCCGGCCCGCTGGGTGGGGAGGGTCGCGAAAGGCTGATGCGCCGCCCGCCGGCCGTCGCCCGCGTGCTCGAACGGGTGACGAGGACGGCCCGCGAGCACGAGATGTTCGCACCCGGTGACCTGGTCCTCGCGTCGGTCTCGGGTGGACCCGACTCCGTCTGCCTCCTGTACTCGCTGTGGCACCTGCGCCGTCTGTTCCGGATCCGGCTCGAGGTGTTCCACTTCGATCACCGGCTCCGCGCCCGACTCGGCGAAGGACGGCGCGTACGTCGCGCCGTCTCGCCGAGCGGCTGCGATTGCCCTTCCACCTCCGGTCAGCGCAGGACGTCCCGGCCAAGGGCGTCGTCCGTCGAGGCGTGGGCGACGGTCGCGCGCATGGACGCCGCGGACGACGTCCGCGCGCGCGATCGGCGCGCGGACGATCGCCGAGGGTCACACGCTCGACGACCAGGCCGAGACCAGTCCTGATGAACCTGATCCGGGGCGGGGCCTCGAGGCGGTCGCCGGCATCTGGCCGGGAGGGAACCGGCACGGCCGGTCCGCCCCTCGCGCAGCCGTTGCTCGACGTCGAGCGGGCCGAGGTCGAGGCGTTCTGCCGCGCGCTCCACCTCCGGCCCCGCGCTCGATCCGACGAACCGGGACACGAAGCACCTGCGCAACGCGATCCGCCTGCGGGTCATCCCCGAGATCGAACGAGCCACGGGACGGGAGGTGAAGCGCCCGATCGCCAGATCGGCCGACCTGCTCCGCGAGGACCGGTGGGAGCTGTACGCCTCGACCGTCGACGCGTTCGAGCGGGTCGTGAGTGGCCCGCCGCAGGAGCCCCGGTTCGACGTCGCCGCCCTCGCGTCGCTGCCCGAACCGGTCGCCTCCCGCGTCGTCCGCCTCGCCCTGTACCGGGTCATGGAGCCCGAGGACGCGGCGCCCTGACCCGGGACGGGTGGAGGCGATCCTCGATCTCGCCCGGGGTCGGCCCGGCCGGCGCCGGGACCTGCCGAACGGATCGACGGCGAGACGCGAGCGGGAGTATGTTGGCCTCTCTCGCACTTCCCCGAGAGCCGGGAGTGAAGGGGGGCGAGATGGAAGGCCGGGTCGCACTGTCCGAGCTCGAGAACGCCGTTCACGTTCCGTCCGTCGATGCGGCGGCCGATGCGCGGAGCGGGACATCGAGCGCATCCCTGATCAGCGAACAACAGATCCAGGACAAGCTCCGCGGAGCTCGGCGAAGCAGATCACCCGCGACTACGAGGGGCGCGAGCTCCTGCTGCTCGGGGTCCTCAAGGGCGCGTTCGTGATGATGGCCGACCTGTCGCGTCACATCCGGATCCCGCTCGAGGTGGACTTCATGGCCGTCGCGTCGTACGGCGCCGCCACCAAGACCTCGGGCGTCGTGCGGATCCTCACGGACCTCGATCACGACCTCGAGGGCCGTCACGTGCTGCTGATCGAGGACATCGTGGACTCGGGGCTCACGCTCAACTACCTGCTGAAGAACCTGCGAGGCCGTCGACCGGCGAGCCTCGAGGTCGTGCGCGCTCCTGAAGAAGACCGGATCCAGCGCGTCCACCTCGACGTGAAGTACGTGGGGTTCGAGATCCCCTGGACTTCGTCGTCGGGTACGGCCTCGACTTCGCCGAACGCTTCCGCAACCTCCCGTACGTCGGGTCCTCAAGCCCGAGGCGTACACGGACGTCTCGAGCGCACCCAGAAGGCGATCAAGCACGCGACCGGAACGCGAGCCGCGCCGAACGCGTCCAAGCGTCGTGCGGCGCGCCCTGGTCTCCTCCTGTTCCTCGCTGCTCGTGCTGCTCGCCGCCTGTGCCCGGGTTCGAGCGCGGGTTCGGACGATCGGCTCGGCACGCATCCGCGGCGAGGTCGTGCTCGCGCCCCTCGTGTCCCGTGGAGAGCATCCAGAGCCCGTGTCCGGGCCGTCCGCGCTCGCGGGCGTGCCGGTGCGCGTGGTCGACGCGGACGGCAACGTGCGGGCGAGCGGCGTGAGCGACGACCGCGGCGCGTTCACGATCGACGTGGCGCCCGGCGCGTACCTGTTGACCGCGGTGATCGAGGAGGATCCGGCGCGTTCGGTGAAGCCCGTCCGCGTGCAGGTGCGCGCGGGTGAGGTCGTGCGTTCGGACGTGACGGTGGACAGCGGCATCCGCTGAGCGGGGTATCGGCAGAAGCCAACCCAGGTGCTACCATCGCGCCAGGGCCCGGGCCGTCGGCAGACGCGCGGGCCCCGAAGCGTCTCCACGGTCCGCACGGTTCGAAAGGAGCACATCCCCGCCAACCGACCCTGGGTCGCCCTACCGGAGGCTCGTCCGCGGTCCGGCCGTCTACGTGCTGGTCGTGCTCGCCGCGATCTGGCTCTTCCTGCTGTTCGCCAACAGCGGCCCGACGGTCGGACCAGATGACGTTCAGCGACTTCCTGACGAGGCCGCGGCCGGCAACGTCGACACGGCGAACTTCCTGCTGGGCGACGGCGTGATCGAGGGCGAGCCTCGCGGACGGGACCGCGTACCGCGTGGCGTACGTCCAGGGGACCGAGGAGACGGTGACGACCGAGCTCCAGAAGAACGGCGGTCGACATCTCCGCCGACCCGCAGAAGGGCTCGGCGGTGGTCGGGTTCCTGTTCCAGCTGATCCCGGTGATCCTGATCGTCGGCGCGTTCATCTTCATCATGAACCAGTCGCAGGGCGGCGGCGGGCGCGTGATGCAGTTCGGCAAGGCCCGCGCCAAGCTCGTCACCAAGGACCAGCCGAAGACCACGTTCGCCGACGTCGCGGGGGTCGACGAGGCGATCGAGGAGCTCCAGGAGGTCAAGGAGTACCTCGCCAACCCGGCGAAGTTCCAGGCGATGGGCGCGAAGATCCCGCGGGGCGTCCTGCTGTTCGGGCCGCCGGGATCGGGCAAGACGTTGCTCGCGCGCGCCGTGGCCGGCGAGGCCGGCGTGCCGTTCTACTCGATCTCCGGCTCGGACTTCGTCGAGATGTTCGTCGGCGTCGGCGCCGCCCGGGTCCGCGACCTGTTCGAGCAGGCCAAGGCAGAGCGCGCCGGCGATCGTGTTCATCGACGAGATCGACGCCGTCGGCCGTCACCGCGGCGCCGGCCTCGGCGGCGGGCACGACGAGCGCGAGCAGACGCTCAACCAGCTCGCTGGTCGAGATGGACGGGTTCGACCAGCGCACGGCGGTGATCCTGATGGCGGCGACGAACCGGCCCGGACATCCTGGACCCGGCGCTGCTGCGGCCGGGTCGGTTCGACCGTCAGATCGTGGTCGACCGTCCCGACCTCGAGGGCCGCAAGGGGATCTTGAAGGTGCACGCGCGCGGCAAGCCGTTCGACGAGACCGTCGACCTGACGACGATCGCTCGCCGCACGCCCGGGTTCACGGGCGCCGACCTGTCGAACGTGATCAACGAGTCGGCGCTGCTCGCCGCCCGCTGGGGCAAGAAGGCGATCTCGATGAAGGAGGTCGAGGAGGCGATCGACCGGGTGATGGCCGGCCCCGAACGCAAGACCCGCGTGATGAGCGAACGCGAGAAGCGCGTGATCGCGTACCACGAGGGCGGGCACGCGCTGGTCGCCCACATCCTGCCGAACACCGACCCGGTCCACAAGATCAGCGTGATCCCGCGGGGCCGCGCGCTCGGCTACACGCTGACGCTGCCCGAGGAGGACAAGTTCCTGATGACCCGCGAGGAGCTGCGCGGACGAGCTCGCGATGCTGATGGGCGGCCGCGTGGCCGAGGAGCTCGATCGTCGGCGACATCACGACCGGCGCCGCGAACGACATCGAGCGAGCGACCAAGGTCGCGCGGCAGATGGTGACCGAGTACGGGATGTCGGACGCGATCGGGCCGCAGACGCTCGGGCAGAAGCAGCACGAGGTCTTCCTCGGCCGGGACTTGCAGACCCAGCCCGACTACTCGGACCAGGTCGCCTTCGAGATCGACAACGAGGTGCGCCGGATGCATCGACGAGGCCCACGACGAGGCGCTCGACATCCTGCAGAGCAACCGCAGCAAGCTCGACGAGCTCGCGACGATGCTGGTCGAGCGCGAGACGCTCGTGCGCGAGGAGGTCGAGGCGTTCCTGTCCGACATCCCCAAGCGCGCGCAGCGCGACCAATCGGTGCGCGGCGCCGGTCTCGCGGTGTCCCGCCGGGCGATCCGGACGGGCGCGGCAGCCGAACACGCCCGGCACGATCCCGCCCAAGCCCACCGGCTGGCTTGCGCGGCGCGATGGCCGAAGAGCGCTGGGCGACGTTCGACTGCTACGGCACGCTGATCGACTGGATGGGCGGCATCCGCGACACCCTGTCCGACCTGTGGCCCGAGCACGACGCCGAGCTCCTCCTGTCCGCGTACCACGAGATCGAGCCGGAGGTGCAGCGCGGGACGGCGTTGCCCTACCGGCAGGTCCTCGCCGGAGTCGCTCGAACGCGTCGCGCACCGCGAGGGGCTCGAGCTCGCCGACGACGACCGGCAGGCGCTCGGCGACTCGCTGCCGAACTGGCCGCCGTTCGACGAGGTGCCGGCCTCGCTCGCCGAGCTCCGCGTCGCGGGGCTGGCGGATCGGCATCCTGTCCAACACCGACCCCGGCGTTCCTCGCCGCGTCGCTCGAGGCGATCGGGGTCCCCGTCGACCTCGAGATCACGGCCGCCGAGGCCGGCTCGTACAAGCCGGCGCACGCCCACTGGGAGCGGTTCTTCGAGCAGACCGGCGCCGATCGCGACCGGCACGTGCACGTCGCGCGCCTCGCTGTTCCACGACATCGCGCCGTGCCGACGAGCTGGGGCTCCGGGCCGTCTGGATCAACCGGCTGCGCGAGAGCTCGACCTGCCGCGCGCGGCCGGAGCTCGCCCGACCTCGCGAAGCTGCCCGAGACGCTCGACGACCTGGTGGGCGCCTGATGGCTCAGATCGATCGCGCCAAGATCGAGGCGGCGGTGCGCATGCGATCCTCGAGGGGATCGGCGACGACCCCGACCGCGAGGGCGTGGTCGACACGCCCCGGCGGGTCGCCGACATGTACGGCGAGAGATCTTCGAGGGGTCGGGGTCGACCCCACGCCGGTCGCGACCGTGGTCCCGGGCGCCAACTTCGACGAGATGATCATGGTCAAGCGACATCCCGCTCCAGAGCCTGTGCGAGCACCACCTGCTGCCGTTCAGCGGGCACGCGCACGTCGCCTACATCCCGAACAAGGACGGGCGCATCACCGGCCTGTCGAAGGTCGCGAGGGTCGTCGACATCCTCGCCAAGCGCCCGCAGGTGCAGGAGCGCCTGACCACCGAGATCGCCGACACGATCGAGGCCGCGCTCGCGCCCCGGGGCGTGTTCGTGGTGATCGAGGCCGAGCACCTGTGCATGACGATGCGGGGCGTGAAGAAGCCGGGCTCGGTCACCGTGACCTCGGCGGTCCGGGGGCTGTTCCGCAACGATGCCCGAACGCGCCAGGAGGCCCTGCACCACATCGAGCAAGTAGCCTTTCGAGGAACCGCTGTTCACGTTCCGGCCAGGTCTTCGCACCCTGTCATGACGAGCGTGGATCACGTGCCTGCGGGTGTCTCCCGCACGGACCGGATCGAGCGCCTGTACCGGGAGCGAGGCGATCGGATCTGGCGAGGGCTCCTGGCGTTCGCGGGCGACCCGGAGGTGGCGAGCGACGCCGTGGCGGAAGCGTTCGCGCAGGTCCTGCGGCGCGGTGACGAGGTCCTCGACCCGGAGCGCGTGGGTCTGGCGAGCGGCGTTCCGGATCGCGGCGGGCGAACTGAAGCGACCGGAGAAGGGGCGACGTGCTGACGGCGGAGGCTGGCATCGTACGAGATGGAGGAGCCTGCGCGGACCTGGTCGTGGCGCTCGGCGCCCTGTCCGAGCGGCAGCGGGCCTCGGTCGTCATCCTCCACGACGGCGCCGGGTACCCGGCGCGCGAGGTCGCGGAGGATCCTGGGTTCGACCGAGGCGGCCGTGCGCGTCCACCTGATGCGACGGCCGGCGCCGGCTCCGGAGCTCTCCTGGAGGACGACGACGATGCCTGAGCTCGGCGAGCGCTTCGCGTCACTTGCGCGCACGCACGCACCCGACCTCTGGCGCGAGATCGAAGCCCGCGAACCTCGCAACCCCATCGAACCCTCGTCGCGCGCGGCGGTCGTCGCCGCAGTCGTCGCGCTGGTCGTGGGGTTCGCGGGGATCGGGATCGCGGCGGTCACCTTCGGGGAGCCGAACGACCGGCTGCATCCGGCGCCCCGGGGCCGGTCGCGATCGCGAATGGACCGCATCTTCTTCCGTGTCGGGCGGCGGCGATGGCGGCAGTCGCATCGAGATCGATCCGAACCGGACGGGTCGGGACGGCGCGTCGTCTTCCCCAAGCGACGTCAACATCCACTACGACCGGATCTCGTTCTCGGCCTCGACGGCTCCCGGATCGCATTCGACAACTACCTCGTTGACGAGTACGGGATCTGAACGGCGAATCCGGATGGGAGTGAGGTCGTTCGGCTCACGGACGGCGTGAACGACTCGTGGGCGTCGTGGTCTCCCGGATGGGACCAAGATCGTGTTCTCGCAAGCGCTCGATACGACCCGAGCATCGAGGGGACGCGAGCCGGACTTGCCTCACGAGTACCGGTGCCCCGACCGACATCTACGTCATGGACGTGGACGGGTCGAACGTCGTCCGCCTGACCGACGACCCGGCGGGTGAGTTCATGCCGAGGTGGTCGCCCGACGGAAGCCTGATCGCGTTCGTTCGCGAAGGTGATCCTGGGAGCCGGAACTGTACGGCGCATCTACACGATGCGTCCGGACGGCACCGACGTCCGCCAGGTCTCGAGCGGCGACCGCGGGAGCGATCTTCTGGCCGAGCTGGTCGCCGGACGGCTCGCGGATCGTCTTCGCGGCGATCCGAGCGGAGGATTGGGGTATCTGGGTCGTCGGCGCGGACGGCTCGAACGAACGCGTCGATCCTCGGCGGCACGGGCGCGGGTACATCGACGAACCCGTCTGGTCACCCGCGACGGGAACCTGATCGCGTTCGTCGGCAACCTGAGCGTCGACGACTACAGCCCTGAGGACGCCCTCTACGTCATGCGTCCGGACGGGACGGGCGTCACACCGATCGCGCGACGCGCCGGGCGTCGGCGTCGCCGGCGACATCGCACTGGCAACCCATGGGCACGCTCACGC
>ERZ1370068.742-contig-10679_pt1 | contig 20611 bp, 21 predicted proteins | sample MGYA00561227_ERZ1370068 | MGnify/ENA primary metagenome ERZ1370068 (study PRJEB38410, sample SAMEA6850437) | metagenome | study: Metagenomic assessment of the ecological functions of the soil: analysis of the soil microbiota associated with the... | reverse complement strand
TGCGCTGCAGCGCGTGCATTAGCGATCTGTCAGTTGGCCACCTCCAGCGACGGTTCGGAGAAATCAAAACATGGAACTCCAACGATGTGCAGCGGATGGCGAACTCGGTTCTTCGGACTATGGGGCACGCTGATGACGGTCTCGACGATCCACCGGCCGCCGCAGGTCGGACGGTTGCCTTTGCCAGCCGGTATCCCGTGATCGCCCTCGGTGAGTGAAGCTCGGCTGCGACAAGAGCTGTCGATGCATCACGTGCGCGAATCGTCGCAGCGCGGGCTGCTCAGGTCTGCGACTAGATGGTCCTCGCTACGTAGTGCGGACCTTTAGGTCCGTTGTGTCGAAGCAGGCCTGAAGGCCTGCACTACTTCGGCAGATCGAACCGCACTTCGAGATAGGTAATCGACCCTTCCAGATCCTTGTACCAGTGCGGGCGCCGGCCGGCACAGGAGCACGACATCGCCTTTGGCCACGCGGCGGCTGGCGCTCGCCTTCGATCGTCGCCGCTCCGCCCGGCCGTCGGCGCTCGCGGCGCGGACGATGGCGCCCCCGGTCACGAGCGTGCCGGCGCCGCTGATGATGTGATGCACCTCGATGAATCCGGGGTGCGCGATGGCGCCCTGCGGCTTGGTTCGCTCGACGACGTTGATGCGGTAGTGATCCGTGTTCTGCACCGGCGCGGTGTGCATGCCGGGCGCCGCTTTTTGCCGCCTCCTTGAGCGTCGCCATCAATTCGGCATCGCTCATGCGTAGGTGGCCGGCGCGCGGCGCCCGGTCTGCGCCGCACCCAGCAAGGCGATCAACGCGACGAGCGCCGACTTCATTTCTGCGTCTTCCCTTCCTGCTGATCCTCGAAGCGCGCGCCCTTCAGAACGCCTTCGAGACCCGTAGTTGCTCTCGTGGCACGCGTATTCGTAGATCAGCTCGTCGGTCTCGCGTCATCGGGATCGACGCGCTCCACTTCGCCGTCCAGGTCGGCGGATCGTCGACGGTGAACTCGTAGCGTAAGCGTGTCCGCGTCGACGCGGCTGAAGCGCTCGACCAGGTGCATGTCCTTCGACGCGCCCCGGAATCCGGCCTCCTGCGAGAAGTTCGTGGTGTCCACCACCAGCGTGTCGCCTTCCCAGTGCCCGATCGAATCGCCGGTCAGCGATCGGATGTGCGCCGGCGCGTGCGGCCGCCCGTTCAGCGCGACGATGCGGGCGCTGTGGATCATCTCGTTGAGGATCACGCACGGTGTCGCTTCGTCTGCACCAGCTGCATGTTGTTGTTGTAGGCGCTCGGGATCATCGGCGGCCCCGAGTTGAAGCCGACGACGCAGCGCTCGGCGAGCGGGCGCTCCTCCGGGTTGTCGCATCTGCCGCGCCGCGCCGCGTTGCGCGCCTGCGCCGCCGGCGTCAGCGCGCGGCACGCGGCCGTCCGGCGGATCGACGACCAGCGACGTCTGCTTCGCGACGCGCTTGCCGAAGTCCCACCAGAAGTCGTTGTAGGCGCGCTCGACGTCGGCGGCGGCGCCGCCGCTGCGGTCGTCCTTGTTGCCGCTCTCGATCCGCTGCTGCGCGAACTCTTCGGCTTCCTTCGTCGCTGAACGCGCTCTTGCCGGCGAGTGCGCTCGGGCGTTCGAACGGCGTCAGCTGGGCGAAGTCCCACGTGCCCTGAAGGTCGGGGTGGCCGTCCGGGCGCGCGGCACCTTCGGCTTCGCCGGTTGCGGCCGACGGCCGACACGGCGGAGATGAGGAAAATCCCGAGGAAAACGGAACGCATACAGCCGCTCCTTTCGTCGCTGCGGGCGATTATAATCGCGGCCGGAGGTCGGCATGAGATTTCTCGACCGCTCGGCTCAAGCCTTCGCGCTACGGAGTGCTGACACGCCGCGCGTCGTCGGCTGCAGCAGTCGCGTCGGCCCGAGGTCACGTTCACCAAGGACGTGGCGCCGATCTTCCAGAAATCCTGCCAGAACTGCCACCGGCCCGGCTCGATCGCGCCGATGTCGCTGCTGACCTACGAGGACGCGCGCCCCTGGGCGCGCGTCGATCAAGCAGCGCGTCGAGGCGCGGCAGATGCCGCCGTGGCACGTCGATCGCACCGTCGGCATCCGGCCAGTTCAAGGACGATCCGTCGCTGACCGATCGGGAAATCGAGACGCTGTCCGCGTGGGCCGCGGCCGGCGCGCCGCGCGGCAACCCGGCCGACATGCCGCCGCCGCGCCAGTTCGACGACGCCGATCGCTGGCACATCGGCAAGCCGGATCTCATCGTGCCGATGCCGAAGGTCTTCACCGTCAAGACCGAAGCCGCCGACTGGTGGGGCATCTTCGAGGCGGACTCCGGCCTGACCGAGGATCGCTACATCAAGGCGGTCGAAGCGAAGCCGTCGCCCGGCGCGCGCCGCGTCGTGCACCACTCCGTCGAGTCGCTGGTCTACGACGACGGCAGCAGCGGCGGCGGGACGCTGGTCGAGATGCGCCGTCGGCAAGAACGGCGACGTCTTCCCTGAAGGCTCCGGCAAGCTGATGAAGGCGGGCGCGAAGGTCCGCTTCAACATGCACTATCACGCGATCGGCGAGCCGGTCACCGATCGCACCGAGGTCGGCATCGTCTTCTATCCCGAAGGGCGTCGTGCCGAAGCACGTGATCACGACGATCCTCTCGCCGAACCAGGACGACCTCGACATTCCCGGCCGGCGCCGACAACGTGCGCAGCGACGCCTACTTCAAGATGGAGAAGCCGTCGCACCTGGTCGGCTTCATGCCGCACATGCACAACCGCGGCAAGCGCCAGTGCCTCGAGGCGATCTATCCCGACATGCGCGTCGAGCAGTTGAACTGCGTCAACTACGACTTCAACTGGCAGATCGTCTACAACTACGCCGACAACGTGGCGCCGCTGCTGCCGGCGGGGACGATCATGCACGTCATCAGCTGGCACGACAACTCGGCGGCGAACAAGCATAACCCGGATCCGCGCAACTGGGTCGGCTTCGGCAACCGCACCACCGACGACATGTCGCGCCACTGGCTGACCTTCTACACGATGAGCGACGACGAGTTCAAAGCCGAGACGTGCGCGCGCAGCGCAGACGAGCGACTGCAAGCGCAATGAGGAACACGAGCGCAGCCAGTGAACGGGATCACACAGAGAACCGGAGTAACGCAGAAGAACGCAGAGAAACGTTTTCTCTGTTTGGTCTCTTGCCTGTTCCTCTGCGATCCCGTTGTCTCCGTTCTCTCCGTTGTCGCAGCGGCGCAGGTGCGCTACGCCACCGGCCAGGACGTCGTCCCTGTGTTCGAAGGCTGGGAGCGCAACGCCGACGGCAGCTTCAACATGGTCTTCGGCTACATGAACCGGAACTACGAGGAAGAGGTCGACGTGCCGGTCGGCCCGGACAACGCGCTCGAGCCGGGCGGCGTCGATCAGGGGCAGCCGGCGCACTTCTACCCGCGCCGCCAGCAATACGTCTTCTCCGTGCGCGTGCCGAAGGATTGGGGCAAGAAGGATCTGCGTCTGGACGCTGACGAGCCACGGCAAGACGGAGAAGGCGCTACGGCGCGCTGATGCCGACGTGGGAGATCGACGCCGGCACCTATCAGCAGAACCGCGGCGGTCCCGGCGCGCTTGGCGAAGCCGGACGATCCGCCGTCGATCAAGGTCGAAGGCGCCGCCGCAGCGCACGGTCGCCGCCGGCGCGGCGCTCACGCTCGATGCGTTCGTCACCGACGATGGCCGGCCGACCGCGCGGCCGAGCCAGAGCGGATCGAACGCGCGCGTCGAAGGGCCGCTGATGCAGGCGATGGTGCGGCCTCGATCGCGGCGTGCGGCTCGGCGTCATCTGGGTCGTCTACCGCGGCGATGCGAGCGCGGTCACCTTCGAGCCGCGCAAGATTCCGGTCGCCGACGGCAAGGCCTCGACCACCGGTGCGCTTCAGCGCGCCCGGCACCTACGTGCTGCGCGCCTACGCCGACGACGGCATCCTGGTGGCCGCGAAGGACGTGACGGTCACCGTGACCGCTGGCCAGCGCGCGCTGACTGCCGTCGGCGCCCGGAGCGCCGTCCCCTGACTGCCCTGAGCAGTCTTGCTTTCGTAGCCGCCGTCTTTCGTGGGGACGGCCTTCAGAGCCGTCCCTCGTTTTCGGAACGCGCTGAAAGGCGGGCCCTCACGCCATGTGCGCGCCGGTGGTGTCAGGACGTAGGACCGGCGTAGAGCGACTGGCTGCCGGTCATGAACAGGCGGTTGCGTTTCGCGCCGCCGAAGCAGACGTTCGCGCACGTCTCGGGCAGCCGGATCATGCCGATGCGCTCGCCGCTCGGCGCGATCACCTGAACGCCCGGCCGCGCGCCCGCCCAGATGTTGCCGTCCACGTCGCAGCGGATGCCGTCGGCCGCCGACGGCGCGCCGGTGCCGGGAATGTCGAGCTGGATGAAGCGCTTGCCGTTGCGGAGCGTCTTGCCGTCGACGTCCCAGACCGTGATGTCGCGCGGCGTGCCGGTGTCGGCGACGTAGAGCTTCTTGTAGTCGGGCGAGAAGCAAATGCCGTTCGGGCTGCGCCGGCTTCATCGGTGACCTTGTCGATCTGCCCGCTCTTGCCGTCGACGCGATAGACCGCTTCCTTGGTCTCCTGCTCGCCTTTGAACCCTTCGTAGTTGCCGCGGATGCCGTAGGTCGGATCGGTGAACCAGATGCCGCCGTCCGGGATGCACGACGATGTCGTTCGGCGAGTTCAGGCGCTTGCCCTGAAACTTCTCGGCGATGACGGTCACGCGTGCCGTTCGGCTCGTAGCGCACGACGCGCCGGCCGCCGTGTTCGCACGAGAGCTGGCGCCCTTCGTAGTCGAACGTGTTGCCGTTGCTGTAGCCCGACGGATTGCGGAACACGGTGACGCGGCCGTCGTCCTCGATCCACCGCATCTGCACGTTGTTCGGGATGTCGCTCCACACCAGATAGCGGCCGACGCCGTTCCACGCCGGACCTTCGGCCCACAGCGTGCCGATGTGCAGCCGCTTGATCGGCGTGTTGCCGACGATGTAGCGGCGGAAGCGGCGGATCGAGCGCGACGACGTCCGGGTCCGGATACTGCAGCGGTGTCTGCCCCGACCAGTCGCGCGGCGCGGGCATGGCCGATAGCGGCGGTTGTGTCGCCGGTGCTTGCGCGGTCCGGCGTCGCGCACCGGCGGAGAGCAGCGCACGCCGCCAAGCGCGGCGCCGAGAAACGAGCGGCGGCTGGATGTTCATGGGCGCATGCTATCCGCGCGCGCCGCCATCGAATAGTCCGGACGGTTCCGAACGCGTATCCGATCGTCGTGGATCTTCGAACGCATGGACGAGCACGCTGATCCGCGACATCTCCGACACCGCGCGCTGGATGGCGGTGTCTCGCGCGGGAGACCGAGCGGCGAGGATGCCGTCTTTCGCGATCCGTTTGCCCGCGCGCTCGCGGGCGAGCGGGGCGAGCGGATCGCCGCGCGCATGACGTTCACCGACAGAAACGCGTGGTCGTTCATCGCGCGGCACCTATCTGTTCGACCGGTTCGTCAGCTCGGCTGTGCAGCACGGCGCCGACATGGTCGTGAACCCGGCCGCCGGCCTCGACGCGCGTCCGCACCGCATGGAGCTGCCGGCGTCGCTGCGCTGGGTGGAAGTCGATCTGCCCGACATCCTCGACTACAGGAAGAGGTTCTCGGCGGCGCGACGCCGGTGTGCCAGCTGAAGGTGCGCCTGATCTGTCGAACGAGGACGGCCGCCGCGGCCTGTTCGCCGATCTTGCCCGGCGCGCGACCAGGGTGGCGGTGATCTCTGAAGGACTGGTCGTGTATCTGATGGCGGACGCGGTCGGGTCGCTGGCGCGCGACTCGCCGGCCCGCCCGCCTTTCAGCATTGGGCGCTCGATCTTGCGTCGCCCGGCTGGTCGAGATGATGAAGGCGTCGGTCGGGCGGGCCGTGAGCGAAGCGGGCGCCCCGTTCCTGTTCGCGCCGGCGAAGGCCGCCGTTTTTGCGGCGCACGGCTGGCAGCCGATCGAAGTCCGCTCCCTTCTCAACGGCGGCGAAGCTCGGACGGCTGCCGTTCGCCCTGCGGATGTTTGCGATGCTGCCGAGTCTGACGGCGCGCAGGGCAGTCGTCCGTGGTCGGCCGTGCCTGTTCGCGCGGCAAACGCAGCCATAGGCGTCACGGCCGGCGCTCGGGCGCCATGCGCCTCGAGCCGCGCGCAGCAGCGACAGCACCGGCTGGCGCGACTCCTCCATCGCCGTGCAGCATCTCGGCGCGGAGACGGCCCGCGCAAGGCAGCTCGAGCAGCCGGCTGACGAACGCGAACCAGAGCGTCCGCCGGCTGACGTCGGCTTCTGGTGCGGCGCAGGAACTCGACGAACGCGCGTCACCGTCCCGCGTGCGAACAGCTCTGCCGGCCGGAATCAGGTCGAGCATCCAGGTGTAGCAGCGACCGCCTTCTCTGGTAGAGGTAGTCGCGCTCGGCGCGCTTCGCTCATGCCGCTCCACTGCTCGACATCGGTGAGCAAAGCCGATCGGCCTGCGCTGCGCCACTTCGGCCGGTCAGCCGCACCGCGCAGCGGCATACGGCGGCCGCGCTCGGCGCCCGCGCAGCCGCACCGTCGCGCCGTGCAGCCGCTGTCCGGCGTCGCCGGACTGCCAGCTACAGGTCGATGCGCGCGGCCGCCGAGCGACGAGGCCACGGGCGGGTGCGGTCGCATCCGCGTCGGGCCGCTGTCGGCGTCCGAACTGGCGCGCCCGCCTGCAGCGCGGCGTTGAACGTGGACGGCGTCATCTGACGCCGAGCCCGTTGTCGGCGCAGCGGGGCGCCTTCAGCTGCGCCACGAGATACGCTCCGCAGCGCGTCCATCACGCTCGAACCCGGTCACGCCCAGCGCCGTGTCGGCGATCTGCAGGTCGGCCATCTCGCGCAGACGATGCCGAGCGCGCCGGAAGAGAAGCCCGGCAGCGTCGCGCGAGCTGCCGCGCAGGATCAGGCGCAGCAGTCCCTCGAGGTAGGGCGCGCTGCGTCCGGTCCCTGCGCGGAAGCGCTGAATCGCGCGCGCGCGACCGCCGGGGTATTTCTGGACGGCAGGCGGCGCGCCACAGCGTAGTAGCTCGAGAGAAGTGCATGGCAGTCGCCGCGGTTGCCCAGGTACGCCGCGCCCGCGATCGCGTCCGAGCGTCGTGTAGCACTCGTCGACCGGCCGGCGCCAGCGGATCTGCGCAGACGCCCGGCGCGAGGTTGAGATCGATCCACTCGAACAGGTCGCGCGCGCGCGCGGGTCGATGAGCGCCATCAGTTGCACCGCGCGGACCTGCAGCGTGACACGCGTCAGCGCCGTGGTATGGCGAAGATCTGCGCGCCCTGACGGCTGTCGGGCGGCACCTCGCTGCGCTCGTGGCGCGCGGCGGCGCTGTTCCGGCGCCGCGTACGCCCGACGCGTGCCGGTGTCGAGCAGCTCGGACGCCGCCATACGCTCGATCCACCTTGACAGCTGGGAGATCCGCGAGCAGGACGTCGGCTTCGAACTCCGGCGGGGACGCTCGCCGCGTCCGCGGCGAGCTGCTCGATCGTCTGGTCGCGACGCGGCGGGTTCGGCGATGCGCTGGTCTCTGCCCTCGAGCACGGCCCGAGGACGATAGTCGCGCACAACACGCAGGTGGCTCGTCGCATCTAAACGGCGTCCGTCCGAACAGTTAGACGATCGACGGCGAGCGATAGCCGTCGACGTGGCCGGCCCGGCCATGAGAGATTCCGATGCGGTGTGGCACGTACCATACCTCTCCAGACATGACACGTCCTGACCGGGCCGTCCTTTCCGCTCGCTGGTCTGGCTGTCAGCATCCTCGTCTTCGCGTGGCCTCAGCTCTCCGTGTCGGTGCGCGGGCGCGCCGACCATGGTATCCGCTCGGTCACGGTGCTGTTCCGCGCTGATTGACGGCCGGCGCTCGTCGCCGCTGGCCGCGACCGTGGCCTGGGTCGCCCGTCCAGCCCGCGACAGCTCGGTGCACCCCGGCCGCGCGCGATCGTCGCGCGTGGCGGCTGCGGCGCTCGTCGCCGTCGCGCATCTACCGCGTGGACCCGCATCCTCGTCGTGGCAGCCGTATCAGGCCGACATGCTGATCGTCATCCGGGAAGCGACCTGCCGCGTTCTCAAGCGGGCGCACGCCGTACACGACCTACCGCACCTACGACGCGCCGCTGGAACATCGCGATGCCGCACGGCCCCGGGCTGTGGGGACCATACTTCTCGATCCCGCAGCTGCCTGCGCCTCGACTTCCGCTTTCGTCACCATCGCCGGCGAGCTGTTCGTGCCGGCTGTGGTGCGGCGTGCGCGGCCGATCGTCGAGTCGGCTGCGCGGCAGAACGTCAGCCAGCGCTGCCTGCATGGCTCGCGGTCCTGGCCGCGCTCGTGCTGAGCGTTCGACGTTCAGGACTTTCACGCGGATCGGCCACACGCCGTGTGCACTGGCCGCTGCTCCGCTGTTCGCGGCGATGGTCTGGACGGCTCGCGATGGCGCGCACGCGGCGTGTCTGCCTCGGCGATGTCTCGTCGCTCGCCCGCACGACGATGGTCGGCGCTCGTTCCCGTGTTTGCCTGCTGGCGGCGTGGACACGACGATCAGACCGCGGTTGCCGCTGCGGTCCTGGCCGCGCTGACGGTCACCATCGCCGCTGTGGTCGCCGTCCATTCGTCGTGCTGGGACTACCGGGGGATCTGGGACAACATGGTGCTCTCGTACCCGCGCGTGATGCGGGAAGCGGTCTGGCCGGTCCTGGCCCGCGGCGGAATGCGAGACCATCGGCCTCACGGAATGGCTCCATCGAGCGCCATCGCGAGGCGCTCGTGGCGCCCGCGCAGCTGCTGGTCATGGACGGCGTGTATGCGGCGGCCTGGCCGCGCCATCCGGCGGGACGCGTCACCGCTGCCGTGGATGGCCCTCGGCCCTGTTCGCCGTTCAGCATGACGACGCTGCATCCAGTGCACTCACCTGCTACATGACGTGCTGCTCCTGCTCGTCATCGGGCGCGATCGTCGAAACGCTCGGCATCGAAGCCGCTGCGGATGGCCGCCGGCGCCGTGGCTCGCGTCGGTTGGCGGCCGTGATCGCTGCTCGATGTTCGTGGCGATCGCTGGGGTGCTCGCGCTGCCTCTGCATGTGGCGGCCGGCGACGACACGCCGAGCCACGATGCTGCGTTCCGGATTCGCGCATGAGCGGAACGCGACGGCGAGCGCCGCTTCTCGTGGATCGCCGGGCATCGAGGCCACCATCGTGCATGCCGCCGCGCCTGGCCGCAGCCGCAGGCACATCGTGGTCACGGCCCAGTCACCCTTCGGCAGCGCGGACCCGCCCCAGAGCATGACGGCGATTCTCGAACGGAACCGTGTTGGCGCATGTGTCCGTCGCGGCCGGATGGCAGGAGGTTTCGGCTCGTCGCGCCGCGCTCGACGCTGGTGGATCGGATTCAACCAGCTGCAGCTGGTGTTTTCGTCGACGGTGTCGTCGCCGCGCGACGTCGGCGCGGGCGACGACACGCGTCAACTGGCGCTTCGCGGTCAGCCGCGTATCGACGTGACACCGCGCAAGGAATGATCGGCATTACACTGGTCGTCACACGCCGTGCCGTCGCCCCCTGATGTCGTCGCGCTTCGCGCTGGCGCTCGTGCGCTCGTGTTCTGCGTTCGGCGCTCGGTGTATCTCGCCGCATGCCGGGTCATGCTGGCGCCGATCGTCAACTTCGCGCAGCTTCGGACCGCGAGCTTCGGCGGCGACGTCAGAGCCTTCATCTGGGTGCTGGCCTGGGACAATCACGCCGTGCTCGATCGAGTGCCGTCGCTGTTCGACGCGAACAAGCTCTTCCCGCTGCAGAACTCACTGGCCTACGGAGAGCACCTCTTCGGCATCAGCCTGTTCACGCTGCCGATCTACGCGGCGACGCGCAACCCGGTGCTGGCCTACAACGTCGTCTGGCTCCTCGCCGTACCTGCTGACGGCGGCCGCCGGTGCACGCGCTGGCGTGGCGGTACACACGGCGATCATCTCGCGGCGATGACCGCCGCGCTGGCGTTCAGCGTTCTGCTTCTTCCGCATGCACCACGGCCACGGCCACCTGCAATCTGATCTGGTGCTTCTGGATTCCGCTCGTCGTTCATCGCGATGGATCGCTGGACGGCACGGCCGACCTGGACCCGGGCTCGGCCTGTTGACGGCGGTCATCGTCCTTCAAGCGCTGGCCGCGTGGTATCAGGCGGTCCTGATTGCGGTCGCGGACCTGATCTTTCTCATCGTGGCTGTTCGCGGCGGAACGGCGGAACGATTCCGGCGGTCTCCCGCGTGCTCGTTCAGGGACTGTTGGGCGCGCTCGTGGCATTCGCGCTGGTGTGGCCATTCGCACGCCACTATTTCATCCTCCACGACGAGCTGCCATCGTATGCGGCGGCGTCGTCCGCGGACCTCGCCGGCTGGCTGCGTGCCGCCCGAGAACACGTGGATGGGGCAATGGCTCCTGGCGCACGGCGTCAAGGGGCCGCGGTGGATTTGGGGCGAGCTCACCGTCTACCTCGGATGGATCACGCTCGGGCTCGCCGCGGCCGGCGTCGTCGTCTCGATGCGAAGCCGCGACGCGCTCGGTGGCCGCGCTCGCTTCTTCATCGTCCTTGGCGCGATCGCAGCGGTGCTGGCACTAGGGCCCGTCCGCGAGCGAAGTCGCATCCGGATCGTTCGGCTGGTCGCCGTTCGGTCTCCTCGCGCGCGTGCCAGGGCTGAGCCTCTTCAGAATTCCCGCACGGTATACCGAGCTGGTGAATCTTGCCTTGGCGATGCTCGCGGCCACGCGCCTGCGCGGCGTTGCACCGCCGACTTCGGCCGGCGCGGGACGCGCGGTGACGATTGCCGCTGACCTCGCTGCTGCTAGCCGAGTTCTACGTCGTGAACTTCCCGGGCGGAGCGCCGCAGCCGTTCACGGTGCCGGCCGTGTATAAGCATATCGCGACGCTGCCGCCGGGCGCCGTCCTGTCGCTGCCGGACTACGCCAGAACGCTCGCTGTGGTTCGAGGAAGCGAACTATCAGTTATTTCTCGACCGCGCACTGGCATCCGGCCGTCAACGGCGACTCGCGTGAGTTTCCACCCGCGTTCGTCGAGTTCACCGATCGCATGAAGCGGTTTCCGGACCCGGCCGCGGCCGCAGCCATGCGCGAGGCCGGCGTGAGGTACGTCGTGCTGCATGCCGGCCAGCGCGAGGCGGCGGATCGGCTCCGCTCCGGCTGAAGCGAGCCGAGACTTTCGCCTGCTTGTCGGGTTCGATCGTCGATTACCTGTTCGAGGTCGTTCCGGCGGCGCAGTAACCCGGAGAGGAGTGCGGCACTGTGGAGCGGTCACGGAACCAGACAGCGTTCGACCTGACGATCGTCGTGCCGTTGCTACAACGAGGCCGAGGTCGTCGAGCAGTTCTGTGCGGAACTGCTTGGCGTTCTTGCGCGGCTCGACCTCGCGTGGGGGTGTGCTTCGTCGATGACGGCAGCACCGACACGACGCTCGAGCGTCTGAATCGCCTCGCGGTGGCGGACGAACGCCTCAGGGTGCTATTCGTTGTCCGAGAAACTGTGGGCATCAGATCGCGCCTCTCGGCCGGCCTCGACGTGACGATCGGATCGGCGGTCGTGATGATGGACGCCGATCTGCAGCATCCGCCCGCGCTGATTCCGAGATGATCGCGCTCTGGCGCGCCGGGGTTCGACGTGGTGTCGGCGGTGCGAGAGGAGACCGCAGACGCCACGTGGTTCAAGAATGCCACCGCGAAGACCTTCTACTGGCTCATCAATCGATTTGGCGAGACGACCGATCGTCCCTGGCGCGGCCGACTTCTGCCTGTTGTCCGCCCGCGCGCACCGGGCGGTGCTGCGCGATGCCGGAACGGCACCGCTTCCTGCGCGGCATGGTGTCTTGGATCGGATTCAACCGCGCCTACCTGCCGTTTCAGGCACCGCGCCGCCCGGCGGGCCGAATCAAGCTACACCACGTTCAAGATGCTGAGCCTGGCGATCGATGCGTTGTTTTCGTTCTCGGCGGCGCCGATGCGCATGGCCACCCGCTTCGGTCTCGCCCTGCTGGTGCCGGGCGCCCTGGCATTCCTGTATATCGTGGTGCGCTACGTCGCCTTGACGACTTCGTCCGCGGCTGGGGATCGCTTGATCGGCACGCTCATGATCATCGGCGGCATCCAGCTGATCTTCATCGGCATGGTCGGCGAGTACCTCGCCCGCATCTTCGAGGAGTCCAAGCGCCGGCCGCTGTACTTCTTCAAGCAGACGCCAGATGATGTCGACGAGTGAATCGAGATGTCCGCTGTGCGGATCGAACCTGGCGGCGCGGCTGTTCACGAAGCGCGAGACCGACTACTGGGCATGCGGAGACTGCACGTTCAGGTTCGCGACGCCGGAGGTCAACCCGAACCTCACCACGACTCTGGAAGGCTACGAGGACGCGTACCTCCAGTGCACTGGCGCCGGAGGCGAGCGACGCCGTCAACTTCGCCGCGCTGTACTCAATGGATGGCCGGATTCGCGCCGCTGGAGGGAAGGCGGCTGCTCGACGTCGGTGCCGGGAGCGGCAAGCTGGTCCAGTTCTTCCGCGGGCGCGCTATCGATGCCCACGGCATCGAACCGTCGCGTGCGCTCTTCGACCGTTTTCTTGCCGGTGATACCGCATTCACCTACGCGACGCTCGACGAGTTCCACGCCTCAGATCCGCAGACCTTCGACATCGTCACCGCATTCGACGTCATCGAGCACGTGGCCGATCCTCGCGAATTTCTGCGCGCGGTCTCGACGTTCCTTGAGCCCGGCGGCATTTTCTTTGTCTCGTCGCCTGACGTCGAGAGCCTGACCGCGAAGGTATTCGGCCGCCGCTGGCACTTCTACTACCCGTACCATCTTTCGTACTCGGTCCGCGAACCATCGCGCGAGCCGCCGCGCCGCATGGACTGCGCCTGCATCGACGCGCGGCATCGCGGGCGCCTGCGCTCGACGGCCTACATGATTCGGTATGCGCAGCGGAGATGATCGGCGGGATGCGCGCGCCGCGATGGGCGCGCTGGTTCGACGGCGTGGTACTCTGCCCGTGAACCTCGTTCCGATACGATGTTATGCGTCGCGCTGCTGGGCTGCCAACAGAGCGCCGGGAGGGCGCGTCCGCGAAAGGACACGGCGAAGCTCCAGCCTTCCTATGGCCTCGGGTCTCACAACGGCATGCGCCACCAGCCCCCAGTCCCGCTAGCCTCTGTCCTTGAACACCAGATACGGATCGAGCGGCCGTCCCCTTCCACCAGTGCCTGTCGGCGTTCAACTCGAAGACCGCGAAGTGCAGATGGGGCGTATTCGGCGGCGCGTTGCCGGACGGTGCCGACGTAGCCGATGACGTCGCCTTGCGAGCACCGCCATGGCCGTCCTTCAGGCCGTCGGCATACCGTTGCAAGGTGCGCGTAGTAGTAACAGAGATGTCCGGACGGATCGAACTGGTAGATCGTGAGGCCGCCGGCCTTGCTCGTTGAACAGCTTCGGCGATCGTGCCGTTCTCGACGGCGTGCACCGGCGTGTTGCGCGGCGCCAGCGATGTCGACCGCCTCGTGCGGCCGACTGCCGCCGCGCGTCTCGGCGAAGCCGCCTTTGAGCGACTCGATCGTCTCGCCGTCGATCGGCATGCGGAGCCGTGCATTCGCGAGCTCGCCGTCCCGTGGTCGGCTACAGCCGGCCTACCGACGGGCGGAGGACGCTGCACGCCCGAAGCGCGAGGTGGACTCGACATGGCCGAAGACGGAGGCGGTACGCGCGCGCGACATCGCGCGCCGCGTTTCGGGCGTCCGGCTTCAGCCGGACCTCGTCGGTCTCGATCGTCACCGGCTTCGGCGGACCGTAGCGTGCGCAGCCAGCCGTCGATCAGCGCGCCCGCGCAGCGAAGCGCCGCGAGCAGCGCCTACCGGCACCGCGCCGCTGAATCGCCGTCTTGCTCATTTGAACGATCACCGGCGTGCCCGGCTTCACGAGCGCGGCGACTCGCGCCGCGTCCCAGTTGGTGAGCCGCACGCAGCCGTGCGATTCGGTCGTGGCCGATGTTGCCCGGCTCGGGCGTGCCGTGCAGGCCGTAGTGTTCGAGGTTCAGCGCGATCCACACGACGCCGACCGGGTTGTTCGGGCCGGCCTTGATCGTGGCCTTTTCGTCGCTTCGGCTTCGCATCCCAGAACAGATCCGGGTTGTAGTGGAACACCGGATGCCAGCCGACGCCGGTCACCTTCCAGTCGCCCGGCGGCAGCGGATCGTGCGTGCTGCCGCTCGACACCGGCGCGAAGAACACCAGCGTGCCGTCCGCGCGCGTCGCGCGCAGCGCCGACTCCTCGCGTGAAACCTGGATGCTGATGTCGGCGTCCGCCGCGTCCGCGCGCGAGCTTGGTGTCCGGATCGAACGGCGTCGACGGCCGGCACCTTGATCGTCGTTGCCGGCGGCCATCGGCACGCCGCGATTCAACTGCGCCAGTAGCGCGGGAGACGTGTGAAACCGCTCGGCGATCAACTCGGCCGTCGTACTGGTAGCCGAGCGCATCCGAGCTTCGCCTGATCGGCCAGCTTCGGCGGGATTCTTTCGAACGGGCCCTTCGTCTTCCTCCGTCACGGCGTAGGACGTGACCGTCGGCTCCCGCCGAATCGCCGCCGAGCGCCTTCCACGTCTCGCAGTCAGGCTGCCCGGAACGCTGCAGTTTCTTCGCCGCCTGCAGTTGCCGAGCGCGTGCGAGCAGGTTCGCGCCTGGTCTTGCCGTCGATCTGGCCCGGCGAGAAACCCCGACGGTCGAGCAGGACCTGGAAACCGACGAGGTCGCCGCAGGGCAGAGAAGGCGCCGCCGGCGTGCGGGCGCGCGGGAGGAACAGGACGTTTCTTGACCGCAGCGCCAAGGATCCGCCCGAAGCGCAACGCAGGTGGCAATCGCGACGGCTAACTGGACAGTGCGTGTTGTCATCCTGCAGCCTACGCTGCAGGAGCTGCATGCCTCTTCTCCGGAGTCACTTTGACGCCGTGGCCGGGCGTCAGCGATCGCGCGTCCTGTCGCGACTTCATCCAGCTCTGCAGCTGCGCCGTAGGTGTAGACGACCGGCGTCAGATACAGCGTCACGAGCTGCGAGAAGAGCAGTCCGCCGACGACGACCAGGCCGAGCGGCTGCCGCGCTTCGCCGCCCGCGCCGTAGCCGAGCGCGATCGGCACCGCGCCGAGCAGCGCCGCCATCGTCGTCATCATGATCGGCCGGAAGCGGATCAGGCAGCCCTGGTAGATCGCCTGCTCCGGCGTTCTTGCCGCCGCGCTCGGCCTCGAGCGCGAAGTCGATCTGCATGATCGCGTTCTTCTCGACGATGCCGATCAGCATGATCATGCCGACGAACGCGTAGATGTTCAGATCCATCCGGAAGACGATCAGCGTGACCAGCGCGCCGAACGCCGGCCGACGGCAGGCCCGGAGAGAATCGTCAGCGGGTGGATGTAGCTCTCGTAGAGGATGCCCAGCACGATGTAGACGACCATGATGGCGATCACGAGCAGCACGGCGAGGTTCGACGAGCGAGCTCTGGAACGCCTTGGCCGCGCCCTGGAACTGGCCGCTGACGCCGTCCGGGCAGCGTGTCGTCCGCGACCTTCGCGCACGCGCGTCAGCACGTCGCCGAGCGACGCGCCGGGCGCGAGGCCGAACGAGATCGTGACCGCCGGCAGCTGGCCGTAGTGGTTCACGGTCTGCGGGCCGATGACCTGCGTGGCCTGCGCGAGCGTGTCGAGCGGCACGACGATCGCCGGCGCGCGGATTGCCGGCTGCCTGCCGCGCCGCGACGCCGCCGGCCAGTCGCCGCCGCCGACGCCGGCGGTGGTCGCGCTGCGTGGCGCCGGCCCGGCGCCCGCCGCGTGCCGCCTTGAAATAGAGGAGCGACAGCGCCGCGGGATCGGACTGGAACTGCGGGGCGAGCTCGAGCAGCACTTTATACTCGTTGACCGGCGCGTAGATCGTCGAGACCCAGCGCGGGCCGTACGCGTCGTAGAACGCGTTCTCGATCTGCGTTCGCGGTGACGCCGAGCGCCGCCGCCTTGTCGCGGTCGATCTCGACGTTCACCTGCGGGCTGGTGACTTCGAGGTCGCTCGTCAGATCTTCGAGGCCGTCGGCAGCGTCGGCCGAGCGCCTTCATCAGCTCGCGCGACGCCGCGTACAGCGCCTCGCGGTTCGGCGACTGCATCGAGAACTGATACAGGCTCTTGCTCACCTGCCCGCCGATGCGCGATCGTCGGCGGGTTCTGCATGTAGACGTCGCATGCCGACGACCGGCGCGCAGCTCGCGGCCGCAGCTTCGCGATGATCTCGGTTGGCCAGCTCCTTCCGATCGCCGCGCGGCTTCAGGTGGACGACGATCTGGCCGAGGTTGGGACCGCCGAGCGTCGCTGCCGCGCTGCCGCCGATCGTCGAGACCAGCGCCTTCGACGTTCGGGATTCGTTGCGGATGATGGTCGGCGACCTCGTCCTGGTATTCGACGAGCTTGTCGTACGACGTGCCCTGCGCGGCCTCCGTCGTCACCGCGATCTGATCGGTGTCCTGCTCCGGAATGAACCCCTTCGGGACCAGCACGAACAGCGCGGCCGGTGAGGACCAGAACACGCGACGAACGCCGCCATCGTCGCCGGCCGGTGCCGCAGGACGACCTGCAGCGTCCGGTCGTAGCCGCGCCAGCATGCTGTCGAAACGCCGCTCGGTGACCGCGAACCGCGAACCGCCGGTGTCCTGCCGCGCCGTGCGTCGCTGTCGGCATGCTGGCTTCTTGAGGAAGCAGGCTGCAGAGCATCGGCGTCAGCGTCACCGAGACGACGCCGGAGATCAGGATCGCGACGCAGATCGTGACCGAGAACTCGCGGAACAGCCGTCCGAGGACGCCGCCCATGAACAGCACCGGGATGAACACCGCGGCCAGCGACAGCGTCATCGAGACGATCGTGAAGCCGATTTCGCGCGACCCGACGAGCGACGCCGTCAGCGGGTCTTCGCCCATCTCGACGTGGCGGTAGATGTTCTCGAGCATCACGATCGCGTCGTCGACGACGAAGCCGACCGAGAGGATGAGCGCCATCATCGACAGGTTGTCGAGGCTGTAGCCGAGCATGTACATCGACCGCGAACGTGCCGATGATCGAGAACGGCAGCGCGAGGCTGGGGATGACCGTCGCCCAGACGTTCCGCAGGAACACGAAGATCACCATGATCACGAGCGCCGAGCGTCAGCAGCCATGGTGAACTGCACGTCGCGCGCATGACTCGCGGATCGTGTCCGAGCGGTCGTAGAGGACGTCCATGTGGACGCTGGTCGGCAGCTCGGCGCTGAACTGGGGCAGCAGCGCCTTGACGCGCGTCGGCGACGGCGATCGTGTTGGTGCCGGGCTGCCGCTGGATGCCGAGCGTGATCGCCGCGCTGCTCGCTCGTCGCGCGTGTAGAACCACGACGCCGTCCGCTGGTCCTCGACGCCGTCCATGATCGTTGCCGAGCTCGCCGCAGCCGCACCGGCGCGCCGTTGCGGTAGGTGACGATCATGTCCTGTACTGCTCGGCGTTCATCAGCTGGCCGCGTCGCCTGCAGCGTGTAGGACTTGTGCGGGCCGATGATCGTGCCGGTCGGGCGTGTTGACGTTCCAGTTGCGCAGCGCCGTCTCGACCTCGTTGATGCCGATCTGGCGCGCGGCCAGCGCGTGCGGGTCGAGCTGCGCGTGCACGGCGTACTTCTGGCTGCCGAGCACCTGCACCTGCGCGACGCCGTTGACCATCGAGATGCGCTGCGCGATGCGCGTCTGCGCGTACTCGTCCAGCGTCCACGGCGGCAGCGTCGTCGAGGTGATGACGAGGTAGAGGATCGGCTGATCGGCCGGGTTCACCTTGGTGAAGGTCGGCGGCGTCGGCATGCCCTGCGGCAGCAGGCGCGCGGCCTGCGTGATCGCCGACTGCACGTCGACCGCGGCGCCGTCGAGGCTGCGGTTCAGGTCGAACTCGAGCGTGATCGAGCGTCGAGCCGAGCGAGTTGACCGACGTCATCGACTCGAGGCCGGCGATCATCGAGAACTGGTTCTCGAGCGGCGTCGCGACCGACGCGCCCATCGTCTCCGGGCTGGCGCCCGGCAGCTGCGCCGTGACCAGCAGCGTCGGGAAGTCGACGTTCGGCAGGTCGCTGACCGGCAGCGATCGATACGCGACCAGGCCGAACAGCGCGATCGCCGCCATGAGCAGGCTGGTGGCGATCGGCCGCTTGATGAATCCTTCGGAGATGTTCATACGGTTCCTACTCGGGTCAGCCAGCGCGGCGACAGTCGCGGTTACGAATTCTTGCTGCGTGCTTGAAGAATCTGCGCCATGTAGGTGTAGACGACCGGCGTCAGATACAGCGTCAGCATCTGCGAGACGATCAGGCCGCCGACGACGGCCAGCCCGAGCGGCCGCCGCGCTTCACCGCCCGCGCCGAAGCCGAGCGGCAATCGGCAGCGGCGCCGAGCAGCGCCGCCATCGTCGTCATCATGATCGGGCGGAAGCGGATCGAGGCAGCCTTCGTAGATCGCCTCGGTCGGCGTCATCGCCGTGCTTGCGCTCGGCCTCGAGCGCGAAGTCGATCTGCATGATCGCGTTCTTCTTGACGATGCCCGATCAGCATGACGAGGCCGACGAACGAGTAGATGTTCAGCTCGTTGCCGAACAGCCAGAGCGTGACGAGCGCGCCCAGGCCGGCCGACGGCAGGCCCGAGAGAATCGTGATCGGGTGGATGTAGCTCTCGTACAGCGCGCCCAGCACGATGTAGACGACGCCGATGGCGACGAAGAGCAGCAGCCCGAGGTTCTTCGTGGACTCCTGGAAGACCTTGGCCGAGCCCTCGAAGCGCGATCGTCACCGTCGCGCGGCAGCACCTGACCGCCGCGACCTGCCGGATGCGGTCGACGGCGGCGCCGAGCGACGACGCCCGGGCGCAGGCCGAACGACACCGACACCGACGGCAGCTGCCCCGAGTGGTTGATGCTCTGCGGGCCGACCGTTTCCTGCATCGAGACGACCAGCCGAGCAGCGGCACGAGCCGCCGCGCGGCGTCTTGAACGTGAGCTTGTCGAGCGAGTCCGGCGTACTGCTGGTACTTCGGATCGAGCTCGACGAGCACGCGGTACTGCGTCGTGTCGCCGTAGATCGTGGACGACCACTTCGGGCCGAAGCCGGTCGGAGAGCGCGTTCTGGATCTGCGTCGCGTTGAGCCCGACGCGCCGCCGCCTTGTCGCGATCGATCGACCAGGTTCACGCTGCGGGCTCCTGATCTCGAGGTCGTTGCGAGACGTCCTGATCTCCGGGATGCCGTCTCCATCGCCGTGCTCAGACGGCTGCGCCTGCGCGTAGAGCTGGTCGGTGTCGGCGCTCTGCACGGTGACGTTGTAGCTGCTGTTGCCGCTGCGCCGAAGCCGATCTGCAGCGCCGGCGGGCAGGTTCACGAACCCGCGGTAGTTCGGGAACCGCAGCAGCAGGCGGCCGCAGCTGCTGGGCGATCTGCTGCGCCGAGATCCGGACGCTGCGCGCGCGGCAGCAGCTGCACCTGGATCTGCGCGTTCTGAGCTGCCGCCGCCGCCGTAGTTGCCGCCGCCGCCAGGTTGACGATGAAGCTGTCGACGTACGGGTTCTGCCGGATGACCTCCGCCGCCCGCAGCGCCGCGGCGGCCATGTCGTGGAACGACGTGCCCTGCGCCGCCCGCAGGTTGATGAACAGCGAAGTCGTTGTCCTGGTCGGGGATGAACCCCTTCGGGACGACGCCGCCATGTGCACCGTGTCCCGCGAGCACGGCCGACGAAGACGACCGACCATGGCCGACGCGGTGGCGCAGCACGAGGCCGAGGCTCCACTTGTAGCCGTCGAACACCGCGTCGAACGCGCGGTCGAGCAGCCCGGCCAGGCCCTTCTTGGTGTGCACGACGCGCAGGAACCGGCTGCACAGCATCGGCGTCAGCGTGATCGACACGACGCCGGAGATCAGAATCGCCGCCGTGATCGTGACGGCGAACTCGCGGAACAGCCGGCCGAGGATGCCGCTCATGAACAGGATCGGGATGAACACCGCCGGCGAGCGACGTGGTCATCGTCAGGATCGTGAAGCCGATTTCCTTCGACCCGTTGAGCGACGCCGTCAGCCGGTCTCTCGCCGGCCTCGATGTGGCGCACGATGTTCTCGAGCATCACGATCGCGTCGTCCACGACGAAGCCGATGCGAGAGGATCAGCGCCATCATCGACAGGTTGTTGAGGCTGAAGTTCAGCAGCTGCATCACGGCGAACGTGCCGAGGATGGAGAACGGCAGCGCCAGCGCCGGGATGAGCGTGGCCGACCCGTTGTGGAGGAACAGCGAAGATCACGCCGACGACGAGCAGCAGCGTGATGAGCATCGTCCACTGGATGTCGCTGAACGCCTTGCGGATGGTCTGCGACCGGTCGCCGGCGGACGCTGCAGGTGCACCGACGGCGGCAGCTGCGCTTCGAGCCCGGGCAGCACCGCGCGCACGGCAGCAATACGTAAACTGAACGAAGTACTACC
>ERZ1370068.4996-contig-4040_pt1 | contig 20618 bp, 33 predicted proteins | sample MGYA00561227_ERZ1370068 | MGnify/ENA primary metagenome ERZ1370068 (study PRJEB38410, sample SAMEA6850437) | metagenome | study: Metagenomic assessment of the ecological functions of the soil: analysis of the soil microbiota associated with the... | reverse complement strand
TGTACTTCGTTCAGTTGCATGTGCTCTGTTTGCGATGCGTCACTCACCCTGTGGGGCGCTCGCTTATTGGTCCGTCGTCTGGCCACAGGCGGCGACTGCTGGCCTTTGGGCGCTTCGCCTGATGTCGCGTGCGAGCCAAAGACCGACCGGCTGTTCATGGAACGCAGGAAAGCTGATCACTGCAGCTTGATGTCACCCTTCTGGATGATGTTGCCGAACATCTTGGTCTCGACGCGTGATGCGATCGCGGAAGTCGGCCGGAGCGAGATATCGGTCACGCGGCAGCCACCCTTGTGCAGCCTGTCGATGACGTCGGGTGAACGCGCCGCATCGCCGATCCGCCTTGTCGAGCTTGGCCAGCGACCTCGGGCGAGGTGCCGGTGGGCGCCAGGATGCCGAACCCGGATGCCGTATTCGCGCCGTAGCCCTGCTGCCTCGGCGCAGGTCGGACGTCGAGAAAATCCGGATGCTCCGGACCTCCGCCAGCATGGCCAGCCCCACGAGCTTGCCCCACGCCCTTGACGTGCGGCAGGCACGTCTGGTCGAACTGCGCCTGGACTTCCGCCGGCCACCAGGGCATTGTTGGCGGGGCGCTCTGCACGCGATGGGTACATGGTCATCTTGATGCCCGCTATCGAGGCTCGACATCTCGCGCGAACTAGGATGGGTGTGGTGGCGAGGCCCGACGAGCCAAAGTTGATCTTGCAGGAGTTCGCCTTTGCGTAGACCACGAACTCGGCGACGGTGCGGGCCCGGCACCGAGGGGATGGATGGCGAATGCCCCGACGTGCACATGCGCGACACCGTGAAATCCTTTTCCAGGTCGAACGGGATGGGCTGCAGATGCCGCGTGATGCAGACCATCGCCGTCGTCGTGGTGAGGAAGGTGTGGTTGTCGATCGGCTGGTTCTTGTTCGAACTCCGCGCCGATCATGCCCCGAGGCGCCGAAGCGCTTGTTATCGAACACGACGGGCTGGCCGAGGCTCTGCCGCGGCGCGGTCCATAAAATGATGTCGGGTCGAAACGTCGGACGGTCCGCCGGGCGGGTAGGGGATCACCATGCGAGGCGGCGATGGGCCATTCCTGCGCGATGGCAGGCGTGGCGACGGGCGCGGCAAGGGGTGGCGAGCGCGGAAGCGGTGAAAGTGCGGCGACGCATAAGGTGGTCTCGAAATTCATTCCTTGCCGGGAGGATTCCACGCTCGGGGCGCATGCAACGACGGCCGTTTCTAGAGTGCGGCGATTGCGGCGAAGATGCGACGCCTGAACGTTCGCGGCGTCGGCGTAGAAATGTCCTCGGTGATGCCCGCTTGCGCACATCTCCGCGCCATAGGCGGCGATTTCCGCCGGCGTGTCAAATCGATCTCTCCCGCCATGCGGAACGATGGGTTTTCGCCGGCGATCAGACCCCAACTCGCGAGACCACGAGCGATGGCCATCTGCGGATTTCCGCCGTTCGCGCCGATGCCGGACCGCTATCGGTGGCGACCCGCCAGTAGCTCTGCGGCAGCAGCGTCGCTCGCGGCGGCGCAATTCGCGCCAGGGAATGTTCGGCCGGTTATTCGGATTGGGATAGCTGCGGCCAGGTCGTGCCGAACCTGGGGTTCGCCATGAGGCCTGCAGCGGCGCTGATCCTTGATCCGGGCACAAAGGCCTGCGCGAGCGGCGCAGGCTCGTCGTTGTTCCAGTCGTCCCACGGCCTGCCGGTCTCGGACTCGGGGTCGACCATATAGCCGTCGAGACCGGCGGGTATCAGCGTGTCGACGACAGTTTGCCTCGTCGGTCGCAAAATGATGGACGGCAGTCGAGGGCCCAGACGGCAGGCCATCGCCAGGGCATGGACCAGTGATGCCCTTGTCGTGAAAACGGCCAATCGCGTCCGGCAGCCGTTGACTGGTCGACCTGATGCAAACGGTGCCGATACCGGCTGTCTGGGCGTGCTGCAGCAGCCGGCTTTCGGCGGCACTGATCGACCGCATGCCGACGAGCCAGAACCTTCGATGTGAAAACCGCCATGGCCCGGCCTCCGCCACTTATGGAGTTGTTATATCTTAATATGAGTTCACGCTGCAAAATGGGTTGTGGGATGCAATCAGGGGAGTAGGTCGATCGAAGAATGCAGATGACCGCGCCATCCTCGTCGAAGTGTTTCACAGCCGACTTTCTTTGGCGTCTGGCGCCTTTCCCCCGATGGCACGGATGGCGCTGCCTGATGCCGATCCGTCGGTGACATTCGTCGTGCCCAGCCATTTCAGCACACGAAAGCCATTTCATTACGACATCGTGGTCTCTTTCATGGTTTTGGTGGACCGAGATCGCCACGCAATATCCACACGGGGACGACCATCGACGCGAACCCAAAGCATGAATGTGCGTACCGCCTGGGCGATCAGATCCGGCCGCAGCTACAGCGCAATGTTCTCCTGGTTGCGCCCCAGCTGCCAACGACGCGGCCAACGGCTCCCCGGCAAAGCTGGCGAAGCCGGGCGCCGCAGCCCGCCTCGCCTCGCCGAAGCTGCCGCGACGTCGTCAGCCAGCAAAGATATCGGGCGGCGCCGTGTTCGCAGCCGGGTTCGACGCCGCCCCGGTCGTCGTCGCCAGCTACCACAGCGGCGGCTGCCGGGCGGCGAAGCCTGCAGCGAAAATCAGCTCGGATACCGGTGTCCCCGAAGATGAGTTGAAGGCCGTGTTCATGCTCGAACTCGGTGTGCAGCCAAGGATCCAGGAGGCTGAATTTCGTCGCCTGGATCAAGGCGTCCGGATCCGATCCGTTTTCAGTCAGCTGCAACCGCCCGATACCCAGAGCGCCCTGAACAGACATTCCATCGTGCTACTCGGCTTCGGGAGCTGCTGCAAGCCGCAACCGTGGGCGGTGATGCTTGAACCGTCGAGCCGACCAGTCCGCGCCCGGTCACCCTGGCGATCGAGCGAGACCATGGTCTGCTCAGGTCATAGAATGCCGAGCACTCCAAGATTCTAATCCGCCGGGGCGCCTGTCCGGACCCTGACGCTGGTTTCATCGACACGCTGCCGGCGGTTGCGCCCGCAACGCCGATGCCCCTTAACGACACAGAGTGAGGAGAAGGCAATGGCCATCAGCCCACGGGCGCGCTCACGCCCTTCAAGCAGAAGTTGATCGAACTCGTCGATGCCGAGCAGCCAGATTCTTCAAGGGTTCACACCGAAACCGAGGATGGATTCTCGGAGCGGGTCGAGAAACGGCCTTCTGGAAGAAGGGTGTCGGCTTGTCCCTGACGGGGAAGGATGTCCGATCCCAGCCGTGGTCGGCCGCATTCGTCTCCTGGGCGATGAAGACGGCGGGCGCCGGCGCGAACTTTCCGTGCGCCGACCATCGCGGGCACTATATCCCTGGCAGCCATCAAGAACAGGCTGGCCGGCAAACTGGACGCCCCGAGTCGTCGGCTTCCGGGTGCATCCTGCGGCTTGGGCACCCCGCCCGGGCGACCTGATTGGCCAAGGCCGGGCGACGTCGAGCGAGCATCACTATGATGAGGCGGCCAACGAGGAACACTATCCGAGTCACGTGGATGTGGTCGTCGACGTCGGCAACGCCAGGCGCTGTCGACGATCGGCGGCAATGTCGGCAACTCGGTGACCCGCAGGGTCCGTGCAGCTCGACCCCAACGGCCTGCTGGCGCAGCCCCAAGGTCATTGGTTCGTGGTGATCGCCCGCCAACTTGTGACCGCTTACAGCATCGACAGTTCGTAGCGGCGAACCAGGCGGTAGAGCAGCAGCGATCGGCAGCAGGGTGACCACGATCAGCGTCGAGGCCGCGGCGGTGGCGATGCCCGCGCCGCTGCCTTCCAGCGCCTGGAACATGACCACCGTCATGCGTGCGCCAGGGGCCGCTGTAGAGCACGACGGTGGCGCTGAGTTCCGACGCCACGGTGACCCAGGTCAGCACCACGCCGCTCAAGATGCCGCCCAGCATCAGCGGCACGACGATGCGCAGGAAGGTCTGCAGCGGCGAGCGGCCGAGGCTGATCGAGGCTTCCTCGAGCGAGGCGTCGATCTGGTGGACGATGGCGCTGGCCGAGCGCACGGCGAACGGCACTTTGCGCACGCGTGTAGGCCAGCACCAGGATCAGCGGCCCGCCGGTCAGCACCAGCAGCCCGCTGTTGAAGCGACACGACGAAGCCGATGGCGAGCACGGTGCCGGCGACGGCGAAGCGGCAGGGTGGCCACGACATCGAGCACGGTGGCGACGCCGGAGCGGAAGCGCGTCACCACATAGCCGATCGGCACGCCGACCAGGGTGACGCAGGCCGCGGCCAGGCGTGGCGAAGACCAGCGTGTTGCAGCGAGCGGCCGCAGCGAGCGGTCGAACAGGCCGGCGAAATTGGCCAGGCTGAAATTGCGGATGCAGCACCGGGCCCGCGGAACTCCAGGAAGGACAGCACGACGATGGCGAAGAACGGCACCAGCGCCAGGATGCACGATGCGCCCAGCAATAGATCGTCGCCAGCGCCTGCAGGCCGCGCCCGACCTTGAGGATCGGCGGCGCCTGGCGCGCGTTGGTGGCGAAGCGGCGGGCCGACGAGGAAGCGGCGCTGCACCAGCAGGACCAGCGCCGTCGTCAGGATCAGCAGCACGCCCAGCACGCCGGCCGAGGCGGGATTGGGCGCGGTCTCGCCGATGAAGAGCTTGAAGGCCTCGACGGCGAAGATCGGCATGTCCTCGGCCAGCACGAAGGGCACGCCGAAATTCTCCAGCGTCTCGATGAACACCAGCAGCGCGCCAGGCCAGCACCGCCGGCAGCACGATGGGCAGGGTCACGGTCCACACGGTGCGGCCGCGGCGACGAGCCCAGGCCCTGCGCCGCCTCCTCCATCGAGACGTCGACCGCCTTGAAGGCGGCGATGGTCGGCAGCAGCACGTAGGGATAGAGCGTCAGCGTGTAGACCAGCACGATGCCGCCGGCGCCGTAGATCGAGCCGAAGCCCACGCCCCAGGATTGCAGCCATTGGGTGACGATGCCGGAGCGGCCGAGCAGCAGGACGATGGCATAGGCGCTGACGAAGGACGGCAGCGACGAGCGGCAGCGCGGCCAGGGCGAGGATCGCGGCCTTGCCGGGGATCGGCAGGCGGGCCAGCGCAAAGGCGAAGGGCACGGCGAGCGCCGTCGTGATCACCGTCGCCGCCAGCGCCGATGCCCAGCGTGTTGAGCGATGGCGGCGCGATAGAACGGCCGGCCCAGCATCTTGCTGTAGTTGGCCAAGCGTCAGCGCTCGCCCTCGGCATCGAGCAGGCTGGCGCTGAACACGTTGAACAGCGGATAGAGCAGGAAGAGGCCGAGGAAGAGGAAGCCGCAGGGCGGCGATGGCGAGCGGCAGGCGCTGGCTGGTGCGGGATGGACGAGCGTCACGGCAGCACCGTCAGCCGCGCCGGATCGTAGGCGAGCGTCACGGCGGCGCCGGCCTGCAGCCTGGTACTGCGGCGCATCGAGCAGTCGCCGCCTTGAGGATCGTGCCGTCGGCCAGGCGCACGTCGAGGCGCATGATCGGCCCCAGCATCTCGACCCGCACCACCGTGCCCGGACGGCGACCGGCCAGCCCGGCGGCGCATCGGCGGCGAAGCGCAGCGCCTCGGGCCGCAGCGACACCAGACGCGCCGCCGCCGCGGCCGAGCGCGCGCGCCTCGACGAGGTTGGTCGTGCCCATGAACTCGGCGGCGAAGCGCGACGCCGGATGGCGGTAGATGTCGACCGGCACGCCGACCTGCTCGAGCCGGCCGGCGTTCATCAGGGCGATGCGGTCGGACACCGACATCGCCTCCTCCTGGTCGTGCGTGACGTAGATCGCGGTGATGCCGAGCGACTTCTGCAGCTCGCGGATCTCGCCGCGCATGCTGACCCGCAGGCGCGCGTCGAGATTGGAGAGCGGCTCGTCGAACAGCAGGACCTGCGGGCGGATGACCAGGGCGCGGGCGATGGCGACGCGCTGCAGCTGGCCGCCGGACGAGCTGGTGCGGCCAGCGCCCGCCGTAGCCCGCGAGCTGGACCAGCGCCAGCGCCTCCTCGACCCGCTGCGCGATCTCCGGCGCCGCGCACCTTGCGCGCCTTCAGGCCGTAGGCGACGTTGCCGGCGACCGTGAGGTTGGGAAACACGGCGTAGTTCTGGAACACCATGCCGATGTCGCCTGAGATGGGCCGGCAGGCGGTCGATGCGCTCGCTCGCCGAAGCGGATCTCGCCGCCGTCGAGCTCGCAGAAGCCCGCGATCATGCGCAGCAGCGTGGTCTTGCCGCAGCCCGACGGGCCCAGCAGGGTGAAGAACTCGCCGTCGCCGACCGTCGAGATCGACGCTGTCGACGGCGCGCACCGTGCCGAAGCGTCCGGCTGACGCCGGAAATGCACGATCACCGGGCCACTCAGCGCGAATCCTGGAGGACGTCCTTGATGCTGCTCCAGGGTCTTGGTGCGCTTCTCCGTCCAGCCTTCCTCGTCGTAGTTGACGAGCTTGACTGCTGACGAGCGGCGGCATGCCGCCCGGCAGGCTGGAGAGGTCGAGGTCGCTGCGCGTCGGCCGCCGGAAGGTGGCCTTGAGGATCATCTCGCGCACGTCCTTGCGGTTGATGTAGTCGACGAAGACCTTGGCGTTCTCGGTGTTGGGGCCGCCCTTGATGATGGCGACGCCTTCCATCGAGGCGGTCGTGCCGTCGGCGGGATAGATCACCTTCACCGGCGCGCCGCCCTGCGGCCCACATCGGCCCGGCATATTCCGAGCGAGATGCCCAGCGGATACTCGCCGTTGCCGACGCCCTGGAAGACCAGCGACGAGCGGTTCAGCACCTTCATGTTCTTGAACAGCTGCCGCGACCTTCTTCCAGCCCGCCTCGCCGCCGCCCCACAGGTCGACCAGCATGGTGACCGTGGCATAGGCCGAGCCCGAGTTGGCCGGATCGGTGAAGGCGATCTTGCCCTTCCATTTGGGATCGAGCAGGTCGGCCCAGCTCTTCGGGCCCTCGGCCGTCCGGCACGAGCTTGGTGTTCTGCAGGATCACCAGCAGGTGCAGGTTGTTGCCGATCCACAGATTGTCGGGATCGCGATACTCCGCCGGCGTGGCGTCGCGTGTTCTTCGAGGCGTAGGGCTCGAACAGCGCCTTGTTGGTCTGCAGCAGCGAGCGGCTCACGCCCCAGACGATGTCGCCCAGCGGCCGCGCCTTCTCGGCCTGCAGGCGGCGCACGACGACGCCCGAGCCCGCCGCGACCGGCTCGACCTCGATGCCGGTCTCCTGCGTGAAGGCGCCGAACACCAGGTCGTTCAGCGTGCTGTCGTTGGAGGTGTAGACGACGAGCTTCTTGGGCGCCTGGGCGCGGCTTGGCGGCGCGAACAAGGCAAGCGGCAACGCAGCCGCGAACGTACGACGAAACATGATCAAGAAACCCCCAGACGACTTTCGGGCGGAGCATTTCACGGGTCGCGCCGGGCCGCCAGCCCCATGCTAGAGGTCGCGACGAATGAGACGTTTTTCCGATAGCGACGTGGCGTCGGTCTTCAAGGCGTACCCGCCCGGCATCCGCGCCAAACTCATGGCGTTGCGCGAGCTGGTGTTCGACACGGCCGAGCGGACCGCGGGCGTCGGCCAGCTCACCGAGACCCTGAAATGGGGCCAGCCCAGCTATCTCACGCAAGAAACGGGCAGCGGCACGACGGTGCGCATCGATCAGTCTGAAGGCAGGCGACGGCTGTGCCGTCTACTTCCATTGCCAGAGCGGCCTGGTCGGCCAGTTCCGCGAGCTCTACCCCGACGCCTTCAAGTACGAAGGCAAGCGCGCCATCGTGTTCGATCTCAGGCGAGCGCGTGCCGGCGCGGGAATTGCGTCACTGCCTGGCGCTCGCTCTCACCCATCACTCCCGAAAGAAGAAGCCGAAACCGTGAGCGCCGTCGTCTATCGGTCACGGGCCCGTCGCTCGCTTAGCGGGCATTCTCGAAAGAAAATCTAAGCTCGACCCGTGAAATCATCCGTCGCCAGCGATGCATTTTCTCACCATCTGACTTGAGCGCGAGCACTTGCTGGTGCCGTCCAATCGGCGCTTACGTGGCGTGCGGAGTCGGCAGAGTCACTGAAGGGGTCTCCCATGGCCACGCTGAAGATCAACGGTGAATCCAAGACCTTCGACGCGCCGGACGACATGCCGCTGCTCTGGGTGCTGCGCGACGTGCTGGGCATGACCGGAACGAAATTCGGCTGCGGCATTGCGCAATGCGGCGCCTGCACCGTGCATGTCGACGGCAAGCCGGTGCGTTCCTGCATGCTGCCGGTGGGCGCGGTGCGCGATCGCGCCGTCACCACCATCGAAGGCGTCGGCGCCACGCCGGCCGGCGCCAAGGTGCAGAAGGCCTGGCTCGACCTCGAGGTGATCCAGTGCGGCTATTGCCAGTCGGGCCAGATCATGTCGGCGGCGGCCCTGCTCGCGGCCACGCCCAATCCCGATGATTCCGACATCGACGCCGCGATGGCGGGAAATATCTGCCGCTGCGGCACCTATGTGCGCATTCGCGCGGCGATCAAGCAGCGCGGCTTCCGGACGTCAGTCGTAGGAGGCGACCATGACAGCTCGCAGACAGAATCTCCGACGGGCTTTCGCGCCGCGCACCTGCTGACCGGCGGCCTGGCGGGCGGCTTCCTGCTCGCATTCCATCTTCCGGTCGCGCGCGGCCGAACGAGCCGGTGCAGCCGCCCGACGCGACCGACGGCAAGTTCGCGCCCAACGCCTTCATTCGCATCGACAAGGCAGGCAAGACCACGCTGGTCATGCCGCAGGTCGAGATGGGGCAGGGCGTCTATACCTCGATGGCGATGATCCTGGCCGAAGAGCTCGACGCCGATTTTGCGCAGGTGACGCTCGAGCATGCGCCGCCGAGCGACAAGCTCTACGGCAATCCCGCTTTCGGCATCCAGGTCACCGGCAATTCCAATTCGATCCGGGCGTTCTGGAAGCCGCTGCGCAAGGCGGGCGCCGGCGCGCGCGCCATGCTGGTGCAGGCGGCCGCACAGCAGTGGCAGGTCGAGCCGGCAAGCTGCACGACGGCGAATGGCGAGGTCATGCACGCGGCCAGCGGGCGCAAGCTTTCCTATGGCGCGCTGGCGGATGCCGCGAGCAGTCAGACGCCGCCAAAGGACGTCCCGCTCAAGGACCCGAAGGATTTCACGCTGATCGGCAAGCCGCTGAAACGCCTCGACACGCCGGACAAGGTCAACGGCAAGGTCGTCTACGGCATCGACGCGATGCTGCCCGGCATGAAGTTCGCGACCCTGGCGGCGTGTCCGGTGTTCGGCGGCAAGGTCGGCCAGGTCGACGACAGCGCGGCCAAGGAAATTCCCGGCGTGCGGCAGGTGGTCGTGCTCGACGATCTGGTCGCGGTCGTCGGCGATCACATGTGGGCGGCGAAGAAGGGCCTCGATGCCCTCGTCATCGACCTGGGACGAAGGCCCGAACGCGCGCATCAGCTCGAAGGACATCTGGCAGGATCTGCGCGCGGCGAGCGAGAAAGGACGGCGTGGTCGCGAAATCCACAGGCGACATCGCCAAGGGCCTGGCGACGCGGCGACAGGCTCGAGGCGGCTTACGAGCTGCCGTTTCTCGCCCACGCGACGATGGAGCCGCTGAACTGCACGGTTCATCTCAAGCCCGACGCCTGCGAGATCTGGACCGGCACGCAGATCGTGGCGCGCGTGCAGTCGGAGGCGGCGAAAGCGGCCGGCCTGCCGGTCGAGAAGGTGATCGTCAACAACCATCTGCTCGGCGGCGGCTTCGGCCGCAGGCTCGAGCCCGACATGGTGGTCGCGGCCGTTCGCGTCGCGCAAGCATGTCGACGGGCCGGTCAAGGTCGTGTGGACGCGCGAGGAAGACATCCAGCACGACGTCTATCGTCCGGTCTATCGCGACACGATTGCCGCGAGCCTGTCGGGCGGCAAGATCGTCGGCTGGAAATACCAGGTCACCGGCTCGGCGATCATGGCGCGCTGGCTGCCGCCGGCGTTCCAGAACGGCATCGACATCGACGCCGTCGATAGCGCCGTCGACATGCCCTACGACATTCCCAATTTCCATGTCGAATATGTGCGCGCCGAGCCGCCGGCGGTGCCGACCGGATTCTGGCGCGGCGTCGGGCCCAACAACAACGTGTTTGCCATCGAATGCTTCATGGACGAGCTGGCGCGCAAGGCGGGCAAGGACCCGATCGCCTTCCGCCGCGACATGCTCGGAAAGAGCCGCGCCTGCACGGCGGCGCTCGATCTCGTGGCGGAGAAATCCAACTGGGGCCAGCCGCTGCCGGCGCGCGTCGGGCCGCGGCGTCTGCGTGCAGCCGTCTGTTCGCCAGCTTCATCGCCACCGTGGTGGAAGCCGGAAGTCGACGAGCACGGGCGAAGTGCGTCTGCGCCGCGTCACGTCGGCGGTCGACACCGGCATCGCCGTCAATCCCGATACCATCGTGGCGCAGCTGCGAGGGCGGGCTGATCTTCGGCCTGACGGCGGCGCTCTATGGCGAGATCACCATCGACAAGGGGCGCGTCCAGCAATCCAACTTCAACGACTATCGCATGCTGCGCATCGACCAGAGCGCCGAAGATCGAGGTCCACGTCATCAAGAGCGGCGAGGCGCCCGGCGGCATCGGCGAGACCGGCGCGACGGCGGGACCGCCGGCGCTGCGCAACGCCATCTATGCCGCGACCGGCGTCGCCTTGCGCCGGCTGCCGATCGACCGCGACCTTGATCGCGGAGGAAAAAGTCATGAGCCCGCGCCGCGCAGCCGCATTCGCTCAGCGTCGCCGCGGTCGTGGTGGTCGCGGTCTGGCGTCGGGTCTTTGGATCATCCGCGGTCCCGGTCCGCATGGCCTTCGCCGGATGGTCCGAAAGTGGCGCTTGCGGACTATCGCGGCGCCGATCCCACCGGCGTGCCGGCGGCGCTCGCGCAAGCGAGCCTCGTCGAGCGCGGCGCGTATCTGGCGCGCGGCGGCGGACTGCATGGTCTGCCACACCGCTCAGGGCGGCAAGGAATATGCCGGCGGCCTGGCATTCAAGCTGCCCTTCGGCACGCTGTATTCGACCAACATCACGCCGGACAAGGAGACCGGCATCGGCAATTACAGCGACCAGGATTTCCTGGACGCGCGTGCATCGCGGCATCCGCCGCGATGGCGCGCGGCTTTATCCGGCGATGCCGTTCACGTCCTACACCTATATGACCGACGCCGATGCGCTGGCGATCAAGGCCTATCTGTTCAGCCTGCCGCCGGTGCGCGCGGCCGCGCCCGCCGAATACGCTGACGTTTCCGTTCAACCAGCGCTGGGCGCATGATGTTCTGGTCGGCGCTGTTCAATCCGGACACGCGCTTCGAGCCCGACACCGTCGAAGAGCCCGGAATGGAACAGGGGCGCTTATCTCGCCGAGGCGCTGGCGCATTGCGGCGAGTGCCACACGCCGCGAAACCTGGCGTTCGCGCTCGACAACCGCAAGAAATTCGCCGGCGCGGTGACGGCGGGCTGGCGCGCCTTCAACATCAGCTCGGACAAGGGCACCGGCGTCGGCGCCTGGCGCGACGACGATCTGATCTCCTATCTGTCGATCGGACATGCCGACCGGTCACGGCACCGCCTCGGGGCCGATGGGCGAAGCGGTGGACCACGAGCCTCAGCCAGCTGGCGCCGGAGGATATCCGCGCCGTGGTGGCTTATCTGCGCAGCGTGCCGGCGATCGCCTCGCCCGATCTGCCGGCGACGCTGGCGCCGCCGGCGCCCGCTTCGCACAAGGATGGCGGCGGCACGGCGGATCGCGCGCGGCAAGATGGTGTTCGAAGGCGCCTGCGTCAGTTGCCACGGCTGGACGCGGCGAGAGCGCGATCTCGCCTTTCGCCACGCTTACCGGCGCGTGGGCGGTCAACGATCCCGGCGCGACCAATGTGCGCCCAGATCGTGATTTCCGGGACCAAGCGGCATACGCCGGAGGGCGCGATCTCGATGCCTGCGTTCGGCAACGCCTATTCCGATGCCGAGATCGCGGCCGTCGCCAACTACGTCACGCGCGCGCTTCGGCAGCAAGGCGTCGCAGATCACGGCGCAGGACGTGGCGGAGCTGCGCAAGCAGGCCACGTCCGGAGTAGCCGCTTTATCCCGCAACGACCGTCATACCCCGCATGCGGGGGTATCCCAGCGTCACGCCGCGCCCTCTCGATTCCATCTCGAAGCGTCTCTGGAATACTGGATCACCCGCATGCGCGGGTGATGACGACTGAAAATGTGATGCGTGTTCGTATTCATCAGAGATGGTTTCGCCATCTCGCGGCGCGATGGCGCCCCAGCTAAAGCACGAACGTTGTCGTTCAGTAAAGAAAGCGCCGCGATGTGCTATGGCTCTCAAGGCGAACAAAGAAACTCCCGCGGAGAGTCGCCTCACGAGGCGAGCGCGATTTCATCACAGACGGCGGTCGGCATCAATGGCGGCGGCGTGGCCGATTTCGGCACGCGCGGAGAGCTTTCCATCGCGGCACGGATCATCGCTGATCGTACCGTTCGCTGCCGGCGGCCCGACCGATGTGCTCGCGCGGATTCTCGCCGCGCACATGCAGACGACGCTGGGGCAGACCGTTGTGATTGAAAACGTCACTGGTGCGTCCGGTACGCTGGCAGGCATGAGGGCCGCCCGCGCCACACCGGACGGCTATACGATCACCATCGGTCACTGGGCAACGCACGTTCTCAACGGCGCGATCTACCAGCTCCAGTACGATGTCCTGCGCGACTTCGAACCGGTTGTTCTGCTGGCGAACGGCCCGCAACTCATCATCGGCAGGCCGACACTGCCGGCGCAGGATTTGAAAGAACTCACCGCCTGGCTGAAGGACAATCCGAACAAGGCCACCGCAGGGACCGCTGGAGCCGGGGACCGGCGCCCATGTCGCCGGGGTTTTCTTCCAGACCATGACCGGAACCAGCTTTTCCTTTGTGCCCTATCGCGGCGCCGGCCCCGCGCTCAACGACCTGATGGCCGGACATATCGATATGATGTTCGATCAGGCAACAGAATCTCGCTGCCACAGGTGCGCGGCGGCAAAGTGAAGGCTTACGCCGTAACGTCCGCGCTCGCGGCTGGCGTCCGCACCCGATATCCCGACCGTGGATGAAGCCGGACTGCCGGGACTCTATATTGCCTATTGGCACGGCATCTGGGCGCCGAAGAATACGCCGGGCGAACGCCATCGCAAGATTGAACGCCGCTGTCATGGCAGCGCTGGCCGATCCAGTCGTGCAGCAACGGTTTCGTGGAACTGGGCCAGGAAACGCCGCCGCCCGAACGGCAAACGCCGGCACGCACTGAAGAAGCCATCAAACCGCGGAAATCGAGAAATGGTGGCCGATTCGGCTGAAGGCCGCCAACATCAGAGGCAGGTGACTCTTATTTAGGAGACGTGTACTCATAGTTCGAGCTAGATTGATGCGGCTTTATCGTGTCGCTATGGCCCGATAGCAGCCAAATTCGGCAGCGCAGCGAAATGACGCGATGTGCCCAGAAAGCGACATTACTCGCCAGACCCGCTTGACACGCGCAGCGGCCGCGCGTCGTTCCACGGGAAACGCGCTCCCAATCCAGAAAATCGATTTGGTTGAAGGCCCGGCGTGGCTCATTGAGGAACAACACGAGCCGCAGGCCATCGGTCAAATAGGGCTCGCCGGTGAGATTTACCCGTGGATCGGGCATGGACGATACGCCCACGCCACGTACAAAGCCAAAGCGTGAAACAGCCCCGGACAAGATCAAGTCCTGCATCAAATAGAAGCGGTCCTGATCCACTTCCGGACTGATAAGATGGGTCGTCAGATACCAGGATTGCGTGGTCAGCTTGATGCCGATGTCGCGACTGATTTGGCCAACCCACACCTGAAGCCCGTCAATCGTGAACGGTGCCAGCCACAACCGTAGATGATTGCGTTGGCTGATGGTGTCGCGCGCTTTCTGCAATGCGACATCCTGCTGGCGCCCGAAGACATATAGCGGGCTGACCGGTGCGTTGAGATATTCGCTGCCAAACAAGAAGGCCCGTATGGTGCGGTAAGTGCTGTGGAGATCGAACGGCTCGTCAAGCCTCCAGCCTCGCTCGATGAAGGCAAATAGCGCGTCAATGCCGCGCCCAACGACTACGATATTGAGCGGATCTCCGTTGGTATTGCCCGCCTTGTTGGTAGTGCAACAGCGCAACTGCGCCAGCTTTTCGCGTAGTGCCGCGAGATCGACGGCTTCTACTGTACCAGGCGGATAAATGCTTCCAAAGTCGACTTTTTCTATCGCGTATGAGGAGCCGCCGACCGGCAGCACGAACCTGAACCGAAGCATCTGCCTATCGGTCTCGAACCCGACCTCAAACAGCTTCAAACCGCCTTCACGGTGCGTGAAGACGAAGCCGGCAGCGGTTCGCTTTTGCGGGATCACATCCGGCATCGGGGCTTGTGCGACCACCGATGCAATCGATGCATTGGTACTGCCGCGCCACCAAACGCGAAGTAACCGTTCGACTTCCGGGGCCGAGAAATAGTTCGGGTCCGTGATAATCGGCAGAAAGCGCAGCCGCAAATCGCTGGCGTTATCTACGCTCAGCCAAACGACCTGGATGCCATGGTCAGCCAGTGATGCGCCGAAATATCGTTCACTTTCGTCGTCGGTCAGCACCGCAGCGCGAACGGTCACCGCGCCCTGCTGGCGAACCTCAGTGCGGGACTTAAAGGGCTGCTCCGTCGTCAGGTCCGGGCCAGCGTCGCTGGATCGACTGAATGCTGCGAACAGTGAAAGCAGCACCACAGTTATGAACGGCCCGCGCCATTTCTTCATGATATGCTGATCCGATGCGGCTCGTTTAGGCTAACATAGGCTTCCGGAATACCGCGTGTGCTCCATTGATCCAGGTCAACGTGGTCGCGCTTAATGTCCTGCTTCGGGTCGTAGACTGTCGTCACGCGTCCGCCCCGTGCGTGGGTCAAAATGGGAAATATTCTGCGAGCAGATGCTTTCCGCTCGCTTCCAAATTCGGACGTGCTCGATGCGGTCGGCACTTCGCATTGTGCCATTAGCGGAAGTCGCTGCCTCGTTCGGAAGTGCCATGCCGTTGGTCAACTAACAATCGGTTCAGGAAGCCTGATCCGAAATGATGCGCCGCCGCTACTTTGATTTTCAGGCCTGTTGGCCGCGTCTCGAGGATGAAGGCCACCGAACTGGAAAGCAATCTATCCCGCCCAAAATCCCGGCAGCGCCGGCTCCAGCCTTCCGCCGGTCCGCACCGGCGCGATCCGCAGCGCGAGCCCGGTCGCATCGTCGGTCTCGACCGCGACGCCGCTCAGCGTCGCCGCGCCGAGCGCCGGCTCGAAGCGGCCCGAGGGAATGCCGGTCAGTGAAGCGCCGCAGCGGCTCTTCCTTCTGCATGCCGATGATCGAATCATAATCGCCGGTCATGCCGGCGTCGGTCATGTAGGCGGTGCCGCCGGACAGGATCTGGTGGTCGGCGGTCGGCACATGGGTGTGGGTGCCGACCACGAGGCTGGCGCGGCCGTCGCAGAAAAAGCCGATGCCCTGCTTTTCGCTGGTCGCCTCGCAATGGAAATCGACCACGATGGCATCCGCCGCCGCGCGCAGCGGACAGGCTTCGAGTTCGCGGTTGATCGACGGCGAACGGATCGTCGAACGGCGTCATGAAGACGCGGCCGATGGCGTTGATGACCAGCGCGCGCTTGCCGTTCTTGGTGTCGATCAGCGCGCGCGCCGCGGCCCGGCGTGCCTGCGTGGAAAATTCGCCGGGCGAATCAGCCGCGGCGCGCGCTCGATGAACACCAGCGCCTCGCGCTGATCCCAGGCATGATTGCCGAGCGTGACCGCGTCGGCGCCGGCGTCGATGAATTCCTGGTAGATCGCCTCGGTGATGCCGAAGCCGCCGGCGGAGTTCTCGCCATTGACGATGACGAGATCGAGCGCCCAGTCGCGGATCATGCCGGGCAGATGTTCCGAGATGGCGGTGCGGCCGGTCCTGCCGACCACGTCACCGACGAAAAGAATGCGCAAATCAGCAACTCCGGAAATCGAACAGTCTGCGTTTCCGTTAGCACATAATCCAGCGCCACGTCGTGCGACAGCGCCGGAACCGCCTCGATTTCCTGCACCGCGAAGGCGAGGCCGATGGCCGATGATGGCCTCGATTTCGCGCAAGTGCGCAAGCGTGCAGTCATAATGCCCGGCGCCATAGCCGATCCGGTGGCCCGACCGGTCGAACGCCGCCAGCGGCACCAGCATGATGTCGGGAACGATTTCGGCCGCGGCCGGCGACGGCTCGAGAATGCCGAGCGGCCGCGCATGCAGCCGGTCGCTCGGCGACCACGCGCGAAACGTCAGCGACTGATCGCGCGCCAGCGATCGCCGGCAGCGCCAGCCGTGCGCCCTGCGCGGCAAGCTTTCGCATCAAGGGAGCTGGATCGATCTCGCTGCGGATCGGCGAGTAGCCGGCAGACAACCGTGCCGGGCATGATTTCAAACGGCAGTCCGCGCAGCGCGATGGCCTGCCGCCGCGGCGGCGCGCTGCTCGCCGCTCAACGCGTCGCGCCTTGCCAGCGCTGCGGCGCGCAGGATCTGCTTTCGCTTGGTCTGCCAGGAAGCAGAGACTTCGACATTCATCGCCGTCATCGTCCTGAGCCGGGCTATCCAGCTGCCAGACTGACGTCACTGCGCGAGCCGCGTGCTATATCGAGACGTTCGCATTCAGCCGGACGGTAGACGTGGATACCCGCTGCGGAGTAAGACCGGCTATGACGACAGATCGACAAACAGAAAAAAGCGCGAAGCCGCGATGGCCGTTGGAGCGCTCGATCCCGGAGTTCCCTACGAAAGTAGGTGGGCACCATGTGACCGGGTCCACGGACCCGGCCAGGGACAGTTCCCGGAAGGATCGATAAGGCCCCGGGGATATATGGCTCCTGACGCGCGACGCAGCTTCGCACCGGCCAATGTAACCACGATGGGACCAAACCGCCAGCGCTTAACGCGGGGATGGTCAACCAATCGCGACGCCGCCGCCGATGGTGCGGTTCAGCACCTGCGTGGTCTTCTCGATGCGGTCGGCCGCGGAGTTCAGCGCATTGGCGACCGCGGCTCTGCGTCGCCCTGGCGCGATCCGCCGCCGCCGTGCGGACGTTGCGCAAGCGGTCGAGTTCCTGTTCGAGGCCGCGGATGCGATGTGCCGGCGTCGAGCAATTCGTCGCACACCGTCAGCGCCGCCATCACGATCAGGCGCGCGTCGCCGATCTCGCCGAACTTGCCGCGCAGCGTTCCGATCCGCGATTCAAGGCTCTCGGCGAGCTTCAAGAGCCGCACCTCCTGCCCTTCCTCGCAGGCCATCCGGTATTGCCGGCCGTTGATGGTGACGTTGATATGATTCATGAGGTCTCTCCGGCATCGAGCACCGAGCGGATGGTGCCGATCGCCGCATCCAGCCGCTCGGCGATCTCGCGATTGGCGCGCTCCAGCCGGCGCGATTTCACCAGCGATCCGTCGAGTTCGTCGGCGAGCCGCGATCGATCCGCGCCGAGCGCCTGAATCCGGACCGCCAGCTCGTTCTCGTCGCGGTCGGCTTCGCGCCGCCGCTCGACCGCGCTTTCCAGCGCATCCAGCGCCGCCATCAGCCGCCGCGTCGCGGCGTCGATATCGGCTGAGACTGGCTCGGCGTTGCCGGAACCGTTGGTGGAACGATCGCTCATGACAGACAGCGCGAACCTTCCATGGGCCGCGCCGCACAGCAAAATCTGCGGTTCGGCAAGCGTTTAGGCGGACGAAATTTACGTGGCAAGCGAGGCCAGCGCAACGCCGCTTCGAAGCTATGCACCGCTGAAGCAACTTTCGGCCCCTGCGGCGCGTTGCCACCGCCTTGGACTCCGGGAACACAGGTGCTATCCAGCCCTGACTTCCCGTTGCCCAGGCTTGTGCCGAGGCATTCGCCTGATGCGGCGGATCGCCACCAAGCACCTCATTTCAGGCGGATTTTCATCATGACGCAGCGTCGATCATTCCCGTATGGCCAATGCGATCCGTGCGCTGGCCATGGACGCCGTCGAGAAGGCGAAATCCGGCCATCCCGGCCTGCCGATGGGCGCCGCCGACATCGCCACCGTGCTGTTCACGCAGTTCCTGAAATTCGACGCCGCCGATCCGCGATGGCCGGACCGCGACCGCTTCGTGCTCTCGGCCGGCCACGGCTCGATGCTGCTCTATGCGCTGCTGTATCTCACCGGCTACGCAGACGATGACGCTCGACGAGATCAAGCGCTTCCGCCAGCTCGGCTCGCTGACGCCGGGCCATCCGGAGAATTTCATCACGCCCGGCGTCGAGACCACCACCGGCCCGCTCGGCCAGGGCGCTCGCCAACGTCGGTCGGCATGGCGCTCGCCGAGCGGCATGCTCGCGGCCGAGTTCGGCGAGCGACATCGTCGATCACCACACCTATGTGCTCGCCTCCGACGGCGACCTGATGGAAGGCGTCAGCCAGGAAGCGATCGCGCTCGCCGGCCATCTGCAGGCTCAACAAGCTGATCGTGCTGTACGACGACAACGGCATCTCGATCGACGGCCCGATCTCGCTCGCCGACTCGGTCGACCAGGTGGACGCGCTTCGAGGCCGCATGGCTGGAACGCGAGCGCGTCGACGGTCACGATCCAGCAGGCGATCGCCGACGCGATCACGCAGGCGCAGCAACGTCCGATCGGCCCTCGATGATCGCCTGCAAGACCACCATCGGCTTCGGCGCGCCGACCAAGGCCGGCACGTCGAAGGCCGCATGGCGCAGCCGCTCGGCGCCGACGAGACTCAGGCGGCGCGCGAGAAGGCGCTCGGCTGGCATTGCGGACCGTTCGAGGTTCCCGACGACGTATCTGCAGAGCGTGGCGCGACGCCGGCGCAGCGGCGCAAGCCGCGCATGCCGACTGGCGACAGCGCGCTTCGACGCGCTGCCCGACCGCGCAGCGCAGCGAATTTCGCGCGCGCGCGATCGACGGCAAGCTGTCCGGCCGGGCTCGCCGACGCGATCGCGCAAGCTCAAGGACAGGCTGCGTCGCCGAGACGCCGACGCATCGCCACCCGCAAGGCGAGCGGAGCTGGCGCTCGACGTGCTGGTCGCCGGCGATGCCGGAATTGCTGCTGCGGCTCGGCCGACCTGACGCCGCTCCAACAACACCCGCACCAAGGGCTGAAGGACGTCGACGCCGCGCGACTATTCACCGGCCGCTACATCCACTACGGCATCCGCGAGCACGGGCATGGCGGCGGCGATGAACGGCATGTCGCACTGCATGGCGGCATATGCGCCGGCGGGCGGCACCTTCCTGATTTTCACCGATTACTGCGCGGCCGGCGATGCGGCTCGCGGCGCTGATGCGCAGCGTGCCGGTGATCTACGTGATGACGCATGATCTCGATCGGGCTCGGCGAAGACGGCCCGACGCATCAGCCGGTCGAGCATCTGCGCGCGCTGCGCGCCATGCCGAACATGCGCGTGTTCCGCCCGGCCGACGCCGTGGAGACGGCGGAATGCTGGCAACTGGCGCTGGAAAACACCGACCGGCCCGACGGTTCTCGCGCTGTCCCGCCAAAACCTGCCCCGGCTGCGCACCGTCGCAACCGCGGACAATCTCTGCAGCCACGGCGCCTATGAACTGGTGGCCGCCAGAGGCGACGCCAAGGTTTCGCTGTATGCGTCGGGCTCGGAGGTTGAGATCGCCGTCGCCGCGCAGAAGGAGCTTGCCGGGCGCGGCAGTCGCGACGCGGGTGGTGTCGATGCCCTCTCTCGAATTGCTGCTGGCGCAACCGGCGGAGCGGCGCAACGCGATCATCGGCGCAGCCCCGGTCAAGATCGCGATCGAAGCCGCGGTGCGGTTCGGCTGGGACGCGATTATCGGACCGGATGGAATTTTCATCGGCATGAGCGGCTTCGGCGCCAGCGCGCCGGCGAAAGCGACCTCTACAAGCATTTCGGGATCACCGCCGAGCGCGGTGGTCGAGGCTGCGCTCAAAGCGTCTGCAGATGTGAAGTAGCGCTACCGGAACGTTCGCGGCTATGATGCATTGCAACGACTGTTCATTCGGGCATGAACCGCCGCAAAACCTGCCCAGGAATCGGTCAACACAGCCGCAGAACACGGAATTCTGAACCTTTTGAGGAGAATTGAATGGCAGTCCGGGTCGCGATCAACGGATTTGGCCGCATCGGCCGCAACGTGCTGCGGGCCATCGCCGAGTCCGGCCGCAAGGATATCGAGGTGGTCGGCATCAACGACCTCGGCCCGGTCGAGACCAACGCCCATCTGCTGCGCTTCGATTCGGTTCACGGCCGCTTCCCGGCACCGTGACCGTCGAAGGCGATCTCGATCAGCCTCGGCAATGGCAAGATCAAGGTTTCCGCCGAACGCGATCCTTCCAGGCTTCCCTGGAAAGAACTCGGGGTCGACATCGCGCTGGAATGCACCGGCATCTTCACGGCCAGGGACAAGGCCTCCGCGCATCTCACCGCCGGCGCCAAGCGCGTGCTGGTGTCGGCGCCGCCGACGGCGCCGATGCGACGATCG
>ERZ1370068.8902-contig-772_pt1 | contig 20619 bp, 16 predicted proteins | sample MGYA00561227_ERZ1370068 | MGnify/ENA primary metagenome ERZ1370068 (study PRJEB38410, sample SAMEA6850437) | metagenome | study: Metagenomic assessment of the ecological functions of the soil: analysis of the soil microbiota associated with the... | reverse complement strand
TCGGATGCTTCGGGCGCGGTGACGGTGACCGACGGCGTGCAGGTCTTGTCCGGAGGCCGCCGGGCCTCACGAGCTGGATGCACCGACCCGATCTGCGACGTCGACGACAGCGGGGTCATCACGGTGACCGACGGTGTGCAGGTGCTGCGGGCGGCCGCGGGTCTCGAGACCGAGCTCAGCTGCCCATAGTCCCGCCGGCGGCAGAGCAGCCTGCGCTCGTTGCAGCGTTGCCGAATCTCGCAATCACGCCCGAACGGCGCATCGCTCTCGGTCGAGAAACGCACGTGACGTCGCATGGTTACGTGAGCGCTTGGTGGCAACACCTTTGCACATAGAGCCTGCTGCTACCCCGCGAGACCACCCTCGAGCATGTCGACGTTTCCCCTCCTCACTGCACCCGCTGGTGCTGCCGGCTCGCTGTCGCCCTGACGCTCGTCCGTCGGCGCAGCGCTCGTTAAGCGCCGGCCGCCGACGCCCAGACTGCGACGCGCGCACCGCGACGCCTCGTCCCGACGGTGACCGCAACGCCGGCTCTGGTGCGGGTCGCCGTGTCGCCGCGCGCTCCCAGAAGCAAGGTCGGTCAGTTCCAGAACTTCTCGGTGACCGGCTTCTTCTCCGACAGCTCGTCGAAGAACTTCACGTCGAAGGTCGTCTACCACTCGAGCAACCTGAGCGTGGTCTTCCCGCCGGAACGCGCCGGACAACCCCGGCAAGGTCGAGGCGGTCGGGGCCGGCACTGGCGATCATCTCGGTGACGGAGCCCGGGACCGGCGTCAACTCCGGACACGACCGGCGACAGCGCGGAGATGCAGGTCGTCGCGGCGCCGACGCCCACACCAGCCGACCGCACCGACGGCGACGCGGACGTTCACGCCGCAACCGACGGCGACAGCCACGCCGGTCCTGACGCAACTCCTGATCACGCCGCTCGAGGCCAAACGCAACGTCGGCCAGCCGCCAGAATTTCTCCGTGAAGGGCATCTACTCGAACGGCGACGAGACGAACCTGGACGCAGTCGGCGACCTACGTCAGCAGCAACCCCAACGTCGTGCAGTGCGTCCGGAACGACACCACTCACCAACAAGGGCGCGACGCTCGCCGTCGGCGTCGGTGCGGCGACGATCTCGGCTTCGTTCAGCTTGGCGTCACCACGACGGCGACCAGCGGTGACGCGCCGAGTTCACGGTCGTGGTCCCACCCACCCCGACCGCGACCCGGACCGGGGCGACGCCGAGCGCCACGTTCACCGCGTCGCCGACCGCGACGGCGACGCCGGTGCTGGTCTCGCTCGTGCTCTCGCCGGCGTCGATACAGGCAGGCAGGTCGGCCAGTTCCAGAACTTCTCGGTGGCCGGTCACTTCTCCGACGGCTCGCAGAAGAACTTCACGTCGAAGGTCGTCTACCACTCGAGCGACTCTGAGATGTGGTCTTCCCGCCGAACGCGCCGGACAACCCGCAGCAAGGTCGAGGCGGTCGGGATCGGCACGGCGATCATCTCGGCGACGGGTCCGACACCGGCATCAACCTCGGACACGACCTGGCGGTAGCGCGGAGATGCAGGTCATCGAGGCCCTGACGCCACGCGCCAAGCCGACGGCGCCGACGCCGACGCGCACGCCACCGTGAACCGACCGCGACCGCGACCCCGGTGCTCACGCAATTCGCTGATCACGCCGCTCGAGGCCGAAGCGCAACGTCGGTCAGACCCAGAATTTCTCCGTGAAGGGCATTTACTCGAACGGCGACGAGAAGAACCTGACGCAGTCGGCGACCTACGTCAGCAGCAACCCCAACGTCGTGGAGTGTCGAACGACACCACCACCAACAAGCGGCGCGACGCTCGCCGTCGGCGTCGGTGCTGGCGACGATCTCGGCCTCGTCTCAACGGCGTCACGACGACGGCGACCGGCGGCGACGCCGAAGCTCACGGTCGCGATCCCGCCGACTTGACTGTGACCCGCACCGGCGTCGACGCCGACGCCTGACGTTCCGCCGCGTCGCCGACCGCGACCGCGACGCCGGTCGTGGTCTCGATCGCGGCTCGCGCCCGTGTCGGCGCAGAAGGGGCTCGGACGTTCCAGAATCTACTCGTGAACGCGCGACGTTCTCCGACGGCAGCACGAGAGAACGCGACGCAGCGGTGCACGTACAGCTCGAGCTGCAATCCGAGACGTCGCGACGGCGCCGAACGACCCCAATTTCGAAGAGCTGGCTTTGCCGTGGGCGAAGGCACCGCCATCATCTCCGCTGTCGACGACGAGACCGGGATCTGGCAGCGCCGCCTCCAACGGCAACGCCGTCCTCGACGTCTTCCTCAGCGGCGACGCCGACCCCGAAGTTCACCCGGCATCACGCCGACCCGCACGCGCACCCCGACTCGACGGCGACCGCGACCCCGGTCCTGATGGGGCTCGTGGATCTCGCCGACGACCGTCAGCAAGCCGGCCGGGCAGACCCAGAACTTCCTCGTCATGGCGACCTACCCGAACGGCGCCACGGAGAAGAACGTCACGCAGAAGGTCGACTCACTATCTCGAGCAATCCGGCCGTCGCGCAGACCGGCACCGATCCGAACAGCAAGAGCAAGGTCCTGGCCGTCGCGCCGGGCGTCGCGCGTCATCCCGGCGAATGATCCGGCGACCGGCGTCATGACCATCCTCGACGAGAGCGCCACCTTCACCGTCATCCGAGGCGCACCGACGCCTGACGCCGACCCGCACTGGCCTTCGACCTCCGACCGGTCCGACCGGGACCGCGACGCTCACGCCGTCGCCGACGATCAGCCCGACGCCGGTGCTCGTGAAGATCGAGACTCAAGCCGAAGACGGCGCAGAAGCCGATCGGGACACCGCAGAACTTCACCGCGATGGGCAACTTCTCTGGATCGGGCAACACGCGACAACGTGACGGGTCAGCTGCGCTATACGTCGAGCGATCCGAGCATCGCCGAGGCGCCGAACGAAGCCGGGAATCCCGGGAAGATCGTCCGAAGAAGGTCGGCACCGTCACATCTCCGCCGCCATCCGATCCCGATACTGGCGTGACTGTCCGTCGGAGTCGAACAACGACGCGACCTTCACCGTGGTGAGGGAGTGCTCGCCGAGTCACGCGCGCCACCGTACCCCCACCGTGGTGCAGGGAGTGGCTCGCTGGCCGCGCGCCACCGTCACCCCTGGCTCCGACCAGACCGGCGGCAATCCGCACGACCGCCTGTCAACGCGAGCGTCCGGCGAGCGGCGCGCGCAGCTACGTCGAGAAGAAGCTCAAGACGCTCGAGAAGTGCGGCGCGCCGCCTCGCTCGTGCGTGCAACGCAAGCCCAACGATCCGAAGTGTCTTCCCGCCGTGCGCACGCGCTGCGCGACGATCCTCGGCGCTCGCCGATGCTGGAAGCGAAGCCGATCGCCGCCGTGATCAATGCGCTGCGCCGGATCCCAGCGGCGGCGACGTCCCCGGCGACGACGGGCTCGCGTACGGCGATCTCGCCAACAGCTGCGCGCTGCGTTTCGGTCACGCGCTCAGCGATCTCACGAGCGTCGCCCAGTGCTTGGCGGCACCAGCATTCCTGTCGTGCCGAGACGCTCTTCGCCCGCGAGCGCCCGCGCGCCGGCGAGCTTCTCCGGCTCGCGCAGGCGGTGCCCGATGCGGGCGCCTGCCGCGAGGGACTTCGGCGGCAGCGGTCTCGGCGTCGGCGATCCCAAGGGGCTCGGCAAGGCGCTCGAGCGCTGCGTGCAGGCGCTGGTGCACGGCGGGAGAGTCTCGCCAGCACCCGACTCGCGTCCATCGGCCGGTGCATCGACGTGCGTCTTCGTCTGCGTCGAGTCGGCGGACGGCGACGCCGCGTGCCTCGCGAAGGCGACCGCAGAAGTGCGAGCGCGAGTTCGCCCGCGTGCAGCGCGCGAGGTCGGCAAGCTCACCGTGCGCGACCGGCAAAGCGCTGCAATGGCATCGACTTCGGCGTCTTGAGCGGGCCCGCCGGCGCGAATCTCGATGCCGTCACGCCGGCCTGCGCGAGCTACGACATTCCGACCGTGAGCACGCTCGCGGACTACGTCAGCGTGTCTCGTCCGCCAGCACGAGTGCGACGTGGCCGATCTCGTCCGCTTCGAGTCGCCGCGCGGGGAGGCCATGCTGGAACGGGTCGGGCGGACGCTCGTCGACGGTAGCCTGTCCCGCTCCGTAGCGTCGTCGCGGTGCGACGCGCAGGGTCGCGCGGCCGTCAGGGCGTGGCGACGGAAGGCGGAGCGACCGCGAACGCCGCGTCGGCGGGCATTCTGACCGAGCGTCGGCGCGAGCGTCGTGCCGTGAGTCCGACGTTGGCGAGATGCGATCGCCCCGGCGTCGGCCGAGCCTTTGAGGGTCGAGCGGACCTCGGCGTGGACGATCGGATAGGTCCGGCCGCCGGCCTCGAGCTCGGCGCTGCGCGGCAGCGTGATGCGGAGCCAGGACCACCGCATCGGCGTCGCGGGTGAGCTGGCGGAGGCTCGCGAGCCCGACCACGTTCTGGGCGCTCGCGGCCGGAGGTCCGGCCATGACGAGCGCGACGGCTCCCAGCAGCAGGATGGCGACGACGGCACTAGGCCGGCGGTTACGCGGCACGACGTCTCCTCTGAGGTCACGAGCGGGCGCCCGAGCGTTCGCCGCGGCGTCGCCACGGGCGCAAAACTTCGGGCTTGCCATTCCGGCCCCTACTATCGCATGGTTCGCAGGCGACGCTCGGGGGTATGCTCTCCGTCAGCAGTCGGGACCGTGCCGTGGTCCGAGGTCCCACCTCGAGTCGTCAGGAGAAAGCCATGAAGTCTCGCCTTGCCATGCTCGGCCATAGGGGTCGTCGTGTGCGCGCGCTCGAAGCGTGGGTACTGTGGGTCTGCGCTCGCGGTTGCGGTGCTCATGCTGGTCGTACCGGCGCGACCAGCCGGCGCCGAGCCGGACAGTTGCAAGCGCGAGATCGCGCGGGCCGACTCGCGGTTCAGCCGCGCCAAGATGAAGGCTGCTGCAGAAGTGCTACGGCGACGTCGTCGCCGGCAAGGCCGAGGGTCCGTGCCCCGACCCGGGGACCGCGTTCCGGATCTTCAGCGCGCGCGCCAAGCTGCAGAGCTCGATCGCGAAGCGCTGCGGCGGTCTCGACCAGACCTGCAGCGTCACGGAGGACAACGATTCGCTCGAGTCGATCAACTGGGACATCGGCATGTGTCCGAACTTCGAGAACGGATCCTGCACCAACAGCATCGTTCACTGTCGCCACATCTCGGATTGTCTTCTCTGCATCAACGACGCCGCGATCGATCAAGCGGTCGCCCTCATCTACGGCGGGTTCGTCCCAACGACGGACAGCCTGACTCGCAAGTGCCAGGTCGGGCTCGGCAAGGAAGCGAGCAAGTTCTTCCAGGCGAAGGGCAAGATCCTCGGGAAGTGCGAGGACCTGGTGCTGAAGGGGGTCGATCACGGCACCATGCCCGGACGAGCGTGCCGAGCTCGCGATCACGAAGGCCAGGGCAAGGCGATCGCGAAGATGTGCGGGGCGTGTGGCGGTCCCGACCGTGTCTGCGGCACGGATGACGACCCCGGCATCGCCAGCATCGGCTTCATCGATGAGTGCCCGCCCGTCGATCCGCCGGGCACGCCGGCACCGTGCGGTGGGTCGATCTCGTCGGTCGAGGACATGATCAAGTGCGTGAGCTGCGTCACGAGCTTCACGGCCGACTGCGTGGCCGCGGCGGGTGCGCCGGCGGCGACGATGTACCCCGCCGAGTGCAACGTCGACCTCCCGACGCCGATCCCGACCCTGACGGCCACCCCAACCACGACGGCGCGCGCCGACCGCTACCGCCACGCCGGAGCCGACGATCACCGCGACCGCCGACGCCGACGCCGAGCGCGACGCCGACGGCGACGGAAACGCCGGGCCCCGGAGCCACCCCGACGGCGACAGCCACCCCGACGGCGACCGCGACGCCGACGGCGACTCCACGCCAACGCCGACCAGCGACCGAGACGCCGGACCCGACGTCGACGCCGACCGCCACCCCGGAGCCGACGGAACCGCCACGCTGACCGCGACCGCCACGCGGACCGCGACGCCGACGCGACCGACGTCGCGTGACCGCGACGCCGACGCGCGACCGCGACGCCGACGCGGACCGCGACGCCGACGCCGACCGCGACGCCGACGGCGACGGAAACCGCCGAGCCGACCGAGACTCCGACCCCGACCGACGAGCCCACCCGACCGAGACTCCGACGCCGACCGACGATCCGACGCCGACCGAGACGGCGACGCCCTAGGAAGATCCGAGCGCTAGGAGGCCAGCCGCGTATCGGTCACCTCCTGATTAGAGGGGAGATCGCAGCCTCCCGATACACAGGCTGAGCCGGGAGCTCTCCCCGTTCGGGTCGGGAAATTTCCCTGATCGCGCTGCCGCTCCTCCCGCCGAGAATCAGGCGCGTATCACGGGTAGGGCGTACTAGCCGCCGTTTCCTCGCGCCGCCTTACGTTGTCGTCGTGATCGAACGGTCCCCATGGCCGTTCGAAATAACGATCGCGGACGCGTGAGGAGAACCCCATGACTGCCGTCGCCCCTTCGACAGGAACCGTCGTTCGTCCCTGGCTCGTACCCTCGCTCGGCTCGGCGCCGTGCTGCTGCTGATGCACGTTGCCGTGCCCCTGGCCGCCGCGCGAGGCGGTGAGCTGCAAGCGCGAGATCGCGCGTGCCGGCGCCAAATTCGGTCGCGCCAAGCTGAGCGCGCTGCAAAGTGCGAGGACGCCGTCGTCACCGGCAAGAGCCCCGGACCGTGTCCCGACGCCAAGGCCACCACCGCCATCGGCAAGGCCGGCACCCAGCTGCAGAGCCGCGATCGCGAAGCGCTGCGGCGGCCCGACGAGAACTGCGCGACCACCGGCGACAACGACAGCCTCGCCTCGATCGGGTGGAACCTCGGCACCTGTCCCGGCATCGAGGGCGGCAGCTGCACCAACACGCTCACCCACTGCGGCGACGTCGCTACCTGCGTCCAATGCATCAACGGCTCCGCCGCCGATCAGGCGAGCGACCTCTACTACGAGGCGCACGCGCCGAGCTCCGACACCGCCGTGAAGAAGTGTCAGCGCGCCATCGGCAAGGAGAGCGCCAAGTTCTTCGACGCCGCGCGGAAGGCGCTCGGCAAATGCACGGACGCGGCGCTGGCGAACGGCTCGGGTCATGCCCCGACGCGACCGCGTCGGAGCAGCATCGCCAAAGCCGAGGCCAAGAAGGTCGAGAAGATCTGCAGCGCCTGCGGCGGACCCGACAAGACCTGCGGCGGTCCCGACGATCTCACGACGGGCGCAGATCGGCTTCGTCGCGAACTGTCCGAGCGTCGACCCGCCCGGCAGCACGCCGGCGTGCGGCGGCGCGGTCGGCTCGTTGAACGACATCGTCGCCTGCGTCGACTGCGTGACCGAGTTCAAGGCCGACTGCGTGAGGCGCGGCCGAGGCGCCAGCGGCCGGTGCGTATCCTCCGCAGTGCACCGGCGGCTCGAACCCGGCCGACGCCGACCCCGACGACGACGCCCGCGCCGACGTCCACGCCGTCGAACTGCGGCAACAACACCGTCAACCCGGGCGAGGACTGCGACGGCAGCGACGACGCGATGTGCCCGACGCTCTGCCAACCCGATTGCACCTGTGGCGCGCCCTGCACGTTGCCGAACCCAATCCCGGTCGCGATCGCGCTCGCGGCGCGTCCCGGCATCGATCTCGACACCGGCTGGACGGGCGTGTCGCACGATCTCCCGGGCGTCGACGACGCGCCGACGACGAGCGCGCGGCTCTCGGGCTGCGACACCAATCTCAGCTCCCCGACCTGCGGCCAGTGCAACGTCAGCGGCCCGATCAAATACCAAGGGCCGGACAACAACTGCCGCTGCGTCGACGCGACGACGCCCGGACGCGAGCACGCTCACGAGCTGCGATCCGGAGGCGCCGGCGTGTGGCGGCGGCCAGATCTGCCAGTGCTTCTACGGACCGCCGCTGCCGCTCTCCTCGGGCGGCGTGCCCGTCTGCGTCGTGAACCGCTTCAACGGCACGTTCGCCGGGACCCTCAGCATCGCCAACACGGGGACCAACGCCGGGAAGGGCGCCTCGGAAGTGCACCTGACGTCGAGCGTGTACAACGGCATCAGCGCGACCAGCCCGTGTCCCAAGTGCGACGGGGACGCCACCGCGCGTGACGGCCTCGCGCAAGGGGCGTGCGTCGGCGGAGCGCGTGACGGCATGCCGTGCGACAGCGCGGGCGTGAATCCGTTACTTTCGGAACGACCAGCTTCGACTGCCCGCCGCAGGCGGCGTCGAACATCGGCGACCTCGCCGTCAACTTCAAACCGGCGACGACCGGCACGTCGACGCTCGGCACCAATCGTCCGTGCACGGCTGGAGGCGGCGGCAACTGCTTCTGCAATACGTGTCCCACGGCCGCCAGCCGAGCCGTGCAACACCAACGCCGATTGTCCGGGGAGCCTGAGGTGCGGCGGCAAGCGCTGTCTCGGTGGCCCGAGCCATCGGCACCCCGTGCACCGCGAACAGCGAGTGCCCGAGCAGCGCCTGCGCCGTTCCCGGCACGCCCACGAGCCGGAGCTCCTGCGTCGGACAGCCCGTGCGCTCCCAATCCGTCGGATCCGAGCAATCCGAACGAGGGCATTTGTCCGGACGGTCCGTCGGACAGCTCGTGCAGCCTCGAGCCCTATCGCGGGTGCCTCGGTGACGCCGACTGCAACCCGCCGCCCGCCGGCAACTGCAGCGACTGCTTCCCGAACCAGATCTGCCAGACCGCGAATCGCCAATGCTTCCTCGATCCGATCGTGCGCACGGGAACGCCCGGCACGCGCGACTCGATCATCGCGGCGACCTTCTGCCTGCCGCCGACGCGGAGCTCCTCGATCAACAACGTCGCCGGACTTCCCGGTCCGGGCGCGGTCCTGCAGCCGACGCGCACCTTCCGGATCGGACCGCTCTGCGGCAACGGCGCGATCGACACCGGCGAGAGCTGCGACGGCGCGAACGACGGCAAGCTGTCCCGGCGAATGCGGGATCGATTGCCAGTGTCCCGCCGCCGCGACGTGCGGCGACGGGCAGGTCAACCAGGCGAGCGAAGAGTGCGACGGCACGGACGACAACGCGTGTCCTGGTCTCTGTCAGGCGTAACTGCACGTGCGCGCCGTTCTGCGGCGACGACACCGTCGAACCCGGGCGAGCAGTGTGACGACGGCAACCAGACGCAACGGCGACGGCTGCGACGCCAACTGCACCACCACCGCCTGCGGCAACGGCATCCGTACGGGAAGCGAGCAGTGCGACGGCGCCGATGCCGCCACGTGCAACGGGTCCGGCGTGCAAGCCCGACTGCACCTGCAACCCGTACTGCGGCGACAACGTCAAGAACCAAGGCTCCGAGGCGTGCGACGGCACCGACCACGGCTCGTGCGGCGTGCCGCCGGGCGCGGGCACGTGCAATCCCAACTGCACGTGCGCCCCGTTCTGCGGCAACAACCGTCCGCGAGGGCGCCGAGGCTGCGACGGCAGCGACGCCAGCGCGTGTCCCGGCGCGTGCGGCGGCGACTGCACGTGTCCCAAGATCGGCGACGCTCACCTTCGTCGACCCTGCCGGGCGCCGATCTCGACACCGGCTGGACCGGCACGTCGCACAACTTCTCGATCCAGACCTGCGCCCAGATCTCGCGGCGATCTCGGCGGGTGCAATCCGGCGCTCGGGCGACAACGACTGCACGTTCTTCGCCAACGTCGGCTCGTTCTGCTCCGGGAACCCGGCGGTCAGCTGCACCGACAACACCGGCTGCGTCGGCAACGGCTCGTGCGTCATCACCCAGTACGGCTCGCCGCTGCCGCTGTCGTCGGGCGGCGTCCCGGTCTGCATCCTGAACCGCTTCGCCGGCGACGTGACGGGCACCTACAATCTCGCTGACGGGCGCGGCCGAGCTGACGGTGCCGCTGAACTCGATCGTGACCGCTCGCGACCGACACCAACGTCCGTGTCCGACCTGCAACTGCACGACGTCCGCCGTGCAACTGCGGCGACACCGGCACCTGCAGCAACAACCCGCTGCACGAGCTGCACCGTCGGCGGCGTCGGTCCGTTCGGGCCGACGTCCGAACGACTGCCAGCCGACCGGTCCGAACGTCTCGGGCGGCGGGCTCAACATCTCGTTCGCGCCGGCCACGACCGCGACGCGCGCACGCTTCCCGTCGAACACGCCGTGCACCGGCAGCGGCTACACGCAGTACGGTTGCTGGATCGCCGGCGAGTCGCAGCCGAGCGCGTGCCTCAAGGGCTGCAACGGCGGCAGCGAACGACGGGCTGGAGTGCACGGCCGACGGCGACTGCCCGGGTGGCGTCGGCGCGCATCCGTGCCAGCCGCTCTGTCGGCACGACAACACGCTCGATCCGGGCCTGGCGGGCGCGAACGAGGGTCGCTGCGTGCTCGGTCCGGTCGACCAGACCTGCGCCGCGGCGTCGCAGAGTCACGTGCACGCAGGACTCCGACTGCATCGGCGGCGTCGGTCCGTGCGTGACCGTGGTGCGGCGCGTGCTTCATCGATCCGATCGTGCGAACCGGCGTCGCCGGGCACGTCGACGCTGACGCTGGCCTCGACCTTCCCGATCCCGGGCACGTCGAGCCCGGCCGTCAACAGCACCGGCGGGTCTCCCCGGACCGGGTGCCATCCGCTACCCGCAGACGCTCGACGCCGGCGTACTGCGGCGACGGGCAGCTGAATCAGGCGAGCGAGGAATGCGACGGCAGCCGCCGACGCCAACTGCCCCGGGCGCGTGCAACGACGCGGCCTGCGTCTGCAACGTGGTCTGCGGCAACAACACCGTCGACTTCGGCGAGCAATGCGACGGCACCGCCAACGCCGCGTGCAACCCGCCGGCCGGCTCGCTGCATCGCGCCGGGCATGCCCGACGAATGCACCTGCACGCCGGCGGTCTGTGGTGACGGCTTCAAGGCGTCCTCCGAGGTCTGCGATCCAGGCGGTCCGGGCGGCTCGCCGCCGGCGGACGACGCAGCGTGTCCGGGCGCCTGCCAGGCCGCGCTCTGCACCTGTCCGGCGGCCATCTGCGGCAACGGCGTGATCGAGCCCGCGCGCGAGGTGTGCGAGCTCCCCGCCAAGTCGGCTGCGGCGCACTCGCAGGTTTGCGCCGCCTGCACGGGCTGCCTCGTCCGTAGCTCTGAGTTTCGAGGCGAGCCGCTCCGAGCGTTGACCTCGGGCGGCTCGGCCCATCGGAGTATCGGGCGCGCAGCGCTCGACCGCACAGGGCAACAACGAGCCGCCCGGAGGTTGACCTCGGGCGGCTCGGCCGTTCACGCCTTCAATACGACCGTGGCAGGCCGAGCACGTGCTCGCCGACGAAGTTCAGGATCATCTCCTTCGAGATCGGCGCTGTCCGCATGAGGCGCGTCCGCTCCCAGTAGCCGATCACGCCGACGTCCTCGTCGAAGCCGGACCCGCCGTGGGTCTGGATCGCGCGGTCGGCCGCGTCGATCGCGAGCTCGGTCGCGAGGTACTTGGCCATGTTGGCGTACGTGCCGGCCTCGGTCGGGTCGATGCCGGCATCGAAGGCGGCGGCGGCCTTGTAGGTGAGGCCGCGCGCCGACTCGAGTCGGATGCGGACGTCGGCGAGCGGATGCTGCACGGCCTGGTAGGCGCCGATCGGCTTCGCGCCGAAGACCACGCGCTGGGTCGCGTAGCCGACCGCCATCTCGAGCAGGTGCTCGGTCTGTCCGAACGCGCCGGCCGCGATCAGCACGCGCTCGGGGTTCAGCGTGTTGAACATCACGAAGGCGCCGGCGTGCTCGTCGCCGACGCGGTTCTCGACCGGCACCTTCACGCCGTCGAAGTGGACGGTCCATTGGTGGGCGCCTTCGATCGCGCGCATCGGCAAGCGCGTGATCTCGAGGCCGGGCGCGTGGCGATCGACGACGAAGACCGAGAGGCAGCTCGTCTTTGGCAGCGCTCGCCGCTCCGACCTCCTCGCGTGAGCGCGTGCGCGCCACCATGCAGCACGTGGTCGGCCTGATCGATGCCGGTGATGAACGTCTTCTCGCCGTCGAGCACGTAGTGGTCGCCCGCGCGGACGGCGCGCGTCGTCATGCGGAAGGAGTTGGTCCCGGCGCCGGCCTCGGTGATCGCGAAGGCCATCTTGCACTTGCCGGCGGCGATCGCCGGCAGGAAGCGCCGCTTCAGCTCCTCCGAGCCGCTCCGCGCGATGCAGAGCGCGTCCATGCCGGTCAGGAGAAACAACGGGTGGCCGAAGCCGCGCGCCGCCATGGCATCGGCGGCGACCGGCGAGCGCGGTGAGGCCCATCGCGGTGCCGCCGTAGGCCTCCGGGACGAAGCGCGCCGAGCAGGCCCGAGTCGGCGAGCGCCGTCCAGAACTCGTCGGGGACGCGGCCGTGCTCGCGGACGGCGCGGTCGAACGACTGGCGGTTCTGCTCGAAAGGGTTTGCACATGCGCAGCGTCGTGTCGCGAATCATCCGCTGCTCGTCGGTGAAGCCGAAGCCGAGTTCGATCATGGCCTCGGCGTTAGCACGGGTGTCGGCGCGTGTGAAAAGGGGGGATGGGGCGGTATGGGTGGCTCCGCATGAACGTGCTGGCGATCGATCAGGGCACCTCGTCCACCAAGGCGCTGGTCGTGGGGGAGGACGGAATGGTGCTCGGGCGCGCGGAGGCGGCCGTGCATCCGCGGGTCGTCGGTCCGGGACGGCGTGGAGCAGGATCCCGAGGCGCTCTGGCAGTCGGTCGTCGACGCCGGGAACGCGCGCGCTGCGGAGGCGCGGGTGACCGTGGGTGCCGTCGGGCTCGCGAATCAGGGCGAGACGGTGCTCGCCTGGGATCGTGCCTCCGGGACGCCGCGCTCGGCGGCGATCTCGTGGCAGGATCGGCGCGCGACCTCGGTCTGCGAGCGACTGTCGGGACGGGCCGAGGAGCTCGCCGCGATCACGGGGTTGCCGCTCGATCCGTATTTCGCGGCGCCGAAGATGACGTGGCTGCGCGCGCACGTGACGCGTGACGGCGTGGTGACGACGACCGACGCGTGGCTCGTGCATCGGCTGACGGGCGCGTTCGTGACCGACGCCGCGACGGCGTCGCGGACCGCGCTCCTCGATCTCGACCGGACGGCGTGGTCGGCGGACGCGTGCGCCTGCTTCGGGATCGACCCGACCGAGCTTCCCGCGATCGTCGGCTGCGCGGAGCCGGTCGGCGAGACGTCCGTGTTCGGCGCGCGCGTGCCGGTCACCGGGCTCGCCGTCGACCAGCAAGCGGCGCTCTTCGCGGAGGGCTGTCTCGCGCCCGGCGACGCCAGAGTGCACCTACGGGACGGGCGCGTTCCTGCTCGCGACGACGGGGACGCGCGCGCGGCGGTCGGCGACCGGGCTCGTCGCGTGCGTGGCGTGGCGGATCGGCGCCACCACGACGTACTGCCTCGACGGACAGGTCTACACGGCCGGCGCGGCGGTCCAGTGGCTCGAGCGCGTCGGGCTCGTCGCGTCGGCGGCCGAGGTCGACGCGATCGCGGAGTCGGTGCCGACGAGCGCCGGCGTCGCGTTCGTGCCCGCGCTCGCCGGCCTCGCCGCGCCGTTCTGGAAGCCGGCGGCGCGGGGACCTTCGTCGGACTCGGGCTCGCGACCGAGCGCGGCCACCTCGTGCGTGCGGTGCTCGAGGGCATCGCGGCACAGGTCGCGCTGCTGGCCGCGGCGGTCGAGGCGGACCTCGGCGCGGCGCTCGGGTGTCTCCGCGTCGACGGCGGCCTCGCGCGCTCGCGCGAGTGCTGTTGCAAGCGCAGGCCGACCTGGCGCAGCGCCGCGTCGAGGTCTATCCCTCGCCCGACGCGACCGCGAGCGGTGTGGCGGCGCTCGCGCGCCTCGGCGCCGGCGCCGCGACGACGGCCGAGGACGCGGTCGACGCATTGGTCGCCGTCGGCGGTCTACGAGCCGCGGATCGACGCGGCGGAGGCGGCCGCGCGCGTTGGCGCGCTGGCGCCGCGTGGCGGAGGGCGCGACGGATCTCTGATCCGGCGTGCTCCGTGCGCGTGCAGCGGCGGGCGGCGGTGGTCCGGCGGACCGCGCAAGGGCAGATGGTCGGGCATCCGTAGCGCCCGCGTGCCCCGGGCGCTCGCCGGTGCTACGAGGAAGAGAATTCTGTCGTCGACCCATGTGCCCATTATGGTACGGCTTTTGTTGAGCCTCCCACTCGATCCTTGCTCGAACGGTGGCAGTGGCCGGGTTCCGCGACGACACGCGGGCAGCGCCCGGCAAACGAGGCCGGTGTGACGGCGACGTCGCACGATGATGCCGAGCTGCCGGATCGTAACTTCCCGCCTCACCAACGAAGGAGAAGAGCCATGCACGTGCGTCGAACTGCCGTCCTCGGCCTCGCCGCCCTCACGGGCCTCGCGACGCTCGCCGGCACCGCCCAGGCGTTGACCACCGTCACCATCGACAAGTGCCTCGCGGCCCAGATCAAGATCGTCCGCAAGGCGCCGCCGCGACGACCGGCTGCTACGCGGAAAGCCGCGTCCAAGGGTCTGCCCGTCGACGGCGAGTGCCTGAGCAAGGCGTCGGTCAAGATCACCTCGGGGCTCGACAAGCTGCGACGCCAAGCAGGTCTGTCTCGTCGAGGGCACGAGCGCCGCGCGCCAGACCAACAACGCGTCCTTCGGCGACCAAGATCGACTCGACGGTCGGCAACGCGCCGAAGAAGTGTGACGCCGCCAAGCGACAGCGCCGTCGGCAAGTACGTCGCGCGCGCTGACGGGCTGCTTTCTCGAAAGCCGCCGGCAAGACCGGCACCGTCGACTCGGCCTGCGTCTCGAAGGCCGTCGGGAAGCTCGCTGCCGCGGTCGCGAAGGCGGAGGAGGGCGACGATTGCTCGCACCTCGGACAGGCGGCGAAGCTGCAGAACGACGCGAGCTCGTTCGCCGAATCCGAGATCTGCGCGCTGCAGGGCGGCGGGCCTGCGTGCGCGCCCTGCGGCAACGGCTTGGAACGATCCTGGCGAGCCCTGCGACGCGTCGGCGTCGCCGGCGGGCTGGGAGCAATGCGGGCCCGAATTCACCTGGCACCGCCGTGCAACTGCGCCTGTCCGACCACGGTCGGTCTTCTCCGGTGACGCGAATGCGCCCGAGACCATCCTCGATACCGGGTGGACGGGCATCTCGCATCGGACGCCGATCATCGGCAACGGCGACGTCACGGTGCAGCTCGAGCTGCACGGGCACGACCCGGCCGTGCGGCACCTGCCAGGTGAGCGGCCCGGTCGCCAATCCGGACGCCGGCGCGGGGCAGCTCGACAGCCAGCGCTGCAGCACCGACTCGTCGAAGAAGTGCACCTCGGACGCCGTCTGCATCGCTCGCACGTGTCTCGGCGGCGCCAACCACGGTACGTCGTGCGCCAACGACAGCGAATGTCCGGCGCGGGACGTGCCCCGCGGCCGGCGTCTGCAACTTCTACTTCGGCTCGAACCCGGCGCTCGGCGGGCGGCGTCGCCTTGTGCGTGGTGAACCAGTTCGCGGCCCCGGTGTCGGGACGGCGAACGTCGAGAGCGGCGAGGCGAATACCGACCGTGCTCCTGACCTCGCGCGTGTACTTTGGCCCCGCGGTCGACGTCCCGTGTCCGCGCTGCACCGACAACGGTGGCATCAACGACGGCACGAACGGTGGGACCTGCGACGGCGGGCCGCGCGCCGGGCTCGCGTGCGACTCCAACGGCGCCGTGCCGGGTCGTCCGGACTTCGGCCGCACGAGCCTCGACTGCCCACCGCTGCAAGGCGCGCTGGCCGCGACCTTGGGGATCGATCTCAGCAACGCGACCGATCCGGTCGCCAAGACCCTCACCGTCAACAGCCCCAACTGCTCGGGGACGACCTGGGGACAAGTGCCTCATGCGACACCTGCAACAACGGCAACGCCGAGGCGTGCGACGACAACGCCGATTGTCCCGATCCGGCCGAGGCCTGATCGGGCCGATCTGCGGCGGCCGCCGCTGTCTCGGGGGTCACGGAACGCCGGAGCGGCGTGCGGAGCCAGCTCGGAATGTCCCGGCAGCGGTCTCGCGGCCGTCCCGGCGAGCCGACCCGATCGACCCCGTGCCTCGACGACACGGCGGTCCCGAACCGCGTCCTCGAATGCGCGGACGCCGATGGCGACGGCGAGGGCGCCTGCAACGATCGGTCCGATCGACCAGACGTGCACGCTGCACTCGGGCCACGCGCAGCGTCGGTTGCACCAGCATCATGGACTGCGGTGGCGCGCCCGGCAGTTGCGATTCCCATCTCCGCAACTGTTTCTTGACCGGCGGCGGCACGTTCCAACCGTCGGGCAACAACGACGGCACCGATTCGCTCGTCGCGGTCGGCATGGAGGACCCGCCGGTCGCCGACGTGCTCGAACCCGACCCTCGCCGCGGTCTTCTGTGTCGGTCCGACGGCGTCGGGAGCCGTCAACAACGTCGTGGGTCTTCCCGGCCCGAGCCGCGTGACCATCAAAGGACTGGCGGTCGGGCATCCCTAGCTCGTGACCGGCGGGGGTGGGTCGCCGCGACCCACCCTGTCGCTTTTTCTACGCGGCCGTGAGCATCCCTTCCGGATGCTCACGAGCTCCGCGCCGCGCTACGACGTCGCCGTCATCGGCGCCGGCGTCGTGGGTGCCGCGATCGCGCGCCGCTCGCGGCCCATCGGCTCGACGTCGCTCCTGCTCGAGGCCGGCGACGACGTCGGCGCCGGTACAGAGCAAGGCCAATACCGCCATCCTGCACACCGGCTTCGACACCAAGCCGGGGACGCTCGAGTCGCGTCTGGTGCGACGCGGCTACGCGTTGCTCTCGGCGTACTGGGCCGGTCGCTGGCATCCCGATCGAGCGCCTCGGCGCGCTCCTGATCGCGTGGGACGCGAGCAGCTCGCCCGCCTTCCGGAGATCGCCGCGAACGCGCGCGCAGCCGGCTACGGGGCGGCGCGGGAGGTCGGCTCGCGGAGCTCGAGCGCTTCGAGCCCCATCTCGGGCCGGGCGCGCAGGGCGCGCTCGCGATCCCGGACGAGGCCATCATCTGTCCGTTCACGACCCCGCTCGCGTTCGCGACCGAGGCGGTCCTGAACGGCGTGACGCTGCGGCTCGGGACGGCGGTCGCAAGGTCGCCGCGCCGGCGACGACGGCGACGCACGTGCTCGCGACGACGGGCGGCGACGATCCACGCCGATCACGTCGTGAACGCCGCCGGTCTCGCGAGCGGACGCGATCGACCGCCTGCTTCGGCCACGACGACTTCACCGTGACCCCGCGGCGCGGCGAGCTCATCGTGTACGACAAGCTCGCGCGACCGCTGGTGCGCCACGATGCTCCTGCCGGTGCCGACGGCGCGTACCAAGGGCGTGCTCGTGAGCCCGACCGTCTTCGGCAACGTGGTGCTCGGGCCGACCGCGGAGGACGTCGACGACAAACGCGCGACGGCGTCGCACGCCGGCGGGCCTCGCGCGCCTGCGTCGCGCAGGGCAGGCGGCTCGTGCCGGCGCTCGTCGCCGAGGAGGTGACGCGCGGTCTACGTCGGCCTCCGGGCCGCGACCGAGCACGGCGACTATCAGATCCGCTTCCATCCCGGCGAGCGCTACGTGTGCGTCGGCGGCATCCGCTCGACCGGGCTCACCGCGTCGATGGCGATCGCGCGAGCACGTCGCTCGAAGGCCTGCGCGACGCGGGCCTGCAGCTCGTAGCCGCGCGACGACCACCGCACGTGTGCGCATGCCGGACATCTGGCGAGCGCGGGCGAGCGGCCGTATCAGCTCGGCGGCGGCGATCGCGCGCCGATCCGGCGTACGGCGAGATCGTCTGCCACTGCGAGCGGGTGACGCGCGGCGAGATCCGCGACGCGCTCGCGCGGACCGCTGCCGGCGGTCGACGCTCGACGGGCTCCGGCGCCGGACGCGGGCGCTGCTCGGCCGCTGCCAGGGTTTCTACTGCGGCGCGACGGTCACGGCGACGCTCCTCGCCGAGGCGCGCGGCGTCGCACGATCGGCGAACGTGCTCGGCGTGCCGACCGCGGCCGGAGCGTGAGCGCGCGCTGACCGCGCGCCGGCGCGCCGGTGCATCGCGAGCGGGCCGACGTCGTCGTCGTCGGCGGCGGTCCGGCCGGCCTCGCGCGCGGCGATCGAGCTCCGCCGGCTCGGGGTCGCACGCGTGGTCGTGCGTCGAGCGCGAGGCCGAGGCCGGCGGCGTGCCGCGCCACACCGATCACACCGGCTTCGGCCTCCGCGATCTGCATCGCTGTCTGCGCGGGCCGCGCTACGCCGCGCGCTTATCGCGCGCTGCGCCGACGCGGCCGGCGTCGACGGTCGCGGACGCAGACGAGCTGCCGACCGGCGTGGGCCGGCCCGCGACGCTCGCGCTCACTGCGCCGGGCGGGCTCGTCGAGCTCGCCGCCGACGCGGTGATCGTGCTCGCGTCGGGCTGCCGCGAGCGCCGCGGGCGGCGCGGCTCGTCGCCGGCGATCGCCCGCGCGGCGTGCTCACGACCGGGCATGCTGCAGCAGCTCGTGACCTTGCACGGCGCGCCGGTCGGCCGGCGCGCCGTCGTCGTCGGCGCCGAGCACGTGAGCTTCTCGGCGGTGCTGACGCTCGCGCACGCCGGCGCCGACGACGGTCGCGCTGGTGACCGAGGAGCCGCGCCATCAGAGCTACGCGGCGCTCGCGTGGCTTCGCCGCCGGACGCCGGCGCGTCCCGATCCTGACGCGGCGCCGGGTCGCGAGATCACACGGCCGCGGCGGCGTCGAGGCGGTCGATGCTGACCGATCTCGTGACCGGCGCGACCGCGACGTCGCCTGCGACACGGTCGTCTTCACCGGCGACTGGATCCCCGACCACGAGCTCGCGCGCCAGCGGCGGGCTCGCGCATCGATCCGGCCACGCGCGGGCCGCGTGTCGACGGCGCGCTGCGCAGCGTCGGCGCCCGGCGTCTTCGCCGCCGGGAACCTCGTCCACGCCGCCGAGACCGCCGACGTCGCCGCGCTTCGGGGCGCCATGCCGCCGCGCTCCGGTGCACGCGTTTCTCGTCGGCGCGGACCTGGACGGGCCTCGCCGCCGCCGATCGTCTGTCGAGCCGCCGATGCGCTGGTTCTCCCGAGTGCGGTCGCCCCCGACGTACGGGCGTGCCGCACGGACTTCCTCGTAGCGCGTCGACCGCTCCTCGAGGCGCCCGAGATCCCAGATACGCCAGGGCGATCAGCGCTCGCCCGTCGCCGCTACCGACGCCTCGCGCCGGCGCGCTCGATCCACCTCGACGCTCGCTGGCTCGGCGCCGTCCGCCGCTCGCCGAGCCACCGGTCGTCGTGCGGCTCGTCCGGCGCGCGCTAGTGTTCTTGTCCCCGGACGAACATCCAGTCCTTCGCCCGCCAGTCCGTCGTCGTGAGCTTGGAGGGGTGCGGGTAGGTGACACCCAGCAGGAGGCCGCTCGTGCGATTGCGGAGCTGCACGACGAGCGGCGCCGTGAGCGATCCGAAGGATGGCAGGGGAAGAAAATCGCCTTTGCCGTCGGCTTGGATTTGCGACTTCCCGGTCTCTCCCGAGCGGAGGACGAAGCTTGGTGATGCCGCGCGGGGAGCCGTTCTTGCGCGCAGAGGGAAACCCTTCGCGTTGGCCTTCCAACACGGATGTCCGTCGCAGATGCCGCCCGCCGGCACGTTCATGCTCATGCGGAGACCGCTTCGCGTCGTAGACGCAGAGCGCGTAGGGGTCGGCGACGGTCGGGTCACCGAGCTCGGCGAGCGTCGTGGCCGCGCCTTTTTTCCACTGCCATTTCAACTGATCCCTGGCGTCCGGGGCTCCTGTCTTTCATCTTCAGCTGCGAACGGCCGGCCGTGACGGGAAGGCGACAGGTGTCGGGAAGGCTCGGGCTGGGCTCGAAGGTGTCGCCGAAGGTCAGCGTTCCCGTGTGGTGGTTGCGGGCGAGGCCCGGCAACCCGATCTACGGCGTCGACGGCGGCGAACGCGACGTGCTTTGGCACGTGATCATGCCGAGCGTCGTCGGGTCGGAGACGTTCGCGACCGCGGGCGTGGCGACACCGGTCGCGCTGAGCGACTGGCCGATCGTGCCGTCGTTGACGAGCACGAGGCGGGGGTCGCAGCTGGCACGTCCCGGACATCTGTCGCAGTCGAGCTGCGTCCTGTGCAGCCGCGATTCGGGTGGTTGGTGCAGGACTGTCGGCGGGGCCGTTCAGGCATTCGCCGAGCCCGTCGCCGACGGTCCCGGTGTCGTCGCAGACGCAGCGCTCGTCACCCGGCGTGCTGGTATCGTCGTTGCACGCGTTCGGCTGCGTCGGCTCGCCGAGCCGCTTGCACGCCCGCCGCCGGACACTCGGAGGTGTTCGCGCAGGGCGCGCCTTCGTTCAGACCCTGTCGCAGCGTCGCCCGCCGCAGATCGGTCCGGATCGGTCCGGCCGGATCGGATAGATCTGGCGTTGCTCTGACACGGCTCGGCGGCGGCATTGTTGCAGGTGTCGCAAAAGCGCTTGAGGCTGGCGATGGCGCCGGTCTGGGTGCTGGGGCCGGCAGCAACATGCAACTGGAACGAAGTACACT
>ERZ1370068.3913-contig-301_pt1 | contig 20620 bp, 31 predicted proteins | sample MGYA00561227_ERZ1370068 | MGnify/ENA primary metagenome ERZ1370068 (study PRJEB38410, sample SAMEA6850437) | metagenome | study: Metagenomic assessment of the ecological functions of the soil: analysis of the soil microbiota associated with the... | reverse complement strand
GCCACACGCCGCCAGCTGGTTACCGAAGATCGACGAAGGCGATTCGATCGTCAACGGCGAACGTTCGACCGCACTCGACGCGCACAAAGATCGCTCTGTCGCCGACGTCGCGAGACCTGAATTCCACGCCTGAACCGGAGCCGGTGAACTCGAACGCCTACCCGGCGACGCGCCCGGTGCCATCTGAAGACGCTACATATCATCGCGGCCATGGAGTCCGCATCGCCTACCCGCCTGAGATCGCTATCAGGCGGTTATCCACGATTAGGCGACCACTTCGCCGTCGCCATTCCCAAGACATGGAGTCACGGTCCAGCCCAGGGCGACGAGCACCTGAAGCCGATTTACTGTTAAATAACGGCTACACATCGTTCAGGAGGCCATCGTAGTCATATTGCATCTGCGTCGAGGAACACGCACATCTTACGAGTATTTTAAAGCTGTCCACGGGATCGCAGCTGTCCCTACGATTCCGCAAGGTGAGGTTCCCCGTTCACTAAACAGGGCGCAGGGTTGTAAAGACTCTGCGAAGATATCGTTCTCACCTTGAAGCGCTGGCCGAATAGTGTCGCTCAAAATTTCGTCGTGGATTTCTTGTCCGATTAGATCCGACAAGGAGAAGCCTTCTGTTCTCGCGATTACATATGATTGACAAAAATTGAAACACCAGCTGGAGAATAACCGACGGATAATCTTCTTTAACCCGCTCGGTGAAAGCTTCGTCCACCAACTACGCCACATCCCCTGGGGAGGAAATGCCATTTGGGCTTCGAATTTAGCAAGGCCACATCGTCGACTGATCAATACTAAACGAACCGCTGGCTCGCGAACGGTGTCTTTTGCCATCACACAGTCTGATTACGTCGCCGAAACGGCATTGGCACATGTTACCACTTTATAAGGACATGTCCAGGTTTTCTGAGCATAACTGCCAGGGCGTTCAGCATGGCTATTCACAAGAGACGCGACACTCATCAAATACATCAAGCGCATACAAACCAAAAACAGATGGCCGCCTCCGCTTCACAGTCACCAAAGACCAAAACAAAGATACCTTCCTCGCAAATTAATACCCATACGTCGAAGACTTCGCCCGCGAGCCAAGCAGTTCTTACAGCGCGCTGATCTAATTTCGTCTCAGCAGACGGTGCGGCTGCGCCCCTCACATTACCGTGCTTTAGACTGCGATCGCCGACACAATGGAAATCAGTTTGTGACGGTTTCCAACGCGGTCACCGATTAGCGAGTTAAACCTGATAACAGAAGAACACGACGTCGGCCCGAATGCAAACGGTAAAGTGGCCACTGAATCCAGACTACTACAAATTGATTGGAGCTCCTCAAAACACAGGGCCTTTGCCTCCATCGAAGAAGCCACAATGAAACTGGGCGACGGGCGCCGATCATTGCTGACGACGAGGATCGCGAGAGGAAGGCGACCAGCTGGAAAAGACGACGCCCGAGATCAACAACTTCATGGCTCAACATGCTCTCGCGGCTCGATTAATGCCGCCGACGAGCGCTGATGGCACTGATTCCACAGTGTTTGATACCCTATTCAAGACGGCCCACCGTTTCATCGACGCCGCAGGAAGTGACCACGATTCTCGGCCGGTGGATCGCGCGACGACCACTGCCGCGGCTGCGACTGCCCGCAGGATTCGTCGGCTACCACGTCGCCGCGCGGAAGACTATGGCGTCCGCTCGTCCGTCGGCATCGGCGAGCAGCCGATCCGTCGGCGTCACCCGCGAAATCATGAACGAAATATCGACGGCGCCGTTCAGCCAGAGTTGCCGAGAACCACGATCCGAAAATGATCACGGCCGTCGACTGTACGCCAGCCGAAGAGACACTGGTCAAGCGCTGCACACGACGTATGATTGCCAAATGCCCACGAAAAACATAACATCAACGGATATTGGCGATCGGTGATGGGCGACGCACGGATCACCTGGTGCGATGGCATCGAGAATACTCCGCGACATGTCTGATCGCTCATTGCCGCCGGGCGGGGAGTGGTCGGATTAGTCTGACCTTGTCAGTGCACTTACGCGGCGGATGCAGTGAAGTCCACTTATCTCTGAAACGCCATGGAGTCGATCGCGATTACGGATGGGGCGCGGTATCATGACCCAGTCATTAATTGCCGACGAATCATTCCCCGTTGCTGCTCGAAGGCTCGCGCCGAGGTTGCCAGAACGTACTCTTGCCAGTTCTTATCTAAGAATCACGGCCGAGAACAGAAGGCTCCGCATGAGTTTTCTTCCCGAAACTGCCTCCTTCAAGCTTCAGCACCTGCACCTGGTTCAGACAGACAAACACTTCCTTGAATTCAACTGCTTCTAGCCAGGACAGGGCTAGCAGCCCCTGGGGTGGCCTGGCCCAGCCAGCCAAGAATGCCTGCAATTACGCTCTATGAGACGACTGCGAGAAACGGCCTGAACAGATTCACTCTCCGCGCAGAAAAGAAAGCCTGCCAGATTCTTCCAGACGCATGCCCGAGCCAGGAGATTGCCGAAGCGCTCTAGTTCGCCTCGGCCGGTTGCCGAAGCCAGCCGAGTGTGACAGCCTGGATGTTTCTTCCGGCGGATCGCTGCCGTCGTTGACCGATAATTCACATCGCGTGCCACACAGATCGTGGCGTCTTGTTGGCCCTGACGCCGCCTGGTTTTTGTCGCCAGCGTCGCCGGCCAGATTAAGGGTATTTCAGACGTCTCCGCGCGGATGGTTTACGCATGGCTTTTCCGCCGACGGAGATAGAATAGGCGCCACGACGCGCAATCTGGAGAGAGCTCGGCAAAATTGATCGACTGCTACCATCCGCCGAACGAGAAATAAACTCCTCAAAGACTGGTTGCCACATTTCCATAGGCACATCTCTCTCCTGCCGAATGCTCTGCTCATTGAAGAGCCGCAATTCACATGGCCACTGGGAGACAAGCGCACCTGAACATGACAACCGCGATCGGCGCCGGCCAGCTGAGAATATCACCAAACCGCAGGCGTCGTGGCTCCACAACAATCCAGTGAACGACGCCGGTGAATATCTGGTAAACGCATAAGGCTTGAGTGGAACTACGGAGATTGCGCGCCTGCGCCACCAAATGAACATAATCGCCGCCGATTTGACGCGCTGACGCTACCGGTGCCACCTGCGCAATCGCAATCTCGGCGCAGTCGGCGACGGCGACACACAGTCGAAGGCAAAGATCAGTTCAGATCACGGCGGTCGACGCGTTCCAGGGCTTGAGCGTTGCTGCCAGCACATGGTACATCGAAAATAGCCATAACATCAACGGGAAGTTGTCGCGCTTTTTTGAGCGCGGGCGCTGATGCAGTAACTGGTTGGTAAGTGATGGGAATGGGACGGGGTCATTGCGGTATGAGTGAGATTACCGGTTTGATTGTGACGCCTCGCGAAATGACGGTGGTACGACCGCCTCACTACGTCTGTTGGAGCAAGCGCGAGCTCGGAATTACCGCGACGGTTTGCGCAAGTGCGTAGCGAAAATAATGTATCATGAAGGCCAACCCATCGCCGCTTCAGGCGAAGGTTAACGGCGTCACGGTCACGCCGCGACGCTGAGTGTGGTGGTGAAGGCTGCGTCTACCACACATCGCCATGCGCGCCTTTCAGGGGATACCGCGTGGGACTGCCGACATCAACGCGGGCATTGTCAGCTGCGGATGGATGATGTGCCAAGCGCCGCTGCAAAGACGGCGAAACAGATGGGCGTACCAGCAAAGAGATTCACTCGCGATTACCGGCGAGCTGAACGTTAACGCGCTTATCGCGACACAGAGCATCGTCGCACGTCGCGATCTTTCGATCGGGTTGCCTGACAGTATCGCCGGCGCGCTCAATACCGCGGTACTGGAGGTTTCCGGGTACGGATTCAAACAGTCAGGATCGACCAGCAATACCGCGGTTACTCGAAAGCGTGGTACCGCTGCGTGCGGAACGGGTTTATCCAGTCGATCAGGTTGGCTGCAACCCCGGCGCCACCAAACTCCACGCCAGGCTGGCCGCTTCGCCCAACCTGCAGTTGACAATTCAGACGCGATCGCCGTCTCGGTTCACCGCCGTTCGAGGCGCTGATATGAGCGTGGCTGCTTAATGCACTTTCGCAGGGCAGCTGGCCAACGATCGCCGCGCGAGCCGCGCGCCGACATGACGATGAGCCAGCCCGTCAATCGGTCTGAAAGACGACGGCTACCCGTACGGGCGGTCGAGCAGCGTATTAGCCACTTTCGACGCGCAATTCGGCGAAGACAACATCACGCTCAACGCCACGCTGATCGCGTCAATGCCGGATCGTCGCGCTGCCACCGAGCAAAGCATGGCACCGCCACTGCGTCGATCAGATCATCACCGGAGATGAATGGCAGCGCCGATGCTTTGCTCGATATCTCGGCTGCGGCTTCGAAGGCGGTTTGAAAGCTCGACCGCTTGGCCCGCTACGCGCGGATTATTGACTGGTTTGCTGCTGACTTCAGCAAGCGCCGAAGGGGCGCAGCGCGCAGCGCCAGGGCAATCGTCTCTGCTAACTGATACGGGCTCGCAGGCCAGAAAGACGCCGTAATGGCGCGGCGGCGCACGCCTGCCCCTGCCGTCGCGTGATGTCTGCACTGCTTGTTCTCGGTCCCGCCAACGAGCGCGAGCGTGCCGGCCGCGCGGGCCACTGATGACAAACGTCTTTTCCTGGCCATCGAACGTGATCTGATACGCGGAAAAGTCCGTATCCGAAAAGCTGCCCGAGACGTGGGCGTTGAAGTCGGCGGTGCCAGTGACGTTTGGCGCGCCGCGCTGGCCGCTGAGCGCGAAGAGCTTGTCGAGTTGCACCCCTTCGGCGCGCGCCTGCAAGTCAAAAGCTTTGCTCGTGGTGTCCAATCGTCCCGCTGCCAACGATGTGACCGACGGTCGAGCGCGCATCGAAACCTTTCCAAATTCACCTCGAAGCCGCAAAGGTCGCACGGGCGACCAGGCTATCGATGGTTGCCCGGCCAAACGCCCCGGGCCAAAGCGGATATCGGCGCTGCCATTCACGGCCTTGGGAATTCCGGTGATGGTGATCTGCCCGGAAGCGTCGGCCTTGAGTGTCGGCCAGTTGCGCCCGCGTTGCTTTGCTCAGTGGCAGCGCGGCGATCAGATTTCCGGCATTGACGCGATCAAGCGGCGTTGAGCGTGATGTTGTTCTCGCCGGTGCGCGGGGCGTCGAGGTAAACTGCATGCCGCCCGTCCCCCGCTCCGTCAGCCGCCCATCCGCGATGCTCAGTTGCGTAGCCGTCATCTTCAATGAAGCCGACAAGGAGCCGAGATCGCTCCGTTAACCAGCAGCGAGCCCAGCGAAACTCGTCCGTCAATGTCCGGCGCACTGAGTTTTCCACGCAGCGATCCGTTGAAAGCCAACTGCCCGGCGAGGTCGATGCCGTAACTGCGCATCTGCTCCTCAGCTTCAGGCAAGCAGACCGGACGAGACCAGGACGGTTTGCAACTCGGTCGCGTCCGCCGAATTCAAATCAACTTGCAGGTTGGAATCGCCCGAGAAGGAAAACTGGCCGCTGGCGTGGAGCTTTGGTTGCGGGGGTTTGCAGCTCAACCTGGATCGATGATTGAACAAACCCCGTTCCGGCACGCAGCGCGACCACGCCGGTGAGCGGGTACGCGTCCGCCGTCGGTTGCTGACGCGTCTGGCGGTGAAGTTGCTGGGTCAGTGTTCCTGAAGCCTGTTTGAAATCCGTACCCGGAAACGCCAGATCAATCTTGCCGGTGGCCCGGCCCGACAGCGGCACCGGCGCGCCGGCGATTGCCGTCAGTGGACCACCAACGTCAACTTGATCGAAAGTCGCGGCGACGTGCGACGTGCCTTTCTGGTAATCGGCGATGCGCGCGTTGCCGTTCGCCCGCCCTTGAAAATGTCCGCGTTGAAATTGTTGAGTTGAATCTCGCTGCTGGTGGCCACCAGTTGCGCCCGCGCCTGGCCCATGTTCATCTGGCCCAGCACACCGCCGCCGATGCTCAAGTCCGCGCTGGCGCGGTAACGGCCGGAAGGCTCGACGACAAACACGGGCTTGGCGAGCTTCACATCCTCCACTTGTCCATCCGCGAGTTTGACCGTACCTGCGTTGATGTCGGCGGTCGAACCTTCCGCGCGTCCGTCCCTGATTGAAAGGCGCACGCCGGCGATATTGATGTTGCCAATTTCCGCCCCGGCCGCGCTGGTGGCGCCAACCTGCACTTCCTTCACCACCACACTCGTGACGCCGTCGCGGCTGACAACGTCCACATTGTTCGCCGTGACGCCGTTAACCTTCGCGCCGGAAGCGACGATGGTTCCGGCCTTGACCTTTGCAACTCCCGCCGTGGTCACATTATTTTCGCTACGCACGCGCAGGCCGGTCGCGGTAATTCCGTTGACTCGCGCGCCCGTTCCGGCCAGACCGTTGGCGCTAAACTGGCTCGAGGAAGCGGTCAGCACGCCCTTGTTCATTTCGGCGCGGGCGTCCTGAAGTATCAAACCGGTAATCGTGGTGCCGTAGCTGCGCTCCGCTGCCGCGCGCAATTCGCCGACCCAACGGAAATCCGATCCCGTTCCCATCACCCCGCCAACCAGTTGCACGTTGTCGAGTTGAAAATCGCCCTGCACTCAAGAGCGCCGCGACGGCTTTCCCGTTGATGTTGTAACTGTTTTCGTTGACGCTGCCATGGCCTTTGGCAGTAACGCTCAAACCCTGGAGCCGCACGTTGTCAGCCGCCAGCGAATCGGAATTGATGCTGCCTTCGACTTTGTAATTGTCGCCATCACCGGTTGACTACGCCGGCAAAGTTGCCGGTGCCGCGCAGGGTGGCGCCGGACTGAAGCACGTCGGAAAGCTGCGTCAAATCAACGGAAGAGGTGATGTTCATTTGGTAACGCAGGGCGCGCCAGTCATCCATCGTTCCGCTTAACCGCGCTTCCGCCACTGGCGAACGCAGGACCAATTCCTGAATTTCGGCGCGCGTCTGATTCACGCGACCGTGGGCCTGGATGTCGATGTTGTTGATGGGCCGGCCATCGTAGGTGAAGGTTGAGTTTGAGAGCGCCAGCGTCACCGTATTCATCCAGCTGGCCGCCGGCGCCGCCAGATCGTCGGGCTCAATTGTGCATGTTCAGGTTGCGCGCGTCTCCGGAGATTTCGTGGCGCGCATCGCCGTAATGAATTACGGCATTCTTCAATCTCGAACGTGTGCAGCTGAATAGGCAAACAGGATTCGCTTGTTCCGCTCGGCAGGAGGGATGTGGATGTTGCGAAAGTTTGAGCGGCCCTGCTCGTCAAATGCAACCCAGGCTTCGAGGCCTTCAACCTGCAGGTCCTTGAGGTTTATTTCTCGTTGCGAGTTTCAGCGCATACAGATCTTCGACGCGAATCGTGGCCAGCAGTCGATCAATTTTGCCGAGCTTCTCTCCGGATTGCGCGTCGTAGAGTTCGACGCCTGACATCTCCACGGTCCGCGGCGGAAAGCCGGCATGAAAATCTTTTATCTCCGCGCGAATTCCATACGTCGCAAACGTACCCTTTGATCTGGCCGGCGACGTAGCGATCGACAAAGCCAAGGCGGTAAAGAATCAGGGCCAACAGGATCAACGCCACGATGCCAATGATGGCCGCAGTGGTAGCAATGACCAGATTGCGTCGATTGAGAAAGCGACGGCGACGTCCCGCCGGAGTGATCGGGTGCTTTCGTTGGGCGTCGCTTTCGGCAATGGCTTCGGCAACCGGCGGGAGCGGTTCGTCGGTTTTGACTGGAGCGCTTCGGCGATCTCCTGGCGCTCACTCGGCGGCAACGAGATATCTTTGAAGTATCGGGGGCGTGACGTCTTTGGAAGAATCTTTGGCGGAAGCGTCTCGCGAGGCCGGGTCGTTGCGCGAAGAATCTGCGCCAGCGGAGTCCCGGGAGGGTGAATCCTGATCCGAACTGTTCTCGCGATCGTCTCGACTCATAAACGTAGTACAGGCATTCTTGCCCGTCAGCGGTGAAAGACGAGACAGGCCAGACCACCCCAGCGGGGCTGCCCCGCCGGGGACCCCGGTCAAATGCCTGTCCTGCTCCCGGGCGTGCCTGGTGCCATATGACCTGCGTCGGGAAGCCAGTTTAGTTCAAAAGGGAGAGGGAGTCCCGATTTGTCTGAAGATCTGAGACTTCAAATTTTGGGGTCTCAGAGCTGAAAGCTTGAAAATTCAGTTTCGGGAGAAACTCACGTGCGCTGCTCTGTATTCTCCGGCCGTGATTCCGGCCCGGCCGGCGAATCCTTGAGATGCGCGGGCTGGCCCAGGGTACGTTACCGACAACCTCGAGCGCGAACCCTTCGAGAGCAGCAACTTTGGGGGATGGTTCGTCAGCAATTGTATACGACTGAGGCCAAGGTCATGAAGTATCTGCGCCCCAACTCCGTAATCGCGATCGACTCCATAGCCAGTTTCCAGGCTCGCCTCGCGCTTGGGAATGGACTTCTCCTGCATCACCGCGTAAGTGCGCAACTGATTTACCAGGTCCAGACTGTGTTCGCGCTGCCGCAGGTAAAGAACTACTCCCCGCCCGGCGGCGGAGATTTTTCGAGCGCCGTATGGAGCTGAAACCCGGTGTCATCGATCAGAGAACCAAACATGTCGCAGGTGACATTCTCGGTGTGCACTCGCACCAGAACCGGATCGTTGGTCCGTACGTCGCCCATCACCATCGCCAGGTGCACGTCTCCGTTGATGATGTTTTCGTAGGCGACCGCGCGGAAGCGTCCATACACCGTCGGCAGATCAGTCTCCACGGCGCGCTTGACCAGTGTCTCTTTGCTTATTCGGTAGCGTACCAGATCGGCAACCGTGATCATTTTCAGATCGTGGTTCTCGGCAAACTTCTGCAGCTGAGGCAGCCGCGACATCGTGCCGTCTTCGTTCATGATTTCGCAGATGACGCCGGCCGGATAAAGACCAGCTATGCGCGCGATGTCAACACTCGCTTCGGTCTGGCCGGGACGAACCAGGACGCCGCCATTCTTCCCGCGCAGCGGAAAGACGTGGCCGGGCCGGGCGAGATCCTGCGGGCGAGTCTGCGGATCAACCGCGGCGAGAATGGTCGTCGCGCGATCCGCGGCCGAGATTCCCGTGGTCACTCCCTTGCGAGCGTCGATGGAAACGGTGAAGGCCGTGCCGAGATAAGAGGTGTTGTCGGCTACCTGTGTGGTCAGGTGCAATTCATCGCAGCGCTCTTCAGTCAGCGGCAGGCAAATCAGGCCACGGGCATGGCGGGCCATGAAGTTGATGATCTCGGGCGTCGTCTTTTCAGCTGCGCACACGAGGTCGCCTTCATTCTCGCGATCCTCGTCGTCAACAATGATGATCATGCGCCCGTCGCGGATTTCGGTAATGGCTTCTTCGATGGAGGCAAAGTACATAGGCCCTGTGTTTTTGAGAACTCCAATCTGAAATTTGAGATGCCCGAAGCTGAAGTCTGAGATCTGAACTTTCGGAGGCATGTTAACCCAAAAACCGCCCCGTTTGCATGGAGACTGGACCGACGTCGATTACCGCTCTTCTGTTATCAGCATGTGGGTTTAGCTCGCTAATCGGTGACCGCGTTCAAAAAAGGAAACCGTCTAAACGGTTTCCGGTTGTGTCGGCGATTAGAGTCACCGGTCTAAAAGCCACGGTAGTAATGAAAGGGTGCAGTCAGTGCACCAATACACTTTGAGACGAAATTAGATCAGCTTCAGAGCTTTGCGCTTGTAGAACTTGCTTGGCTCGCGGGCGAAGTCTTCAAACGTATGGGCCGTGAATTTCACGTTTTTGCCGAGAAATCGAAGGTAGCGGTCCTTTTCTTCCAGGGCTTGTTTGACAGTCTTTTTAGGATGGTGACTGATCACTGTGAAGCGGAGGCGGCCATCTGTTTTTTCCGGTTGGTTTGTATGCGCTTGATCAGATATTTGACGTGAATGTCCGCGTCTGGAAATGAATAGCCACACAATATGACATGCTGGACGCCCTGGAGAGATGTTTCAGCCTGGTTCCACACCATGCTCAGAAAAACCTTGGACATGTCCTTATAAAAGTCGGTGGCACGATGATCGGTGCCAGCACCGTTTCACAGACATTGCATGTGGCGTCATTAGGATTGGTAATCAGTTTGATGACGCCCTTACCTTGTGTGATGGCAAGGCCGTTGCAGGTAGCGCAGTACAACCAATTGAGTGAGCCGTGCAACTTGAATAACTTGATGGCGCCCGGTTCCGGTTTAGGTAACCAGTCGGTCGACTTGTTGATGGCCTTACTAAATTCCAAGCCGTAGTCAAGCTTCGCCCCAGGCTCTCCTCCCAGAGTCTGAGTCAAAGCGTTATCAATGAGGATGTCGTAGTTGGTGGACAGAAAGACTGTTTCACCGAGCAGGTTCTTGTTAAGAAGATTATCCGTCAGTTGACGATGAGGTTTACTTCCAGCTGGTGATTTCAATTTTTTGTCAATCACATATGCCATCGCGAGAACAAGAAACTGCCTCACTTGTCGGATACGATTACTGTCGGACCAAGGCCATCCGACTGAAATTTTTTGAGCGACTCCCGACGCAGTTCGGCAAGGTCCAGAATCCCAAGCGCTTCTTCAAAGGTGGGGAACGATATCTTCGCAAGAGTCTTTAACCCTGCGCCCGTGTTTAGATTGAACATGTCCCGGAAGAAGTTACCCAACTCCTGCTTAATTTGCGGAATCGTATTTTGCGGGGACTTAGGAAAGCTGCGAATCCCGTGGACAGCTTTAAAATACTCATTAAAGATGGCGCCTTGCATGGGCGCACCCTCGGCCGCAGATGCACCGGCGCCAAGAAAGATTGCTGTTTTCACAATTGACCTCCCTGGACTCAGGCTTACGACGGGATGTCAGTAGCCGTTCAACGTATTTGGCAATCACGTCGGCTTCGAGGTTAACTTCGTCGCCGGGCTGGAGGTGCGAAAAGTTCGTGACTTCCCATGTCTTGGGAATGATGGCGACGGCGAAGTGGTCGTTCGCGAGTTCGGCTATCGTGAGACTAATGCCCTCCACTGCCACCGAGCCTTTGAAAACAAGATAACGCGCAATCTCGGGCGGGTAGGCGATGCGGACTGTCCATGACCCGCCGTGTGCTTCGGCGCCGAGAAACTTTCCGCGCGCGTCCACGTGACCCGGACCAGATGGCCGCCAAGGCGCGTCACCGGGGTAACGGAGCGTTCGAGATTCACCGGCGCTCCCGGTTGCAAGTGTCCGAGCGTGGAACGGTTCAAGGTCTCACGCGACACGTCGGCGGCAAACGAATCTTTGTGCACGTCGAGTGCGGTCAGGCAGACGCCGTTGACAGCGATCGAATCGCCTTCGTGCACGTCTTCGGTAACCAGGCTGGCGGCGATCACGATGCGCGCATCTTCGCCGCGCGCGGCTCAACTGCGCGCACGCGCCCAAGTTCTTCGATGATGCCAGTGAACATGAAATGAATTTCCGGAATGCGAATTTCGAATTGCGAATTTGTCAGCGAAGTGCAACAGCACGCACCACGACTACGAGTAGCCCGAGCGCTACAGGCGCAAGCGAGAACATCCAAATCCACATCGGTTCTCGGTTAAATGAAAACTGACCAAGCTTCATGGAGTCACACCCGCTCTTCTCAAGCAACGGCCGCCATCATCTTCGCAAACACTTCATCGATCGGAGACCAGTCGAGTCGATCAGAATCGCATCGTCGGCCGGCCTTCAGCGGCGAATCGGCGCGCGTAGAGTCGCGGCGGTCTCTCTCCGTCATGTCAATGAACGTTTCTTCAAAACTAACATTGGGATCCTGAATCCGATCTTCATTGAAGCGACGTTCGGCCCGCGCCTGCGGCAGCGCAGTCAGGAAAAACTTAACGTCAGCGTCGGGAAACACTACCGTACCGGATGTCGCGGCCGTTGAGCACCGCGCCGCGCTCGCCCAGTTCTCGTTGCCGCGTGACCATTGCCCGGCGCACTTCCGGAATAGTTGAAATGATCGACGACAGATGGGTGACCTCTTCACTGCGAATCTGTTCGGTCACGTCGTGGCCGCCCAGCGTTACGCGCAGCGAATCAGGATCGCCTTCAAGATCGATATCTACGCGACCCGCCAGCGATCCCCACGGCGACATCGTCGCTCGCGCTAATGCTCGATTCCATCACTGCTGGGCCACGGCCCGGTACATCGAACCGGTGTCGATGTAAAGCAGGCCGAGCGCGCGCGCCAGCATCCGTCCGAGGGTGGATTTGCCCGCGCCGGACGGGCCGTCAATCGCGACAATCAGGTTTTTCTTCACTTTGTTGAGCAAAAACGGGGTTTTGGGGCCTGATCCCCGGTCAGCGTATCGTGATTCCGGTCAAAGTATCGCGATCCCCGAGTCAGAAAGTGTCGCGATCCCCAAGCAAAGTATCGCGAATCCCCGGTCAAAGTATCGCGATCCCCAGTCCGCGCCAGCGGACGAATGACAATAACCCAGCGATTCATCGCTGGGAAAACCGAAGATTTGCGACGGGAGTCCGTAAAACGGACGGCTGACGCTCGACATCGAGCTGTCATTCAGCCGTCCGCTTCACGGACTACGTTTCATTCCATCCTTGATCCCAGCAGTGAACTGCTGGGCTGCTGTCGAGCGTCCGAAATGCGGACTGAACACCGCAAACCTCATGACCTATACAAACGCAGCCGAGCACTTCATTCGAAAGGCAACGCTCCAGCGCGCGTAAGCTTGAGCAGATCGCCGTGGCACTCGATCAGTCCGGCTTCGCGGAAGCGTTCCAGATCGTCTTCGTGTTGCACGCGCAGGTCCGTGCCAAAGTTCCGGCCATATTCTTCAGGCTCAAACCCCCTGCATCATCCCTTAACCCCGAGAAACACCGCTTCGGCCTGCGCGCGTCGACTTCGCTCAGTTGCGTCTTCACCACGATGGGCGTGCGGCCCTGCGCAATCAAGTCCATATAGCCGGCCGGGTCGCGTTCATTGGCCCAGCGCCGGCGATAGCCATCGCAAGAGTGGGCGGAACAGCCGAAACCGTAGTAAGGCGCGGCGGTCCAGTACTTCGTATTGTGCCGCGACTCGTGTACCGGGGCAAACACAGATTCGATATTTCGTAGTGTTCGTAACCGGCAGCGACGGCCCGGTCAAGCATCGCTCCACCACATCTCGCGGCAAGGTCCTCGTCAGGCTGCGGCTGCAGGCCGTCACGGATCGTGACCCGCGAGCGGCGCCCTGGTGACCTCCAACAGGTAAAACGACAAGTGTTCCGGCCGCAGAGCAAACGCCTCATCAGGTGCTGCGTTGCCAGCCCGCCATGGTTTGACCCGGCAGCCCGGCAATCAGAGTCGAAGCTGACGTTCGTAAAGCCGGCGTCGCGGAGATAGCGAAGCGTCCGACGCGATGTCGTCGGCAGTATGCGAGCGGCCCAGGCGCGCGAGTTCGCGATCGTCAGAACGTCTGCGCGCCAAAACTCGCGCGGTTGATGCCGAGACTGCGAAAGGAGGCGAGCGTTTCGAGCGTCGCTGCCGGGATTGATCTCCAACGTGACTTCCGCGTCGCCGGAAACGCTGAAGCGCTCGCGCACGCGCGTTAAGCAGTGTTTCCAGCTGCACCGGCGAGAGCAGCGAAGGCGTGCCGCCGCCGAAGTAGATCGTGTCAACTGTGCTGGACAGGTTCTCCGGTTTCCACTTCGCCCCACGAGGTAATCTCGTTGACCAGACTGCGGACGTAGCGCTCAGCCGCGGCAGCATCGTACATACCCGTGGCGAAGTCGCAATACGAACAACGCGAACGGCAAAACGGGGTGTGAATGTAGACTCCGGCCGGTTTCATCTCGTTAAAGGGGGAACAGGGAATAGGGTAACAGGGTAAAGGGGAAAGCGTAAGCGTCATCAAACGAACTCGTTCTCAACTACCGCTTTTCCGTTCCCCTTTACCCTTTCCCCTTCTTTCCCTGTTCCACTAGTTCTCCCATTCTCTTTTCCCCGTCACTTGATCCGGCGCTGCTGCCATCGCCGCTGATCGACTTGCTCATACTGCGGCTCACGCGCTCAGCTTCCGCGAACACGCGCAGGAAATTCTCCCCCAGTATCTTGCGAATGTCCCGCTCGCTGTAGCCGCGCTTCAGCAGTTCGTAAGTGATATTCGGCAGCATCGAAACATCCTGAGCACCCTCGGGCATATCAACTGCGCCGTCAAAGTCTGCGCCCAGGCCGACGTGATCGATCCCGGCGACTTTCACAATGTGGTCGATATGATCGATCAGTTTCGAAATCGGCAGGGGCGGCAACGGCATGCGTCGCGTCGAGCTTGTCGCCTTCTTCTGCCAGGCGTTCCGGATCGTCCTTGTATTTCTCGTTGAGCGCGTCCTGCTGCGCTTTCTGCTGGCGATTGCGCTCCTCGTTCTGCGGTGTGACGGTCGCCGTGTCGACAAAGACGCTGTAAGAAATTCACCTGCACCACGCCGCCATTTTTCGCGATGCGTCGCAGCAGTTCGTCAGGAATGTTGCGCGGCACGTTGCTGAGCGCGCGCGCGGACGAATGCGAGGCGATGATCGGCGCCTTCGAAATGTCGAGCGCATCGCCCATCGTCTCGTCGGACACGTGCGAAACGTCGACCAGCATGCCCAGCCGGTTCATCTCGCGCACTACTTCCTCGCCGAACGGCGACAGCCCGTGATGCTTCACTTCGCCGCGTCCGGCATCGGCCCAGTCGTTGGTGTTGTTCCAGGTCAGCGTGATGTAGCGAACGCCGAGCCGGTGAAACTCGCGCAGCGCGGCGAGTGAATTCTCGATGGCGTGGCCGCCTTCGATTCCCATCAGCGCGGCGATCTTTTCTGCTTCTTGGCGCGCCGAATGTCGGCCGCGGTGGTCGCCAGCATCAGATCGTTTGGATTTCGTTCGACCGCGCGATACACGGAATCGATCATATCGAGCGTGCGACGCGCGGCGCCGCCGTGCGCGACGTACCAGGGCCTGACGTAAAGCGAGAAGAACTCCGCCGTCAGTCCGCCCTGCTTCATCCGCTCGATGCTGGTGCGATAAGGCACGGGCGGAGCGCCGCTGAGGTCGTAGTCGTCGTTTGTCATCGGCGTCGTTATGTCGTTGTGTGTGTCGATGACGATTGCTTTGCGATGAATTTCGAGCGCGCGCTTCCAGAGCTTTCATCGCGCTGCGGCGGAGCTGATGCTTGTGGTGGTGTTGCTCGTCGCGCGCCGACGGGCATGGTGAATAAGAAGATACCGAGAAAGAGAATCAATGGGGGTAACACGCGTCGTGGTTTCATGGGGTAGAGGTTTACCACAAACGAATTCCAGTCCAAAGTCCATGTGACGACCGACGACGGATGACGGACGACGGATGACCGATGACGGACGACAGGCGACCGCCGTCACGTTGAGTGGTTCATCTCTGCTCGGTCGTCGGTCATCGGTCGTCGGTCGTCCGTCGTCCGTCGTCCTTCACCATGCGGTCCAAAGCAGCGCCAACACAAGCCCGGACAGCACCGTGTGTGAAACGAGACTTCTCAGCAACACTGGACGGCTGCGACGATCCTTTGCCAACTCCAGAAACTCCTGCCGCTTCTCTCCGATAAACTTCCTGACTTGCTCGCGTCGACTCGGTTCCACGTGATCAATCCAAAACAGTTTCAGCCACGGGTAGGTCACCACCTGCCTTGACTGTGCCAGGCGCTGGCGGGCCAGTCGCGCGCGTAGACGCTTCCGGTTTCGTGACGCGACGCGAACTGCAAAAAGAGTCCCACCATCATCACAAACTCTGTCAGCCAACGGCGGCCGTTCTCGTTCCAGAAGGCAAGCAATCTGGTAACTAGCGTCTCGCTCAATTTTTTCAGGCGCTGTCCTCTCGTCAGGCGTGGTCGGGGCGGCGGTGGCTTGGGCGGCGCTTGCCAACCCGGGCCGCTGTTAACCGTCCGCGTTGACGGCTGCCAGCCATAAGTTCCTCGCGGCAGTTTATAATCGGGATAAGCAGCTTTGACATCGTTGTAAGTGACCATGCGCTCGCGGCGTGCAGGCCGTTCTCGATAAATTTCTCGCCAGTAGGGATTGTAGCTGGAGAGTCGGTCATGGCAGACCGCCGCGGTGTAGAGCGAGTCACGCGCCGCGCGCGTTTGCGGAAAAGCGATCCAACGACGTCGAGATAAACCGTTAGCGCGCGCGCCAGTCTCTCGTGTTCCTGCGTAGACTCAAACAGCAACTGCGCCTCATTGGCCGCTCGATAGCGTCCTTCGCGTGCCAGCTCTGACAGGTTCCAATAACCCGTGAGGCCAGCGGGTTGTGGAACAGCAAACTGCTCGCCTCGTATTGATAGCTGGCGAGCTGATGCAGCGCCTCGGCTTTCGCCTCGTCTCCCTTGCGCCACGTTTGCGCGTCGCTCCAACGCTTCCAGATCGTTCGCACTCTGTATGTCGCGCAGCAACAGACGCGGCGTAATAATTAGATCGTCATTTTCATCACGATCGCCGTCTTTGGGATCGGTGCAGTTAATCGTGGCGCCGCCCCTCGCAGTTGTCACTGAGGTAGTAGGGATTGTAGTCAGGCGCTGCTCGTGCAGGGCGCACCCGGCCCAGCGCTTTCCGCGCCTCCTCCCAGCGATTGGCCCGCAGGTAGCGAAGCCCGAGCGCGTAGGTAAACTCACTTGCGCCTGGGTGAATCAGGATGCTTCCAATAAAACCGGCGAGCTGTTCCGAGTCATCAATCTGTCGACGAAGTAACTAACGTCCAGGTCGTAGTCGAGCGCGATGTAGCGCTCCAGGGCGCCATCGATGTCCCCCGCATCTTCGGCAATCATCGCGAGCTGACGACGCGCGCCTTCGATCAAGCGACCGTTCGGGTAATCGCGCACCAGCGTGGTGAGACTCTTGCGCGCGTCCACGAAACGCCGCAGACGATACTGTGCAACCCCGAGCGTCCATAACGCCTGGGCGCGATCGGCCCCGCTTAATCGATTCTGCAGCGCCCGCCCGGCAAGACTGGTTGCCGCCTCGTTGTCGTCCAACTCTTCGCTGGCCTGGGCCGCACGCAACGCGAGCGCCGCCGGGCGACAAACGCGGATAACGCGTCATCAGTTGCTTGGAAAAGTTGAGCGTGCGGATCAACTCTTTGCGCGCTGTCGCCGCCCGCCCCTTGGCCCACTCTTCATTGCGCTCCGCATCTCGCCGCCATCCTGCTTTGTAGCGTCTTCATTGCCCTGACTGTCTTTGATCGGCTCCTCATTCGGGTCGTAAGGCGGATTGGGTTCGCTCCGGATCGATCGAGTAGTTGTAGATGTTGTGATAGGCATAAGCGAGCGCGGCTTCCGGCTCGTTGGCGAGTTGCTTTTCAACGCGCGACATTTCATCTTCGGTTGCGGACGAGCGTATCAGCATCAGCGAAAACGCCGGCTTCAACTTGCGCGTCTTCGTTTTCTCCGCCAGCAAGGCGATAAGATCCAACCAACGCGGCGGCATCGATCGTGCCGCCGCAGCTGACAGGTACGCGAGCCAACCGTGCGCGCTTCGTTGAAATACCTGACCGCCGGGATACTCTGATTACTTTCTGAAACCCCGCGAACGCATCATGCCACGCCTGATCAGGTTCAGACCGCGGACGTGGCATCATCAACTGTGTAGTCAGAATTTCCGCTGCCCGGGATGTAAAGAGCGCTGGTCTTCATGGTGGCGACCGCGGCCATGAAGAGCGCGGCGTCACGCTTCCGCTGCGCGGATACTGACGGGCCAGTGCGCCAAAAGCTGCGGCTGCTTCGGTGAAGTTTTTCGCTCGCTGTAGTTCGGCCGACCTTAGATACGCAACGTGTTGTCTTTGAGATTGGGGTCGGACGCGGCAAGGTCAATCGCGTCAGCCTCCGCTGAGAGACTTCGCCGGAATCATAAGCGGGCGTCGTGCGTCGAGATATGCTTTGACTTTCTCCGGCTGCGCCCCACGATCAAAGCGCGCTTAACGCATCGAGGCGGTCGATTGCGGAATTGCGATCACCGGACCGGAGAAAACCAGGGATCGCGGGCGGTACTGGTACGCTCAGAGATATGCGCGGATCAGATCCCGAGCCAGGCGCAGATTGCTTTCGGTCTCAGCCGCCTCGCCGCGCTCCCACAACGCATTGACTTCCTGCGTCTCGCTTTTCACCTAGCGCATAGTCGTCGCCAGGATCTTGTCTGAGAGCCTCTTCCTCGTCTCCCAATGGACGACGCCCGTCGTTCAGACCATGCGCGAGCGTCGGCAATGGCGGCAGGTCGCCCCATCTCGCGCTCAGTCTGGTAACTCATTGAAGCGCACCGAATGCGAAGTAGTGCCTGGCCAGCCGCAACTGATCACGGTTGCAGTCACAATCTCGCGATGCACAAAATCAGGCCGGCTAGTGATTCGTGCCCACGCCCGAACGTAGACCACTTTGCTTTTGGTGAAGGAGTCTTTCATGGTTTCACACTGCTTTCGACGATAACGTCGCGCCGCAACCGGTACGACTGTCCATTGTCAGTTTGCATTTCGATGAATATGGGAATCACGCTCGTTGGCCCGGCTTGATCGCGAGGCGTGCGATCCACGGTCTGGCCGGCGCTGAAGGTGGGCGGCTTGAAACGGATCACGCTGGCGCGTCGCTGACTGCAAGGCGTGGGAACAGTCGGTGCGCCCGCAGTAAGACAGCCAACCATTCGACTGAAGCATTGCCGTGAGGCGTGAGGCTCTGGATTAACCCTGGCGGTCGTTTGGGAATCTATTCTTCACGCTGCCAACGATGCGCGCTGGCTGTTCCAATGTTCTGCACCTCAAGAATCCAATTCGACGGGTTGGCTTGCCGGCCAGGCGAGGCCACTGCAGCGGCGTCCGCTCCTGACTGCCCTCTGCACCGGAGGCGAACAGCGACCTTCGGCGGTCGACTGAAGATCAGCCAAAGCAGTCGCCACCTGCGCGACGTTGAGCGTGGCTGGATCGCCGCCGGCCGGCAGCCGGAACACGCAGATGCCGAGCAGCTTTTCGCCCGCCAATTCTCGAACTATCCGAGCCGAGAGCCGCAGCGATTCAGCACTCGGCACGTCAACCACCAGCAGGTCTCCGGCATGCATTGCCAGGCCGTCAGTCACGCCGTCAGCCCGGGCGCGATAAACGTAGCGCCATTCGCCGCTTGCGCCCGCTCCGTTGGCGCTGGTCACAAATTGAGCCGGCAACGGAAACGGTCGCTGCTCAATTAGCTCGAGATTTGAATCTGCAGCCAGCGTGGCCGGATCCATATCGCCGCGCAGACTAATCAGCGAGCCGGACGAGCTGAAAAGCAACGTGTAGCTGTAGGCCGCGAGACCAGCGTAAAGGGTTTGTCGAGATCGCGGGCGCCGTTCACAAAACGGGCAATAGCGGCGGGCTGAAGAGATCGGGACAGCCTGATCCGAACGATCCGGAATCTCGGCGCCGTAGAGTTGCGGAATCCAGAAGTCAACAGCCCTGCAGCGTCGATCGCAGTTCAGCTGATTCCATCCACGTCGGCAGGCCAGTGATCGACAGTTGACTGCCGGGCTTCAATTGAGCACGCAACGCCTGCAAGCATCTTTGCGTAGCGACTCAGCAGTCTGGTCGGAACGTCGATGTCGATCTGAAGTCCGACCACGCGCGCTCGTTCCCGGGCGGCGCGCTCAATATCAACCCGATACGCGGTGGCGATCGCGTCAGCCAGCGCGCCTTCGTCGACTTGTTCCAGCTGGGCCAGCAGGGAGCGGGTGGCGTTGTAGACGAGATGGAGGTCGACTTCGCTTGGCAGCGGCCCCGTAACCGCTCGGATGCGATGAGGCGTGCCGCCCTGGAAATCAATCTGGCCGGCTCGTAAGAAGATCGCGCGAGCTTGTGTGTGCCGGATCGCGGTCCGCAACATCTGCTTCGGCCGGAGTTTGATTGCGCCAGGCCCAGAACGCCACCGGCGTCTCAGCCGCCGCCCACACGCGCGGTTTGCGGTGAAGACTCAGGCTGACGGCGGTCGCGATTAGGACAACCGCCGCGACGCCGAGCAGCTTTGACGTTTCTCGACCTGGGCAAGCGAAAGGAGGCGAGCGAATGGACATTGAGCTGACACTCCACGCGGGCTGCCCGCGCGGGGCCAGTTTTGACCTCAAGCGAACTGTTCGCGCCGGTATCAGCGAATCGGACGGGCCGCGACACGTTGCGATCATCAGCGGACCGGCGCGCTTGCCGAGAATGATTGTGGAAAGCCACAGCTGTCCGACAAAGACAGGTGCGAAGCGACAGGAGCAGGAGGCAGATAAGAGCGTCTTGCACCGTCGGCCAGAACGGCGCTGCGTCCTGCCTCCTGCTCCTGCCTGTCCTGCTTCCGGCTCGACAAGCTAGGCGAGCCACATTACGGTGAGCAACACTTTCGAGCTATCATCAGCGGCATGTCTATTCTGATTGCCGAAGACAACGTGGCCCAGCGCCATTACCTGCGCGAGATTCTGGAGAAGGAATTTCCGTCACACGCGCCCATCGTTGAAGCCGCCGACGGCGAAGAAACGGTGAAGCTGGCGCTCGAACATAAGCCCGCGGTTTCCATTCTCGATATTCAAATGCCTAAGCTTTCGGGCGTGAAAGCGGCACGGGCTA
>ERZ1370068.4185-contig-3270_pt1 | contig 20622 bp, 35 predicted proteins | sample MGYA00561227_ERZ1370068 | MGnify/ENA primary metagenome ERZ1370068 (study PRJEB38410, sample SAMEA6850437) | metagenome | study: Metagenomic assessment of the ecological functions of the soil: analysis of the soil microbiota associated with the... | reverse complement strand
GTATTGCTTCGTTCAGTTACGTATTGCTGCAGGGCAAAGCGAGCACCTTTCGCGCCCAGCTCGGCCTCGACCGCTGTCTGAACATCGCCAGCCTGATGACCTACGACAACGACAATGGCATTCGGCTTTAGGTCGGCAGCCGTGCTGCAAACATGCGCAATCAGCGGACGCCCGTCCAGCTTGTGCAGAACCTTCGCCAGGTTCGACTTCATACGGGTGCCCAGTCCGGCAGCCATGACGAGAACATCCAGCGATGACTTTTGGTTATTGGCCGAGGTTGATGGCATCAAGAGGTGTATTTTGACTTAAACTGCTCGCCGCAGCCAGACGCCGGGCCCGATCACTTGCGGCGCAGGCAATCACAACTTGCGCCAGGCGCTTTGAGTCATGCCGAACCATTTCGCTTTCGTCCAACAGGTCAGCGCAGACAATCTCAATTGAGCTGTCGAATCGATTGGCGATGGCGTCACCTTCCAAAAGTATCTGATCGAGCGCCGTCGGCTCGATATAACTCAGACTGCTCCTCAGAAATTGAGCGGTCGTTAACTATGGCGTAATCGAACTGAATTTGCGGAGCATAGTTACGCACCGCATTTAAGTGCTCCCAAAATCCGTAGCCATCCGTCTCGCCGGGTTGCGTCATCAGGTTCCCAATAAAGATTTTCGTGGCCCGCGCGGTCCCGATGGCGTCCGCGACGCCTTGCACGAGGAGATTAGGAACTATGCTGGTGTACAGCGAGCCTGGTCCAATCGTGATTACGTCGGCATTCCTGATCGCTTCCAGGGCCTCGGGCAAAGGCTGACATTCTTCCGGGACCAGCCGCAGTCGGACAATCCGGGAACGCGATGCGGTGATTTGCGTTTCACCGTGAACCTCACGCCCATCCGCAAGCTCGGCCATGAGCTGGACGTCGCTAATCGTCGCCGGGAAAATGTGGCCTTTGCTGGCGAGAACTTCTGAAGAAAGACGGACCGCCTCCACAAAATCACCCGTGACGTCCGTCAGCGCTGCCAGGAAAAGATTTCCGAAACTATGGCCCGCCAAATCTCCCGAACCGCGGAAGCGGTATCGAAATAGACGGGCAAGCAGTGTCGAGTCCTCGGATAACGCAATCATGCAGTTGCGAATGTCACCCGGCGGCAGCATTTGCAGCTCCTCGCGCAGGCGACCTGAACTGCCGCCGTCGTCCGAAACCGTGACGATGGCCGAAAGCGAATCGATCCACAGCTCTTCACTGCGCTCGCCGACAAAGCCCTTCAGCCCGGCCAGCAGCGAAGACAAACCGGTACCGCCGCCGATAGCTACGAGCTTGAGGCTGCCGTTGGCGTTTGGTTCTTGCAAGTAATGTTGCTCCGGAATTAACCAGCGGTGACGTGACTGAGAATAATACTCGAAACTGGAAATCGTTGGAAATATGAGCGCGCGAGGTAGGGTAAGTACTTGAGAGCTAATCGCGAGCAGCAAAACCAATTGTTCAAAGTCCGGATCGCTCCGCAAGGGATTGAGATCCTGATCCCGTTGGGCCCTGATGCGAAGGCTGGGTTGCAAATCGAGCGCGCGCTCCAGAGACTTCAGCGCCGTGTCAATTGCCCCAGCCGCGCCCGCGTCGCGGCCAGTCCGTAGTGAATATGGGCGGCTTCCGGTTCGCGACGCAAGGCCCGTTCAAAAAGTTCCTGAGCGGCGACGTACTCGCCGCGGTTCAGTTCAATTACGCCTCGGTCATAGAGCGAGTCGGCGTCACGAGGCAGAGTCATGTCGGTTCGCAAGACGAGACTCGGCAACGGCCAGATATGTTCGCGAGCGCGCCGTGACCTCGGAAACTGACGGATATCTTTCGACTAAAGTGCGAAACAGGCTTCGGGCCTCGGCAAAATGCCCGCGCGAAAACTCTTTGTGCGCAGCCTCAAATGCCTTCAGAGCGGCGGCCTCATCGTGTGTTGGCTGCGGAGGTGGTTGAGGCGGCGCGGGCTTCTTAAGAGCTCAGAGGCGCGCTAATCACACCCGCTTTCCTTTTGCTGGGCGCGGCTTTGCTTCGCAGCCGCGAGTCGCCCGGAAACCTTCGCAGCCTTCCTGGTCGGAACGACCTTGCGGCGCGGTCTTGCTCTAGCCGCGGCTTGCGGCAGCCTTACCTTTTGGTTTTGCCACCTTTGTTTTCAAAGCCTTGTGAGCCCGTGCCTTTCCAGCAGGCGAGCTTTTGGTCGCCGGCTTAAGCCGTGTTGATTTTGCGACCGCTTGCTTGCGAGAAGAAGGGCGTCCGCTTGATCTGCCGAGACGAACGGGAAGAAAGTTTCTTTCCACCCTTTTCAATTGAACTTCTCATACCGGAAAGCCCTCACTGTTGAGACGACCAATCAGTAAAATGGCCCAAAAATAAGGGCGAATCTTAACATAGCTCGACCTGCTAAATCAACGAAAGAGTAGGGTTTGCGGCCACCTTAAGCCGGAATTGTTCAACGAACGAAGTACATGTCGGCAAAAGAAAAACACTTGAAGCCTAAAAATAGGCGTGTTAAGGTGACTCATTGGCGTCGGTGAGCCGCTTTTAGCCGGCCGCCGCTTCGAAAAAACGTTATCCGAGAGTGGCTCGGATAGCGCTGAAAGACGCTAAAAGTTGTCTCTTTCCTGCCTCCGCTCACTTCTATTTATTTAGCCAGATGGCAAACGGCCCAATCCTTCTGCGGGAAAACCGCTATCACCAGATAAAGGCGATCTTGGCTCGCCTGCGACTGGATTCAGCCAGCACGCATAGTGGTGTTGGTGGACAAGGACGGCCAACAGATTGCCGTTCACGGTGAACTCGGCGACCTGGACACGACGAGTCTGGCCTCTTTGGTGGCCGGAAATGTGGCGGCGACGGGCGGAATGGCCAAGCTGATTGGTGAGGACGAGTTTCCCACCCTTTCGCACGAAGGTGCGAAAGAAAGTATTCACATCTCAGTGATTGGACGGGTTTTGCTGGTCGTGGTCTTCGATGACCGGTCAAGTCTGGGGTTGGTGAAGCTTGCGGTCCAAACAAATCTCTCAGGAATTAGCCAGTGCCTTCGCGGAAATCGAAAAAGAATCCGCCACACCCGGAGCGAAGAGTGCGCTCCCATTTGCCGAGATTACAGATGAAGAGATCGACAGCCTCTTCTCCCACGCATAAAGGCCCCGGGCTCTCCGATTCACAGGTTGAATAAGGCTCTATGACGTTCATCAACTACGCATCACGCGAAATCAACTGCAAAATTGTCTATTACGGCCCCGGATTGTGCGGTAAGACGACCAACTTGCAATACATCTACGATTCGACGGCTACGCAGGCAAAGGGGAAGCTCATCAGTCTCGCCACGGAAACCGATCGCACGCTCTTCTTTGATTTCATGCCTCTCGAGTTGGGAACAGTTCGCGGTTTCAAGACCCGCTTCCATCTTTACACCGTCCCTGGACAGGTCTTTTACGAAGCCTCCCGCAAGCTGATCCTGAAAGGCGTCGATGGTGTAGTGTTCGTGGCCGATTCGCAGGAAGAGCGAATGGATGCAAACATCGAGTCGCTTTACAACCTGGAAGAGAATCTCCAGGCTTACGGGTATGACTTGATGAAACTCCCTTATGTGCTGCAACTGAACAAACGGGATTTGCCCAATGTGATTCCGTCGCCCGATTTGACCTCGGAGCTGCAACGCAAAGGCGAGCCCGTAGTCGAAGCTGTGGCCTCAACCGGCGCCGGCGTTTTCGATACTTTGAAAGCTGTGGCGAAACAGGTACTTACGGAATTGCGGAAGAGTTAGCAGCTCAAACGGACTTGACCATCAACAGGCCGTCCCCACCATTTGAATAATATTTAGGCAGTCTTTGAGTAACGGAATATCCCAGACTGGAATAGAGCTTCTGGGCGGAGACGTTGCTTGAACGAACTTCCAGCCTCACGATTCGCACGTGACGCCGGCGAAACCCCGCTTCAATCGTTTCCATCAAACAACTTGCCAGTCGGCGACGCCGATGTTCGGGAGCAATTCCGATTGTGGTGATGTGCCCCGTATGATCCGGTTCGAGCAAGCCAATCACGAACCCGGCCATCATCCCGTTCTGCATTACGACGCGGTAGGAAACCGATTCAGGTGCAGTTAGCAGATAGTCGAAGGTGTCGCGACTGTAGGCCTCGCCATCCACAAAACAGCGCTGATCGAGGCGCCAGCATTCATCGATTTGCGAGACGGTGAGCGGCCGCACGTCATAGCGGGCATTAGCCGGTGGGACCAGGGCGATATTCGTCCGGCCTTCAACTTCGGGCGATTGTCGCCCGTTCAGCCACCACCTCGGTCTAAACTTTTTAAGAACTGCCATACCGCGAATACTTATCCGGCCGATTCTGAAAACGAGGCGCAGATTATAGCCTGTTTCCCGTCCGCTCTTACAAGTCGTTCGTCGGTCGCGGACAGTTTACAGGATTAACATGCAGTCGCCATAACTGTAAACCACGATACCGCTTCCGCCATCGGCGTGCCGGTAGGTCCAAGCATGAACTCGCGACCAGCCGAACGCGCAAACCAGAACCAGCAGAGACGATCGCGGCAGGTGAAAGTTTGTTAGCAGAGCGTCCACGACTTGAAAATCGTATCCCGGAAAAATTGTCAGGGCTGCGAAACCGGATTGGGCCTTGGACCTGGCCGGTGGCGACGGCTGCCGATTCCAGGGCGCGGGCCGTAGTCGTTCCGACCGCCACGATCACGGCCGCCGGCGCTGTGCGCCTGATTGATGCACAGCGGCGACATCCTCAGCTGATTGAAAACCACTCCGCGGCGACGCGATGTTCGAAAATGTTTTCGACTCTGACTGGTTCAAACGTGCCGTAGCCAACGTGCAGCGTTAACTCAACCACGCGAACCCCGCGCTCCTGAACAGCTTTCAAAACGGAGGGTGTGAAATGCAATCCGGCGGTCGGCGCCGCAATCGAGCCGCGCTGATTCAGCGTAGATTGTCTGATAGCGCTCCTGATCTGCTCTGTGATTCTCCCGGATTGCCGCTTGATGTAAGGCGGCAGCGGCGGTTCGCCAATCCTATCGATGACTTCTTCCAGTGGCTCGTCTGATTGGAACCTGATTGTTCGCAGGCCATTCATCATGCGAGGCCGATGACCTTGGCGCGCAGCCTGGCGTCTTCGAATTCGATCTCTGCCCCGGTCCGCAGGCGACGGCCCGGCCGCGTCAAAGCCTCGCCAGGTATTGTCTTCCACTTCACGCAACAAAAGCAACTCGATTGAGCCTCCCGACGGCCACCGTCGTCCGCGAAGGCGGGCCGGGAAAACCCGTGTGTTGTTGAGAACCAGACACATCCCTGTCGGTCAGATTGTCCGGCAACGTCGTTGAAGCTGGAATCGCGCCACGATTGCGCGGCTCTGTCCACGATCAACATGCGTGAGGCATCGCGCTCAGCCAGCGGTTGCTGAGCGATTAGATCTTCCGGCAGTTCGTAATCAAAGTCCGAAATCTGCATAGCGGATCGCGCTTCGGGCGATCGTGCGGTCGGGAATTCTCAGGAATAAGACGCGGAGGGAACATTTATGCCGGGCGCCGGAATGGGGTGTTCCATGTGTTCGCGGTGAAAGACGCCGGTCAGTTGGGCCCCGAAAAGTAACACCAGGCTCGAGACATAACCCCAGGTCAAAACTGCGACCACGGCGCCGACCGAACCGTAAAACCTGTTCGTAGTTGAAATAGTTCAGGGCCCAGGCAAAAGCATATTTTGCCGCTTCCCACAACAAGCCGCCAATCAATGGCGCCGGGAATTGTGTCGCGAACGGTGACACATGCGCGTTCGGCATGAATCGGTAGACGATGGCGAACAGCGCGAAGGTAACCGAACAGACTTACCAGGGCAAAAACCAATTTGCCAGAAGAGACTGCCGACGGAGGCGAGCAGTTTGTAGTGCTCAGCTGTCTGGGCGACATGCGGCCGGCGATCTCCTGGAGCCAGACGAGGACCGAAGTCCCGAAAACCGATGCGACCAAAAGCAAGCCGACAATGCCGATCATTCCCAAAGTCAGCAAACGGCCATGGAGAAAAGTCGCGATGAGTGGTTCCCCAGACGCGGTTCAAGGCCCGTTCAAGCTACGGCAAAGACCCACGAACCCGCCCACAGGACAATGATCGCGCAGGTAATGACTATGCCGGTGCTGACATTCGCAAGCGACCGTGATCGTTTCATGAAGAAATTTGCTGGAGCCCGGATAGACTGTCCACGATCTGCTGGATCATTTGATTGGTGCTGTGCGATGCGATTGCTCAGCGCCAGCAACAGGAGCAACGCCGGGAAACAGGGTCATCAAGCCGAAATAGCTCATCGCCGCAGCCGAGGTGAACAGATCGTTCTCGTGAAACTGATGAAGCGCGTGGGCAAACATCCGCCGCCAGGGCGAGCGATTTTTGACTCCGAAGAAGTCGCGAGAGATGCGTCGTGGCATAACGGATGAACTTTAGTTGTCATCGTTTAGCGGGCTGACGAGCGCCGTGAGGCTCAGGTGCCGCAGTACAAAGACGAAGTCAAAGCTCGGTGCTTATTGCGAATCAAACAGGCTCGGGTCGTTGTTGTCCAGTCCTCATCTCAAAGTGCTGATAAGCAAGTTGGGTTGCCATCCGGCCGCGTGGAGTGCGATTAAGAAAACCGATCTGGATTAAGTATGGCTCGATTATTTCTTCGATCGAATCCTTTCTCTTCGTGAATCGCCGCCGACAGCGTGCCGACGCCAACCGGGCCACCTTCAAACTTTTCGATAATCGTCAATAATAGTTTGCGATCCATCTCGTCAAGGCCGTAGGTGTCAACTTCCATGCGGTTCAGCGCGTCGTCGGCTACCTCGTGCGTGATGATGCCGTCGTAATCGACTTCAGCGTAATCGCGCACGCGGCGCAGCAACCGGTTGACAATTCGCGGGGTCCCGCGCGAGCGGCGTGCGATTTCGTGGGCACCACCTTCGTCAATTTCTACCTTCAGGATTCCGGCCGATCGCTTGCAGATGGTTTCCAGATCTTCATGCGAGTAAAAATCCAAATGGAAGTTGATTCCAAACCGGCCCCGCAATGGGGCGCTAATCAGGCCGGCGCGGGTGGTCGCCCCTACGAGCGTGAATTTTGGCAAGTCGAGCTTGATTGAACGCGCGCCAGGGCCCTGGCCAATCACAAAATCAAAGAGAAATCCTCCATCGAAGGGTAAAGCTTCTCTTCGATTATCGGCATCAGGCGATGAATCTCGTCGATGAAGAGAACGTCGCCTTCCTGTAGAGTGGTCAAAAGAGCCGCCACATCGCCGGTTTTTTCCATCGCCGGACCGGAAGTCGAGCGCAATTGAGCGCCCATCTCGTTAGCGATGATATGCGCCAGCGTGGTCTTTCCCAGTCCGGGCGGGCCGGTCAGCAGCACGTGATCCAGAGCTTCACGTCTTTTGAGTGCGGCCTTGATATAAATCCGCAAGTTTTCTTTCGCTTTTGATTGACCGATGTATTCGGCCAGCTGCGTGGGTCGTAAAGACAGATCGTATTTACGATCCTCTTCGGTCGGGGTCGGGCTCAAGGCTTCTGCTGCTCTGGTTGCGTTGGGCATTTGCGAGTTGAATTGTGAATGCGAAGTTGATGATCGGTCAACTTGTCCGGTGGCACAGACTCCTAACCTCGGCTTACGATCTAGCTGCGGAGTCGCGGAACGTTGGAAGATGACTATGAAGTTTCGCCTCCAGCGAGGCTTGCATCGCGCTGGCTTCTAATCCCATGGCTCCGCGGCTGTGCCTATGTCTTGCGCCAGCGATCGCAGGCTGCGTCTTAGAATCGCTTCAACCGACAGCTCGCCTCCTTCATCGATCGCGTTTTTCACCGCCTTCTCTGCCGCGGCGCGTTGATAACCGAGATTTGCCAATGCCGACATCGCATCGTCGCGCATGGCGTCCGGAGATGACGGCGCGCCTGCGGCTGCGGCCTTGGCGGCGAACTCCTCCTCGAGCGCCGGGGAAGACAATGCCGCGATCTTGTCGCGCAAATCGACCACCAGACGTTCGGCCGTTTTCCGCCCGACACCGGGAATGGCGACGAGGCGCACAAGGTTGTTCGTTCGAATTGAAGCGATCATTTCATCGGCGTTCATGCCCGATAGCAATTTGATCGCCAATCCGGGCCCGACGCCGTTTACTGAGATGAGTTGCAGAAACAATTCGCGCTCGCGCGCGCGGTCTTGAAACCATAAAGCCGGATCGCGTCCTGGCTGACGTGCGTATAGACGCGCAGTTGGACCGCCGAGCCGGTTTCCCCAAGTTCGTAAAAGGTGGAAACCGGAATTGCGACTTCATAGCCGACGCCGCCAACATCGATGATTGCCGCCGTTGGCTGTTTCGAAAGTAACGTTCCTGATAGATGTGCGATCATTTTTGGAGTGCGCGCAATCAGTGTGGTCACAGACTTCAGTCTGAATGATTACAGGCTCGAAGTCGCTACACAGACTAAAGTCTGTGCCACTTCGTCGCGACTTCTCGGCAGATGATTATGGGCGAAGCCCGTCCTGAGCTGCGCAATTCTATCATTTCTCGCTGCGTCGCATCGGCGTTATACTTTTCTGGCTCGCCATGAAGAGAGAAAAGATTTCTGAACTGACAACTAATCGTCTGAGCGTCTACCTGCGTTGTCTGAATGAACTCGCGGCCGCGGGAATCAAGACGGTTTCCTCGCAGGAACTGGCCGAGCAATTCAATCTGAATTCGGCTCAGATAAGAAAAGACCTGGGATACTTTGGCGAGTTCGGAATTCGTGGTACCGGTTACTTCATCGAAGATCTGCGCGCGCATTTAACCAATATTCTGGGCCTCGACAAACCGCATCGGGTAGGAATCGTCGGGGCCGGGCGTTTGGGAACCGCGCTGGCGAATTACAACGGGCTGGAGAGATCGAACTTCACCGTAGTCGTCATGTTCGATAACGATCAGGAAAAGATTGGCAAGCTGTTCGGCCCGAATCGGATTCCGATCCACGACGTTAAGAAGATCGCGAAAGTGGTCCGCGATGAAGCGATCGACGTGGCGGTGATTGCCGTTCCCGCGCGCGTGGCGCAAAGAGTCCTCGAACCAAGTCATGGCGGCAGGTGTGAAGGCCGTTTTGAATTTTGCACCGGCACCGTCTGAAGACGCGTTTGGGCGTGAAGGTGAAAACCGTGGACCTGACCACATCGCTCGAATCGCTTTCGTATTTTCTGGCGCAACCACCAAAGTCTCGCGTTACGAATCCGGCGAATCCCAAAGCCGAACAGCCTGAGAATCAGCCCGCTGAAGAGAGAATCTGATCCACTGACAGATGGACGAACAAGCAGCCACGACGTGATCTAATTCGCATCTGTCATCTGATGTACGAGCGCAGCTATGTCGTCTCGTCAGATGGCAACGTGAGTGCGCGGCTGGACGATGGCCGCGTGCTGGCGACGCCGACCATGACCTGCAAGGGCCGGATGACCGAAGATCTGATCGCGATCACTGATCTTGAAGGACGAGCTCTTGAATGATCGACGCGCGCTCCAGTGAGCTCGGCGATGCATCTGCTGATTTACCGTGAACGGCCGGATGTGAAGGCGGTTTGTCACGCACACCCGCCGCACGGGACAGCGTTCGCGGTGGCCGGTTTGGCCATCGATCAACCGATTCTTTCGGAAGTTATTCTCACGCTGGGCTGTGTGCCGCTGGCGGACTACGGCACTCCTTCGACCGACGAGCTGAGTAATGCGATGCGGCCGCTGGTGAAAGCATCACAACGCTTTATTAATGGCTAATCATGGCGCCGTCGCCTACGGATCGGATCTTTGGCAGGCCTGGGACCGTCTGGAGACGCTCGAGCACACGGCCAAGATCGCCATCCTTTCGCGCATCCTGGGCGGATCGCGCAATCTTCCGCCTGACGCGATTGAGAAGCTGATCAACGTTCGCGAAGCGGCCGGTTATCTCGATCAGAGTGCGCGCTGCCAGGCGTGTGGATATTTGCATGAAACGAATCTTTCTTGTCCAACCGGGGACCGTCCGGCAGCACGTTCTGATTCATCGTCAGCAAATGGGTCGGGAAAGGTTTCGTTGAGCCGGGAAGAGCTTCTCGATCTGTTGACGCAGGCCGCGCGACTGGTAGAATCGTAGCTCGTCATCATTTGAACCTGCTTCTATTCTTGGGTCTGTTATTCTTGAGTTTAACTCGGAGTCAGGTGAGAAATGACTAATCTTGAAGTTTATCGGGATCGGTTTGGCGAGAGCGGTTTGCGGGTCTTTGAGCAGGCCGTCAATGAATCGCGTCGTCGCGAGCAGAACTACGTTTCGCTGGGCCATGTGCTGCTTCGCCCTGGCGGTCTGAAGATAGCGATTCTTTCAACCACCATCTCAAGAAAATGCGGGCAGCTCTCCAACTGGGAGACGAGTCCGTCGCCGCGGAGGTTCGGCTGCAAAAGATTTTGGATTACAGCCCGAAGCACGACGGGCATGGTGTCCGGATTGGGCCGGACGCGATAGGGTTCTTCCGCCGGGCGATGAAGATCGCGCGGTCAAATGGACGTGAGAAGATCGAGGCCGCTGACCTGTTGTCAGGCGTCTTGCAGCTGGCGCCGATAATCTATACCGGTCCACAGCGGCCCGGACACGGTTGATGGGTTTTGTTATTGAGGATTTCTTAATTGCTTAGACACAGGAGAAACTGAATGCAGGAAGCACTTGGAATGGTTGAAACCAAAGGTTTGGTGGCCATGATTGAGGCGGCTGACGCAATGGTCAAAGCAGCCAACGTTACCTTGATCGGTTACGAAAAGATTGGCGCCGGATTCGTCACCGCGATCGTCCGCGGCGACGTCGCGGCGGTTAAGAGCGGCGACTGACGCGGGCGCAGCCGCGGCCCGGCGCGTCGGAGAATTGGTCAGCGTGCATGTGATTCCGCGTCCGCATGGCAGCGTCGATGAGGCTCTGCCCGTTTCGACGCAGGCGCGCGCATGATCATCGCCCGAATTATCGGCACAGTCGTCTCGACCCAAAAGGACCAGCGGCTGGAAGGGAAAAAGTTGCTTATTGTCGGCCCATCAACCTCGATGGCTCGGACACGAGCGGCTACGTTGTGGCGGTCGATACCGTCGGCGCCGGCTTTCATGAACGGGTTTTGGTCGTCGCGGGTTCCAGTGCGCGCTGGCGCAGAACATGAAAGATGCGCCCGTCGATGCCGCGGTCGTTGGCGTAATCGATACCGTCGATATTATGGCGCCTGAGAATTGAGATGCAGCTCGCACGCGTAATCGGCACGGTGGTGGCCACGATCAAAAACGATTCGCTTAAGAATCGAAAGCTGATGGTCGTGCAGTCCCTCAACAAAAACCTCGAGCCTCAGGGAAAGCCCCTGGTCGCGGTTGATGCCGCCGGCGCCGGAGTCGGCGAATTGGTTTTCTGGTGCCGGGGAAAGGAAGCGAGCTTTCCTTTCAAACGCGAAGACACACCGACGGATTGCACGATTGTTGGAATAGTTGACTCAGACAGCCACGTTTTTTGTGGATAGTTGGTCTTTGTACTTTGGTCATTGTCCTTTGACGTCTTAGCCGCGAGGCGCTGCCTCACAAAGAGTCAAAGTACAAAGCACAAAGACCAAAACCCAAGACCGTCTTTCAAAGAAAATGATCCTGGCCAAGGTTTTAGGCAACGTCGTCGCCACCCAAAAGAACCATCGCTATGAAAGCGCGCGGGTAATGATGTGCGAGCAAATTACGCCCGAAGGCCAACCGTTCGGTAACACAATTTTGGCGCTCGATTCGGTTGATTCCGGCGTGGGCGATACCGTCTTGATTGTTCAGGAAGGTTGGGGCGCTTCGACGTCGGCCACCGGGAAAGCGGGCGCGGCGATCGATTCGGCTATCGTCGGGGTAGTCGATCGCATCGATCTTTTGGAAGATGAAGCCGCCTGAATTGCCGGAAATCTAAATGAGCACTAATCAAGATCCAGCCCGTTTGATAGCCGAACGCGTCGCGCGGCGGCTGGCTGGCGATTCAGTACTGAGCCCGGCAAAACAACCGTGCGCAACGGTGCCGAGCAGACCGACGAGAAACCGCGTGCGCGCGTGATTAATTTCGTTTCTTCGGCGCCGCCCGTGCCGACCCGCCCAGCGATTCGTCCTCAAACAGAGAGCAAACCACAAAGTTTCGCCCAAAACTTTGAACGCCCCGCTAGCTTCGGTTCCACCGACAGCGCAATCGCCGTGGCTGGCGCCCTTTGCCCGCTCGAACCAAAGAGAACTCGTGCCGAATCCTCAGATTGCTTCCCACCCCAGCGAGGAAAGGTTCGGCGTCGAAGAGGCCGCCGTCTCAGAACTCGTCGAATTCTTCGAGAACGAAAAGCAGTGCTCAGTCGATCCCAGCGGCAAGCCCTGCGACCACTGCGCGATGTGCAGTTCGCGCGGCTTCTAACACAAACCGCTTTCTCTCTTCAACGAGATCTCAACTTGGCCGATCGTCGTCGTGGTCGGATTTGTACGAGCGGCTCCTCGCCGAGAACGTGCTGCCGATAAAGCTGCGCCATCTCAAGATGGTAGGTCTCTCCGGAAGTAGCCTCGCTGAGATTGTTTCTGCCTGGGCTGTCTATTCTTTTCGCGAATGAACCGCCGCTCGTCGCGAGCGGTCCTGGGAATATTCAGGGAATCGAGATCATTCTGGCGTCGTTGCGTCAACTGCATTTGGATCCAGGGCCAGAGAATGCTCGGTCGTGGCCAACGGCACACTCCTTCCCGCCCGCAAAAATCTCGTGACGGCCCTGAGCTTCGTACCACTTTGTAAGCTGGCCGTGAGGTGCATTTTTTCCACGATCTGCCGCCAACCAACACCAGTGTTATAGGCGCAGAACGAAATCTCTCCCTCCTGCGTCGCGTAAGGGATGATGCACATTTCAGTGCGCCGGAAATCGTAATTGAATAAATCCTGAAACCACATGCCGGCGATGAAAAGAAAATTCCAGCGATCAGTCGGGCGTCGGGCAAGTCTTTCCGTACTGGTCTCGATGCGCTTGACCTCATTCATTTGCTTTCCACTTCCGCCAAACTTCTTCTTGAACTTTCTCAGCAGATCGATCAGGCGAAAGTGTTCCGGGGCCAGGAACGGGTCGTAGTTTCGCAGCAGCGACAGGGTCATGCCGGCGATCGATAGCCAGCTTCCGCGGCCGGCATCATTCACGTCTCTGATGTCCTGAGCAAACTGTTCGGCGCGGAGAAATGCGGTCATCGGGCACGGCTTCTTTCGTGAACTTATCAACCATTAACACCATGCCGGTTCCGCAGTTCGGATGACAGCCGCATGCAAGTTGACCCCACTCGGATTCCGGTCCGTGGACGAGGTCGGCCCAATCAGAGAACGTGGACATGAACGAGATGGGGAACCAATCGCGAGTTGGCTCGCCGATGCCGGTTTGGGTCTTAACGTCATGCGCCAGATGCGACAACGTGTAACGTTGGGCGGAACGGCGCTCGTCGGAAATTGCTTCGTCCCGGCCCGTGAATGAAACCGGCTGAAATGCGAGCAAAGTGATCTTCTTCGGATTGTCGAGAGCAAACTGGACGATGCGCCCCACCTGCTGATTGTTCACCCCGTTCACAATCGTGACGACGGGAACAATGCCAATGCCGGCATTGAAAAGGTTTTCAATGGCCTGCAATTTCACGTCAAACAAGTTACCGACGCCGCGATGCGAGTTTGGACCGTTGCCGACACCGTCGAACTGTAGGTAGGCGTAACGCAATCCTGCTTCAGCTGCCGCGTGAGCCAGCTCAGGATTCTTGGCGAACTCGATTCCGTTGGTAGCCACCTGGATCACCTTGTAACCGACCTAGCGCGCATACCGGATGGCCTCGATTAAGTGAGGCGACAGCGTGGGTTCACCTCCGGAAAACTGTACGGACAACTGGCGGCGAGGTTTGATGGAGATCGCATCGTCGAGCAGGCGCTTGATGTCGTCCCAGCTCAACTCGTGAACAAAACCAATCTGATTCGCATCCATAAAACACGGATCGCACATCATGTTGCAGCGGTTCGTCAGGTCGATAGTCAGGACCGCGCCCCGACCATAGCGGATTGAGCTGTGGCCGTGATTGTGGAAGCTGTTCATCACGGTGCGCCGCGATGTCGCGTCCGGGAAATGACTCTTCGAGGTGTCGCGAGAACTCCGGATCGATCGAGATAACGTCTTCAAAGTGGCCGTGCACGGGACAGTCTTTGAGCATCAGGAGACGACCGGCGCGCTCGAGTATAGTGGCTTTGATCTCGCCGGCTTTTTTCGGTCAGCAGGATGCTTAAGTCCTGCCGGCCATCGAGAATTTCCTGCCGTATCTCTCTCACACACGCAGGGCAGAGCGAATCGGTTTCACGCGGCCATCCCAGCGGCGGTTTGGTCTTCTGCCACGACTTAAGCAGTGGTTTGTCTGACCAGCGCGGCGTAAAAGAAGGCCGGGGCCTGATTCGATTTGCGCGCACGAACACCAACCAGGCGGCATTCGCACCAAAGGAAAGCCCTTTCTCGATATACTCCTGGCGGCGGCGTACATGATTTCGATTACCTCAGCCGATTTCTTTTCTTTGCCGCGAGCGAGGCTCCGGTTATTCTACGCCCTGGTTCCGGTTTTCCAAGAGATTAATTGATGGGTCATCGAATCGTTGCAGTGATTCCGGCACGCATGGGCTCTTCGCGCTTTCCCGGCAAACCCCTGGCGATGTTGCTTGGGCGGCCGATGATCGAGCACGTGATAAGGCGAGCGGAAATGTGTGACGAGCTCGACGCGGTGTATGTCGCGACTTGTGACGATGAAATTCGCAGGGTCGTCGAGGCTTTGAATTGCCCCGTGATCACGACTTCGCCGGCGCACGAGCGGGCCACCGATCGGGTTGCCGAGGCGGCGGAACAAGTCAAAGGCGATATGGTCGTAATGATTCAGGGGACGAGCCAATGATCACGGCCGGGATGGTCACTGCGGCGATAAACCCGATGCTCGAGGATCAATCCATTAGCTGCGTAAACCTCATACGCCGCCTGACAAGTCAACAGGAATACCTGGACCTGAATACTATCAAGGTTGTGATGAATACTAATCAGGACGCGATTTATTTTTCACGCACGCCGATTGCGCACATCGACAATGTTGCTCACCCTGAGGCCCCGATCTTCAGACAGGTGTGCGTCATCCCCCTTTCGGCGAAAGTTTTTGTTCGAGTTTGCTCGATTGCCTCCGACACCTTTGGAGCAAGCTGAAGCTATAGACATGTTGCGAATAATTGAAAACGGCGGGAGGATTCGTTTGGTGCAAACCATAGTCGAAACGTATTCGGTCGATACCCCTGGAGATTTGCGACTGGTGGAGAGAATCATGAAGGACGACCCGTTGATTCGCGACTACCCTCGCTTAGCCGCCCAAGCCGAGGTCCTATGAGCTGGCGAGTCCCGGTGAGCGCGCCTTATTTCCTGCCGGTGGTCGAAGAGTTTCGCTCCCGTCTCGAGGGCGCAGGCATCGAGATTGTGATAGTGCCCGTTCATGAGCGCTTAAGCGAGGCCGAATTGCTTCCGCGCCTCGAGACAATTGATGGAGTCATCTGTGGCGACGATAAATTCACCGAGAAGGTCTTGCGGTCGGCGCCGAGGCTGAAAGTAATATCGAAATGGGGCACGGGGATCGATTCAATTGACTCCGCGGCTGCGGCTAAGCTCGGAATTCGCGTATGCAACACACCGGATGCATTTACGGACGCCGTGGCTGATAGCACGCTGGGCTACATTCTGGCATTCGCGCGCCAGTTGGTGTGGATGGACCGCGACATGCGACGCGGTTTATGGACCAAGCCGGGTTTGATTTCACTGCGAGAGTGCACCGTGGGCGTCATCGGCGTGGGAAACATTGGCAAGGCGGTGGTGCGCCGCGCTCGTGCATTTGGCGCCAGGGTTCTCGGCCACGACACGGCTGCGGTCGACTCTTCATTCGTCAACGAAACCGGGTAGCGATGATGCCGCGTGAGCAGCTGCTCAGGGAGGCAGACTTTGTCACGCTGCACTGTGATCTCAATCCGACCTCGTTTCATTTGATCGGATCCGGCGAACTGGAGATCATGAAGCCATCGGCGCACCTGATAAACACGGCGCGTGGCCCGATTATTGACGAAGATGCTTTGGTTGAGGCGCTGCGCAGCGAGCGTATTGCCGGCGCCGCCCTCGATGTCTTCGAACACGAACCACTGCCGGACGGCAGCCCGCTCCGCGAACTGCGGAACTGTTTGCTGGCGCCGCACAGCGCGAACAGCAGTCTCGAAGCGCGAAAACGCGTGCATGAATCGACCATAGAAAATCTGCTGAGAGCATTGAGAGAGGCGCATGACGACGTTCACAGTGAGCGGCGCGGCGCACGCTCTCTCAACCGGCCATCCCGCCGATCGTGAGTACGTACGAACGGAAAAGTGCGCACACGATCTTGTACGCCGGCGTAAAGAATATGCTGCGATGTGATGAAGCGCTCGTAGTTCAGAGCATCGCTGATTATGTAGTTTCACAACATCGCGGTTTGCGCCTGCTGGCCGCCCTGATCAAGCAAACTCGAGGCACTCCGATTCCCGGCGTCGTCGCTTTAGTTGGTTGGTTAAAGGCTTTTCTTTCGGTGCGGGCTCCTCGGCGCCCAGGTCGATACGCCTGGATTTCACGTCTGAGTAACGAGCGCTGCGCTATCGAGGCATTGCAGAGCTATGGTCGCCGCTCAGATTGGACTGAGTTGAAATTCACCGCGCTGCCGGACGTGGCAGCCTTAAGGGGCCTGGCAAGGAACTCTACGCCCGGGCGCATCTTCAGATTGGTGAGACGACTTCAGCGGCGGCATGAATTCTTTAAAGTCCTGCGCGTGGTTGAACTGATTGGTTATTACACGCGATACCTGGAGATATTTGAGAAACATCGATTCAATCTTGCGGTCACATCCAATCACAGCAATCCGCACGGGCTTGCTCTGAACCTGGCGGCACGAAAGGCCGGCATGCCCGTCGTTTTGGTGACGCACGGGATGCCGATACGGCCCGTGGCGCGTCTGTCTTACGAACTCGCAATTGTCCATTGCGAGGCCGCGCGACAAACCTATCTTGAAGAGGGTTGCCGAATGACTCGCGTGCTCGCACACGGGCGGCGCCAGTGTTACCTGCCAATGCCTGCGGGGCGGATGCCTCAAAATCTTACGGTTGGAATCTTCCTCTGCAAGGAAGTGAACGAGGTCCGCCTGGGAAACCTGGTTGCGCTACTATTGAGCCAGCCGGACGTATCTCGCATTCTGATTCGGCCACATCCGAAGAATCTGTGGCGCGGACTTCATTGGTGTTCCCAGGCTCGACAGTGGACGGGTGGCGAATTAGTGTTGGACAGCCGGTCTTCCGCGACACTCAGTCCGTTGACGTGGTGTTGGCCGGGAATTCGAGCGTGCTGGTGGATGCAGTCACGGCAGGCCGGCCCAGTGGATATGTATCAGGTCTCGATTATGGTCCGCGTGATCTTCACCGCTTCGTAGAGCGCGGTCTGATCTACTCGATTCAAGATAATTCAGAATGGAATCCTGCGGCCATGCTGAGTTTTTATCAAAGACCTGAATGGCTAAGGCTTCTAAGAATGTTCGCCAATATCGATGACGATGAGGCCGGCGTTGCCGCGCGGTGCCTCGAAATCATGTCCGAGCTAGCCGCGGGGAAGTAGCCTGACTGATGGGTGAGCGCGACGCGCCCCCGACGCCCGCGAAAAAATCCACAAAAACTATTGACACTCCGATCATGCGAGCGTACTATGCGTCGGTGGAGTGAAGTGGAGCAAAGTGGCCTCAACGACACGAACAAACCATAAAAGCCAGCGCAAATCGCAGAGGCGTCTCTAACGCTCCCGGAAATAAGTCTCAGTGCTACGTGGGAACTACACAGCCCGAATTGATTCCAAGGGCGGCTCAAAGTGCCGACCTTATTCCGTCGTTACGTGGAAGATAAGTACGGTTCGGCGATTTTACGTGACCAGTTTGACGGGTGAATGCGTGCGCATTTATCCGACTGCCGGAATGGGAAGCCATCGAACAGAGGTTGTCTCTCTTGCCCTCGATGGATCCTGCGCGGCGCAAGTTCCTTGACAGAACGAACTACTACGGTCAGCAGTCGGCAATGGACACGCAGGGACGGGTCTTGATTCATCCGCTGCTGAGAAAGAGCGCGGCGGTTGTCGGCGACGTCGCGGTACTCGGTTATTTGTCGTACCTCGAAGTTTGGGAGTTGGACAAGTTCCAGCAGCGCCTGCTGTCAGATCCTTATACCGAAGAGGACGAAGCGGCGATTGCGCGACTCGGAATTTAGGAGTGAACGGTGAGCGGTAAGCAGTGAGCAGTTTTGAAAAGTTCAAAGCGGTTTGCAGCGCCAGGTTAGAGAGTTGCAGTAAGGGCGCTGCTTACTGCTAACGGCTCAGGGTTCACTAGCAGTTGTTCTTTGAACGAGATCACGGGGCGGTGGTGATGGCAATGGCCTTTGGGGGGCAGGGGCCTCATGGTCACAAGGCCACCGCTCCGTGCTACTTCGAGAGACGATCGAGTTGCTCGCGGCAGAGCGCGGCGGATTGTTTGTCGATTGCACGGTAGGCCTGGGCGGGCATAGCGAAGCAATTCTGCAAGCATCTTCCGATGCGCAGGTGTTGGGAATCGATCGCGACGAAGAAGCGCTCGAGTTGGCAAGAGAGCGATTAGCGCCATACGGCTCGCGCTTTCGCGCTGTGCATGCTGATTTTCGTGAACTTACGCGGGTCCTCGCGACAGCGAAAGTCAGGCAAGTGCGCGGCATTCTTGCCGATCTCGGTGTTTCGTCGTTGCAGTTGGACTCACCTCGCGGGGTTTCAGTTTCCGGCATGAAGCGCCGCTCGACATGCGCATGGATGTCGCGAGTGGCGAAACCGCCGCACAGCTTCTCGGTCGTCTCTCGGAAGTAGACCTGGCGCGAATCATCTTTGAGTACGGCGAAGAGCGCCGCGCCCGCCGCATCGCCCGTTGGATTGTCGAGCGCAGAGACAGCGGCGAACCAATTCGTACGACGCGCGACCTCGCCCGAGTTAGTTGAACGCGCCGTCGGACCGGATAAAAAACGGAGGATCCATCCCGCCACTCGCACGTTTCAAGCGTTGCGGATCGCGGTCAACGGCGAGCTTGAAAACCTCGATAGTTTCTCTGTTCAGGCTGTTGACCACTTAGAACCTGACGGGCGTCTTGCAGTAATCAGTTTTCACTCGCTTGAAGATCGCATCGTCAAGCGGACGCTTCTGAAGCTTTCCGGTCGCTGCCAGTGTCCGCCCCGCTTGCCAGGGTGCATTTGTGGCGCAAGCCGGCTGGTTGAGATTCTGACGCGCGCGCCCGATTGTTCCCCCAGAGTCCGAGATTGACGACAATCCGCGAGCGCGCAGCGCAAAGCTGAGAAGCTGCCAGAAAACTTTTGACTGAGAATTTGAGATCTCAAATCTGAGATGTCAGTTCTGAGGTTGGAAAATCTTAGATCTCAGAACCTGAGATTGGAAATCTGAGATCTGAAATTCGAGATTCGAAAATGATTCGCCGAATTCCATCGAAACAGCGAAACACCCTGGTTAAGCGCGAGCGCGATCCGCGCGCGCTGACCCGGCTGGCTTTGCTGCTGGGGTGCGGGCTGCTGCTCGCCAGTGGATTTGTTTATGCGGGTGGCAGGCATTTTGCGGCGCTGCGGCTGGGCTACGAAACCGAGAAGTTGCGCAATGCGCTCAACGCCGCGCGCGAAGATCAACGTCGTCTGACTCTTGAGCGCGAGGCCGCTGCCAGTCCGGCGTCGGCTGGAGCTCGCGGCTCGAAGGCTTGGCATGCAGCCGATGCAGCCGGCGCAGATTGATCCGCTAAAGCAGCGCAGCGACGTCTCTAGGCTCTAAACCGGTCGTCGAGGCAAAGGCGCCATCGAAAGCCGAAGCCAAGCCAAAAGTCGAAACAGGAAACCAGGGTTCGCTAAGACGGATCGACCATGTGACCGCAGTGTCTGGAGAGCTTAATGCCCCGTCGTGCTACTGCCATCGAAGTGCCGCGAACCGGGATCTCGCATCGTCGCGCTGTCTGGGTCGCGATTGGTTTGCTTGATATGGATGTTAGCAATTGGCGCGCGGCTGGTTCAGCTGCAAATCCATCAGCATGACAACCTCGCTTCACGCGCCCGAAATCAACAACTAAGTTCGATAGAAACCGCCGCCACGCGCGGCCAGGTTCTGGACCGTCAGGGTCGTGAGCTGGCCCGCAGTCTCGATACCGAATCGTTCTACGCCGATCCCAGCGAAATCAAGAGCGTCGAAGCGACCGCCGGTCGTATCTCTACGATCACCGGGCAGGACCGCGCTGAGCTGGCGCGGCGTTTGCTAGATGCGCAGGCGTCAAATAAGAAGTTTGTTTGGATTGTTCGTCGCATGGAACTGGACGAAAAGCCAACAAGCTGGATGTCGCTGGAACTGGATGGCGCTTGTATTCGCGCCGCGAACCAAAAGCGTTACTATCCGAATGATTCACTGGCGGCGCATGTGCTGGGTTTTGTGGGCACCGATGAGATCGGCAATACGTAACTGAACGAAGTACAC
>ERZ1370068.3038-contig-2163_pt1 | contig 20633 bp, 27 predicted proteins | sample MGYA00561227_ERZ1370068 | MGnify/ENA primary metagenome ERZ1370068 (study PRJEB38410, sample SAMEA6850437) | metagenome | study: Metagenomic assessment of the ecological functions of the soil: analysis of the soil microbiota associated with the... | reverse complement strand
TTGTACTTCGTTCAGTTACGTATTGCTTGCACGGGAAGCAAGGCTAAGTCATTTGTTTCTGCGCTGGACCGACCAGCCGCTCGTCAAGGCGAGCGAATGGGCATCGTGCTGTTCTTCTGGCGATTCACCTTACTGGGCGTGAGTATTCTGTGATGCGAATTCCTTCCCTGGCGTGACTGGCAAAAGAACGCTTGCCGCCGTGGCGGGCGGCGGCACGCCATCGGCCTTCTGTTTGCGCTTTCGTCCACCGCGCATGCGCAGGCCTGGCCGCAGAAATCAGTGCGCTTCATCGTGCCGTTCCCGCCCGGCGGCGCGACCGACATCTCGGCGCGCATGGTCGGCCAGAAGCTGGCGCGAGATCTGGGGCCAGACCGGTGGTGATCGAGAACCGCGGCGGCGCGGGCGGCGGCGTCGGCGCGGCGGAGGCGGCGAGCGCGGCGCCCGACGGCTACACGCTCTTCTTCCCTCGGGCTCGGTGGTGACGGCGAACCAGCACATCTACGCCAAGATGAGCTACGACCCGGAGAGGATTTCGTGCCGGTCACCAACGTGCGTCTCGGGCCCGCAGGTGCTGGTGGTGCCGGCGAGCTCGCCCTACAAGAGCGTGAAGGAGCTGATCGACGCGCGCCAGAGGCGCAGCCGGGCAAGCTCACCTTCGGCCACGCCGGGCATCGGCTCGCAGACCCACCTCGCGGCGGAGAACTTCGTCAATGCCGCGGCGCATCGACGCGGTGCAGGTTGCCCTACAAGGGCGAAGGCCCGGCGCTGGTCGGCCTGGTCGGCGGCGACACCACGTTCGCGGTGACCAACGTCGCGGCGGCGATCGGCCACATCCAGGTCGCGGGCGCCTGCGCGCGCTCGGCGTGACCAGCAAGACCGAGATTCGCGCAGCTTGCCGGCGTGCCGCCGATCGCGCAAGACGCTGCCCGGCTTCGAGAACACCGGCTGGTTCGGCATCGTCGCGCCGACCGGCACGCCGAAGGACATCATCCAGAAGGTCTACCAGGACACGAAGAAGGCGCTCGAGTCCACCGAGCTGAGGGCGCGCTCTACGTGCAGGGCCTCGCGCCGGTCGGCAACACGCCCGAGGAGATGGCGCGCGGCGATGAAGGAGGAAACCGCGCTCTGGGCGCGCGTGGTCAGGGAGCGGAAGATCAAAGTCGAGTGAAAGTCGATCTCGCGCAGGTCGAGGAGGCGGCGAAGGAGCTCTACATCCGGGCGCTGAAGCTGCTGCCGCCCGACATCAAGCAGGGCTTCGACCGGCTCGCGGCCGGCGAGACCGACGCCGGCGCGAAGCGCATGCTCGGCACCATGATGAAGAACATCACGGTGGCCGAGGACACGCCAACCTGCTGTGCCAGGACACCGGCATCCCGATCTACAACGTGCGCATCGGCCGCGGCGTCGAGGTGGACGGCTACGGCCTGAAGGAGGCGATCCGGCGCGGCTGCGCGCGCTCGACGCGCGAGTACTCGTTCCGCTCCTCGATCGTGCATCCGACCACGCGCGTCAACGAGCAGACCTCGACCGGGCGCGGCGTGCCGATCGTGCATTTCGAATTTTCGGAACAGGAGAACGTCCTGGATATCGAGATGATTCCCAAGGGCTCGGGCTCGGAGAACAATTCCTGGCTGAAGATGGCGATCCCGGCCGAGGGCGTCGACGCGATCAAGACCTTCGTCGTCGACTGCGTGCTGGAGGCGGGCGGCAAGACCTGCCCGCCGACCATCGTCGGCGTGGGCGTCGGCGGCACCGCCGACCTGTGCGTGCACCTCGCCAAGCTGGCGGCGACGCGGCCGCTCGGCTCGCGCTGCGAGGACCCGGAAGGCGCGAAGCTGGAGGCGGCGCTGACGCCGCGCGGTCAACATGCTCGGCGTCGGGCCGCAGGGCCTGGGCGGCGACTCGACCGCCGTTCGCGGTGCACGTCGAGACCGCGGCGACGCACATCACCATGAACCCGGTGGCGGTGAACATGCAGTGCCACTCCGCGCGCCGCGCGCGCGCAACGTTCACGTCCGGCAGGGATGGAATATGGTTTTTAGGATTTTCTGCTTCTGTTCTGTCGATCTGCGCTTTTCGGCTTTCTGCGCGGAAGTCGCCGGCGTGAAAATTCGACGGACGAGGAACGCGATCAGCAGCTGACGTGCTGAACGGCGCGGGCCTGCGCAAGCGCGCGTTCTTCCAGGTCTACGTCATCGGGCTCTACCTGCCGGAGAAGAAAGCCGCGGCCGCCGACGCGATCGGCGCCGCCGGGCCGAAGCGCGTCGCGATCCACATGCTGCGCGACGTCGGCGCGCGACCAGTTCGGCGACGCGCTCGCCGACGGCATGAAGGACAATCATCGGCGAGGCGGAGATGAAGGCGCTCGAGCCGCGCGCATCGCAGCAGCTCACGGCCATCATGGCCGTCGATGAAGAAGCGAAGAAGGGCATGCGCATCACGCTGGACTGGATGCCGGCTGCCGGCACCGCAGGTGACGATCGACGGCAAGCCGGCCGGCGCAGCCGATCCCGGCGAGGATTTCTACCGCGCGCTGCTGCAAGATCTGGCTGGGCGAGAAGCCCGGTGCAGGCACGACCTGAAGAAGGCGCTGCTCGGGGAGAAGCATAGCCATGGCGCATCACGACCTGCGTCCGCCGGTCACCGAAGCGCAGGCGCGGCGCTGCGCGTCAACGACACCGTGACGCTCGAAGGCACGCTGTTCGGCATCCGCGACGCGACGCAGATCCACATGTTCGACCGCGGGCGCAAGACGCGCTTCGACCTTGCAGGCCACGCGCGTGATCCACACCGCGCCCAACGTGAAGAAGGTCGGAAGAGCGCCGCACATCCGGCGGGCTACGAGCCGTCTGCGTCGGCACCACGACCAGCGACCGCATGGAGCGCTTCACGCGGCCGCTGATGGCGCAGTACGGCGTGCGCCTGATCATCGGCAAGGGCGGGCTGCGCGACGGTTCGGCGGCGGCGTTCCGGGACCTGGGCGGCGCGTATCTGGCGATCATCGGCGGCGCGGCGGCGCTGGAGACCACCTGGATCGAGGCGATCGAGGACGTGGACCTGGACGACCTGCACCCGGAATCGCTGTGGAAATTCCGCGTGCGCGGCTTCGGGCCCGCTGGTGGTGGCGATGGACAGCCACGGCGGCAGTCTGTACGCTCAGAGTCAAGAGCGACTCGCAGGGAGCGCCGCGCCAAGGCGCTGCGCGAGTCTCGGCGTGAAGTCGTAATAATCGCGACGATCCCAATAGGAGGGGACATGAACATCATCGTCCGCATTGCCGTCGCGCTCGCTGCTGCGCGCTCGCCGGCGCCGCGCAGGCGCAGAACATTTCGATCGCCACCGGCGGCACCGGCGGCGTGTACTACCCGCTCGGCGGCGGCATGGCCGCGGTGCTGTCCAAGAAAGTGCCCGGCATGCAGGCGACCGCGGAGGTCACCGGCGGCTCGGTCGCCAACATGCAGCTGATCGGCACCGGCAAGCCCTACATCGCGCTTCACGCAGGCCGATGCGGCGCATCGATGCGCTCAAGGGCCAGGACAAGTTCACCGGCAAGCCGATTCCGGTGCGCACGCTCGCGGTGCTGTACCCGAACCGCATGCACGTGGTGTCGATCGACGGCACCGGCATCACGCAAGATGGCGGACATGAAGGGCAAGCGCGTGTCCACCGGCTCGGGCGGCAGCGCGACCGAGGTGTTCGCGTTCCGCGTCATCGAGGCCGGCGGGCCTGGACAAGGACAAGGACATGAAGCGCGAGCGGCTCGGCGTCGCCGAGTCCGGTCAACGCGCTGAAGGACCGCAAGATCGACGCCTTCTTCTGGGTCGGCGGCCTGCCGACGGCGGCGGTGACCGACCTCGCCAACTCGCCCGGCGTGAAGATCAAGATGATCGACATCGCCCACCTGGTGCCGGAGATGAGCCAAGAAGCACGGCAACATCTACATCAAGGACGTCATCCCGCAAGCGGATCTACAAGGGCATGGACGGCCGACAACCAGGCGGCCACGGTGACCAACCTGCTGGCCGTGCACCAGAGCATGGACGACAAGACCGCCTACAGCGATCACCAAGGCGCTGTTCGAGAACGTCGTCGACCTGGTCCGCGTGCACGCCGAAGCGGTGAACATCAAGCTGGAGAACCAGAAGGCCGAGGCTTCGTCGATTCCCTGGCATCCCGGCGCGATCAAGTACTTCGCGGAGCAGGGCATCAAGATCAAGTGAGCCCGCCGGACAGCGGAGCCCCGTCCAGACAGCTGGCGGGGCTTTTCATTTAGGGGAGTCGATGAGCGAAGACGCCACGCTGCTGCACAAGCCCGCGGCCGAAGTCAGCGCCGAGGCGCTGCAGCGCGCCGAGGAGATGATCGAGCGGGAAGAGGGCGTCCAGAACAAGCTCGCCGGCTGGCTCGCCGCCTTCGTCACCACGGTGGCGGTGGTGATGTCGCTGTTCCACCTCTACACCGCGCTACGCCATCGTGCGCCCCGAGCACCTGCGCGCGATCCACCTCGCGTTCGTGCTGTTCCTGGCGTTCCTGATTTTCCCGGTGGCGAAGCGCTTCCGCCACCGCGTCATGTGGTGGGACTGGCTGCTGGCGCTGGCGGGCGTGGCGACCACGGTCTACCTGATCGCGGGCGGCGACGATTTCTTCGACCGCTCGATCGTGCCGAACGACTGGGACATCGTCTTCGGCGTCGCGCTCGTGCTGCTGATCCTGGAGGCGATGCGGCGCACCACCGGCTGGATCCTGCCGTTCGTCACCACGCTGCTTCCTGCTCTACGCGTTCTTCGGCGAAGTCCTGCCGGCGCCCTGGACGCACAAGGACTACGAGATCCCGCGCCTCGTCGGCCACATGTACATGACGCTGGAGGGCATCTACGGCACCGCGATCAGCGTCTCCTCGACGCTGATCATCCTGTTCACGATCTACGGCGCGTTCCTGCAGTTCTCCGGCGCCGGCAAGTTCTACATCGACTTCTCGTTCGCGGCGATGGGCGGCAAGCCGACCAGCGCCGGGCGCACGGTGACGCTGGCCTCGTTCCTGCTCGGCGGCCCTTCGGGCTCGGGCGTGGCGACCACGGTGACGCTCGGCGCGGTGGCCGCGCCGATGCTCGCCAAGGTCGGCTACAGCAAGGACGAAGCCGGCGGGCTGCTTGCCGCGGGCGGCCTGGGCGCGATCATCTCGCCGCCGGTGCTGGGCGCCGCCGCGTTCATGATCGCCGAGTTCCTCAAGATCTCGTACCTCGACGTCGTGCTGATGGCGACGATCCCGACCTGCCTCGTATTACCTCGCGCTGTTCATCATGGTCGAGATCGACGTGCGCAAGTTCGGCATGAAGGACGTGCTGTTCGAACAGGTCGAGTCGGCCTGGAGCCTGACGAAGAAGTACTGGTTCCACTTCCTGTCGCTGGTCTCGATCGTCGCTTTCATGCTGATGGGCTTCTCGCCCGAGCTGTCGGTGTTCTGGGCGACCGTGGTGGCGTTCGTCACCAGCTTCCTGCGCGCGCGATTGCGCGCTCATTTCCTACGATGTTCTCGCGGGCGAGAGCCGTTCTGTGCGCGGCTTCGCCGACTCGCGGTTCATCAAGGCGCTGGACGGCGGCTCGCGCGCGGTGCTCAACGTCGCGGCGACCTGCGCCGGCGCCGGCCTGATCGTCGGCGTGGTGACGCTCACCGGCCTGGGCCTGAAGTTCAGCTCGATCGTGCTCGCCTACGCCGGCAACTCGCTGCTGCTCACCGCGATCTACACCGCGCTCATCGTCTGGATCGTCGGCCTGGCGGTGCCGGTGACCGCGAGCTACATCATCTGCGCGGTGATCGCCGCGCCGGCGCTGATCGCGCTCAAGGTGCCGGAGTTCGCGGCGCACATGTTCATCTTCTACTACGCGGTGCTGTCGGAAGTCTCGCCGCCGACCGCGCTGTCGCCGTTCGCCGCCGCCGCGATCACCGGCGGCGATCCGTACAAGACCACGCTGCAGTGCTGGAAGTACACGCGCGCCCGCGTTCCTCGTGCCGTTCATGTTCGTGCTCGACCCGAGCGGCACCGGGCTGCTGCTCACCGGCTCGTTCAAGACGCTCGGCGACGCCGACTGGGGCTCGATCGCGCTGGTGACCTTCACCGCCGCGATCGGCATCGTGGCGCTCGCCGGCGGCTTGCAGGGCTGGCTGTTCAAGCGCACCAACGCTCGCCGAGCGGCTGATGCTGATCGTCGCCGGCTTCCTGCTCGTGTATCCGCAAGGCGCTGTTCGACGCGATCGGCTTCGCGCTGGTCGCGCTCGTGCGTGGCGATGCAATGGCTGCGCGAGAACCGCGCGCTACGCGACACCGACATCCTGATCCTCGGCTCCGGCGGCGCCGGGCCTCTTCGCCGCGCTGCACGCGCAGCACACGGCGATCCGACGCTCTCGATCACCGTCGCGGTGAAGGGCCTGCTCGGCAAGTGCGGCTGCACGCGCATGGTGCAGGGCGGCTACAACGTCGCGCTCGCGACGGAGGATTCGATCGAGCGCCACTTCATGGACACGATCGAGGGCGGCAAGTGGCTGCCCGACCAGGAGCTCGCGTGGACGCTCGTCATCGCTGCGCGATCGAGCGGATCCGCGAGCTCGAGAACGAGCTCGGCTGCTTCTTCGACCGCAACCCCGACGGCACCGATCCACCAGAAGGCGTTCGCCGGGCAGACCTTCGACCGCACGGTGCACAAGGGCGACCTGACCGGGCATCGAGATCATCAACCGGCTCGCCGAGCAGGTCTGGGCGCGCGAGATCGACCGGCTCGAAGAGCATCGCGCGCGTCGAACTCGATCAAGAGACGCGACGGCGATGCGCGATCGCCGGCGTGCTGATGCATCGACATGCGCACCGGCGAATACGTGTTCGTGCAGCGCGAAGGCGGTGCTGCTCGCGACCGGCGGCGGGCCGACCGATGTACCAGCTACCACACGCCTTCGGGCGACAAGACCTGCGACGGCCTGGCGATGGCGCTGCGCGCCGGGCTGCCGCTGCGCGACATGGAGATGGTGCAGTTCCATCCGACCGGGCTGCTCGCCGGGCACGCACACGCGCATGACCGGCACGGTGCTGGAAGAAGGCCTGCGCGGCTCGGGCGGCTACCTGCTGAACGGCGCGAAGGAGCGCTTCATGCCGCGCTACGACCCGCAAGGCCGAGCGCGCGACGCGCGACTTCGTCTCGCGCGCGATGTTCGCCGAGATGCGCGCGGGGCGCACGACGCCGCACGGCGGCCTGTATCATCGCGATGGCGCACCTCGGGCCGGAGAACGTGCGCAAGGCAGTTCAAGGGCATGGTCGAGCGCTGCGCCGACTGCGGCTTCGATCTCGCGGGCGGGCTGGTCGAAGTCGTGCCCACGGCGCACTACATGATGGGCGGCGTCGAGTTCGCCGTCCGATTGCTCGACGCGCTGCCGGGGCTGTTCGTCGCGGGCGAGGACTCCGGCGGCGTGCACGGCGCGAACCGCCTCGGCGGCAACGGCGTCGCGAATTCGACCGTCTACGGCGGCATCGCGGGCGACGCGATGGCGGCCTGGGTCCGCAGGGAAGCGACGCTGCGCGATCCCGACCGGGCATCGATCGAGGCCGCGCGCGAGTGTCGAGCGCCCGATGCGCCGCAAGGCCGCCAGCGCACGGTATCGATCGAAGCGCTGCGCGAGAAGCTCTACGCAACGCATGTGGGAAAAGGTCGGTATCATCCGCGACGCGGCCGGGCTGCGAGTCGGCGCTCGCCGGAGTTGCAGCGCGATCGACAAGGAGCTCGATTCGTACGCGCTCGCGGATTCGAGCCGCGCCTTCAATCTCTCCTGGCACGACTGGATGAACCTGAAAAACCTCGTTGCAGACGAGCCGCGTCATCGCCGCAGGCCGCGCTCGCGCGCAGACGATCTCGCGCGGCGCGCATTTCCGCGAGGATTTCCCGGAGAGCGGGCCGCTCGAGCAATCGGCGTTCACGAGCGCCGCGGCTTGAACGGGCGAGGCGCTCGAAATCGCGATGAAGCCGGTCGCGTTCACCCGCGTGAAGCCGGGCGAATCGCTGCTGCGGCGAGGCCGCCTAGCGATGCGCTCCTGGTGGATCCAGTCGACCGGGACGCGCACCGAGACTCGAAGCGCGCGAGGGCCGGTGCCACAGCCGGGAGCGGGCCAGGTGCTGGTGCGCCTGCGCGCCGCGGGCCTGAATCGCGGCGAGCTCATCGCGTCGCATGGACTGCACAAGCCCGGCGCGGCGAAGCCCGCCGGCGTCGAAGGCGCGGGCGAAGTCGCTGCGCTTGGCGCCGGCGTTGACTCAACGCTCGCGTCGGCGAGCGCGTCATGCGGGTCGCTGTCCGGGGCGTTTGCCGAGTACGCGCTGATGGATGCGCGCGAGGCGATTCCCGATCCCAGCAGACCTGTCGTGGGAAGAAGCCGCGGCGGTTCCGCTGCGTGTTCATGGTCGTGCACGACATGCTGATCGCGCAGGGACGCCTCGCGCGCGGCGAGTGGCTGCTCGTCGCCGGGATTTCATCGGGTGTCGGAGTCTGCCGCGTTGCAGACGGCGAAGATGCTCGGCGCGAACGTCATCGGCACGTCGGGCTCGGCGGAGAAGCTCGCGCGCTTCAAGCCACTCGGGCTCGATCTCGGCGCTGCAGACGCTGCGCGCGGCGATTTCAGCGCCGCGGTGCTGGAAGCGACCGGCGGGCGCGGGCGCCGAATCTCGCGATCAACACGGTCGGCGGCACGGTATTCGCAGAGTGCGTGCTGCGCTCGCGTTCGAAGGAGCGCCTCGCGATCGTCCGGCTACGTCGACGGTGTGCTGAAAGCCGAGGTCGATCTCGACGCTGCACGCGAAGCGCCTGAGGCTCTTCGGCGTGTCGAACAAGCTGCGCAACGCCGAGCAGCGCGCGGCGGCGCGTGCGCGGCTTCGTCGCGGACATTCTTCCGGCGATCGCCGACGGCCGCATCCGGCCGCTCATCGAGCGCGCGTCTCTCCGTTCGGCGAGCTTCCGCAGGCGAAGGAGTGGATGGAGTCGAACCGGCACACCGGCAAGCTCGTGCTGGTCATGCCGTAGCGCGGGCTGCGAGGCCTTGTCCGAGCTTTTTCCTGCCGTCGTTGCCGTTCGCAGCGCGATGCGCTTCCATGGTATGCGCTGCTGCTGCTCGTTGCCGCGATTGCCGGCGAGCTGGTGCTCCGCTGGCTGCACCTGCCGCGGCTCTTCGGCTGGATCGCGACCGGTGTCCTGCTCGGTCCCCGGGTCGGCGGCGTGCTCACCGAGCGCATGCTCGAGCGAAATGCGCGGCGTCCTCGACGTGGCGATCGGCGTGGTGCTCTTCCAGCTTGGCCAGCGCGTCGATCTCGGCTGGCTGCGGCGCAACCCGTGGCTGCTCGCGACCAGCGTGCTCGAAGCGCTCGCTCGCGTTTGCGGCGATGTTCGCAGTGCTGCTCGCTGATCGAGATGCGTCCGCTGCTGCGCCGCGCTCGCCGCGGCGATCGGCATCGCGACCGGACCCGCGGTCGTGCTCTCGCTTACACGCGAGGGCTCCGCGCGCAGGGCCAGGTCACCGAGCGCATGCTGCTGCTCACGTCGCTCAACTGCGTCTACGCGTTCGTCGTCGTGAACATCCTGCTCGCATGGCTGCACCAGGAATACTCCAACGAATGGCTGTCGATTTTCGGCCATCCGCTGTACCTGATCTTCGGCTCGCTCGTTCTCGCGCTGGTGTTCGCGCTGGTGACGCTCGTCCTGCTCACGCTGCTCGGGCGCCGCGCGGAGGCGCAGTTCATCGCCGTCGTCGCGCTCGTAGTGACGGCGGTGTACGCGCGCGTCCGCGCTCAAGCCTGCTCGGGTGCTGGTGCTGCTCGGCTACGGCGTGATTGGCGCGCGCCTTCGACGCGCAAGCGGCGCTTCGCGTCGCTCTCGTTCGGCAGCCTCGGCCAGATCCTGCTGCGTGCTGCTGTTCGCAATCAGCCGCAGCGACGCTCGACCTCGATCTCTGTTCCCGCGGGCGCGCTCGCCGGGCGCGGTGCTCGTCGCGCGCGCGCTACGTCGGCAAGACGGTCGGCGTGTTCGCGCTGGCGCCCGCGTCCGGGCTTTCGATGCGCAAGGCGTCGCTGCTGTCCCTCGACGCTGATGCCGATGTCCGGGGTCGCGCTGATCCTCGTGCACGACATGTCCGACGCTCTTTCCCGGGCTCGGATCGACGCTCGCGAGCGTCGTCGTATCGGCGATCGTGATGCTCGAAGTGCTGCGGACCTGCTGCGGCCTACTTCGCGCTGGTGCGCGCCGGCGAGATGCGACGAGCCGGTGAGGAGCTGAACCTGGAAACGATCGCCTTCAAGCCGTCGGCGCCGCTCTCGCTCGGCGTGGAGCTCGAGCTGCAGCTCGTCAACACGCGCGATTGCGACCTCACGCGCGCCGCCTCCGACATGCTCGCGCTGATCGAGAAGGAGCCGCACGCCGGGGAGATCAAGCCCGAAATCACCGAGAGCATGATCGAGGTGAGCACCGGGATCCACAGCCGGCATGACACGCTGCTCGCCGAGCTGCGCGAGATCCGCGCGACCGTCGTCGCGGCCGTCCGACCGGCTCAACGTGCGCGTTGCGCGGCGGCGGCGCGCATCCGTTCCAGCACTGGAGCGACCGGCGCATCTTCGATCGCCCGCGCTTCAAGCATATCTCGCAGCTCTACGGCTACCTGCGCCAAGCAGTTCACCGTGTTCGGGCAGCACATCCACGTCGGCTGCGCCGACGGCGACGACGCGCTGCCTGCTGCATGCGATCTCGCGCTACCTGCCGCAGTTCATCGCGCTGCTCGGCGTCCTCGCCCTATCTACCAGGGCGTCGACACGGCGTTCGACTCGTCGCGGCTGAACGCCGTGTTCGCGTTTCCGCTCTCCGGGCGCGCGCCGTTCGCGCCTCAAGTGGAGCGAATTCACCAGCGTACGTCGGAGCGGCATGAGCGCGTCGGGGATCGTCGAGAGCATGAAGGACTTCTACTGGGACGTGCGCCCGAAGCCCGAGTTCGGGACGATCGAGATCCGGGTCTGCGACACGCCGCTCACCGTCGAGCGCGCGGCGGCGCTCGCCGCGTATGCGCAGGCGATCTGCCGCTGGCTGCTGGTCGAGCGCCCTGACCGCGATCAGCGAGGACAACTACCTCGCCTACACGTACAACCGGTTCCAGGCGTGCCGCTTCGGCCTGGAAGGCGAAGTCGTCGATCCGGTCGCGGGCGTGCGCCGCACGATCGCCGAGGACGTCGCGGCGACGCTGCAGGCGGTGTGCGGTGCACGCGCGCGAGCTCGACTGCGAGGCGCCGCTGCAGCTTCTCGGGCGCGTCGCGCGCGAGGGCAACGATGCGCGCTGGATGCGCGAAGCGTTCGCCGACGCGCGGGTCGCTGCGCCGACCTCGTCTGGCAGCAGGCGGAGCGCTTCCGGCGCGGGTGATGAAGGAGGTTCCGCTGAAGATCGGGCTTCCGCCCGGTTGATGCACGACCCGCCGAAGGAGCTCGGATTTCGCGGCAAGACGCTGCAATACCTCGAGCAATCGATCGCGCACTGGCTGATGGCGCACGGCGCGCTCGTCTTCATGGTGCCGACCACGCAGACCGGAGGCCTCGAGCGCGCGCAGGTCAGCATGCGCGACTATGTCGGCGTGCTCGACGGCCTCGTGCTGCAGGGTGGCGCCGGACGTCAGCCCGTCGAGCTACGGCGAGACGCCGCTGCGGCCCGAATGGTCCGGCGACCGGGTGCGCGACCTCTACGAGATCGACCTGCTGTGGGAGTGCGTGATCCAGCAAAAGCCGGTGCTCGGCGTCTGCCGCGGCGCGCAGCTGATCAACGTCGCGTTCGGCGGCACGCTCTGGCAGGACATCCGCACGCAGGTCTCCGGACGCGCTCGGCCACGTCGACCACGAGGCGTACGACGGCCATGCGCACGAATCGAGTTCGTGGCCGGCTCGGGCCTCGGGCGGCTCTACCCGGTGCAGAAGCGCGCGAACGTGACGTCGATCCACCACCAGGCGGTCAGGACCTCGGCCGCGGCCTCGCGGTCGGAAGCGCACTCGGTGCCCGACGGCATCATCGAGGCGATCCGCTGGAGCGGCGCGAGCTACGTGCTCGGGCTGCAGTGGCATCCGGAGTTCCATCCCGGGCGCGGCGACAACTCTGCTCGACTGCTCGCCGGTACTGACCGAGTTCCTGCGAGCGCGCGCGCGAACCGCGCGGCGCAGGTCAGTTCGCGGTGATCCCGGCTGCCTTTACGACCCGGCCCCAGGTCGCGAGCCCGCGCTCCATGTGCTTCGCGAGCGCTTCGCGCGTTCCGGGCTGCGGCTCGAGGCCGTGGCTCGAGCAGCTGGTCGCGGACCTCGGGGTCGTCAGGACTTTCACCAGCTCGCGGTTCCATGCGCTCGACGATGCTCTTTCGGCGTCTTCGCCGCGACGACGTACGCGTACCAGTTGGTCGCCTCGTAGCCCGGGGTAGCCGGATTCGGCGATCGTCGGCACTTCCGGCATCGACGGCGAGCGCGCGCGCGCCGGTGACGGCGAGCGCGCGCAGCTTCCCGCCTTGACGTGCTGGCCCGCCGAGGCCGGCGTTGCGAACACCGCGGCGACCTGTCCCGCAAGGAGGTCGGTCACCGCGGGGCCGCCGCCCTTGTAGGGCACATGGACGATGTCGACCTTCGCCATCATCCGGAACAGTTCCCCGGCGAGATGGCCGGCGCCGCCGATGCCGGACGAGCCGTAGTTGATGCTGCCCGGTTTCGCCTGCGCCAGCTTGACGAAGTCGGCGAGCGTCTGCGCCTGGACCGACGGATGCACGACGAGCACGTTCGGAAACATGACCGCCATCGTGACCGGCGCAAGATCGCGCATCGGGTCGTACGGCAGCTTGGCGACGAGGTGCGGCGCGACCGACGAGCGAGCCGACCGAAGCGAGCAGGATCGTATAGCCGTCGGGCTGCGAGCGCGCGACGAGCTCGGTCGCGATGTTGCCGCCGGCGCCGGCGCGATTCTCGACGACGACCGACCTGGCCGATGTTCTCGCTGAGCTTCTTCGCGATGATCCGCGAAGCGATGTCGGTTCCGCCACCCGGCGCGAATCCGACGATCATCGTGACCGTCCGGTTGGGAAACGGCGCCTGCGCGAGCGCGCTCGAAGCAAGGCGACGCGGCAAGGATCGAGCTGAAGAGCACGGAGCATGAGCGAACCTGATTCGCAGTTCGGGACCGCCATTATCGCGTGCCTGACTACAATTGCGCGCATGGGACCGTTCGGAATCGGCCAGTCCGTCACGCGCTTCGAGGACGCGCGCCTGCTGCGCGGCGAGGGGCGCTTCATCCACGACGTGCACGCCGCGGGCGAAGCGTATCTCGGTGCTCGTGCGCTCGCCGCACGCGCATGCGCGAATCCGCTCGATCGACCTGCCGCAGGCGCGCGCCGCGCCGGGCGTCGTCGGCGTTCTCACTGGCGAGGACCTCGTCAGCCGACGGGCTCGGCACGCCGGAGGTGACGTTTCCGCGCAAGCGTCCGGATGGCTCGCCGGTGTTCTGGCGCGCGCATCCCGGGCTCGACGGTCGGGGCGAGTGCGCTACGTGGGCGATCCGGTGGTCGCCGTCGTCGCCGACAGCCTGCACGCGCGCGAAGGACGCCGCGGAGCTGGTCGCGATCGACTACGAGGATCTGCCGTGCGTGACCGATACCGCGTCGCGCGATCGGCGCTGCGCCGGTCTGGGACGGAATGCCCGGACAACGTCTCGAATGCTGTTCGAGGTCGGCGACGCGGCGGCGACCGACGCCGCGTTTGCGCGCGCGGCGCGGATCGTCAAGGGCCGCTACGTGATCTCGCGCGTGCACGCGCAGTTCATGGAGCCGCGCGGCGCGCTCGGCGAATACGACGCGGCGAGCGACGCGCTACACGCTGCACCTCGACATCCAGTACCCGCACCGCGTGCGCGACCTGCTCGCGAACCGCATCCTGAAGGTCCCGCCCGAGAAGATCCGCGCGGTCGCGCGGCGACGTCGGCGGCGCGTTCGGCGCCAAGGGCTGGACGAGCCACGAGCACCGGCTGGTGCTGTGGCTCGCGAAGAAGCTCGGCCGGCCCGGTCAAGTGGACCTGCGAGCGCAGCGAAGCGCCGCTCGCCGACGAGCACGGCCGCGACTGCATCAGCGAAGCCGAGCTTGCGCTCGACGCGAACGGCAAATTCTCGCGCTGCGCGTACGAACGACGAACAACCTCGGCGCGTACGTGTCGTCGGACCGCAACCTGATGGCGATGTCGATGAACGTGGGCTCGGTCGTCGGCGTGTACACGATCCCGGCGGCGCACGTTCACGTGCTGGGCGTCTTTTCCAACACCAATCCGACCGCGCCCTATCGCGGATCCGGCCGGCCGGAAGCCGCGTACGTCATCGAGCGGCTGATCGACGACGCGGCGCGCGAGTTGAAGCGTCGACCGCGTCGGAGCTGCGCCGTCGCAACCTGATTCCGCCGTCGGCGATGCCGTACAAGACTGCGCTCGACCTTCACCTACGATTGCGGCGAGTTCGAGCAGGTGATGGACAAGGCGCTGGCGCTCGGCGAGTGGAGCGAGTTCCAGCAGCCGGCGCGAGGAAGCGAGGCGGCGCGGAAAGCTGCGCGGCATCGGCATCGCGAACGCGATCGAGCGCGCCGGCGCGCCGCGGGCGGAGAGTTCGCGCGAGATCCGCTTCGACGCCGAGCGGCAGCGCGACGCTCTTCATGGGCAGCAAGAACCAGGGCCAGGGCCACGAGACCGTGTTTCGCCAGATCGCGTGCGACCGGCTCGGGCTCGAGCCGCAGGATTTCGCTTCATCGACGGCGACACCGACGACGGTCAAGCGCGGCATGGGCAGCTTCGGCTCGCGCTCGATGGTGCTCGGCGGCAGCGCGCTGTGGGTCGCCGCCGACAAGATCATCGCCAAGGGCAAGCGCATCGCCGCGCACTCTGCTGGAGGCGAACGAGGCGGACGTTTCAGTTCGCCGCGGGCCGCTATCGCGATCGCCGGCACCGACCGCGGCATCGCGCTGAAGGAAGTCGCGCGCGCCGCGTTCGTGACAGAGAAGCTGCCGCCGGGAGTCGAGCCGGGCTCTGACGAGGAAGGCAACGTACATTCCGACGCAGGAAACCTTTCCCAACGGCTGCCACGTCTGCGAGGTCGAGATCGATCCGGACACCGGCACGATCGAGCTCGTCTGGCTACTGTGGTCGTCGACGACGTCGGCACCGGAGTGAATCCGCTGACGCTGAAGGGCCAGGTCATCGGCGGCGTCGTCGCAGGGCGTCGGCCAGATCCTGATGGAGCAGATCGCCTACGACCCGAGATTCGGGCAGCTGCTGACCGGCTCGCTTCATGGACTACGCGATGCCGCGCGCCGACGACCTGTGCAACATCGCGGTCGGCAGCCACCCGGTGCCGACGAAGCTCAATCCGCTCGGCGTGAAGGGCGCGGGCGAAGCCGGCACGGTCGGCGCGATGCCGGTCGTGATGAGCGCGATCATCGATGCGCTCGCGCCGCTCGGCGTGCGCGCGTTCGACATGCCGGCGACGCCCGAGCGCGTGCTGGCGCGCGATCCAGGACGCCCCGGCACGGCGCTGATCAGTCGGCTTTCGCTCCGGCATCCTTCGACGAGGCGCGTCCAGAGCTTCGCGTCCGTCGGCGATGAACGCCGCGAATTCGTCGGGCGATTTCGATCCCGAGACTTCCGTTCCTTCGCGCGCGAGCGCCTTGCCGACCTCCGGCAACGCAAGCACTTTCGACGTTTCCTGATACAGCCTCTGCACGATCTCGCGCGGCGTGCCCGCGGAACGAAGAAGCCGTACCAGAACGAGATCTCGTAGTCCGGTAATCCGGCTTCCGCCATTCCGGGGACTCCCGGAACGAGCGGCGTGCGGTTGCGGCTCGTCACGGCAAGTGCGCGCAGCCGCCCTGACTGCACGAGCGGCAGCACCGACGGCGGAGTCGCGAACGAAAGTTGCGTGTCGCCTGCGAGCACCGATTGCACCGCAGGGCCGCCGCCCTTGTAGGGAACGTGCACCATCTCCGACGCCCGCGAGGCGCATCGAAGAGCACCGCGGCGAGATGCGGCGCGGCGCCGTTGCCTGAGGACGCGAAATTGAGCTTGCCGGGCTGGCGCTTCGCGACTGTCGATCAACTCCTTGAGGGTCGTCGCGCCGACCGATGGATTGACCGCGACGACGAGCGGTGAAGTCGTCACCTTCGTGACCGGAGCGAGATCGCGCTTTGCGTCGTAGCCGAGCTTCGGCAGGATCAGCGGGTTGACGAGGATGCTCGACGGGCTCGCGATGAGCATCGTGTAGCCGTCCGGCGCGCTCTTCGCAACGTATTCCGCAGCGATGCTCGAGTCCGGCGCCCGGGCGGTTGTCGATCACGACCGGCTGGCCGAGGCCGCGCGAAAGCGGCTCGCCCGAGCGTGCGCGAGACGAAATCCGCCGCGCCCGCGGGTGCGAATCCGACGACGAGCTTTGATCGGCCGGCTCGGAAACAGGACTGCGCCTGCAGCGCGCCCGGCCGCGGCCGAGCGCGATCGCGGCCGCGATCAGGCGCCAGGCGCATGAAGCTTCCTACCCGACGGCTGGCCGGAAGAACGCGAGCGTGCGCTCGCGCGCGAGCTTCGCGGCGGCGGCGTTGTAGGAACCGCGATGGTCGCAGTTGAAGCCGTGCCCGGCGCCGGCGTAGAAGTGCGCGGTGATCTCGGGATGCGTCGCCGGCGATCGCCTTCGCCTGCTCGAGCGTCGGGCGACTGGTCCAGCTCGCCGAAATGGCACATCACCGGGCATCTTCGGCTTCTCGTCGATGAAGTTCGGCATGCCGCCGCCGTAGTAGGGCACCGAGCACGCCAGGCCGGCTGGCGCGCGCGCGGCGAGCCACGCGACCGGTGCCGCCCCAGCAGTAGCCGACGATGCCGACCTTGCCGGCCGACTTCGCGGCTCGGCGATCGCGGCGGCAACGTCCATCATCGTGTTGCTCCAGTCGAGGCTTCTGCATCACTTGGCGATGCCGGCCTCGATCTCGGGCGCGCATGTACCCGGTGTCGTAGTTGCGCTGCGCGCGGTCGAACATCGCAGGCGCGATCACGAGGTAGCCGTCCGCGGCGTAGCCGTCGGCGACCGACTTGATGTGGCTGTTGACGCCGAAGATCTCCTGGATCACGACCACGCCGCCGCGCGGCTTTGCCCGCCGGCTCGGCGCGTGTACGCGCGCGAGCTTGTGGCCGTCGGCCGCCTTCAGTTCGATCATGCTTGCCCATGCTGTCTGCTCCTCGTGAATTGCGCAGTAGAATCTTCGCATGAAGAAGAAATCCGCACGAACTGTTTCAGCTTGCGTGCAGACGCGCTCGAGCGCGCCGGCGCGCAACGCCGCGATGGCGCGAGCCGCGGCGAGCACCTGGTTGCGCGCGGAAGAGCACGGCCTGCCGACGCACGGCATGTCGCGCGTGCCGTTCTACTGCGCGATGCTGAAGAACGGCCGCGCCGACGGCAGCGCGCACCGGCCGCGAAGATCCGGACGCCGGCGCCGCGTGTGCCTGATCGACAACGCCGACGGCCTGCCCTACGAATCGTGCGCGTGGGCGATCGCCGAAGTCATCCAGCGCGCGCGGCGCAACGGCATCGGCTTCGCCGGCGTGACCGAACAGCGCGCACGTCGGCGTGCTCGGCATTCACCTGCTGGAGGTCGCCGCAAGCGGGCATGGTCGGCGTCGCGTTCACCAATTCGCCGGCGGCGATTCCGCCCTGGGGCGGCAAGAAGGCGCTGTTCGGCACCGATCCGGTCGCGTTCGCGTTTCCCGCGGCGCGACGCCGATCCGATCGTCGTCGACCTCGCGCTGACGACGGTGGTGCGCGGCAAGATCATGATGGCGATGCAGAAGGGCGAGAAGATCCCCGAGGGCTGGGCGCTCGATCGCGACGGCAAGCCGACCACCGACCCGAAGGAAGCGATCGAGCGCGGCAGCCTGTTTCCGATCGGCGGCGCGAAGGGCGCGATGCTCGCGCTCGCGTTCGAGCTCGATCTGCGCCGCGCTCACCGGCGCGGCGATCGGTCCCGGAGCGGATTCGTTCTTCTCCGAGCAGGGCAACAAGCCGCGCATCGGGCCAGGCCTTCCTCGCGATCGATCCCGGCGCGCTCGCCGGGCGCGACGCGCTACTTCGAGCGCGTCGAGACGGTGGTCACGACGATGCTCGCGGACGAAGGCGTGCGCCTGCCGGGCTCGAAGCGCTTCGCTTCCGGCAGAAGCGCGCGGCGGACCAGGGCATCGAGGTCGCCGGACGATCTGCTGGCAAAGATCGAAAGGCTCGCGCATGGCTGAGTACTGCGCGGTGATCGAGTTTCCGGTGATGCACGTCGGCATTCGTGCCGAAGGCGACACGCTCGTCGGGCATTCGCTATCTGCCGCGCTCCGCGCCGCTCAAGAATCCGTCGAGCCGCTTGGCCGGAGCGCGTGGTGCGCCAGCTCGAGCGCTACCGCGACGATCCGGACACGGAGTTCGACCTGCCGCTGACGATCGAAGGCACCGACGTTCCAGCGCCGCGTCTGGCGGCGTGATGCAGCGCAATCCCGCGCGGCAGGACGCGTACCTATGGCGATGTCGCAGACGCGCGCTCGGCAGCGCGGCGCGCGCAGTCGGCCAGGCGTGCGGCGAGAACCGGCTGCCGATCGTCATTCCCGTGCCACCGCGTCGTCGCCGCCGGCGGCATCGGCGGCTTCGCGCACGCCACGCGGCGGCTACCTCATCGAGGCGAAGCGTTGGCTGCTCGCGCACGAGCCGGCGCGGACGAGTTCGCACTGAGGCCTGAGCGCGTCGCGGTGCTCGACGCGTTCTGCGACGCGCTCTGGCTCGAAGACGGCCTGTCGAAGAACACGCTCGAGTCGTACCGGCGCGATCTCGCTGCAGCTCGCCGGCTTTCTGAAAGGACGCGGACTCGCGGCAGCGCGCGGAAGCGGATCTCTTTCGCTTTCTCGCCTCACGCAAGGGACGGCGCGACGAGCGCCGCGCGGATGCTCTCGAGCCTGAAGCGCTTCTATCAGTACTGCGTGCGCGAGCGACGCGCATCACGCGCCGACCCGACGCTCAAGCTCGACCCGCCGAAGCGCGCGCCGCGCTTTCCGAAGACGCTGTCGGAGGCCGACGTCGAAGCGCTGCTCGCCGCGCCGCGATCGATCGCGCACCGCTCGGGCCTGCGCGACCGCGCGATGCTCGAGGTGCTGTACGCGTCGGGCCTGCGCGTGTCCGAGCTCGTCGCGCTGAAGATCTATCGAGGCGAACCTGAACGCCGGCGTGGTGCGCGTCCTCGGCAAGGGCTCGAAGGAGCGCCTCGTGCCGCTCGGCGAGGAAGCGGTCGAATGGGTGCGGCGCTACTGAAGCAGTCGCGCCCGGAGCTCCTCGGACGGAAGTCCTCGGACGCGCTGTTCATCACCGGCCGCGGCGCCGGCATGACGCGCCAGGCGTTCTGGCAGCAACATCAAGCGCTACGGCGCGCGCGCGATTCCCGGCAAGAACGCTCTCGCCGCACGTGCTGCGCCACGCGTTCGCCACGCACCTCATCAACCACGGCGCCGACCTGCGCGTGGTGCAGATGCTGCTCGGCCACGCCGACATCTCCACGACGCAGATCTACACGCACGTCGCGCGCGAGCGCCTGAAGGCGCTGCACGCAAAGCACCATCCGCGCGGGTAGCGCGCGCCGCGTCAGCTCTTGCGGCGCTCGATCGAGACGCCGACGAATTTGCGCGTTCGGCAGGATGCCGATCTTCGCCGCGCTGACCTTCACCCACGGCGCGCCGAAGTCGTCGAGCAGCAGGCGCGCAATGCGCTCGGCGAGCGTCTCCACCAGCCGGAAATGCCCGCTTCGCGGCAAGCGCCTTGATCCGCAGCGCGACCTGCTCGTAGTCGATCGTGTCGGCGACGCGGTCGCTCGCGAACACCGTTTCGCCCGGCAAGCCGATGTCGAGATCGAGCGAGACCGATCTGCGCGCACGTGCTGCTCGCGCTGTGGTGGATTGCCGATCCGCACTTCGATGCGCAGGTCGCGGATGACGATCGAGTCCATTGCGCGTCGATTATAGGGCGTGCGGTTAGAATTCCTCGCCATGCAGACCGCGCTGATCGCGCTCGCGGCCTACCTGCTCGGCTCGATCTCGTTCGCGATCGTGACGAGCAAGGTGATGCGCCTGCCGGATCCGCGCAGCTACGGCTCGAAGGAACCCGGGCGCGACCAATGTGCTTGCGCTCGGGCAGCCGGATTGCCGCCGCGCTCACGCTCGCCGGCGATGCCGGCGAAGGCTGGTGGCTCGCGCTGTGTGGCTCGCCGCGCTCTACACCGGCGAAACGCCGGCGGCCGGGCTGGACGCCGCGCTTGCCGGGTTGTGTGCGTACCTCAGGCACCTGTTTTCCGGTATTTACGGCTCGCGGCGGCAAAGGAGTGGTTACGGCAGCCGTATTTTTGGAGATCCGTGGCGGTTGGCGACGCTCATTGCGTTCGGCGCGATGGTGCGTTCTTCCGCATGGTGCTTGCGTCCGCGTCGCGGCCTCTTCGCCGCGTCTCTCACGCAGAGTTCTAATGATCGGCCGCGTTCACCATGGCAGCCGTTGTAGGCAATACGTAACTGA
>ERZ1370068.8218-contig-7090_pt1 | contig 20634 bp, 28 predicted proteins | sample MGYA00561227_ERZ1370068 | MGnify/ENA primary metagenome ERZ1370068 (study PRJEB38410, sample SAMEA6850437) | metagenome | study: Metagenomic assessment of the ecological functions of the soil: analysis of the soil microbiota associated with the... | reverse complement strand
CGGCAAGCCGACGCGACGTAGCCGGGTCCAGGGTGCCGCGGATCGGGCGCCGCCGCCCGTGGATCCCCGACGGGGATGAGACGGGCCTCAGACATGGTCGTCACGGGCCGACGAACGCGCAGACCGCTGAAGCTCGCCCAGCGACAAGCTCAGGACGCCTTTGCGCGCCGAAGCGTCGGCCGGGGCTCTTACAAGCCCGGCGCTACCAGCTGCTCGAGCATGTCGGTCACGCGAATGCGGATGACGTCGCGCTCCTCTTTGAGCGCCGACAGCTCGTTGACCAGGCCGTCGCTCGCCGACAGCCGGCCGCGCAGCGTCACTGAGCTCGCGCGACAGCCGGGCGTTCTCTTCGGCGGCGCGCGCGCCTGTTCCGCTTTCATGCGGTCGACCATGCCGACGAGCAGCTTGATCTTTTCTTCCAGCCGATCGATGGGGACGAGCTCGACGCTGCGCGTCGCTGTCTTCGCCATAGAACCCTCGTGGTGACGCTATCTTTGAATTGCGCCGTGCTCACGGATGAGCGCGGCCAGAATCGTATCGACGCTCTGCTGGACTTCGCTGTCGATCAACGTGCGGTCGGCGGCCTGGAACGTCAAGCGCACCGGACAAACTGACGCGCGCCGCCGCTGCGGCACGCCCTGGCCCTGGTAGCGATCGAAGAAGCTCACGCTGCGCCAGCGGCGCCGGCGTGTCGCGTCCGGCCGCGTGAATGGTGCCACGAATGATCTCGGCAGGCAAGGTGTCATGCGACGACGACCGACAGATCGCGCACGACGAACGGGATGCCGCGGCAGCGGACGCGTCGCGTCGGCTGCGTCGCCACGCGCGGCCTGCGCCAGCGCGTCGAGGCTCAATTCGGCCGGCGAACTACCGCGATCCTTGACGCGGCAGCGCCGCGGGCCTCGGCGATCGCGGGCGCGATCTGGCCGATGACACGCCAGACGCGCGCCGCGCGTCCAGATCGCCGGCGACGAGGACCGACGCGGCCTGGCCGAGCACGAGGAACGGATCGTCGGCCGGCACGAACGTGCACCGGGACGCCGAGCGCGTCGCGCAACGCCTCGACGAGGCCTTTCGCGTCGAAGAAGTCCACCTCGCTGCGCCGCCCGACCAGTGCTCGAATGCTCCGTTGCCGGTCCACGCGAGGCCGACCCGCGCGTTTCGCCCTCGACGGCGAACCGCGCGCCGATCTCGAACAACCGCGACGTCCCGCCGGCCGTGACGGCGGTTGTGCGCGACGGCATCGACCAGACCGGGCAGCAAAGACGAGGACGAAGCGTGTCGAACTTCGCCGACAGCGGGTTCGCGATGCAGGCGACGGCCTGCCGGCGGTCACGAACGCCTCGGCGGCCTCTGCCTCGATGAACCCGAACGTGACCGCCTCCGACAGCCCGGCGGCCGCGAGAATCCGGCGCACCAGCTGGTCGCGCGCGATGCGCGGATCGGGCGGCGGCGCCGGCTGCGTGAGCGACCGGAAACGTCGGCTCGAGCTTGTCGAAGCCGTAGTGCCGGCCGACCTCCTCGATGAGATCGACCTCGCGCAGCAGATCCACGCGGAAGGTCGGCGCCACGACGTCCCAGCCGTCGGACGCCGGCGTCACGTCGAGGCCGAGGCCGCGCAGGATGCGCTCCACATCCGCGTCCGGCACCGACGCGCCGAGCAGCGCGCCAGCCGCGCGCGCCGCAGATGAAGCGGCACGGGCTCGCGCGGCGCGGGATAGCACGTCGACGATCGCGCCGACGACCTGGCCGGCGCCGATCTGCTCCATCAGCGCCGATGAGCCGCTGCGAGCGCGACCACCGGCGCGCTGATGTCGGCGCCGCGCTCGAACCGCGACGGACGCCTCGGTCTTCAGGCCCAGCCGCTTGCTCGTCCGCCGCACCGACGCCGGCTTGAAATACGCGCTCTCGAACGACGATCGTCGTGCGTCGCGCCGGAGACTTCGGACGCGGCGCCGCCCATGACGCCGGCGATCGCCTGCGCGCGGTCGCGGTCGGCGATCACGAGCATGTCGGCGTCGAGCTTTGCGCTCGACGCCGTCGAGCGTGCGTGATCGGTCTCGCCCGGCGTCGCGCGCCGGATGCGGATCTCCGGCCCGGCGAGCTTCGCCCGAGATCGAACGCGTGCATCGGGTGGCCGAGCTCGAGGAGCACGTAGTTGGTGATGTCCACGATCGAGCGCTGATCGGCCGGACGCCGGCCGCCTGCAGCCGCGCCGCCATCCAGTCGGGCGACGGTGCCCAGCGTGACGTCGCCACCGCCGCCGCGTAGCGCGGGCAGAGCTCGTGCGTCTTCGATCGTGACCGTCACGCGATCGGAGGTGCCCGTGGGCATCCGATGCAGCGGAATCTTCGCGCCGGGTCGGTGCGACGGCAGCGTGACGGGGCATGTCGAGCGCGGTCGCCACCTCGCGCGCGAGGCCGAGCGACGCTCAGGCAGTCGGGCCGGTTGGCCGTGACTTCGAAATCGATCACCGCGTCGCCGATCGTCGAGCGCTCTCGATCGACGCGACCTCGAAGCCGCGCAGCCCGAGCGTCTCGGCGATCTCCTGCGCCGACGCCGTCGACGTCGACGAAATCGCGAAGCCAGGAAACGACGAGTCGCATCTAGTAGGGAAACTGTTCGAGGAACCGCGAGGTCGTTCTCGTAGAACAGCCGGATGTCTTCCACCTGGTACCGCAGGATCGCGATGCGTTCGATGCCGATGCCCCAGGCAAAGCCGGTGTAGCGCTCCGGCGTCGTAGCCGACGGCTTCGAACACGGCCGGATGCACCATGCCGCAGCCGCCGAGCTCGATCCACCCGGTCTTCTTGCACATCGCGCAGCCGGCGCCGTCGCACTGCCAGCAGCTGAGGTCGATTTCCGCGCTCGGCTCCGTGTACGGAAGAAGCTCGGCCGGAACCGCACGCGCGACGGTCGGGCGAGAACATCTGCCGCGCGAACGCGAGCAGCGTGCCTTTCAGATCGCGCGAGCGAGAGGCCTTCGCCGACGGCGAGGCCCTCGATCTGCGCCGAACGCGGGCGAGTGGGTCAGGTCGAGATCGTCGCGCCGATAGACGCGCCCGGGCACGACGATGCGGATCGGCGGCTGTGTGCGCCTGCATGTAGCGGATCTGCATCGACGAGGTGTGCGTCCGCAGCAGCGTCCGCCGATCGTCGGCGCGACCGTCGCCGGCGATGGGCGACGCGAGGTAGAGCGTGTCCTGCATGTCGCGCGCGGGATGCTCCGCCGGCATGTTCAGCGCGTCGAAGCAGTGCCACTCGTCTTCGACCTCCGGGCCCTTCGACGACCGTGAAGCCCATGCGCGGCGAAGATCGTCTTCCAGGTCGTTCGCGCACGATCGTGAGCGGATGGCGACGGCCGAGCGGCCGGACGCCGGCCGGGCAGCGTGACGTCGATCGCGCCCGCTGGCCGCGCGCTGCGCGGCGCCGCGTCGCCGGGTATGCTCGTCCAGCGCGCCTCGATCGCCTGCTTCAGCTCGTTGGCGAGCCGGCCGATGCTCGCGTTTCTGGTCCGGCGGCGCGGCGCGCGATCGCCTGCATCCACGACGGCGACGACGCTGTTCTTGCGGCCGAGATAGCGGTCGCGGACCGCACTGCGCCTCGCGCGGCGGACGTCGCCTGCGGCGAGCTCGGCTCGAACGCGCGACGATGCTGTCGCGACGGAGTCCGGCTCGGGAGGAGGATCATCAGCGAAGTCGTGAAGTGGCACGACGCGAGGTCTGACCGAAGTGAGTCGCGGAACGTGCTCGGTCGCGTGCTCTACGTGTCATGCTGCGGGCGGTGTCTATGCGCGCGCCGGGCTTTCGCCGCGCCTTGGCCTGCTCGCGCGAGCTTCGCGAACGCCGCCGGGCTCGGCGATGGCGAGCTCCGACAGGCTCTTGCGATCGAGCGTGACGCCGGCGTGCTTCAGGCCGCTGATGAACTGCCCGTAGGTCAGGCCGTGCTCGCGCGCGCGCGGCGTTGATGCGGACGACCCACAGGCGGCGGAAGTCGCGCTTCTTGCGGCGGCGGCCGACGAACGCGTACTTCGAGCGCCGTATCGACCGACTCTTTCGCGGCGCGATACAGCTTGCTCTTGTTGGCGTAATAGCCCTTCGCCAGGCCGAGCAGCTTCTTGCGCTTGGCGCGGCGGACCGTTCCTCGTTTGACACGCGGCATCTGTCTCCAAGGTCGTCGACTCTGCTCACTGCCGAGCCTACTAAGCCTCAGAGCCTCAAGCCTCAACGTCTACTTATACGGAAGCATCCGCGCGAGCTTCGGCGCGTCGACGTCGGCGACCGTCGTCGTGCCGCGCGAGCCTGCGCTTCCGCTTCGTCGTCTTGCTGCTCAGGATGTGCTGCTTGAACGCCTTGCCCCGCAGGAACTTCCCGCTCTTGGTGCGCTTGAAGCGCTTGGCGGCGCCGCGGTGTGTCTTCGAGTTTCAGCATTGTTTCGCCATATCGGTTCGACCGACTCGGTCTGATCCGTTACTCTGCAGCGTCGTGGTCTGTCGCGCGGCCGCCGCCGCCGGCCTGCCGCCGCTCTGCGGCCGCCGGCTCAGGATCGTGTGCATCTGGTTGCCTTCGAGCCGCGGCATCGTTTCGGCGATCGCGACGTCGGCGAGTTCCTGCGACCAGCCGCTCGAGAATGCGGCGGCCGATTTCCGGGTGCGCCATCTCGCGGCCGCGGAAGAAGATCGTCGCCTTCACCTTGTCGCCGTCCTCGAGGAAGCGCTCGATGTGCTTCTTCTTGAACTGGTAGTCGTGCTCGTCGACCTTCGGGCGGAACTTGATCTCCTTGACCTCGATCACTTTCTGGTGCTTCCGGGCCTCGCGCGCGCGCTTCTGCTCCTGGTACTGGTATTTCCCGAAGTCCATGATCCGGCAGACCGGCGGCACGGCCGTCGGCGAGATCTCGACCAGGTCGAGCCCCTTCTGTCTTGGCGATCGCGAGCGCCTGCGGCGGCGGCATGATGCCGAGCTGCTGCGCCGGTGTCGTCGATCACGCGGATTTCGCGGACGCGGATGCGCTCGTTGACGCGGACGCGATCGTCGCGGCGGGGACTTCTGTCGAAAGCGATAACAGCCTCCTGCTGCTTGCAGCTAGCCGTCGTGGCGTCTTGCCGCTGCTGTCGGCCGTCGATTTCTTCCGCGCGCCTGCGTCGACGAACGCCGTCAATCGGCTGCGTGCCCATGATCGCCGCCCGCGCGCGCTGCGCACCGACACCGTGCCCTCGGCGCTCTCGCGGTCGCCGACGACCAGCATATACGGGACCTTCTGCAGCTGGGCCTCTCGGATCTTATATCCAATCTTTTCCTGGCGCTCGTCGAGGTCCGCGCGCAGCCCGGCCGGCCTTCGAGCCGGTCGCGCACCGACCCGCGCGTAGTCCAGGTGCCGGTCGGAAATCGGCAGCACGACGGCCTGCACGGGCGCCAGCCACAGCGGAAACGCCCCGGCGTAGTGCTCGATCAGGATGGCGATGAACCGCTCGAAGCTGCCGAAGATCGCCCGGTGAATCACGACCGGCCGGTGCTCGGTGTTGTCGGCGCCGATGTACTTCAGGTCGAAGTCGCTCCGGCATGCATGTAGTCGAGCTGAATCGTCGCGCACTGCCACTTGCGGCCGATCGCGTCGGTGACGTCGAAGTCGATCTTCGGTCCGTAGAACGCGCCGTCGCCCTCGTTGATCGTGTAGGCCATGCCGGCGCGCTCGAGCGCCGCCTTGAGCTGCGCCTCGGCGTGGTCCCACGTCGCGACGTCGCCGAGGAATTCGTCGGGCCGCGTCGAGAGCTTCGCCGTGTAACGGCAGGCCGAAATCGCCGTAGACGCGCTGCACGAGCCGCAGCAGCCGCTCGACTTCGTCGCCGATCTGCTCCTGCGTGACGAAGCAGTGCGCGTCGTCCTGCGAGAACTGCCGGACGCGCGTCAGGCCCGACGAGCACGCCCGGACGCCTCGTTGCGGTGCAGCGGCGTCTGCTCGTGAAAGCGGATCGGCAGCTCGCGATAGCTGTGCACCTCGCTCGCGTAGCAGCAGATAGTGGCCCGGGCAGTTCATCGGCCTTCACGCGCCATCTGCTCGCCTTCGGAGCCTCGATCGAGGAACATGTTCTGGCGGTAGTGCGCCCAGTGGCCGGACGTCTCCCACAGCGCCTTGTTGTAGATGAGCGGCGTCTTCACCTCGACGTAGCCGGTCGGGCAGCAGCACGCTCGCGCATGTAGTTCGGCGAGCGTGTTGTAGAGCGTCGTGCCCTTGTCCTGCCAGAACGCCGCGCCCGGCGCCCACGGATGGAACGTGAACAGGCCGAGCTCGCGCCCGAGCTTGCGGTGGTCGCGCTTCTTCGCTTCCTCGATCTGCGTCAGGTGCGCCTTCAGATCCTTGTCGCGAGAGAACGCCGTGCCGTAGACGCGCTGCATCGGCTGGTTGCGCGCGTCGCCCTTCCAGTACGCGTTCGACGTGCTCGAGCAGCTTGAACGCCTTCAGCTTGCCGGTCGACGGCACGTGCGGGCCGACGCAGAAGTCGATGAAGGTCTCCTTGTCCTTGATCGTGTAGCAGGAGACCTCCGTCTGGCCTTCGGTCTTCTCCTCGATCAGCTGCACCTTCAGCGGCTCGCCGCGCTGCGCGAAGAACGCCTTCGCTTCCTCGCGCGGCCACATCTGCCGCTCGTAGACAGATCCTGCGCGCGCGAGCTCGCTGCATCTTCTTCTCGATCGCCTCGAGATCCTCCGGCACGAACGGCCGCTCGACGACGAAGTCGTAGAAGAAGCCTTCGTCGGTGGCCGGACCGATGCCGCACTGCGCGCCGGGGAACAGGTTCGTGACGGCGGCGGCCAGCAGGTGCGCCGTGCTGTGGCGGATAGAGCGGCAGCGCTTCCGGGCTCCGGTCGGTGACGATGCGGACCGCCGCGTCCTGGTCGAGCGGATACGACGAGATCGACCAGCTTGCCGTCGACGATGCCGCGCGAGCGCCGCCTTGCGCGAGCCCGGGCGAGATCGCGGCCGCCACGTCGCGGACGGGTGCGCCGGCTGCGCAGCTCGCGAGCTCGACCCATCCGGAAGCGTGACGGTGATCTGACTCATTCATGGACATGCGGAGGCTGTCCGCTGCGAGCGAGTGGTAGGCACGGGTGGACTCGAACCACCGACCTCCTGCGTGTCAAGCAGGCGCTCTAACCTCTGAGCTACGCGCCTACACCGCAAACACTTGAGTATATCAGGCGGCTATCTTTTCGGCGAGCCAGACTGGCGTCGGCGTGCAGTCGCGCGGCGACGCGGGCGACTGCGGCTAGGCTGACGTGCTCGATCGCCTTGTCCAGCATGATGTCCGTCGCCGGGGCAGGCTGTCCGAACTCGACGTCCGGCTCCTCGACGGCGACGGTCGGCTCGAGTCCCTTCTCGTGCAGCGGGCGTCCCGGCCGGCGTCAGGTAGCGCACCGTCGTCAGCCACAGACCGCTGCCGCCGGGCAGCTTGACCAGCTTCTGCACGCCTGCGCGGCCGATCGTGTGTTCGCCGACCAGGTCCGCGCGCTGGTTGCCGACAGTGCCGAGGCGAACAGCTCGGCGGCGCCCGACGTCCCGTTGTCCATGCAGGACGACGGCCGGCAGGCTGATGCTGCCGTCGCCCGGGCTGGCGGCGATCGTGTCCTTCGTCGGGACGCCCTTCGGTTTCCGCGCTGCGCCAGCGTGCCCTTCGCCGACGAAGAGACGCGCCAGGGCCAGGCCCTGATCGTAGGTGCCGCTCGGCGGTCCGGCGGATGTCGATGACCAGCTTCGTGGCGCCGCTCTTCGAGACCTCGGCGACCTGCGACTTCACCTGATCCGCCGTGCGCGGGCCGATCGCGGCACGCGCGGATGCACCCGACGCCGGGCGTCGCGATGCGTGCCCGATCACGTCGGCCGGCGCGAGCGCCTCGCGCGTCAGCGTCGACGACGTGCGGATCGGCGGCGCTGCCGCGGAAGATCGTGAGCGTGACCTTCGATCCGACGGCGCCGCGCAGCGCGCGCATGCCCTGCCACACGCTCATGTCGCGCGTCGGGCACGTCGTTGATCGCGCGGACGTAGTCGCCCGTGCGCAGCCCGGCCTTGGCGGCGGGCGAGTTGTCGCGCGCCGCCAGCACGCGCAGGTAGTACTGGCGCGTCAGCTCGATGCCGAGATCGCCGGCCGGCAGCGCGGCCCCGATCTCGGCCTGCTTGACCTCGTCGGCGCGACAGATAGCGCGCTGTCCGGGTCGAGCGAGTCGACGAGGCCGTTCATGGCGCCGCGCATCACCTTGTCGATGTTGACCGGCTCGACGTAGTTGCTCGAAATCAGGCTCACCACGTCGTCGAAGATCTTGAGGTGCTGATAGGTGTCTTCCCGCGCCATGACGGTGCCGAGCACGCCGCCGACGATGGCGAAGCGCGACAACCGGGGCGGTGATGGCGAGAACGATGGCGCGGGTGCGTGAGCTCATGGCCCTACCGTTTCTTCAGCCATTGTAAGGGATCGACGGACTGACCGTCGATGCGCAACTCGAAGTAGAGCTCGGACGGCCCGGCCGGCGCCGGCCCGACGGTTCCGATGGCCTGGCCGCGCTCGATCCGGGCGCCTTTCTTGACCGACACTTCGAGCAGATCGCCGTACAGGCTGAAGCTCTGGGAGCCGTGGTCCACGATGACCAGGTTGCCGAAGCCGCCAAACGTGTCGGCAAAGGCGACGCACACCGTCGTGGATGGCGGACACCGGGGAGCCCTCCGCGGCCGTGATGCGCGATGCCCGTTGGCGTCGAGGCGCCGGCCTGACGGCTGGGCCGGCGGGCGAGCGTGCCGGCCACCGGCCAGTCGAGATCGCCGCGGAACGGCCGGAGGGGCAGCGCGGCGGGCTCGGCGGCCGACGCGCCGGCCGACAGATCGCGCAGCGTCGCCTGCAGCTTCTGCTGCGCCGCCTGCAGCTCGCCGACCAGCTGCGCGTTCAGATCGCGGCGGTTATCGATGTCGCGGATGAGCGCGCTGCGCGACTCGGCGGCGCGCGCCGAGCGCCGCCTGCGCGCGCTCGGCCTCGGCCGTCAGCGTGCCGAGGCGGCGGCTGCGCTGCTCGAGCGGCGGCGCGCGTCCGTTTCAGCTCCGCAAGCGTGCGCTGACGCGTGGCCACGCGGTCGGCGTCGAGCTTCGCCAGCGCGCTCAGAATGCGCGAGGCCTGGCCGACCTGGCGGATATCGGCGGTGGACAGCAGGAGCCGAAGGTAGCGGCCCTGGCCCATCTTGTAGATGTCGACGAGCCTGGCGCGAAGCTCGGGGCGGCTCGCGGCTTCCTGCTGCTCGAGGTCGTGCATCCGCTGCCGGTTCGCGGCGAGCTCGCCGGAAATCTGCGCGGTGTCGCGCCGCGAGCTGCCGGAGCTCTTCGGCCTTGATCTGGCGATCGACTTCCAGCTTTCGCAGATCGCCGAGCAGCGTGCGCTCCTCGGCGGCCAGGCGGTCGGCTTCCTTCTGCAGCGTCTGCAGCCGATCCGGTTGCGCGCTGCGCCAGCGCCTCGGCGCGCGCGCGGCTCGGCCGGCTGAGCCTGGCAGCGCGAGCGACAGTGCGGAAGCGAGCAGAAATACACTCATCGCCTTACATATCGGCACGCCGCGGTATCGCTGCAGCTCCAGCGGGTTGTCGGCATGGGATAATTGCATCGATGCGCGTGCTGCCGTCGATGTCGGAGGACGCCGGATTGGCCTCGCGATCAGCGACCCGTCCGCTACGCCTGGCGCGGCCGCTCGACGACGCTCGCCGTCGGAGGCCACGACGAGGGCGTCCGCCGCGTCGCCGAAGAGATCAGCCGGCTCGAGCGCGACGACGATGGCCTGTCGTCCGTCGTGGTGGGGCTGCCGGTGCGGCTCGACGGGTCCGCGAGCGACGAGACGGCGCGCGTCGCCGCGTTCATCGACGCGCTGAAGACGCGCACCGAACATGCCCGATCGTGACGGCCGACGAACGGCTCACGAGCCGCGGAGGCCGAGAGCCGGCTCGAGCGTGCAGGAGCGCGACTGGCGGCAGCGCAAGAAGAAACTCGACGCGGCCGCGGCGGCGATCATCCTGCAGGAGTATCTCGACCGGGCGGGGAACTGACACACCGGGCGCCAACGTGAAACGGTTCCTCGCGTTCGTCATCGTGTTGATCCTGGCTGCCGCGGGCGCGACGGCGGCGTGGGTGTTCCTCGGCGCGCGTCAGGCGTATCGAGGCTATGGCGGCGCTGAACAGTTCGTGGACATCAGGCCGGGGACCGGCACACGCGCGATCGGCCAGCGCCTCGTGGCCGCCGGCGTCGTTCGCGATCAGCTGACGCTTCCGCGTCGCGCTGTGGATGAGCGGCAGGCGACGCGGCTCAAGGCCGGCGAATACCGGTTCACCGAACCCGCGACGCCCGGCGACGTCATCGACAAGCTCGCGCGAGGCGACGTGTTCGTCATCCCTCTGACGATTCCCGAAGGGCTGTCGATCCGGGAGACGGCCAAGATCGTCGAAGCCAAGGGCTTCGGGCCGGCCTCCGGCTCTTCGTTGACGCCGCGCGCGATACGTCGGCCGTTCACGCTGATCGACCCGGCGGCGCGCGATCTGGAAGGGTATCTGTTCCTCGAAACCTACCCGCTGTCCCGGCACGCGGACGCACCGGGCATCGTGCGGCTGATGGCCGACGCCTTCAACCGGGCGCTGTCGCCGGAGTTGCGGGCGGCGGCCGCTGCGCCCGAGGCTCTCGATCCGCGAACTCGTCACGCTGGCGTCGATCGTCGAGAAGGAAACGGCGCAAGCCGGAGGAGCGGCCGCTGGTCGCCTCGGTACGAGAATCGTCTCCGGATCGGCATGCCGCTCCAGTGCGATCCGACCGTCATCTACGCGCTCGAGCAGGCCGGCCGCTATCACGGCAACCTGCACCACGACGACTTGTCGTTTGATTCGCCCTACAACACGTATCGGTATCCCGGCCTGCCGCCTGGTCCCATCGCCGCGCCCGGGCGCGCGTCACTCGACGCCGTCGTCCACCCGGCGGACTCGAACTACCTGTATTTCGTCAGCCGCAACGACGGCTCGCACGAGTTCGCGGCGACGCTCGAAGAGCACAACCGCAACGTCGCAGAAGTATCAGGTGGAGTACTTTCGGGCGGGCAGGGCGGGCAGGCTAGGCGCAGGCGGGCTGGCAAGGCTGGACGGAGCCATTGAGCGGGCCTGCCCGCCTCGCCTGCCCGGCGGCCCGTCTGCACTCTGACATAATCGCGATCGCATGGACACACATCACCGCGGTGGGCATCGTCGCGAAGTCGCGCCTGCAGCGCGGCGACGCCTCACCTGCTGGAGGTCGAAGCCTGGCTCGGCGCCCGCAACATCGCCGCGGTGGTCGAGACGGCGACGGCGGCGTTGATGCCGCGCCTCACTCAACCCGCGTGGTGGCCGACAAGCAGGCGCTCGTGTCGCGTGCCGGGCTCGTGCTGGTGCTCGGCGGCGACGGCACGCTCCTCAGCATGGCGGGCTGCATCGCGCAGGCCGGCCGGCGGGTGTCCGATTCTCGGCGTGAACTTCGGCAGCCTCGGTTTCTCACCGAGGTGACGCTGCCCGGAGCTGTACCCGGCGCTCGAAGCCGCGCTGGCGGGGCGCGCGCACGTCGAGGAACGCCTGATGCTGCAGGCGACCGTCCACTCGTCGGCGGCGCCGCAGGTGGGCGTGCGCCGTCAACGACGTCGTCATCAACAAGGCCGCGCCGTCGCGTCTCATCAACCTGTCGGTCTTCGTCGGCGACGAATTCGTCACGCATGTGCGGGCGGACGGCCTGATCATCGCGACGCCCACGGGCTCGACGGCCTACAACCTCTCGGCGGGAGGACCGGTCGTCGAGCCGAGCGTGGACGCGATGGTCCTGACGCCCATCGCGCCGCATACGCTCAGCAACCGCCCGATGGTCATCCCGGCGTCGGCCACGGTCCGCGTGAAGCCGATGATCGGCGACCGCGACGGCGCGTTCGTGACGTTCGACGGCCAGGCCGGGTTCGAACTGCAGGCCGGCGACGAGATCACCGTGGGCCGCGCCGGCGAGCCGATGCGGCTGATTCGTCCCTCGACGCGCAGCTACTTCGAGGTGCTGCGGGAAAAGCTGAACTGGGGACAACGCTTAGTCAGCAGTCAGCAGTCGGCAGTCGGCAGTCGGCAGTCGACAGTCGACAGTCGGCAGTCGACAGGCCCGTCGGCATGTCCGACAGTCGAGCCCAGCCCCAGCCCCCAGTCCTCTAGCCTCGTCGCAGATGCAGAAAGAACTCCTGGTTCCCGGTGGCTCCCTTGAGCGCCGACGGCGCCATCGCCACGCGCCGCAGTCCCGCGGCCGGCAGCATGGGCGGTCACGCGTTCGATGACCTCGGCGTGCACGGCGGGATCGCTCACCAGACCGTGCTTGCCCACCTGCTCGCGCCCGGCTTCGAACTGCGGCTTGACGAGCGCGACGATGTCGGCGCCGGCGGCCAGCAGCGGCGGCAGCGCCGGCAGTATGTGCCCGAGCGAGATGAACGACACGTCGATGGTGACGAGATCGACCGGATGCGGCACGTCGGTCCGCAGTCAGCGATCGGGCGTTCACGCCTTCGACGACCGTGACGCGCGGGTCGCTGCGCAGGCGCCAGTCGAGCTGCGCGTGTCCGACGTCGAGGGCGATCGACGCTGCGCGGCGCCGCGCTGCAGCAGGACGTCGGTGAAGCCGCCGGTGGAGGCGCCGACGTCGAGCGCGCGCCTGCCGGCCGGATCGATCACCGAACGCGTCGAGCGCGTGCGCCAGCTTCGACGCCGCCGCGGCTGACGTACGGATGATCCGGTTCCGCGACCTCGATGCGCGCGTCCTCCGCGACGGCGGTGCCGGCCTTGTTGACCGGCCGATCGTTGACGCGTGACGTGCCCGGCCATGATGAGCGCGCGGGCGCGTTCGCGCGACGCCGCGAGGCCTCGTTCGACCAGCGCGGCATCCAGCGCATCTTCGGATCGCCTGGGCTAGTCCGGCTGGCTCATCACGAAGACACGAAGATCACGAAGACGCACTAAGGAATTCCCACCTAAGTTCTTCGTGTTCTTCGTGCCTTCGTGGACGCAGTCGCCAGTGATTAGCAACTCGCCACTGAAAGTGGATTCAACTCGCCGCGAGACCGACCCAGTCGGCGATCGGCGCGAGCCATCCGCCGCCGAGCCGGGCGGCGTCGAGCGTGGCTCTCGCGCGCGCGATGCACTCGGCGGCCAGCGCGCGAGACCTGTCGAGGCCGAAGAGCGCGGGGTAGGTCGGCTTGGTGCCGGCCGCATCCTTTCCCGCCGTCTTGCCGAGTTCCTCGGCGCTGCCTTCGACGTCGAGGATGTCGTCGACGATCTGAAAGGCGAGGCCGATGTCGGCGGCGAACCGATCGATGGCGGCCACGGCCGGCCTCGCTCGCGCCGGCCATGATCGCGCCGCTGACGGCGGACGCGCGGATGATCGCGCCGGTCTTGCGCGCGTGCATGGCGCGGCAGGCTGTCGGCGTCGAGCGTCGGCGGCGTGGCCCGGCACCTGGCCGGCCGCCTGCAGATCGATCGCCTGTCCGCCGACCATGCCGGCGGCGCCCGGCCGCCTCGGCGATGACGCGCAGCACGCGCAGCTTGCGCGCGCAGCGATCGCGTCATCGTCGGACGCCGGCTCGCGGGCGCAGCAGCGCGAACGCTTCGGCCTGCAGGCCGTCGCCGGCCAGAATCGCGACGCCGTCGCCGTACACGACGTGCAGCGTCGGCCGGCCGCGCCGCAGCGTGTCGTTGTCCATGGCCGGGAGATCGTCGTGGATCAGCGAGTAGGTGTGAATCAGCTCGATCGCGCACGCCGCCGGCAGCGCGAGGTCGACGCGCCGACGCTGCCGGCGTAGCGACGCGCTCTGCGCGCCGACGGCATCGGCGGCGGCCAGCGTGAGGATCGGCCGCAGCCGCTTGCCGCCGGCGAACACGCTGTAGCGCATCGCCTCGCTGACGATTTCGGGGCACGCCGGCGGCGCGGGCAGACAGCGCTCGAGCGCCGCGTCGACCTGCGCGCGGGCGTCGCTGAGAAACGCGGCGAGCGTGTCGGCAGCCGTCACGGCAGGTCAGCGATCGCGGTCGTCGCCCGTCGGCGAGCGTCGCCGGCGCCGGCCTGAGCGTCGCCGCGCTCGCTCAGGATCTCGATGCGGCGCTCGGCGTCCTCGAGCCGCGCGTGGCAGAACCGCGACAGCTGCACGCCGCGCTCGTAGAGCGCCAGCGACTGCTCGAGCGCGAGGTCGCCCTCTTCGAGCTTCTTGACGATCGATTCGAGCTCGGCGATGGCGGCTTCGAAGTCCTTGATGGATGTATCGGACGGTCGACATGCGGCCATTCTGGTCATCTCGTGACACCTTAGCTTCAATTTCGCCGCGGCTCAAGGTCACGCGGACCGTGTCGCCGGCCGCGACCTCGCCGGCGTCGCGCAGGCGCCCGCGTCCGGTCGGCGTTCCAGCAGACCGCGTAGCCCGCGGCCGAGCACGGCCAGCGGGCTGAGCGTGTCGAGCCGGCTGGCGCAGCTCGCGCAGCGCCGCGTCCGCACTGATGATGCCGCCGCGCGACGGCGCCCGCGAGACGGCCGTCGGCCGACGACGAGCCGCGTGCGGATCGTCCCGAGCTGGCGCGCCAGGTTCGAGCATGTCCGAGCTGCCGCCGGACGGTCTGGAGCCGCCGGTCGCGCGCGCCGATGGCCAGCCGCATCGCATCGCGCGAGCGCACGCGATCGAGCTCGGCGGCGCGGCGCCTCTTCATCGCCAGGCGCGCGGCGTATCCCGCCATCGCCGGCCGGCTGCCGGCGACGTGCACCCGGCGGCTGAGACGCTGCACGCGCCCGTGCGCCGCGGCGCACGAGCCGCTCGTGCAGACGATCGATGCCGGCCCGCGAATTCGTCCGTTCGCGCGCGACGACCAGCTCGGCCGCCGCCGAGGGCGTCGGCGCGCGGACGTCGGCCACGAAATCGGCGATCGTCACGTCGGTCTCGTGGCCGACCGCCGAGATCACGGGCACCGGCGCGGCGGCAATCGCGCGCGCGACGACTTCCTCGTTGAACGCCCAGAGATCCTCGATCGACCCGCCGCCGCGTCCGACGATCAGCGACGTCCACGCCCGGCACGCGTCCGATGGCGCGCAGCGCGCGGGCGATCTCGCGGCGCCGCGCCGTCGCCCTGCACGCGCGCCGGCCGGATGACGACGTGGGCGTTCGCGTAGCGGCGCTGCAGCACGTTGAGGATGTCGCGGATCGCCGCGCCGTCGAGCGACGTGACGATGCCGATCTTTCGCGGCAGCGCGGGCAGCGGGCCGCTTGCGCGCGGCGTCGAACAGCCCCTCGTCCTGCAGCCGCTTCTTCAGCTGATCGAAAGCCAGCTGCAGCGCGCCGAGGCCGTGCGGCTCCAGGTGCTCGCAGACCAGCTGGTATTCGCCTTTCGGCTCGTAGACCGAGAGCTGTCCGCGCGCGACGACGCGCAGGCCGTCGGCCGGCTTGAACTTCAGATACCGCAGCGCCGACCGGAACATGAAGCCGCGCAGCTGGGACGTCGAGTCCTTGAGCGTGAAGTAGAGATGACCGGTGTTCCACGAGGCGGCAGTTCGAGAGCTCGCCCTCCACCCACACCTCGAAGAACTCCGGCTTCGAGGTGATCGCGCACCCGGACCGTCAGCTCGGTGACGGTGTGGACGCGCCTGATCGGTGGGCGGTAGTCGGTGGACTGGTCGGCGGTGGTCGGTCGGCCAGCTGGTCGGTCAGCGGACGTCGGCTGGCGGCAGCTGCCGGGCGCGGCTGCGGGACTGCCGACTGTCGACTGCCGACTGTCGACTGCGTCGACTGTCGACTCGGCGTCGTCGTCTTCAAACGGAAGATCGAACAGGTCGCTCATCGGCTGCGAGCTCGGTCGAGCTCGTCCAGACTGTAACTCAGGCGCTCGATGTCGGTGGCCTTTCCGGTGGCCTCGTCGGCGTCGACGACGACGGCGTTCAGGCGCGGGTTGGCGGTGGCGGTCTCGAATCGCGACGGCAGGCCGGTCAGGAAAGCGTCCGAGCGCCGGCTCGACTCTCGACGCCGATGATCGAATCGTGCGGCCCGGTCATCCCGGCGTCCGTCAGGTAGGCCGTGCCCTTCGGCAGCACCCGCTCGTCGGCGGTCTGCACGTGCGTATGCGTGTCCGACGACGGCCGTGACCCTGCCGTCGAGATGCCAGCCCATCGCGATCTTCTCGGACGTCGCCTCCGCGTGGAAGTCCACGAAGATGATGCGCGTCCGCTGCCGCATGGCCTCGATCTCGCGAAGGACGACCGCGAACGGGTCGTCGATGCTGCAGCATGAAGACCCGGCCCATCGCGTTGATCACGCCGACCGAGCTGGCCGTTGCGCGCGCGCGCGACGTAGCTGCCGTTGCCCGGCACGCCGGCGGGGTAGTTGGCCGGCCGCAGCAGCCGCGGTTCCGGTCCCGATGTAGTCGAGCGCTTCCTTCTTGTCCCAGATGTGATTGCCCGAGGTCAGCACGTCCACGCCCAGGTCGAGGAGCTCGTCGCCGATTTCCCGCGTGATGCCGAAGCCGGCGGCGGCGTTCTCGCCGTTCGCGATGACGAAATCGATCGTCGTGGCGGCTGACCAGGGCGGCTGAAGGCCCGTCCGGACCAGCTGCCGCCCGGGCCGGCCGACGATGTCGCCGATGAAGAGGGATTCGCATGAGCGGGTCGATCGAGTTTACGCGAATCCGGCGGTTTGGCGCGTGTGCCTGAGGCGTCCTGCTTGTAACCGCACACATCCGCCTAGGGATATGCGACATGGCATTATATGAGTGTATATAACGTAAGATAATATGCTTGACAAACACTAACTATGAGCCTAGACTCTTACAGTTTTCAAGCGGACTTCGAAAACGGAAGGGGATTTATCAACATGGCAGGCAAAGTCATCGGCATCGACCTCGGCACCACCAACTCGGTGGTTGCCGTCATGGAAGGCGGGCAGCCCGCGGTCATCGTCAATCAGGAAGGCGCGCGGACGACCCCGTCGGTGGTGGCCATCGCCAAGGACGGCGAACGGCTCGTCGGTCAGGTCGCCAAGCGGCAGGCGGTCACCAACCCCGAAAACACGGTGTTCTCGATCAAGCGGTTCATGGGGCGCAAGCACGAAGAGACCTCGAGCTGAGGCCTCGCGCGTGCCGTACGCGGTCGTCCGCGCGTCGAACGGCGACGCGTGGATCGAGGCCGCGCGGCAAGAAGTACTCGCCGCCGGAAATCTCGGCGATGATTCTGCAGAAGCTGAAGCAGGCGGCCGAGGATCATCTCGGCGAGAAGATCACCGACGCGGTCATCACCGTGCCGGCGTACTTCAACGACGCGCAGCGGCAGGCCACCAAGGACGCCGGCAAGATCGCGGGCCTCAACGTCCTGCGCATCATCAACGAGCCGACGGCGGCGGCGCTGGCCTACGGCCTCGACAAGAAGAAGAACGAGACCATCGCCGTCTACGACTTCGGCGGCGGCACGTTCGACATCTCGGTGCTCGAGGTCGGCGACGGCGTCGTCGAGGTGAAGGCCACCAACGGCGACACGCACCTCGGCGGCGACGACCTCGACGACCGCGTCATCGAGTGGCTCGTGGCCGAGTTCAAGAAGACCGACGGCATCGATCTCGTCGAAGGATCGGATGGCGCTGCAGCGCCTGAAGGAAGCGGCGGAGAAGGCGAAGATCGAGCTGTCGACGGCGCTGGAAACCGACATCAACCTGCCGTTCGTCACCGCCGACCAGAGCGGGCCGAAGCACCTGCAGATCGAAGCTGTCGCGCGCGAAGCTCGAACAGCTCGTCGACGACCTGCTGCAGCGCACGATGGCGCCGGTGAAGCAGGCGCTGGCCGACGCGGGCGTCGATCCGGCGAAGATCGACGAGGTCGTGCTCGTCGGCGGCTCGACGCGCATGCCGAAGGTCCAGCAGCTGGTGCGCGAGCTACTTCGGCAAGGAGCCGCACAAGGGCGTGAACCCGGACGAAGTCGTGGCCGTCGGCGCGGCGGTCCAGGGCGGCGTGCTCACGGGCGAAGTCACGGACGTGCTGCTGCTCGACGTGACGCCGCTCTCGCTCGGCATCGAGACGCTGGGCGGCGTGATGACGCACGCTCATCACGCGGAACACGACGATTCCGTCGCGCAAGAGCGAGATCTTCTCGACGGCGGCCGACAACCAGACGAGCGTCGAGGTGCACGTGCTGCAGGGCGAGCGCCAGCTGGCGCGCGACAACCGCACGCTCGGGCGGTTCCACCTCGATCGGGCTGCCGCCGGCGCCGCGCGGCGTGCCGCAGATCGAGGTCGCGTTCGACATCGACGCCAACGGCATCGTCAACGTGTCGGCGAAGGACATGGCGACGGGCAAGGAGCAGAAGATCACGATCAGCGGCACGGGCGGCTCTGTCGAAGGACGAAGTCGACCGCATGGTGAAGGAGGCGCCGAGCCACGCGGCGCGAGGACCAGGCGCAGCGCGAGCTGATCGACGCCCGGAACCAGGCCGACTCGCTGGCCTATCAGGCCGAGAAGACGGTGTCCGAGCAACCGCGACCGGCTGCCGGCGGGCGAGGTGGCGCGTCTCGAGGCGGCGATCGCCGACCGCCAGGAAGGCTGCGCGAGGGCGAAGACCTCGCGGCGCATCAGGAAGGCCACCGAGGAACTGCGAGCAGCGTCGCGCACGCGATCGGGGAGCTGCTCTACAAGAACGCTCGAGTGGTTCGACGGGTTCGGAGGTTCGCAGTGGTTCGCAGTGGTTCCGGACGGTTCGAGGTCGGCGTGAAGGACGCCGAGGTGGTGGACGCGGAATACGCCGAGAGCGTCTGAACGACGCTCTCATATTTGAAGGAGCAACATCATGACTATCGTTCGTTGGGATCCATTTCGCGATTTCGGCTTCACGACCGGCAACACGCTGGGTGCCGCCGGTCGACATCTATCAGACCAGCGAGCACGAGCTGGTGCTCAAGGCCGAGCTGCCTCGACCTGACGCGCGAGGACATCGACATCACGGTCGAGAACTTCGTGCTGACCTCAAGGGCGAGAAGAAGCTCGCCGCCGAGGTCAAGCGAAGAGCAGTTCCACCACATCGAACGGCAGCTACTGGCTCGTTCAGCCGCTCGTTCTCGCTGCCGAGGACCGTGGACGCGAGCAAGGTCTCGGCCGAGCATAAGAACGGCGTGCTGACCGTCCGGCTCCCGCTGCGCGAGGAAGCCAAGCCGCGCCAGATCAAGGTCGACGTGGCGGCCTGAACGCTCCGGGACCGGGCGCGCGCGCGGTTGGGCTGGGCAGGCAGGATCGCCCGCCCTGTCGCGTACGCCCGCGTGCTACGCTCTATTCCCGTCATGGACGTGAGCGAACCCATGGAACCGGCGCGACGACCCGGAGATTCCGCCAGAGCCGCGCGCGCCCATCCAGAGCCGGTTTCTATTCGTTGACGTGGCGGCGCTCCGCGCCAAGCAGCTGCGCCGCGGGGCGCGGCCTAGGTCGGCTGCCGAGCGAAGGGCCGCTGCCGCACAAGGCCGAACGGCTGGCGATGGAAGAAGTGCGTCGCGGGCCTGGTGTACTACGACAGTCGCGGCGCCGAAGCCCGCAGCCGCAGGGCGCGGAGCGTGAGGTGCCGGAGATTCAGCAACTGGTCGCTCGGCGTCGTGCAGGGCCTGGCGTCGAGCACCGTGTTCATCCTGGCGCTCATGATCGGCTTCTGCGTTGTCGTCGGCTTCACCAAGCTCAAGAAGACCGCCGGCGGCGTGATGGTCATCAAGAGCCTGGACGAACAGATGACCCATAAGCCCATGGAATACCCTCATGCCCGGCGACCCGCGGCAGGGTCCGGCCGACCAGCTCGCATTCACCGGAACTTGCGGGAGGCCGCCGCCCGTAAGTAGGGGGTATGTTGCTGCCTGCTCTTTGGCATCCTGTTTTTCCCGATTCGTCCTTCCGTTCCTGATCCTCCGATTCGTCTTCGAAGCTGCTGTTCGCCCTGCTGTCATGGTGCCGTTCGTGCCTGCTCGTCGGTGGCGGGCGCTCTGTTCATGGCGTTTGCGGTGGCGTCATGCTGGCGCGTGCTCTCGCCTGCTCGCTGCCGCTGGCGTTCGTCGCGCTCGCTCATCTGGGCCATCACGCGACACTCTCGGGCTGCCAGCGCAATCCCAAATTGATGATGCGCTGGAGCAGGGCTTCGTAGCTCACGCCCTGCTTCTCGCGCCGACGCCGCGAAGTCTTCGCCCGCGCGCAATCTGCGGGTTCGGATTCGCCTCGAGCACCCACACGTTCCCCGCCTCGTCCAGCCGCAGGTCGATGCGCGCGTAGCCGCTCAGCTCGAGCGCGCGGTATGCGCCGCTTTCGCACAGGTGCTGGATCTCGCTGGTCTTGCGCTCCGGGCAGATCGACGGCAGGCCCGCTGTCGATGCCGTACTTTGTTCTGGCACTTCACGCTCCACTTCGACGCGGTCGGTGGCGATCCGCTTGGCGCCCTCCGGCATGTTCTTGAAGAACAAGCTCCCAGACCGGCAGCGCCTGGAGCGCCTGGTTGCCGAGGATGCCGACGTAGAGTTCGCGCCCTTCGATGTGTTGCTCGACGATGGCGGCCGTGCCGATGCTGAGCAATACGTAACTGAACGAAGCACACCGG
>ERZ1370068.8412-contig-7268_pt1 | contig 20649 bp, 33 predicted proteins | sample MGYA00561227_ERZ1370068 | MGnify/ENA primary metagenome ERZ1370068 (study PRJEB38410, sample SAMEA6850437) | metagenome | study: Metagenomic assessment of the ecological functions of the soil: analysis of the soil microbiota associated with the... | reverse complement strand
TACGGCACGCACACGATCACCGCCGATTACAGTGGTGATGCGAACTTCATGGTCAGCACCGGCACGCTCTCAGGAGGTCAGGTAGTCAAATCTCAGCCGTCGCTTTCCATCAACGATGTGTCGATTACGGAAGGTGATGCGGGCACGAAGGTGCTGTAACGTTCACGGTTACCTTGTCGGCGGCGAGCAATCTGCCGGTGAGCGACGAATTACGCGACAGCGAATGGCACGGCAACTGCAGCCGTTCTGATTACGCGGCCACGCTTCGGGACCTTCGACCTTCAATCCACTGGATCCTGTTTTGACCAGGACGGTGAGCGTAACCATCAACGGTGACATCAGCTTTGAGCCGGATGAAACGTTCTTCGTCAATTTGTCGAACGCGGTCAACGCGACGATCAGCGATAACCAGGGCCTCGGCACGATTCAGAACGACGACGCCCAGGGCGGATTCATCAGCTTCAGTCAGCCGAACTATAACGTCAGTGAAATCACCGGAATAGTCACGGTCACGGTCACTCGCACCAATGACGTCTCACAGGCGGCTCAGTGTGGATTACGCCACTGATGATACCGGCGCGTCGATCAGCTGCGCGGCGCTCAACACCGGCCTGGCGTCGCAGCGCTGCGACTACACGTCCATGTTTGGCACGCTCCGGTTCGCGGCGAATGAGACGCAAAAGACGGTCGACATTCCGATTAATCTGGATGCCTACACCGAAGGACCGGAAGTGTTCAGGTTTAATCTGTCGAATGCCACTGGAGGCGCAGTGCTGAGCTCGTCAACGGCGACCGTGACGATTAGCGACTCGCCTTCGCCAACGCCGAACACGACTGACGACACGGCGAGCTTTGTGCGGCAGCTGTATCATGATTTCCTGAATCGCGACGCCGATGCGGCAGGTCTGGCCTTCTGGAAGAACAACATCGACAAATGTAACGACCCGGCCCAGAGGGCGCCCGGACAGACGCTGGCCGCGTGCATCGAAGTGCAGCGGATTGTGACCATCGCGGCGTTCTTCCTGTCGATTGAGTTCAAGCAGACGGGTGGAACGGTGCGTGACTTCTATGTGGCCGCGCTCGATCGTCCGTTGACGAACAACATGCCGGGCTTTGTCGAGTTCATGCGCGACACGCAGGCGATCCAGAGGGGAGTGACGGTGGGCCAGGGCAACTGGCAGCAGGTGCTGGATGCGAATCGACTGGCGTTCATGAACGAGTTTGTCACGCGAGCGGAGTTCGTGGCGCTGTATCCGACTACCGATACACCGACGCAGTACGTCGACAAGTTGTATCAGCATGCGAACGTGACGCAGACGCAGCAGGAGCGGCTCGACGCAATTGAGTATTTTGGCGGGGCCGCCACGGCGGCGGACACGGGCGCCCGCGCTCGAGCGTTGCTGCTGCTGACGCAGAACGGGGATTTCAGGTCCGCGAAATCCGGCGTGCGTTCGTGCACATGCAGTACCTCGGGTACCTGAGAAGGGCTCCAAACGACGCGCCCGACAACAACTTCGACGGCTTTAACTTCTGGGTGACCAAGCTGAATCAGTTCAACGGTGACTACCTGCAGGCTGAGATGGTTAAGGCCTTCCTCACCTCGCTCGAATACCGCAAGCGCTTTGGCCCGTGATTGGGGGCGCAAGCGTCCCGCTGGCAACGCATGAATTCGCTGCCCAGGGAAGCAAGCGAGCACGCCGGCGCACCAGTCTGAGCTTGCGCTTGAGTCCGCCTTACGGGCGCCCCGTGAATCACGCCCAGGTTGCGCCTGCCACCTTCAAACTGAACCAGAACCGCTTCAAACAGACGCTGCTTTGAAGTACCTGACGAGTTAAGCGGGTTCGTCGAGCGCGAGCCGAATACCGCGCCAGGTTTGGATTGAGGAATTGATTTAGACCCCAGCGTTCGTCCGACATATTCAGTTTCAGATTTGGCCCGTATGTGTTAACTTTGGGCCTCCAAGCGGACATGCCCCGACAGAAGTAAGAATCTCGACATTAAGGGATCCCTGGAATCATCAGCCGCGACTAACCTCTATTTTGGCTCACGCTTTCTACCCAAATTGTTCCCGCCGACGCGGAGAGAACGCCCTATCAAACCCGTGAGAACGAAGCACTGCTGAGGGCGGGCCTGTCCGTGATGATCCAGATTGAGCAATCGTAACCGGTAAATTATTTCTATGCGTCAATTACGTCATTCTCTTCGTACCGCGACAACTGTGCGACGACTGTTTTTCATTATCGCCCTCTCAATAATCGCCTTGATGTTTGCAGCTGGCGCGGCCGCTAAACTCACGGGCTTTTTCAAGACGGCGATATCGGCGTGACCAAGACTGGTCCGGAGACGGCGGCCGCGGACACGGACATCACCTACACCATCACGGTTACGACCTATGGACCGGAGGATACCGTCGCCGCGCAGTTGACCGACAATCTGGCTGCCGGAACGACCTTCGTCTCGTTAGATGCGTCGGGCGCTCCCGGTTGGTCTTGCACGGACCCCGGCGTCGGTAACGGCGGTCAGGTTATTTGCAGCAAGAGCACTTCGACCGCGGGTAGCACGGATGTCTTTACCTTAACGGTCCACGTTGCGGCGGACACACCACCTGGCACTTTTTTCACGAACATTGCGTTTGTCAGCGGGTCCCCAAACAATTTTGATGAGAACGATTCAGCCGCCGCGGTCACCCAGACACCTTCCAATCAGTCCGATCTCAGCATAACCAAGACAGGTCCATCGCAAGTTCATACGGACTCTGATGTCACTTACACAATTACGGTCACTAATGGCGGGTCGAACGCTGCCACCAACGCTCGATTCACTGACACGTTACCCAACAGTGTTCCGGGCAACGTTCCGATCACATTTGTATCTTTTACTCAGACGTCAGGTCCGGCGTGGAACGACTGCACGGTGACAAGCTCGCCGGCGGATTGCAAGACCACGAGTCTGGCGCCGGGGAGCACCAGCACTTTTACGTTTGTGGGCCATGTGCCGGCCGGCGTTCCTGACGGCGCGCAGTACACCAATCAGGTCGCCCTGACCAGCGATGCTGATCCCGATTCGGAGAATGATTCTGCGACAAGCGTGGCTACGGTCCTGGGTTGCTTCACCGATCAGGTAGTAACGACGAATGCGGACAGCGGCGCGGGCAGTTTAAGGCAGGCAATTATTGATGCCTGTCCTAACTCGACAATCACATTCGACACGACCCAGGTTGTTAGTCCAATCAGCCTGACGAGTGACGAGTTGCTAATCAATAAGAATTTGACGATTACTGGCCCGGGCGCAGGAGCTGACGGTCCAACGCTCTGATGTGTCCGGAACCTCGTCGTTTCGAGTCTTTGAAATCGCCAACGGTTCATTCACGGTCAACATCTCGGGACTGACCATCTCGAATGGTCACGGCGCCGATGGCGTATCTGGTTCTGACGGCGCTTCGGGCGGCGGGATCCTGAACAACCCGAGCGCTACCTTGAATTTGGACAGCGTTATTGTTAGCGGCAACCAATCCGGCGCGGCCGGAAGCGGAGGCGGTTTCTATGGAGGATTCGGCGGCGGCATTTCCAACCTTGGTACGCTCACGCTGACAAATAGCACGGTGACCAATAATCAGGCCGGCTCGGGAACCAGTGCTGGCAACACCGGCGGATTCGGCGGCGGTATCTCGAATGGCGGACGAAGTTCCAATCCGGGAACTTTGACCATCACCAACAGTACGATTAGCAATAACACGAGCGGCGCTTCGGTATGCACGGAGGTTCCGGCGGCGGCATCTCGAATAATACTTTATCAAACGTCAACATTCTGCAGCAGCACCATCAGCAACAACGTGGCGGGGGCCGGTTGCGACCTGAGTTGCGCCGGCGGCCGGGCGGCGGCGTATACAACGCTACGGGTTCGGGTCTGCTGAGGCTTGTCAACAGCACCGTCAGTGGTAACCAGGCTGGCGCAGGATCAGCGGGCGGCGCCGGCGGCGGTGTGGCGAATGTCGCCAATTCATCGCTGGCCCTGGTCAATGCCACCATTACAAACAACCAGACTGGCGCCGGCAATAGCGTCGGAGGCAACGGCGGGGGCGTCTTCGATAACGGCTCGAACCCGTCTGGCCTGCTAAATACGATTGTTTCGGGCAACACGGTCGCGATGGGCGGGCAAGGTCTGGATCTTTACGGTGGCTTCAATTCGCGGGACCATAACCTCATTGGCGACACAAATGGCGCGACGATTATCAACGTGGGGCCAGGCGACATCCTCAACCAGAACCCGCCAGGCTTGGCTTTGCTGGCTAATAATGGTGGACCAACACAGACGCATGGCGCTGCTCGCGGGTAGTCCGGCACTCGACGCCGGCGATAACTGTGTCACCGATTCAACCCCTTGCGGCGACCCAAACCTTCCTCAATTACTGACCGATCAACGTGGCGCCGGGTTCCCGCGCAGCGTCGATGGTCCCGACGCAGATGCGACTGCGACTGTGGATATCGGAGCATTCGAGACACAGGTCTGGGTTGAAGACATTACCGACAAAACCACTGACGAGGACACGCAGCTTCAATTCACCTTCAACATCAGCAGCAACGTGACGACGGTGACAGCCACCTCCTCCAACCCGGCGGTGGCGCCAGACCCATCATTGAGTGGATCAGGTTCGACTGCGCACGCTGACGATCAATCCGGTCGCGAATCAGTTTGGCACCTCGACTATCACAGTAACCGTTTCGGGCAGTCGGTCAGAGCATGACCGACACTTTCGTGCTCACGGTGAATCCCGTCGGTGATACACCGTCGGTAACGAACGCGTCGACCACCGTCAACACCCAAAGCACGTCGGGACTCGTGATCACGAAGAACGCCGTGGACGGAGCCGAAATAACGTACTTCAAGATTACGAACATCACCAACGGCACTCTGTTCAAGAATGACGGCGCGACGCAAATCAATGACGGCGATTTCATTACCGCGGCCGAAGGCGGCGCCGGTCTGAAATTCACGCCGGCGTTGAACTCGTCGGCGCCGGGCTCTTTTGACGTGCAGGCGGCGCCCGGCAATGACGGCAGCGGCCTCAGCAGTGCGGCGACGGCGACGATAACGATTAACTGCGGACCAACCGTCGTCACGACCAACGCCGACAGCGGCGCGGGCAGTTTGCGCGACGTTATTCTTCACGCCTGCAGCGGCGCCGCAATTACTTTTGCTGGCGGCCTGGCCAGCCCGATTACACTGACCAGCGGTGAGTTGTTGATAAATAAGAGCCTGACGATCACCGGACCCGGCGCCAACCTATTGACCATTAGCGGCAACAACACGAGCCGCATTTTCAATATCACAACTGGCACGACCGTCAGTATCACAGACCTGACACTAACCAAGGGCGTAGTCTCCAGTCTCGGAGGGATCAATCAGGGCGGAGCCATCTTTAATGCCGGCACCCTGACTCTGACCAGGGACACGATTTCGAATAGCGTTACACAGGGCTCCTTCCGCCGGTAGCAGCGCGGCGGGAGGCGGCATCTTCAACGCCGCCAGTGGCACGATCCTGATGACCGGCAGTACTGTGTCAGGCAACTTGGCCAGTGGGTGGCCCCAGCGATCAAGGTGGCGGTATCGCGAACCTGGGCACTCTGACCATCACGAACAGCACGATTCAGGAAATCACGCCCAGAAGATTTCCGGCTTCGGCGGCAACAGCCAAGGTGGCGGCATCTATAACGAAGGCACGCTAACGGTCACCATCAGCTCAGTGTCCTCAAACTTTATCCAGGGGTCTTCCAGCGCTAATGAGGGAGGCGGAATCTTCAGCGCTGGAAACGCGACGATCACGAACAGTTTAATCCAGGGCAATTTCATCCAGGGCTTCAGTGGCAGTTCCAGTTTGGGCGGTGGCGTGCGCAGCGTCTCGAACAAGTTGATCATCGTCAACAGCACGATCACTTCTAATCAAGTCATCGGCATCTCCAACACCGCAAATTTTGGCGGCGGCATCGAGAATGGCAGCGGCTCGACGTTAGTTCTGGTTTCCAGCACGGTCGCGTCAAATTCGGTGACTGGCGGAAGCAGTGCAGCCGGCGGCGGTGTCAGAACTGTCGGCCCGGCAAACGTCCGGAACACGATCATCGCGAATAACATTTCCACCACATCCCCCGATGCGGATGGGACGTTCAACTCGCAAGGCCACAACCTGATCCAGAACCTTGCCGGCAGTAATGGATTCGGCGTGAATGGAGACGTCAGCGGAGTCGATCCGTTGCTGAGGCCTCTGGGTGACTACGGTGGCCCCACCCAAACGATGGGGCTGCTGTTGGGTTCCCCGCGCTGGACGCCGGCGACAATTGCGTGACTGACGTTGCGCATTGCAGCGATCCGGACACTCCGCAATTGACCTTCGATCAACGCGGTACGCCGTTCGCGCGCAGCGTCGATGGCCCTGATGCGGATACGACCGCGGCGGTCGATATCGGCGCGTTTGAGGCCCAGGTGTCAATCGAAGACATTCCTGACAAGACCATCAATGAAGATACGCAGCTGCAGTTCACCTTTAACATTGGCGGCGGTGCGAACATCACTTCTGTGACGGCTACGTCTTCGAATACGACGTTGGTGCCGAACAATGCGGCGAACATCGCTTTGAGCGGATCAGGATCGACGCGCACTTTGACGATCAATCCAGCCGCAAATCGTTTTGGCACGTCTACCATCAGCGTAACGGTCAATGGCAGTAACAGCCAGAGCATGACGGATACTTTTGTGCTGACGGTTAATCCGGTGCCCGACACGCCTTCGGTGACGAACGCCTCAACGACCGTTAATACCCAGACGACATCGGGTCTGGTCATCAGTCGCAGTCCGGCTGATGGCGCGGAAGTCACGCACTTCAAGATCACCAACATCGCCGGCGGGAGCTTGTTCAAGCACGACGGGACCACTCAAATCAACAACGACACTTTCATCACGTTTGCGGAAGGCAACGCGGGATTGAAATTCACGCCGCCGTTGAATTCGAACGCGAGTGGCAGTTTTCAGGTGCAAGCGTCGTTGAGCAATGACGACGGCGGGCTTGGGCGGTGGAATAGCTACGGCCACCATCAGTGTGAACTGTGGATCTACCGTAGTAATTAACAGCAACGACACTGGCGCAGGGTCGCTGCGTGACACAATTCTGCACGCCTGTGACGGCGCTACGATTACTTTCGACCTGACGCCCGGCAGGGTGGCCAACCCAATCAACCTGACCAGCGGCGAACTGTTGATGAATAAGAACGTGATCATTCAGGGTCCGAACGCCAACGTGCTCACCGTCCAGCGCAGTGCGGCGTCGGGCACGCCATCATTCAGCATTTTCAACAACCCCACCGGCCTTAGCCTGAGCCTTTCGGGTTTGACTTTGAGTAACGCGGACAATCCGAACAACGGCGGCGCAATCAAGAACGCCGGCACCTTGAGTTTGAATTCGATGGCGCTGACGAATAACCACACCGCCGTCGCTGGATCGGCTCTCTTTAATGCGGAAACGGGTAACGCGACAATCGCGAACAGCACCTTCTCGAATAATAATTCAGATCAGTTCGCGGCGATTTACAACCAGGGCGGCGCACTGAATCTTACGAACAGCACACTGACCGCCAATGCAAACGCGAGCAACTTCCCAGGTGCGGCAATCTTCAGCGAATCTTTCGCCGGCGTGACGAACATCACGAACTGCACTATCGCGCTGAACACGGGGCAGGCCGAAGTAGTTTGGCGAAACGGGAGCAGCGGTGCGCTGATCAATCTGAAGAACACGATTGTCAGTGGCAACACGGGCGGTGACGTCAACGGCACCACCGATCTTGGTAACAATCTGATTGGCGGAAATGCGCTGCTCGCCGCGCTCGGAAACTACGGTGGGCCTACGCAGACGATGGCATTGTTGCCGGGCAGTCCGGCCATCAATGCGGGTACAGCCACGGGTGCGCCCACGACGGACCAGCGCGGCATCAGCCGTGTCGGTACCGTCGACATCGGTGCCTTTGAGTCGCGTGGCTTCACTATTACCGCGACCAGCGGCACGCCGCAGAGCGCCATCATCACGGTGACTTTCGCCGCACCTTTGCTGGCGACAGTAACCGGCGTGGGCAGCGAACCGGTAGCGGGCGGCGCGATCACGTTCACGGCGCCAGCCACTGGACCGAGCGCGAGCCTCAGTGGCGGGGTAACGGTCTTCAACACGGTAATCAACGCCAGCGGCCAGGCCAGCACTCCGGCAATTGCCAACGCGATTGCGGGCGGACCCATACAACGTGACCGCCACCAGTGTGGGCGCAACTCCGGCTTCGTTCAGCCTGACCAATGACAAGGCGCCCACGAGCACCGCCGTCTCTTCAAGCTCCAATCCATCGGATCTTGGCCAGAACGTGACCTTCACGGCGACAGTCACGTCGGGAGCTGGGACGCCGACCGGCACGGTGCAGTTCAAGGACAACGGCAACAACCTGGGTGCACCGGTGGCGCTTAATGCGAGCGGAGTGGCGCAGTTTACGACCTCGGCCTTAACTACCGGCACGCACACGATCACCGCCGATTACAGTGGTGATGCGAACTTCCTAACCAGCGCCGGCACGCTTTCAGGCGGTCAGGTAGTCAAAGCGCAACCGTCGCTTTCCATCAACGATGTCTCGATTACGGAAGGCGATGCGGGCACGAAGGTGCTGACACTTTACGGTTACCTTGTCGGCGGCGAGCAGTCTGACGGTGACGACGAACTACGCGACGGCGAATAGCACGGCGACGGCGCCGTCTGATTACGCGGCGATAGCTTCGACCCTGCTGACTTTCAATCCGGGCGACACCAGTAAGACCGGTTAGCGGTGACCATCAACGGCGACGTCAGCTTTGAGCCGGATGAGACGTTCTTCGTCAATCTGTCGAACCCGGTGAACGCGACGATTAGCGATAACCAGGGCCTCGGCACGATTCAGAACGACGACGCCCAGGGCGGATTCATCAGCTTCGGTCAGGCGAACTATAACGTCAGTGAAAGCACCGGAATAGTCACAGTCACGGTCACTCGCACCAATGACGTCTCACAGGCGGCTCAGGTGGATTACGCCACCGATGATACTGGCGCGTCGACCAACTGCGCGGCGCTCAACACAGGCTCTGGCGTCGCAGCGCTGCGACTACACGTCCGATGTTTGGGACGCTGAAGTTCGCGGCGAATGAAACGCAGAAGACGGTAGACATTCCGATCAATCTGGATGCTTACACCGAAGGGCCGGAGACGTTCACGGTCAAACTGTCTAATCCGACGGGCGGCGCAGTGCTGTCGGTGCCGTCAACAGCGACCGTGACGATCAGCGATTCGGCCTCGCCAACGCCGAATGCCATCGACGACACGACGAACTTTGTGCGGCAGCAGTATCGCGACTTCCTGAATCGCGAAGCTGATCGCGGCGGGTCTGGCCTTCTGGAAGAACAACATCGACAAGTGCAACGATCCGGCCCAGCGACCAGCCGGGACAGACCCTGGCTGCGTGCATCGAAGTGCAGCGGATCACTGACTTCAGCGGCCTTCTTCCTGTCGATTGAGTTCAAACAGCACGGGAGGACTGGTGCGTGACTTCTATGTGGCGGCGCTCGACCGTCCGTTGACGAACAACATGCCGAACTTTGTCGAGTTCATGCGCGACACGCAGGCGATTCAGAAGGGCGTGACTGTGGGCCAGGGCAACTGGCAGCAGGTGCTGGATGCGAATCGACTGGCGTTCATGAACGAGTTTGTCACGCGAGCCGAGTTCGTGGCGCTGTATCCGACTACCGATACGCCCGACGCAGTACGTCGACAAGTTGTATCAGCATGCGAACGTGACGGGCACGCAGCAGGAGCGGCTCGACGCAATTGAGTATTTTGGCGGGGCGGCCACGGCTGCGGATACGGGCGCCCGCGCTCGAGCGTTGCTGCGGGTGACGCAGAACGGGCGATTCCAGGCGCGCGAAGCTAAACCGCGCGTTTGTGCAGATGCAGTACTCTTGGTTACCTGAGAAGGAACCCGAACGATCCGCCGGACAGCAACTTCAACGGCTTCAACTTCTGGGTGAACAAGCTGAACCAGTTCAACGGCGACTTCCTGCAGGCTGAGATGGTCAAGGCCTTCCTCAGCTCGCCTGAATACCGCAGCCGCTTTGGACCGTGATTGAATTCAGTTGAAGAAAAGGCAGAAAAGGCGCAAGAGGGAAACGGGTCATCGTTTGTGCCGCTTGCGCTTTTTTGTTATCAATCATGAGTTAAGGTCTTGACACTCACATACCGCCGTTCATATGATCCACTTGTTAACTGTCCGGAAGCGAAGAACTTAAATGTTTGGCGCAAGCATAGGAAGAGCGGGTCAGCGAATCATCGACGCGATGGTGCGTTGGCTGGCGCGCGGACACATAAATCCGAACATCCTGACTTTCGTCGGGGTGGCGATTAATGTCGGTTGCGGTTTGCTGTTCGGATTTGGCTGGTTCTTTTGGGCCGGAATCGTTCTCATCGTCGCTAATTTGTTCGACATGCTTGATGGTCAGGTGGCCCGTCTTTCGGGCCGGGTAACCAGCTTTGGCGGGTTCCTCGATTCCTCGCTCGATCGCTTGTCGGACATGGTGGTGTTCGTGGGGCTGATGGTCTTTTACGCGCGCGCGACTGAATATCATTCGACGCTCAATGTGTTTTTGGCCGGCGCCGGATTGATGGGATCGGTAATGGTTAGTTATGCCAGCGCGCGGGCTGAGAGCATGATTCCAAAATGTGATGTCGGCTTCCTGCGACGGCCGGAACGCGTGGTGCTCTTTCATCATTGGCGCGCTGTCGACGGTGCCCGGCTCGAATAATTTCTTTGCGAACCGGATGCCGGCTGTGTTGTGGGTGTTGGCGATCGGATCTTATTGGACCTTCGCGCATCGGATGCATCACACCTGGACGGAAGTTAACAAAAACGAAGTTAAGGAAAAAGCTGGCCGAAGCCGAGCGAAACGCCAAGGCGCAAACGCCGGAGGTCAGGCGTGAGCCGAGCCTGGCCCATAAACCGAGTTGATTCGGTGCAAGTTCGAGTTCGGCAAGATTAATGCATAGTATTTCTTGACTTAAAGTGGCTGGTCAGTTCTAATTTAGTTCCCGCTTTTCTATTTCTTCCCAGAGGTTTACCGCGTTTTGATTATCTGCCCCTCCTGTGGTTCCTGTGTTCAAGGCGACCTTTGCCTTGGCTGTCGCTGCTTGTGGCGCTGCGCGCCGTGGGTCCGCCATTGGCAAAGGCGGAGCACGAACTACCGTCTTTTGGCCGGGCGGCGTTGGCCTTTGCCAGCGGCGTCGCGATGCTCGGAAGCTTTTGTGGGACTTCTGATCGCCGCATTCATCGAAAAGAAACCGGGAGCGATCGGATTCTGGACGCTGGTGACCGCCGGCGAGATTGTGGCCTGGCGCGTTAAGTGGGTGGCCATACCGATTGCGATTGCGGTCATTTGGAGTAGCGCGCGAATCGTTCGCAGTATCAAACAAAATCCGATCGCGCTTCATCGGACTGCGCGGAGCCAGGATTGGGCTGGCTGCCGCCTGCGTCGCAACGCTGCTGGTCGCGGCCTTAATCGGAATAACCATTCCGGACAGAATGCGACAGCGACAAGATTCGATCGACGCTGGCCCAAAATGCCGTCTGGCTATACACTTCACCGGGCTTTGCTTGAGTATCGCGAGTTGCATGGAACGTATCCACCGGATCGCGACAAGTGGATGGATGCGTTTGCGCACTTTGCCCGATCCCGACGGGTCAGATCGCTGAAGCGCTCCGTTTTGTCGATCCCAATGGATATCAGGCCAGCGCGCAAGTCGCGGCCGCCTCGACTAAGGTCAAACCGTTGGCTACGAGTGGTTCGGCGCTGCGCAGAGGCGCCAGCGCCACGAACGCCGAACCTGCGAAGGTTTCGTTTACAAGTTATGAACTGCGTCTGCCGAGCGAGCATCGCCTGTTGGCTGCCGATGACGACTTGGTCATTCGCGACGGCGTAATCGTCAAAGGCTAATAACGCGACCACCTCCTCAACGGCCGCGCCACGCATCCCTTAACTAATCATGTCTTTCCTGGGCAGGTTCCGACGGAAGAGAGAAGATCCGGAAGTTGCGCGCCGATCTTTGCTGTTGCGCGTGGGCCGTTTGGGAGATGCCACGGTGCTGGACACCGGCGTTGACAGCGAGGGCAAGCGATATTCTGAGCTACTGCTACACGATTGCCGGAGTCGATTACGAAACGGTTCAGCGGCTCGACGACGAGCAGCTGCGTAGGAAAGATTATTATTTGCCGGGCTCCCGAGTTGACCTCAGATACGATCCTCGCCGTCCCGCGAATTCAGTTGTTGTCTGAGATCTTAAATCCTAAATCGCAAATCTGCTTTGCGCTCTGTACTTTGTGCTTGGTACTTTGTACTTTGTCCGGGTACCAATGCGCCGGAAAATCGGCGTGATCAGAAATCAAAGTACAAAGCACCAGGGCACAAAGTACCAGCGATTAATGTTTCGCAAAAATTCTGATTGCCAATCGCGGTGAAATTGCAGTCCGCATCATCCGCGCTTGCCGCGATCTGAACATCTCGCCGACTGGCGGTTTATTCTGAAGCGGACGCCGGCGCTCTGCACGTGCGGATGGCGGACGAAGCCTATTGCATCGGCCCTCCGCCGTCAGCGGAAAGTTACCTCGACATTGTCAAGGATTATTGACGTCGCTAAGCAAGCGAATGCCGAAGCCATACATCCCGGCTACGGTTTTCTGGCAGAGAATTCTGAATTCGCGCGCGCGGTGACTGAGGCCGGTTTGGTCTTCATCGGCCCGACAGCTGAAGCGATGGAGATTATGGGTTCGAAGACTAACGCCCGTCGGGCCGCCATCAAGGCCGGGGCGCCGGTCGTGCCCGGGACCACTGACGCGCTGAAAGACTTTGAAGACGCGCGCGCGACAGCCGCTCAGTTCGGTTATCCGGTGATGCTGAAAGCGGCTGCCGGCGGCGGCGGTAAAGGCATGCGACAAGTGGCCGGCGAAAGCGAGCTGCGCTCAGCCTTTGAAGCGGCGCAATCGGAAGCTGCGTCGGCCTTTGGAAATTCGGAAGTCTATCTCGAGAAAGCTGGTCGAAAAGCCCCGTCACATCGAGATTCAGATTTTCGCCGACCAGCTTGGCAACTGCGTCCACCTGGGAGAGCGAGAATGCTCGATCCAGCGGCGGCATCAGAAGGTGATTGAAGAGTGTCCTTCGCCAATTAACGATGCCGGTCTTCGCCAACGAATGGGCGAAGCGGCGATCAAAATTGCGAAGGCCGTTGATTATGTCGGTGCGGGCACGGTCGAGTTTCTTTTCTCAGACAAGACGCGCGGAGTTCTATTTCCTGGAAATGAATACGCGCCTGCAGGTCGAGCACCCGGTGACCGAACTGGTAACCGGATTCGATCTGGTGCGCGAACAAGTCAACGTTGCCGCCGGCGGCAAGTTGTCTTTCACGCAAGAGCGATGTGTCGCTGGCACGGGCATGCAATCGAGTGCCGGGTCTATGCGGAGGATCCGGAAAACAATTTCCTGCCGTCGCCGGGAAGAATCTCGTTTCTGCGCGTGCCCGACCGGGCCCGGAATTCGTGATGATAGCGGCGTGACTGAAGGCGACGAGGTATCTATTTATTACGATCCGATGATTTCAAAGCTCGCGGCCTGGGGTCTGACGCGAGCTGAAGCGATCGACAGAATGCGGCGCGCTCTGGATGAATACGCCGTCGGCGGAATCAAGACCACGCTGCCTTTTTTCCGCGAAATCGTCCGCGACGAAGAGTTCGTTGCCGGCCGGCTGGATACCGGATTTATTCCGCGTTTCAACGAGCGTCGTCGGTGAGCGCGCCGGCGGCACGCAGGCTTCCAGCCTGGAAACCGGATATAGCCATCATCGCGGCGGCGATTGCCTATGCTGCAGGCTCAACGCCGAAATCGAACGAATCATCAGCCGCGACAGGCCGAGCAAGTGGAAAACTGCAGCGGCCGAGCCATTGACGCTGAACCGCACGCCGCAGAGGACGGCGCCGCAGTTTGACGAATGAAACTTCACGCCACAGTTGGCGATTATGAAGGCGACGTGGACATTCGGATCGAAGGCTCACGTGTATTTGCCGTGGTGGATGACCGAACGTATGAGCTGGACTTACAGCGATCAGTCGACAATCGCCTGCTGTTGATGATTGCAGGCCGGGTCTTCGATTGTCGTGTTGACGGAGACCCATCGATTCGGGCTTGCCGGTTGATGTTTCGGTCGGCACGGAGCGTTACGCGATTACGCTCACCGATCCAAGGCGATTGCGAAGCGCCGACTGCTGCCGGCGCGCTCGCCGGTGGCGCTGCCCGGATCATGGCCCCCATGCCCGGAAAGGTTGTGCGCGTGCTGGTCGAAGCCGGCGCCCGAAGTTGAAGCCGGTGACGGCATCGTGGTGGTGGAAGCGATGAAGATGCAGAACGAGATGAAGTCTCCGCGAGCCGGAAAGGTTGTGACCGTGAATGTTGAGGTGGGCGCGACCGTCAATGGCGGCGATGTGCTGGCAGTGATCGAGTGAGAGAATTGATTCATTTATTCATTGACTCATTTATTGAATCAATGAACAATGAATAAATGAATCAATCAGAATCATCATCTTTACGCATTCTCCTCTGGGACCTTGACGGCACTCTGGTGCGGGGCACGCGCTACGGCATCTTCAAGGACTACACTGTGCCGATGCTTGCAATCGGTTTTTGGGACGGCGGGCTGTCTGCCTGAAATGATCGTCTCCGGGATGACGGACTTGCAGATCGTTGAAGAGGCGCTGCGCGGAGAGGGCATCACTCAGCGAACATATCTGCTTCGCGGAAAGAAGAACTACTTGATTGTTACATTCGCGAGATGAAGCGCGCGACCAGCAATGGTGATCACATAATCATGGCCATGCCCGGAGCGCTCGAGGTACTGCAGGCAGTCGCTGAGCATCCGCGCTATCGTTCCGCACTGCTGACCGGAAATATCGAGCCGGCTGCGTACCTCAAAGTTGAAATCACGGGGCTCGCGCAGTTCTTCAAATTGCCGGGAGCGTTTGGGGATGAGTCGTTCGATCGGCGTGACCTGCCCGCCAAAGCGGCCCAGAGAATCAACGAACATCTCGGCGTCGAGCTTGCTCCCGAGCAATTCATCGTGATTGGCGACACGCCGAACGACATCGCCTGTGCGCGGCACTTTGGCGCGCGCGCGGTCGCGGTGGCGACCGGACGAATTCACTCGCGGGAAGATTTGCAGGCCTGCAATCCGGATGCGCTGCTACCTGACTTCCTCGATGTCGAGCTTTTCATGCAAACATTGGCCAGCCTTTGACCCTCTCTTTCAAAGCGCCGCCTCATGCGACATAATGAGCGGTCCCCTCTTCAACCTAATCGATCTCAGAATGAGGTGAACTATGCTCGTGAATTGGATCAAAGACGTCGAAGCCGCGCTGGAAAGTGCCAAGTCCCAAAATAAACCTCTGCTGGTTGATTTTTCCGCCGCTCCGGCCTGAGGCGCATGTGCTCGGCTGGAAGCCGAGTCATACAGCGACCAGGAGACCGCCACCTTCATCAATCAAACGTTCGTCCCGCTCGAAGCTCACATTAAAGAACATCCGGCCTGGTTCAAACGATTCGAGGCGGTTTGGACTCCGACGATCCTGGTGATGGATTCGGAAGGAGCTGAACGCTATCGCATCGAAGGGTATCTGCCGACGAACTGGTTTCGCGCGCGTTTAGACATGGGACTGGCCCGCGTGGAGTTCATGCACAAGAAATTTGCGGACGCCGAGAAAATGTATGCAGCCATTGTCGAACAGCATGGCGACACCGGGGTGGTACCCGAAGCGATCTATTGGCGCGGCGTGTGTCACTACAAAGCCACGAACGATCACACGGTGCTCGGCGAAGCCGCGAAAGAGCTGGCGGAAAAATATCCGGGCGATGAATGGACGCTGAACAGCGTGCCCTGGCTTCACTGAATGTCAGAAGCCCGACCGTCTGGGAGGGCGTCTGGGAGGGCAGGAATAGGTTGACGAGCCAGTCTGGGAGGCAGGATGGTTGACGAGCCAGTGTTTGTTCCTCACGGTCGGGCTGCTGACCCTATACTCGATGGAAGCCCTTTAAGAATGTCCTGGGTGGCCAGACGCAGAATCACCCGGACGTCCGTGCGGACAGGTCGTGGGAGAAGACGTAGTTAGCAGGCGATCGATGAGCCAGCGCATCTTCTCGGGCGCGAGCGGCATGTTGACCTTGATCGCCGCGTGACAGGCGAGGGAAGCGGCAATCTCATCGCGTAAACTCGCGCGGGCGGCGCCGCGCTTTTCCGAATCTACCGTGTCCAGAACTTCCGCGAGTACATTGCGTGCTTCGCTCGCAGGCAAGTCCGCCGGAGTTGATTTGATCGCGACCGTGCGTCCGGACAATCGCATCAATTCAAAGCCATAGCTTTCGAGTTCTTCCGCCACTGAATCGAAAGCGGCAGCCTGTGCCGGAGTAAGATCGAACGTTTCGGGAATCAACATGTGTTGCGACTCAGGACGGCGGGATGATTCCAGCGCCCGATACTTATCAAACAGAATCCGCTCGTGGGCCACGTGCTGATCGATGAGCAGCAGGCCTTCGTCGTCGGTGGCAATGATGAAGCTTTCCTCGAGCTGGCCCAGCGGGCGAATGTTCGACGAAACCGATTCGACCGGGACCTCGCGCACCAACTTAATTGCCGAATCGAGCGGCGGCAGGTCTGGAAAAGCTTTTCCGGACGCCTCTGGACGCGGATATTCAATCGCGGCTTTCAGCTCCTCAGATTGACTGAGCGTTTCCGGCTGCGACGACGACGCGGATATTGGCGCAGCGGCGGGTGTGTCCCAGCCGGCCGGAAGCGCGAGTTCCGGTTTTGCTTCCGCAAATCCGATTCGCGGCTGCTCCGGCTGTGGTCTTAATTCATAGGTGCCGGGCGCCGCCTGTGTGGTTGGTGCTGAGAATGAAGCTGTGGCAGGCATAGCTTCAGCCTGATCCTGGTCCTCGCCGATTTCATCAACTCGGGTAATGCCGGCGTCGCGAACGTCCGCCACGGGCGCGAAACCTGCGCTGGCCAAAGCTGCGCGCACCGCTTCGCGAACTGAATCAGCAACGGCGGCGGCCCGGCGAAACCGCACCTCAGTCTTCGCCGGATGCACGTTGACGTCTACTTCTTCCAGGGGTATGTCAATGAAGAGCAGAGCTACGGGATAAACGCCGTGTGGCAGGATCGAACGATATCCTTCAGAGAGCGCGCGACCAATCAGGCGATCGCGAACGAACCGGCCATTGACAAAAAGAAACTGGGCGTCCCGTGAAGTCCGCCGATCACGCGGCGCAGAAACAAAGCCGCGCACTTTGGCAATCTGCGGCAAAGAAAAGCTCGTCTCGGTCGGCTCGCTCACCCCGTTATCCACTTCCAGCAAAGCCGTCCAGGAATTGTGCGCCCGAAGATTTGATAGGCCCGTTCGCGCAGATCGTTCGCGGGCGCGACGCGCAAAGTCTCGCGACCATTATTCGACAGCGTAAACGATATTTCCGGATGGGCCAGCGCATAGTGCGTGACCAAATTGGTCAGGTGGTAAGCTCTCCGTGGCTTCCGAGCGCAGGAACTTGCGGCGCGCCGGCGTGTTAAAGAACAAATCGCGCACAGAGATCGTGGTGCCCTGCGGATGCGCGGCGTCCTTCACGTCACGCATCCGGCCACCTTCGATGATCACGCGAGTGCCGGCGATCGCATCCTTGGTGAGAGTTACTAACTCGACACGGGCGACCGAGGCGATGGAAGCGAGCGCTTCGCCGCGAAAGCCCAGGGTGGCGATGGCACTCAGGTCGTCGGCTTTACTTATCTTCGACGTGGCATGTCGCTCAAACGCCAACACTGCGTCGTCGCGGGACATTCCTTCGCCGTCGTCGGTGATCTTCAGCAACCGGCGTCCACCTGACTCGACATCGATGACGATGCGCGCTTGCGCCCGCATCGATCGCGTTTTCGACCAGCTCTTTGGCCACGGAAGCGGGGCGCTCGACGACTTCGCCGGCGGCGATTAGATTTGAGATGTGATCGGGTAAGACTCTGATTTTGGACATTGGCGATGGCCAGATTATTCGAAATCGGGAGCTTGCGCTACGGCGTGGTAAAGTTCAAGGTACTTTTCGCGGACCGAAGGATCCAGTTTGTCGGCCAGTTCTGCGGTTAGCGACTTCGCCTTAATAAGTTCCTGTACATCGGCGAGATCTTTGAGACGATGCGGCGCACTCATGCCGGATGCCAGTTTCAGTTCCACCAACTTTTCCAGATTGATTGTCTTAATCCCCTCAATCTCCAAACTGGCCTCGTTCGGTTCAGGAAACTTGACGGGTTTAGGCCGGCCGTCACCCGGATATTCGCCAGCCGTAACAATCTCAACCCGAATATTGTCGGCAGTCGAACGAAACTGTCTCTGCGACCCTTCGAATGCCGGACGATAACCGAGTCCGACCAGCTCTCGATGAAAGCGTTCCAGGCCTTCTTTTGTCAGAAGCAGATCAATGTCCTCAGTGAATCGCCGATAGCCATGTTGATTCAAGGCGACCGCGCCGATGACGGCGTAGTCAATTCCGAGTTCATTGAGTCTGCGGATTATCTTCAGTGAGTGCGTTATTGACCATTCCCTTGCCGGCAAAAAACCTCAGGCCTTCATCAAAGGTGGCTGAAGGTGACGAGATGTATTTCCTGGAAGTCTTGTGAGCGCGTCGCCAGTCATCGTAGAAATTCATTTCCAAATAGCAGCTACAAATAAACAATCTCGTGATCCTTCGTTTCCAAATCGATGGCATCGAAAATCCAGTCGACAAAATACCGGCCGTGGCGGGCGATGAATGAACTAATGTTGAGGCGGCGTTCCTGCAGAGTCTTTTCAGGATAAAGCAGATCGGCCGCGTGTTGCAGTTGACGTTGCACAGCTTCATCGCGAGCTATCTGGGCCCGATTAAACCGAGTTCGCAGGCCATCAATCTGATAGTTGATCTTTCGTCTGCCTTTTTCCAGAGCATCCGCCAAAGTCGGATCGACGCGCTTGAGCTGTTGCTGCAATCCATCCAGTTCGGTGTTGAAGGTCTCGGTGGTGTGCTCAAACGCCGCGGATGTTTCCCGGCCGAGATATCCGGCCACTACTTGCGCAATTACATGATCTGAGCCGGCGAAAAATCCGTGAGCCGAATTCCATAACGCTCCAACGACCGCCAGGTGTGTTTCTCGACAAACGTCAGACTCGCGCGCGGCAAAATCGGCGTCACCGGGCGATTCAGAATCCGATAGACCTCAGAAGTCTGGGCGAAGTAAGCAATCTCTGCCGAGCCGCCATAATACGCAATCGTGGGAAACAGAAAATCCTGAACGACAGAGCGCAAGAGTTACGTTCGGGCTAAAGCGTTCAGGTTCTTTAGACGCCCAGTTGGCAAGTTCTTCCAGGCTGAGTTCCTTTTCGGATTGCCCATCCTTACCATTGGCTTGTTGACCCTCGTTCTTAGCGCGGTACTTGCCGTTTGCATTTCGCGTCAGAGCCCGGCGCGCGCCGTCTTCGTCATGCAGGAACAGCGGAAAAGAGTCCTCCGAAGGCGTGACCTGCGCATGATAACCGGCGTCCTCAAGTTCGCGGCTGCGAGCCACAATTGCCGTGGCAATCTCGTGAGCGTGCCGCGCCGCCTCGGCATACAGTGGCGCCGCCAAGCTTCTTTAATTCCGCATCGAGCGGATCGACGAGAATCAAACCCATTCTCGCCAACCAGCGCAATCATCATTTGCGCAAAAGCATCTCCAAATTTCTTTCCGGGAGCGTAGCAATCGCGCAAAAGCTTTTCGAGATCGTCGGTAAATTCGGTTTTGGGCAATGACGACAGCACAGTCTGCAGAGTCAGCTCGATCGATTGATCCAGAGTGACTCGTCCGACAGGCAGGCCTTCGGAATGAATCTCCTCCGGGATTTGGACGCTGCTGAAGGTGCAATCGCGATTGATGAACTCGGCCGTGGCGACTTCCGCAAAGTCATGATCCTCTGTAGCGATCCAAAAGATCGGCGCAGTTTTGATCCCGCGCTGGGCCATGCACTCGGCGAGTTTCACCGCGGAAAGAGCCTTGTAGAAGCGTGTAGAGCAGGCCCGCCAAACAGGCCCGCCTGCTGACCTGAGACCACGGCGATGCAATCTGCTTCGCGCAACAACTTGATGTGCTTGAGCGTCTTGTCACCGGCGCCCCAGGTGACGATTCATTCGTTCCAGGGCGTCGCCCAAGGCAGTGCGATCCGTCTGGCAATTTGCCGAGCACGCGCTTCGCGGCGATCCGGGAGATCGTAATGATGCTTGACGGCTTCCGGATAGAACTGTCGCAGCCTGGTCGGATCGGCCAGGTAGTCGAGAAGAGACGCGATTGCTGGGGAATCTGGGCGAAGGAAAGTTTTTCTACGCGCAGTCCGGCTTGTTCCGGTGTGCTGTGACAGAGCAGTTTCAGCGGTGCTCAAAGTTGGAGTTGCTCCTGTCGGAACATTCTACGCGCAGGTTGTAGGGAGTGCTAGGTGTCAGCACAGACGACGAGCGGATCTCATAACA
>ERZ1370068.2171-contig-1331_pt1 | contig 20663 bp, 28 predicted proteins | sample MGYA00561227_ERZ1370068 | MGnify/ENA primary metagenome ERZ1370068 (study PRJEB38410, sample SAMEA6850437) | metagenome | study: Metagenomic assessment of the ecological functions of the soil: analysis of the soil microbiota associated with the... | reverse complement strand
ATATTGCTACGATCACGCCAGCGATCGCGTGAATTCGTGGGCGAAGTCGAACGCTTCCTTCCGGCCGCGTCACGGGAGAGCGAGTCGTTGAACACGGCTTCGCCACGGGCGCGCCCTTGTCGGCGTAAGACATCCTGCGTATCGACCTGGTCACCCGGGTGCAGTCCCGAGGGCGATGCGATCAAGTTGTGCCCGATTGACACGCCCGGCAGCCACGGGCGCGGTCGCGCCGATCACGTTCCCAGCCCGGCGCGCATGCAGGTGCGCAGAAGCCCAGCGGCGTGACGGGTGATCGTACGAGCCGTGCTCTCCGGCGGCGCGGCGAACCCGGCAAAGAACGGCGGCGTGCCGACGCGCCGGATGGCGTCCGCGACCTGCCGGGCCCAGACGGGCGCGGGCGATTTCCGCGATCGCATCGCCGCTGTCAACGAAGGCGTCGGTGCGATTCAGCAGATCGGCCGGCGACCAGATCTCGGGCCGCCAGCCGGCGACGACGAACTCCTCGGGCGGACGCTCTCGCGCGCCCGGCGCACCCACGCGTTCATGCCGCGACGAACGCCAGTCCGCAATCGCCCGGGTGTCGGCGCCCATAGGCTCGCCCACTCCGCATCAGGATCGCCGCGGTATTGCATCCGGCGGTGCGTCAGCAGTCGCGCTCGGCGAAGTTCGGTCCCAGCACTTCGGCGAGCGTGCCCTGGACGGACCGCCGCCACAGATCCAGCCTGGAAACAAGCGATCCTGAGCCTGCACGAATCCCTGGGCGAAGAACAGATCGTCCGCGGTTGCGCGTAGATGCGGAATCCCCCACGCGTCGCGCAACGACCCGCACCGGCGCGGAGACCTCGACGTCGAGTGTCCCGGAGACCTGAGGACCAACGGCGGCGGCGGCGGAGGCCGGCGAGCCGACGACACGCGTCAGCAGCCACGACGCGAAAACACGAATGCGCCTCGTGCCGTCATGCACGTCTGGTCTGCGTGCGCAGCGACGGCTAGACCGTCTCGCATGGCCATCAAAGAGGGGCTGCTGGCGGACTTCGATCACGAGATGGGCACGACGCGGAAGCTGCTCGAGCGCCTGCCTGAGGACAAACTGGCCTGGAAACCGCACGAGAAATCGATGACGCTCGGCGGCCTGGCCACGCATCTGGGCAACATTCCGAACTGGGCCGGCGCGATCCTCAACTGACATCCTTCGATCTGGCGGCGGCGCCGCCAAACCTGTCGGACAAGACCTCACGCGCCGAGATCCTCGCGGCCTTCGATCGGGCGCGGCGCGCCGGACGCGCGGCGTTGATGGACAAGACCGACGCCGGAGCACGTCGCGCCGTGGACGCTGACCCGCGGCGGCCAGGAGATCTTCACCGTGCCGCGCGTGGCCGCGTTCCGGAACTTCGCTGTCCTGCACCACATCATCCACCGCCGTGGTCAGCTGAGCGTGCATATGCGCCTGCGCTTCCGACGACGTCCCCGTGCCGCGCACCCGGCATGGCCCGTCGGCGGACGAAGGCGCCGAACCGAGTCGGGTCGGTCGGGTCGGCGGTGGCCCGCGTGGGTGCCGCCGTCGCGCAGCTCTACAAACCGCCCGGCTTACCCGCCCGACCCCGGGACGCACACGGCCGGCCCGGCCTCTGGCCCATTCGACCCTTTCGTTCCCCGCCGCGCCCGGCGTCAGCGTCAGGCAACGATCCTCCCGCGACCGATTCGACCTTCTGATCGACTGCAGAAGAACATCAGGAAAATGCGACCGCGCTGACCGAGCTCGAAGAGGTCGCGGTAGTGAAACTGTCGGGATCGCCGGACCTGGCCGGCGCCGTTGAGACCGCAGCGAACTGTCAGCGCTCGGTGTCCGCGATGATTTTGGAGCTGATCCGCCGGAGGTGCGTTGTCGGCGTTGCCGGTCGCGTTGATCGCGTGTAGCCGTGTCGCCGCCGCGCGGGATCGGGCCGACGTTCAGTTTTGCGCGCACGTCGGCTGACGCGATGTCCGCCAGCGGGTGACGGATCAGCGCGTGGTGATACGCCGTCTGTCCCCACCTGCGCACGCGTTCATGTCGTGGCCCAGCTTTTCGTCAGCCCTCGAGCGCTTCGGCAAGGCTCCGCGCCAGCAGTTCGTCGCGTGGCCTTTGACCGCGTCGCCCCGAACCGCCCGTCGGGCGCCTGCAGCCAGTCGATGACGCGCTTCATGGACAGCTGGCCGACGAACGTCTGCGCTCCTTCGGCACCACCAGATTGCGGACGTTAGCCGACACGCGGCGCTGAAACATCTCGTAAATGCCAGCGGTCACCGAGTCGGCGTCCACGCTATGGAGTTCCATCCAGCAGGCGCGCACGCGCTTCCTGCCAACCGTCCGCGGCGGGTTACGCGCTTTCTGCAAACTACCCGGCCCCGATCCCGAGTGCGGATCGGGTCCGGGCGCCTGATCCCGGCACCGGCACGTCTCGCAGCGCGGGACGATGCGCGCGGGATGGACAGGTTGTCGTTCTGCAGCCGCATCATGTCGGCGACCGTGTGGAGCCGGCCGGACCCCAGCACCTCGCTGATCCGTGACGCGCGTGGTACGGATCGGCGCCGGTGTAATGCAGCGCCCGCGCCGGAAAGTCGGGCGGAAGAGATAGTTGTTCGCAGTCGCGATGTAGCCCTTCTCCGGATTCAACGCGTGCGGCAGCGCGTTGATCGGCAGGAAGCCGTTCCACTGCGTAGCGCCTGCCGCCGGGCACCCGGCACGAGCTCCGACCAGTTGGGCCGCAGCGGCGTGATGGCCACCGCCTGGTAGCCGATGTTTCCCTGCCGATCCGCCCACCCCATGTTCTCCTGACGGGATGCGGCTGAACGTGCACGCCTCGCACGAACTCTCTTCCCACGTCCGCGCCTGATCCATCCGCAGGCTTGCGAGATACGGCGCCGCGCCGGTTTCCATCCACGCCGCCCGCAACGCGCTACGCCTTGTGATGTTCGGCGTCCTCTTTCAGTGAATCCGGGCCATGCCGCGTGAACTTTAGATCGACCGCGACAGGCGCCTGCTCCCTTCACCAGGAATGGTGTCCTGATCACGCGCATGTCTTCCCACGCGCCGCGGCATTGCATCTGGTTCGGATTGGCGGGGTTCGTCTGCATACGTAGAGGTCCTCGGTGTCCGATCCGAAGATCGTGAGGCCCTGCGCCGAACTCGTTGTGGCCGATCGACACGCCGGGAAGCACCGGCTCGCCGCCGCCGATGATCGTTCCACCCCGGGCGCGACGAGATGAACCCAGTAGCGCAGCGACGGCGCACTCTGGTCCGATGCGGATCGTCCATCATCATCAGATAGCCGCTCTCGGTCAGGCGGCCGCTCACCACCCAGTTGCTGCTGCCGTGTCCTCGTTCCGCTGGCTCATGTGCTCGAGCGCGGATGGCTCCTCGACCGGCGCGCCGGCGCCGAACTGCAGCGGCCGTCGGAACGCGTTGTAGATCTCGAGAATCGATCCGTTGATCGACGCGAGATCGATCGCCGGATCCGGCGGATGTTCGGATCGCCGCCCTGGAAATACTGCAGGTCCTTCACCCGCTCCGCGCCGAGCAGTTTCCACGCGCCTGCGCGAGATTGACCTCCTGCCGAGGTTCGACAGCAGCGCGTTGTGGCGGGAGATCACCACGTCCGGGAGTCCAGGACGCGTGGCGTGGATCCCGAGCATCCGGAAACTCGACGGGCAGCGTCGCCGGCGTGCGCATCGCTTCGGCGATGTAGGCGTTCACGCCGGCCACATAGGCGGTGACGATGGCCTCGCCGTGCGGGTGATACCAATTGAGTTCGGCCCGGAGATCCCCCGGAATCTGTGGAGGCGCGTGCCGATGTCCCTTCAGTTCCTTCGGACCGAGGATCTCGGCCACGGTGCCGGTCGCCTGCCGGCGCCATAACTCGAACTGGAACAAGCGGTCACGGGCGGCGCATAGCCCTGGGCGAAGAACGAGGTCGTGCTCGTTGCCCGCGTAGATATGGTTGATGCCCCAGCGGTCGCGAAGCACTGACCGGCTGGCTGAGACCCGCGACTGTCAGCGTTCGTGCCGCCGGCGCGCGCCGGACACGCGAACAAAACCCGAAATACGCCGTAAGAAACGACAAGAATCATCGTTCTTTCGCATGGGCAGGATGCTAACATGAGCGCTCATCAACCTCATGCGTGAGGAGGGAACTCGCATGCGCCCTTATTTCAGTGCGTTCGGTGTATTCGTCTCCGCGGTAGCGTTGACCTTCGCGACGGCAGCATACCGCCGCCGCGCAGCAGAAAACCGCTCCCCCAGGCCCGGCCCCCAAAAAGAACCCGCTGCTCAAACTGGCCGGAGCCGTGGCCGGAAGCCGACGTCCTCAAGCAGCGAAAAAGGACGCTGAAGAGCGACCGCCGTTCAAGAGCACCGATCCGCTGGAGTTCACGCTCACGGGACCGTCGGTCAACACGATCAACACAGATCACAATCCGGACAGCACCAAGCGCTACCCCGGTGTGCTGACCGTGGCGGGCGCAGACGGCAAGGTGAAGACGACCTCTCCGTCAAGCTGAGCGCCTGTGACACTTCCGCCGCATGGCGCGCAACTGCAGCGTCGTCCGCCCGATCGAGTTCTCGAAGGACGATGTCGGAGGCACGGTCTTCGCTGGGCGGCACGCCACGCCGAAGCTCGGCACCGGTAGCGAGTCGTCGAAGGACTTCGAGCAAGTGCACGCCGCAGCGAGCATCTTTGACCTACCCCATCCACCGCATGCTGACGCCGCTGTCGCTTCCGGGCGCGGCTTCGCCCGCGCCGACCTACGTCGAAGAAGGTTCGTCGAAGAAGAGCAACTTCCTCGCTACGCGCGCCGTTCATCGAGCATCGAAACGCCCAGTCGTCGCGCGGCGCAACGAGGGACGCGTCGTCGAACCCGCAGCGCAGCTCTGCCCCCGCCCGACCGCCGGAGTCAGCCGAATCGTTGACGCGGACGATGCTGTAATACGAATACATGGTCGGCAACACCGACGTCTCGATCTGGGCGCTCCACAACGTGCGCTGTCCAGAACCCCGACCTGCGCGACCGTTCGCCGTGCCGCACGACTTCGACATCTCGCCTGCAGACCGCCGCGTGCGCCATCCCCAGGCCGCCGTCTCTTCGGTCTCCTGAAGCGCGTCGTCGATCGGATGTATCGCGGCCGCTTGTCGCCGCAACGGGTGGAAGAGTTCGACGAAGTCGCGGAGGGATTCCGCGACAAGCACAAGGACATCCTGTCGCTTCCGTCGAGTCGCTCAAGGATCTCTGACTCCGAGCTCCCGCTCGGAAGCGAAAGACTATATCGATGCCGTCCGCCAGATCGACAAGCCAGAGTCGATCATGGAAGCGAAGTTCGTCACTACGGTGCAAGCCGCAACCGACGCCGATGTAAGACGATCGCCTGATGCCCCCGGTTGCCCGGCGTTCGCCTCGGCCCGCATCGGGGAAGTCGCCGCTGCCCCCGCCGCTCGGCGCCGGCGGCATGGGCGAAGCCCGTTAAAGGCGCGCTGAACCATGCGGCTCGGCCGCGACGTCGCGATCAAAAGCATACTGCCCGGTTCCAGGTGGCTCTCCGACCCTTCGCCGCGGCTGCATCAGTTTTCGAGCAGGAAGCGCGCGCTGTCGCCGCCCTGTCCCACGCCAACATCCTCTCGCGATTTTCGACTGCTCTGGCACCGGCGATGCGCCACTTCTGCCCGCTCGAACTCTCGAGGGGCGAGACGCTGCGCGCCGCCAATCGAAACGCGGGCTACCGTCCCGCTGCGACGCGCCAACACTGGATAGCGCGCGGCAGCTCGTCGCGTGGCCGCCGCCGCCCACGGCCGCGGCGGCGTCGCATCGGGATCTGGAAGCCGGAGAACGTCTTCCTGACGCGACGGCGACGGTGAAGATTCTCGATTTCGGCCTCGCGAAATGCGAGGCGGGACTCGGGAGTGAGCGGCCGCCGCGGACCACACCATGGCCGCGACCAGCGCCGGGGTGATTCTCGGCACCGTCGGTCATACATGGCGCCGGAGCAGATCCGCGGGAGAGCCCGCCGATCTCGCGTGATCCGACACCTTCGTCGGCTCGGGACGGTCCTGCCGCAGCGAGATGGTCAGCGGCCAGCGCGCCTTCGGCACGGCGACTTCCGCCCCGCCGACATCGATGCAGCGCGCGCGGGTGAGACGCGGCGAAACGGCCACCTGACCTTGGTGCCGTGACGGGCACAGCACCGCTCCGCCGTCGCGCGCGGATCGTGAGGCGGTGTCTGGAAAAAGATGCCGCCGAGCGGTTTCAGTCCGCACGCGACCTGCGCTTTGCGCTCGAGGCCGTGACGCACGCCTCCGACGTCTGCCGGCGGTGCCGAAGGCCAGCCAGCCAGAAGTCGATCGCGGTCCTGCCCTCCTGCCGGCCATGAGCGCAGACGCAGAGAATCAAAGCATTTCAGCCGACGGGCTCGGCGGGAAGAGCTGATCAACGCGCTGACGCCACCGGCTGCCCGGGCTCCACGTGGCGTCGCCGGACGGCGGCGTTGGCCCGCGCCGCGGCGCGCGAGATCGACATTCGATCGTGATCGGCAGAACTGGGCGTCGCGACCGTGCTGGAAGGGAGCGTCCGCAAGTCCGGGAACCGGCTCCGCATCACCGGTCAGTCTCCATCAACGTCGCCGACGGCTATCACGTCTGGTCCGGAGCGGGGCACGACCGGGAGATGGCGTTTGGTCGTGTTCGCCATCCAGGACGAGATCGTCGAAGCGATCGTCAAGGCGATCGCGCCGCCGCTCGCGGGCGAAGCGCCAAGACCGCCACCAAGCGAGGTGCACCGACAATCAGGAGGCGCACGAGCGTGCTTGAAGGGGCGCCACCACTGGCACCAGCGGTCGCCGGCGGCGCTCCAGACAGCGCGTTGCGCCTTCGAGCAGGTGACGACGCTCGATCGCGACTACGCGCTGGCCGCATGCGGGAATCGCCGACTGCCTCGCCATCATTCGGGCGTAGCGGCTGGCTTCCGGCGATCAACCCGCCGCGCCCGCGCGCGCAGGCCATCGATCGCGCACACAGCCTCGATGCGTCGCTCCCGCAGGTGAATTTCTCGTATGGCCTGCATTCTGTTCCTGCTCGAGTCGAATGCCGACGCCGCGCTGCCGTGGGTGCAGCGCGCCGCCGCCTCGATCGCGCGCATGGTAGAACGCAGTACCAAGCCGATGATTCACGCGCACTGCAGGACATGCAGCCGAGACGTCATGCACGCCGCGACCGCCCGCCGCCTCGATCCGGTCTCGCCGTTCGCTCACTTCGTGTCGTCAATCTCGTTTTGCATCCTCTCGCCTCTTCGAGGAAGGGCCGGACGCTGCCAGGCACGTGTGCTCGAGCTGCAGCCGGACAGATAGACCGGATCACGTAGCCGCTTCGGCATCGCTCTGACGGGGCTCGGCCGGATTGACCCTGCGCTCGCTGCGCTCGAAGCGCCTCTGCCAGCTCTCGCGGTGCCGCTTTACGTCGGCCAGCTGGGACTGGCCTACGGGCACGGCCCGCCGCCACGACGATGCACGACGGCTGCTGAACGAACTCGACGAGCGAAGGCCAGCCGTGGAGATGCGCGCCCGTGCGCGATTGGCGATCGCCATCGAGGCTCGATGATGACCATCACCAGCATCCGCTGCGCCCTGACTGGCGTGCGTGGACGACACCACGCCGGCGGCCACGGTGAAGGTCGTGTGCGGACCATTCCTCGAGCGTTATCGCAGTGATTCCGAGAGTCGATTCGCTGTGCGGCCGGATCTATCGCGGCCTTTGAAGCTCAATGCCAGAGTTTGAAGTGTGAAGTCTGAAGCCAGCCCGCTTCAGACTTCCGACTTCAGGCTTCCTACTTCTGCGCGGCTGCGACGACGCGACCGGCACCGGGACTGACAGTCGACCAGAAGCCGATCATCATTTCTTCGAACGTCTGATCGCCCCACCTGACGTCCTTCGACGGATCCGGGATTGAACTTGTTGGCCGCCGAGTTGTCGAAGTGCGCGATGACTTCGACGATGGTCCCCTTCGGCAGCACGCTTCGGCGTCCTTCAGCTCGTAGGTAGATCTGCCAGTTGAAGTCGTACTTGGGCACCGAGAGCAGGACTTCGTCCGTGCCGTCGGGATAGTGCGCGATGTAGGTCATGTCCTTGCCGCGCACGTGCATGTGCGGCGTGAGCGCTCGTCATCACCGTGTCGCGTCTCGAGCTCGGTCGTGCCCTTCACTTCGTGCGTTGCCATCGTAGGCCGGAATCACGAAGCGCGGCTGCAGCACCATGCCGCCGCGCCTGCAGCTTCGTCGGCGGCTGCTTTGGCGTAGATGCACGCCGATCCGCGTCCGATCGCTTCGCCGGCCTTGCCGTTGGTCGTGTAGTGCATCTGCAGCAGATCAGGTCGGAGTTGCCGCGCAGCAGCGCGCGCCACGCCGGGCTCGAACGTGATGCCCGGCTTGTTCGGCGTCACGCCGCCGATGTTGGTCGGTCCGAGCGCGCCGGCCCTGGTTGATCGGCTGGCCGGCCGGCTGCGTGTACGCGAGCACGTGATGCACCTGCGCGTTGCGCCTGACGGGCGTGATCTCGATCGCCTGAATCCACTTGTCTTCGGTGAGGATGCGTCGGGACGCGGAGGTATTGATACGGAATCACGCCGGTCGCCGGAATGTGGCACGCCTCTTCCATCGTGAAGACGGCGTCGGGCTTGCCAATCGTCCAGCCGTCGGCGAACTGCGGCAGCCGTCGGCAGGTCCGCGTCGTTGCCCTTCGCGCGCGCCGCCATCGACCCACGCGCAGATCGTGTCGATCTCCGTCGGCGACAGGCGCGGGTCGTTCTTGAACGTCGCCGTGCTGCCGGATCGGCGCCCCAGGGCGGCATCGATCGCGCGACACGACGCGCTGCTTGATCGACTGCGCGTACGGCCGCGCATCGTCGTACGTCAACGAGCGACATCGGCGCGAACATCGTCGGCCGGTGGCACTCGACGCAGCTCTTGTAGAGAATCGGCGCAACGTCCTTCGTGAACGTGACGGGCGCTGTCGGCGGCCGCGCGCGACGCCAGACAACCCAAGGCACAACGCAAAGACGGCGCGCGATTCCGATTGTTCTCATGGTGCAGACTCCGTTATGGTCGAGCCAGTAGTGTGGCAGACAGGCAGGTCTGAACGGCCTGCGCCTACCTGCGCAGCCTTACTGGGCCTCAGGCGCTGCGAGCGCCCTAAAGGGCTGCGCTTCTAGCCCAGCCCCGAGCCCCGATCCTGTCGCGTGCGCGCGGGCAGCCGCGACCGGTCTGCCACACGCGCCCGGCGCGACCTACTGCGGCCTGCCTGCACCGTCGGACGTCGATGCCGAGTTGCTCGAGATAGGTCTGGCATTTCGTCGGGTCGTAGTAGTACTTCTTCATCTCCGGCCGGTATTGCGCCATGATCTCGCTCGTTGAGCCAGATCGCCGGCTTGTCCTCCGGGCGCATGCAGCGGTGTACTTCACGTTCTTCGTCTGCACGTTGCTGAAATAGTCCCACGCCTGCGTGACCAGCTCGGGCTTCATCAGGAAGTCGAGCACCGTCATCGCCTGCACCTTCGCGCCGGCGTGTGACGCCCTTGTGCGCGATCGGCGTCGCCATCGAGATCGCGTTCGCCCAGTTGTGGCCCGGACCCGCCGGCAATGTTCGACGGATAGCGCAGCGTGACCGTCGGCACGTTCCACGAGATGTCGCCGATGTCGTCCGACCCGCCGCCGCGCTTTTCTTCGTCCGGAATCGCTCGCGGCCGCGCAGCTCGCTGAGCTTCGTCGCCAGTCCCGACTTCCGGCACCTTCAGCTCGTGCTGCAGCGCCTTCGCCAGCGTCTGGTCGGCCTCGGTCCACTGCGGCAGCCCGACGCTCTCGATGTTCGCGTGCATCGTCTCGGCGATCGTCTTGTTGAAGTGTCCGGGCCACGCCGAGCCGAGCACGCTGCGATCGACACCTCGGTGTCGGTCATCATCGACGCCGCCTTCGCCATCCGGTCGCCGATCTCCCACATCTCCTTGATGTGCGGGTAGTCGGTTTCGCGGAAGTAGTACCAGACCGCGGCGTTCGGCGGCACGACGTTCGGCTGATCGCCGCCATTGGTGATGACGTAGTGCGAGCGCTGCTGGATGCGGCAGGTGTTCGCGGCGGAAGTTCCAGCCGACGTCCATCAGCTCGACCGCGTCGAGCGCCGATCTTGCCGCGCCACGGCGCGCGCCGGCGGCGTGCGCGCTCTCGCCCTTGAACGTACTCGACCGAGACCAGCCCGTTGCTGTCGCCGTCGCCCCACGTGACGCTGCAGGTTGTCGCCGACGTGCGCGAAGAGTCGAGATGTCGACGTCCTTGAAGAGCCCCGTCGCGCACGTAGTACGCCTTGGTGCCGACCAGTTCCTCCGCGATGCCCGGCCACAGCATCGAGCGTGCCCTGCAGATGCTGCTGCTCCATCACCTTCTTCACGGCGAGCGCCGCCGCGATGCTGCAGCGGCATCCCCGAGTTGTGGCCCTTCGCCGTGGCCCGGCGCGCCCTCGATCATCGGATCGTGCCAGGCGACGCCCGGCTTCTGCGACGCCTGCGGAATGCAGTCGATGTCGGAGCCCAGCGCGATCACCGGCTTGCCCGATCCCCATCGTCGCGATCCACGCCGTCGGGATGCCGGCGACGCCGCTCCTGGATCGTGAAGCCGTTCTTCCTGCAGGATTGCCGGTCAGGTACTTCGTCGTCTCGAACTCTCTGGAAGCCGAGCTCGCCGAAGCTGAACACCGAGTCGTTCCACTTCTCGGATGTTTTCCTGCAGCGCGTCCACCCTCGAGGCCGACGTTTCGCTTAGCACGATCCAGTTGCGGATTCGGCGCAGCGGCCGGCGGGCGACTGAGGCGGACGCCGCATCTGAGCGGAAACGGCGGCGACGACGAGCAGCCGCGAGCGACGACCATCGAATGACGCGCATCAACGCCTCCTGCGCTCGGCTAAGCCTTCGCGCGCCATTCCGCCCGACCCACCCGGACCCAATCTGACCTACCCGACCTAGCCTGGCCTACCTGCTGCCGCGCGACGGCTTGGTGCCGGCTTGACCGTCGTCGGGGCATGTGCCCAGCTGATCGAGATAGTTCTTGTAGCTTCGTCAGGTCGTAGTAAGCATTTTCATTTCCATGGCCGGAACTTCTCCATCCGTTCTTTTGTTCAGCCAGATCGCGCGGCGTATCCTCGGGCCGGAATCAGCGGCGCGTACTTCCGGTCTTTGGTCTGGACGTTCTTGAAGTAGTCCCACGCCTGGGTCACGAGCTCGGGCCGCGTCAGGAGATCGATCACGGTCAGCGCGACGACTTTCGCGCCGTACTGCGATGCCCTTGTGGGCGATCGGCGTCGCCATCGAAATCGCGTTCGCCCAGTTGTGGCCCGGACCCGCCTGAATGTTCGACGGGTAGTTGAGCGTCACCGTCGGCACGTTCCACGCGATGTCGCCGATGTCGTCGGACCCGCCGCCGCGCTTTTCCTCGTCCGGGATCGACTCGCTGGCCCCGCAGCGGGTTGATCTTGGTCGCCAGGCCGGTCTCCGGCACCTTCATCTCGCGCTGCAGCGCGCCTGGCCAGCGCGCTGATCGGCCTCGGCTCCACTGCGGCAGGCCGACCTGTCTCGATGTTCGCGTGCATCGTCTCGGCGACCGTCTTGTTCGATGTGGCCCGGCCACGCCGATCCGAGCACGCGCATGCTGTACTCGGTGTCGGTCATCATCGTGGCGGCCTTCGCCATCGTGTTGCCGATGTCCCACAGCTCCTTGATCTGCGTCGTAGCTCGGTCTCGCGGAAGTAATACCAGACCGACGCGTTCGGCGGGACGACGTTGGGCTGATCGCCGCCGTTGGGGATGACGTAGTGCGAGCGCTGCTGCAGGCGCAGATGCTCGCGGCGGAAGTTCCAGCCGATGTCCATCAGCTCGACGGCGTCGAGCGCCGACTCGGCCGCGCCACGGCGCGCGCGGCGGCGTGGGCGCTCTCGCCCTTGAAGGCGTACTCGACCGACACGAGGCCGTTGCTGGTGCTGCGTCGCCCCAGCCGACCGTGCATGTTCGCGCCGACGTGCGCGAAGATGCGAGACGTCGACGTCCTTGAACGAGGCCGGCGCGGACGTAATACGCCTTCGTGCCCGAGCAGCTCCTCGGCGACGCCAGGCCAGAGCTTGAGCGTGCCCGGCAGGTGCTCGCTGCTCCATGATCTTCTTCGACCGCGAGCGCGGCCGCGATCTGGAGCGGCATGCCGGAGTTGTGTCCCTCGCCGTGGCCGGGCGCGCCCTCGATGATCGGACTCGTGCCAGGCGACGCCCGGCTTCTGCGACGCCTGCGGGATGTCGTCGATGTCGGAGCCGAGCGCGATGACCGGCTTGCCCGATCCCCAGCGTCGCCATCCACGCCGGTCGGAATGCCCGCGACGCCTCTCCTGACACGTGAAGCCGTTCTGCTTCAGGATGCCGGTCAGGTACTTCGATCGTCTCGAATTCCTGGAACCCGAGCTCGGCGAAGCTGAAGACCGAGTCGTTCCACTTCTGGATGTTCTCCTGCATGCTGTCGACCTCGAGGCCGACGTTCACGCTTGTACTGATCGATTTGCGGATTGGCGGGGGCCGCTCCCGGTTGCTGAGGCGGTGCAGCGGACAGAGTCACGGTAACGACAAAGGCGACGCCGATCGCCGCCAGGCGTGAAAATCGCATGAAGACCTCCAAGTGACAGGGTGAATTGTAGGCTGTTTCCAGTAGTCCATTATGCCAGTCGAATCGTGAATCGGTTCGAGCCGCGCGATACCCTCCGCAACGGCCATTGGATGACGCTCTACAGCTGGGGAAACCCGCGCTCATTTCCCCTCGCTGCCACCGCCGACGCGGTGCGCTACTTCGACGTCGCTCACGACGCGCGAGTGGTCGCCGACTGCCACTGGCAGCGCGCGGCCGTGGGAGCATCCGACGATCTCGCGCTGCACGGCCTGAACGGCTCGAGGCGAGCGCGCACTACATGAAGAGGCATCGCGTCGAAGGCGTTCGCGCGCGGCATGAACGTGGTGCGGCTGAATCAGCGGAACTGCGGCGACACCGAGCATCTGTCGGCCGGACTCTTTCATTCCGGACTCACCGCCGACGCCGCGCATGTGATCGACGAGTTGATCGCCGTCGACGGCCTGACGGCGATCGCGGTCGCCGGGTTATTCGCTCGGCGGCAACCTGGCGCTGAAGCTGGCCGGCGAGCACGGCGCGACGCCGCCGACGGCGCTCGTCGCCGTGGCGGCGGTGTCGCCGATCATCGAGATCGGCGAGTGCGTGCGCGCGCTCGAACGCCGCGAGAACTGCGTTGTATCAATGGAACTTCGTGCAAGGACCTGAAGCGGCGGATGCGGCGCAAGGAGCAGTTCCGCCCTGGCCGTTTCGACCTGAGCGCGCTGGACTCGGATCAGCACCGTTCGCGGCTTCGACGAGGCGTACACCGCACCGCATTTCGGGTTCCGCAAGCGCCGAGGACTACTACTATCGCGCCAGCGCCATGCGGGTCGTCGACCGCATCCGCGTCCCGGCGCTGATCATCACGGCCGAAGACGATCCGTTCGTGCCGTCGCAGCCGTTTCACGATTCCGAAGGTCACGTCGAACGCCTGCATCGACCTGCGGCTGACGCGAGCATGGCGGGCATTGCGGCTTCGTCGGCGCCCGATCGGATGCGGCGACGACGGCTGCTGGGCGGAGAACCAGATCGTCCAGTTTGTGGCCAAATTTGGCGGACCGATGGCTCAGGTTGAGCCGGATACTAGCGGTCGTGAAGGGACCCGGCGAGCGCCATCGCTGTGGGGAGGACGGCCCGCCACGATCGGGACTACGCGTACCACAAAGTCGCGCGACCACGATGCGGCGGCAGCGGCCGCCCGAGATCGACGTGTTCGTCGCGGCGTCCGCCGTCGCGCTCAGTGCCCCGCTGCGGATCGCCGTCCACAGCTCGGACGTCGCCTGACGCCCAGCGCCGTCGGCGCTGACCGATCCGGGCGACGCCGACCTGCATCTCGCGCGATATCGACAACCGCCTGAAGAAACTGGGGTTGCCGTCCGTCCTCGCCGCCTACTGCGCGGGGATGTCGTTGCGCTGATCAAGCGCGACGCCGACAGCATCCGCGCCACGCAGCGGGAGCTCCAGCGGCGGGCGGTCGCCGACGCGCCGCAGGAGTCGGGGCTGGTGGCTACTGTCCAGTTGACGGGAGACGGGGGCTAGAAGAGATTTCTCAGGAGCGTAACTGCCTGATCTCCTGGTGCTCAACGACGGACAATCTGCGATCGTCGACGTCGGTCCGCCGCCGAGAATCGAACCCAGCGCGCCTCTCAGGATCGCCCGGCCAGTCCGAGCCGACCGAGCGGCGGCGCTCTTCGGCAGCCGACTGGACGCAGACCATCGTGATGTCCGCCGCGCGGTCCGGTGGTTCCCAGAAGAATCGACGACAAGCGCGTCGGTGAAGGTCGATCCACCTGCGCCGTGGTGCCGCCGGCTCCCGGAGTAGGCCTGCGCAGTCGCCGCGCCTGCCCCTCCTGCCTGTCCTGCCCCTGTCCCGGCCCCGCTCTCGCCTGAGCTTCTCGCGCCGACTCGCGATCGACGGTCTGCTGTAGTGGCCGCAGCAGATCGCGGCCGTCTGCTTCCGGATGGCGTCGCGCTGCGCGTCGGTGATCGGACCGATCTGCGACGCCGGCGGCACGATCCACGCGCGCTCGGTGACCGTCGGGCTGCCCTTCTCGTCGAGCAGCGACACGCAGCGCCTCGCCCACGGCCAGCTCGGTGATCGCCGAGTCGATGTCGAGCTTCGGATTCGGCCGCAGCGTATCGGCCGCGGTCTTGACCGCCTTCTGATCGCGCGGCGTGAACGCGCGCAGCGCGTGCTGCACGCGGTTGCCGAGCTGCCCGAGCACCGATGTCGGGGATGTCGGCCGGGTTCTGCGTGACGAAGTAGACGCCGACGCCCTTCGAGCGGATCAGCCGCACGACCTGCTCGATCTTCTCGACGAGGGCCGGCGGCGCGTCGGTGAACAGCAGGTGCGCCTCGTCGAAGAAGAAGACGAGCGTCGGCTTGTCCGGATCGCCGACTTCCGGCAGCCGCTCGAACAGCTCCGACAGCATCCACAGCAGAAACGTCGCGTAGACCTTCGGCGAGCCGGATCAGCTCGTCGGCCACGAGGACGTTGACCATGCCGCCGGCCGTGCGCGTCGGTCTGCAGGAGATCGTCGATGTCGAGCATCGGCTCGCCGAAGAACTGCGTCGCCGCCCTGCTGCTCGATCTCGAGCAGCGCGCGCTGGATGGCGCCGATCGACGCCGCCGACACGTTGCCGTAGTCGGTGCGTGAACTGCGCGCGTTGTCGCCGACGAACTGCAGCATCGCGCGCAGGTCCTTCAGATCGAGCAGCAGCAGCCCGTTGTCGTCGGCGATCTTGAAGACGATGCGCGAGCACGCCCTGCTGCGTCGGATTCAGGCTCGAACAGCGCGTCCGAGCAGCAGCGGCCCGAGATCGGAAATCGTGGCGCGCACGGGAAAGCCGCGTTCGCCGAAGACGTCCCAGAAGACCACCGGGTTCGCGCGCCAGGCCGGCTCCGCGTTGCCCGTGGATTTCAACCGCTCGCGGAGCTTCGGCGTCAGCCGATCCTGCGGCGGCCAGACCGGAGAGATCGCCTTTGACATCGGCGAGAAACACCGGCACGCCGATCCGCGAGAAGTTGTCGGCCAGCACCTGCAGCGTCACCGTCTTGCCGGTCCCGGTCGCGCCGGTGATCAGGCCGTGGCGGTTCGCGATGCGCCGGCGGAACACGCGACGTCCGTGCCGCCGGCGCGGTCTTCGCAATCGACGAACGGTTCGGTCATGCGATCGTTCGTGACGCCAGGCCGAGGTGGCTGCATCAGCGAGCCGCGCGAATTCGGGGCCTCTTCCCTTCTTCCTCGTGCTTGAAATAGACGAACACGTCGCGGCACGACGCCGTCTCGCGCGCGATCGTGTCGGCCCAGCGTGCGATGTCGTCGGGCGTGTAGCCCTCGTCGCGCAGCCGGAAATACGCGTAGTCGCGCCGTGATCCGCACCGGCGTCGACAGCTTCTCGCTGTCGGCGACGCACAGCGCCGAGGTTGCGCGCCGCCAGCCGGCCGAACACCTCGTCGTCGAGCCACGACGGGTGCCGGAACTCGAACGCCGCGCACGACCTTGCGGCGGCAGCTCGTCGAGAAAGGCGTCGAACAGCGCGAGATCCTTCTTCAGGTTCGGCGGCAGCTGAAACAGCAGCGCGCCGAGCTTGTCGCCGAGCGTCGCCGGCGACCTCGCAGAACGGCGCTGACCAGCGTCGCCGCAGTTCTTCAGCCGGCTGTCGTGCGTGATGCGCCGCGGCGCCTTGAGCGTCAGCTTGATACGGCGACGGCGTCTGCGCGCGCCCAGCCGCCGACGAGCTTCTCGTTCGGCATCCGGTAGAACGTGTAGTTGATCTCGACGGTCGGAAACCGCGCCGGCGTAGTGCGGCAGCATCTTCGCCGCCGGCAGATCGGCCGGATAGAAGCTGCCCTTCCACTCCGGGATAGTTGTAGCCGGAGGTGCCAATCCAGATCATGTCGGGGCCGTTGCTCGTAGCCGTTGCTCGACTGATAAACTATACCATGCGCGCTTATCTCGTGTTCGTCTCCTGCTGGCTCGCCTTGCGTCGCCGTGCGTGCACCAAGACGCGACGAACGGACGCTTCACGCTGCAGGGCCAGGTTCTGTCGATCGACGCGGCGCGCAAGACTGGTCACGGTCAAGCACGAAGAGATCAAAGGGCTTCATGCCGGCGATGACGATGCCGTACGAAGTGCAGCGACGCCAAGGCTGCTCGACGGCCTCGCGCCCAGGCGATCTGATCAACGCCACGCTGGTCGTCGTTCTCGAACGGCGCGCTATCTGACCGGCATCAGGAAGGTCGGGCCAGGCGCCGCTCGAGAAGCCGCCCGCCGAGGCGCCGAACCCGCCGCCTCGTCGGGCTTCGAGCTGCTGAAGCCGGGCGAAGCCGTGCCCCGACGGCGCGCTTCGTCGATCAGGACGGCCAGAAGCGCCGCTTCAGCGCGTTCAAGGGCTCGCCGGTCGTGATGACCTTCATCTACACCAGAGTGCCCGCTGCCGACCTTCTGCCCGCTGATGGATCGTCATTTCGCCGACGCTGCAGACGTCGCTGCAAGCGAGATGCCGCGCTCGAGGCGCGTGCGGCTGGTCACCGTCAGCTTCGATCCGATCGACCGATACGCCGCCGGTGCTCAAGCAGCACGCGAAGACGCCTGAACGCGGACCTGACGCGCTGGACGTTTCTCACCGGCGACCGCGACGAGATCGATCGGTTCGCCGCGCGCTTCGGCGTGTCGATCTCGCGCGCGATGAACGACGCGCGCGACATCACGCACAACCTGCGAACCGCGATCGTCGACGCGCGACGGCAGGCTCGTGAAGTGTATACCGGCAACGATTGGTCGCCCGGACCAGGTGCTCGCTGATCTCAAGAGCCTTGCCTCAAGACGGACTCGGGATCGGGCGGTTCGACGCCGGCGACGCTCAGGACCCGACGAAGCCCGATGCGTTCTCTGCACCGACGCGAGCGGCGGCTGATCGCGCGCCTGCGCACGCCGGCCGCGGTTCAGCGCTACCTGAACGACCTGCCCTACAACCAGGAGCCCGGCGGGCGCGCGACGCTGCGCAGCTTCCGCGGCGTCGTCCGCGACGGGTGCGCGCACTGCCTCGAAGCGGCGCTGTTCGCGGCGGTGCGTCCTCGAGGCGCACGGCTACCCGCCGCTGGTCCTCAGCTTCGAGTCGATCGACGAGCTCGACCACGTGATCTTCGTCTATCGGCGCGACGGCCGCTGGGGATCGATCGCGCGATCTCGCGATCCGGGTCTGCACGGCCGGCAGGCCGGTCTTCGCGACGCCGCGGGCGCTCGCGCTCAGCTACTTCGATCCGCACGTCGATTTCACCGGCCGCGTCACCGGCTACGCCGTGGTCGACCTCGCGCAGCTGATGGGCGACTACGACTGGCGGCTGGCCGACGACCAACGTGTGGAAGGTCGGAGCGGGTGCTGCTCGGACTCACCCGCACCGGCCGCATCCGATCCTCGGATGCCGCGCGTGGCGCGATTGCGAGCGCGGTATCGTGCATTCCGCGCGCGCTTTCGGCCGCAAAGCCGGTCTACTATCGCGGCCGGGAGCGCTGGACGCCGCTGCCCGCAGAATTCCGCGGTTGATACACTAGTCGCCCGGTGACGTCCGCCCTGTTCATCGTGCCTGATGATCTTCGGCACTTCGCCGTCGACCTGGTCCGGCGCTGGTGGATTGAGCGCGTGGCAGCGTATTGCGTGAGAGTTAGAAATGATCTGTCAGTCTCTAATTCGTCAGATCGAAGTCGCGCATCGGCTTGGTGACCGGCTCCTCGTTCGCCTGACTTCAGCGCCTCGTCGAACCGCTTCGACAGCGCGTCGCCGCGCGTCTTCTCCGAATCGACCGACTGCTGGAAGATCGCTTCGCGGCGCGCCGCCTGCTCCGCGAGAATCCGCTGCGCGTCGCTCAGCTCCGGCTTGTTGCCGCGATCCGGCTCCTTGTGCCAGACGACGCGGCCGAGGTTGGTGTCGACGACCAGCGATCGCCTGGCAGCACGGGACAGGTCACTTCGAGTTCTGATTTCAGCTTGGCCATCAGCGTTTCCCCCAAGCGCGCCGGCGAGCCCGCCGACCTCGAACTGCTTCTTCAGCTCGAGCGGGCGTGCCGTCGGGCAGCTTCGCCGTCAGGCGCAGATCCATGACCTGCATCGCGCTGGAAATTGAAGCGCTGGCCGAAGCCGGCGACGAAGCGTGTCGAGCGGCACCTGAAAGCGGCTCGCCGGCGGCAACCGACGTCGTCGTCACGCGGTAGTAGCGTGTTCAGCCAGATCTCGACGCGCGGTCCACTCTGTTCGACGAGCTGATTCGTCGACCGTCAGCATGATTGCCCTCGAGCTTGAGCGGCTCGTTCGGGCGCGTCTGGTCAGCAGCAGCGCTGCGAGCGCCGCCGACGCGATCGCGACCGCCAGCGACCGACGCGCGCGCGTCACCACGGGCTATCATAGCGTAGTGACTCGTGGCGCACGCGCCGACGCTCGACTGCGTCGCGACCTACAACATTCATCGCTGCCGCGGCCTCGACGGCCGCACGCGCCCCGAACGCACCGCCGGCGGTGCTGCGCGCGATCGACGCCGACGTCGTCGCGCTGCAGGAAGTGATCGGCGCCGGACCGCACGACCGGCGGCCACGCCGAGGAGATCGGCGCGGCGCTCGGCATGGGCTGGGTGATGGCGCCGGCGCGCCAGCTGCGCGGGCACCAGTTCGGCAACGCCGTGCTCAGCCGGCTGCCGATCACGCAGCACGTCGAGCACGATCTCTCGTGGAAGACGTGCGAGACGCGGCGCATGCAGCGCGTCGACATCGCCGCGCCGGGCGGCACGCTGCACATCTACAACGTCCATCTCGGCACGGCGATCCTCGAGCGCCGTCATCAGGCGCAGCGGCTCGACGACCATCGTCAGCGATCGGCACGTCGACCGGCCCGAAGCTGGTGCTCGGCGACTTCAACGAGTGGATGCGCGGCCTCGCGACCATCGCTGCTGAGCCGATAGCTGCAACAGCGTCGACCTGCGCGGATTATCTCCCGCGCAAGCGGACGCAGCGCACCTATCCCGGGCTCTTTCCGGTCCTGCACCTCGATCACATCTACTACGCCGGCAAGCTCGAGATCGTCGGCATCGAGCTGCCGCGCACGCGGCTGTCGCTGGTCGCCTCGGATCACCTGCCGCTGGTCGCCGACATCAAGATTGGATAGTGCCGTGTCTTCGACGAATATGTCGCTTGACGGCGCGCGGGTCTCGGTCACCGGCGCGAGCAGCGGATGCTGGCGAGGCCGTCGCCGCGCTCGTTGGCCGTGGCGCGACGCGTCGCCGCCGCTGCTGCCAGCGCACCGATCTGCTCACCGCCATCGCCGCGAAGCACGCCGGCCGCGGCTCGCCAGTGCTCGGTGCCCGCCGATGTCACCGACGCCGCAGCCGTCACCGCAGCCAGCGACAGCAGCTGGAGTCGGCCTGGGGCGGCATCGATCTCGCTGATCTTCAATGCCGGCGGATCGGTCGGCTGGCCGCCGCTCGAAACCCGCGACCCGAGTTCATCGCTTCCGACTACAACGGACGATGGCGTTGAACTACTTCCAGCGTCGTCTACGGCATCGACGCGGTGCTGCCGGGGATGCTGGAGCGGGCGGCAGGCGCATCGCCGCGGTCGCGAGCCTCGGCGGCTTCCGGCCGTCGACCGTCGCCCTGCCTACACCGCGTCGAAGGCGGCGGTGATTCATCTCTCATGAGGCGCTGCGTCTCCAGGTCGCATCGCGCGGCGTCGCGGTCACCGTGGTGAACCCCGGGTTCGTGCGAACGCCTCTGACGGCGCGCAACTCGTTCAAGATGCCATTCCTGGTCGAGGTCGACGACGCTGCGGAACGGATCGTGCGGCGGGCTGGAACGCGGGAAGGACGAAATCGTCTTCCCGGCACCGCTGGCGTGGACGATCAGGCTGCTGGGCCTGCTGCCGAACCGGCTCTACGCGCGAATCATCACGCGCGCGGCGCTGCGGTGAGTTA
>ERZ1370068.6801-contig-5760_pt1 | contig 20676 bp, 31 predicted proteins | sample MGYA00561227_ERZ1370068 | MGnify/ENA primary metagenome ERZ1370068 (study PRJEB38410, sample SAMEA6850437) | metagenome | study: Metagenomic assessment of the ecological functions of the soil: analysis of the soil microbiota associated with the... | reverse complement strand
CAGTTACGTATTGCTTGTCCAGTACGCGTCGTCCGCGAAAAAGAACACGACTTTGTTTAACCAAGTAAGAAAGGAGCAGTTGTGAATGCGCAGATAAAAACCACATTCTGAAATACAAACCGAACCACTAAGCACGCGCGTCGTCGCTTCATCCGTTTCTGGCCGGAATGAATCGTGAACAGGCGGCGCTGCTGACTGATTGCGCGACATCTGTTCACTTCGAAAAAGGGCAGATAGTTTTCCGCGAAGGCGAAATGGCCAACCGATTTTATTTAATCGAAACCGGAAAAGTAGTTCTCGAATCGAGCGAGCGAGTCGGCAACCCGGTGATAATCGACACGATCGGCCCCGGTGATTTGTTGGGCTGGTCGTGGATGTTCCCGCCATACACTGTGGCAGTTCACCGCACGCGCGGTCGAACCGACCGCAGCTATCTTTTTCTATGGCACAATTCTCCGGGAATACTGCGAGAAGGACCACTCGCTGGGCTACGAGCTTTTGAAGCGGATGAGTGTCGTGATGGTAAAACGTTTGCAGGCTGCTCGCAAAAACATGCTCGCTTTCCACGCGCACGACGCACGCTGCTGAATTCGTCGCGATTTCTTGGTGACCTTGGCTGGCGCTTTGGCGCTAGATTTGCCAACGGAAGCTGTTCAACTTTGAACCCAGCCACAATTAGCACGTCACAGCCGGGCGCTGACGGCATCAGGAGAACAGGGAACTCATCGACACCCTGCGGCGTTCGAAATTGTTTCGCAGTTACGAGCAAGTGTTTAGCGAGGCTACTGGCCTCGCGCTGGCGATCCGGCCATTGGAATTTTGGCAACTGGCGCATCACGGCAAAAAGCACGAAAACCGTTCTGCGCTTTGCTCGCTGAAAATCCAGCCACACTCGCGGTTTGTTTGCGGGCGCATCAGGACATGATCGACCATACTGGAGTGCTCCCGCACACCGTTACGTGTCCATTCGGTTTAACGGAGACCGCCGTGCCAGTGAAGTTGGGCGAGCAAGTCATCGGGTTATCTACGCATCGGGCAGGTGCTGCGTCACATGCCGAGCGACGACGGATACCTCGAAGGTTAGCCGCGAGCTCGAGCGATGCGGCGTCCGATTTACCGGTGAGATTCGCAAGGCGTGGGAGAAAACTCCCGCTGATCCCGCCTGAGAAATACAACGCGACCGTGCGGCTGCTCGCATTTTTGCCGATCAGCTTTCAGCGTTGAGCAATCAGCTGATGACGGAGAGAAGCAATGCCGAGCCGCCACTCGTGCTGAAGGCGCGTGAGTACATCGACAAGCATAAGAACGAAGAATTATCGCTGGCCGATGTGGCAAAGGCTGCTGGCGCGAGCGTTTTTCATTTCTGCAAAGTTTTCCACAAAGCCACCGGGCTAAAGTTCACCGATTACGTCGCGCGTGCGCGCTTGGAAGACGCGCGCAACCGGCTCTGAATCCGAACCTGCGTATCAGCGAAATTGCATACGACGTCGGCTTTCAATCGCTGACGCAATTCAATCGCACATTTCAAACGCGTTTTCGGCCAATCACCCAGCGAGATTTCGCGCGCGCGTGTCTTCCGGCAGACGCGCCGGTAAGACCGCGTGGCTTGAGGAAACAACTAGCGGTGATCCAGTCCGGATAAGTGGTGGCCCGTAGATTGGCGCTCACCTTACATCGGCTGGGCGCAACGGTTCTGACTTCACTGCGCACATGACAGTTCGTCAACCTCGATCCGGCAGCATTGCGCTCATCGCGATCCGAGGTTCATCGATATCTTTGGTTTGCTCGGCGCCGTGATCTGGAACCGGCCTGCATCGTCGCTAATGCAGAGCGCAAAAATGGCTGGTTTTTGGCAAGCAATGCCGAGCCAGCCAGCTGCAGAGACTTCATGCTGTGTGCATGAAAACACTGAGCGTTCGAAACATCATCGTCCCGATCGACTTCTCGAAAATGTCGGTGCAAGCGATCCAAATCGCCAAGCAGTTGGCTCGGCGTTTTGGCGCTTCGATCCATCTCGCCCATGTTCGTCAGTCTCAATTACGCAGCGGACTTTGTGGCACCGCACGCCTTCATGACATACGAGCAGGTTGGAGAACAAACCGCGCTCGAAGAGCTCAAGAAGGTGGCAAGTGAATGCGGCGTCTCGTCCGCCACCTGCGATGTGCTCAGTGGCGCACCGCCCTTCGATGAAATCTGCCGGCTTGCGCAGACAGTCCCTGCCGATCTCGTTGTGATGCCGACGCATGGACGCACAGGGTTGAAGCATGTTTTTCTTGGCAGCACAGCGGAAAGAATTGTGCAGCATTCGTCGTGTCCGGTTCTCGTCACGCGCGGAAGCGCTGCTTCAGGTCGAGACAATGGTTCACGATTCAGGATTGAAAACCATCCTTGTCCCGGTCGACTTTTCCAATTGCTCACGGGAAGGTCTTCGCTACGCGATTGCGTTCGCGAATGAATTCGGGGCCAAGATCATTTTGCTGCATGCCACGTATCTCGGATACATCTATTCCGCAGAAGGCACTGCCCTCTACGACATTCCCGGCTTGCAAAAGGCTGCCAGGAAGACTGCCGAGCGCAAAATGCGCGAGCTCGTGCGGTCCTTAAACTTCGGAGCCGTCAAATTTGAAACGGCATTTACGGATGGATCGCCTGTCGTTGATATCTGCGCCTTTGCAAAAATCACGATGTCGATCTGATCATTACGTCAACGCACGGGTTCACCGGTTTCGCACATGTTCTGATTGGGAGTATCGCCGAGCAGGTGGTACGACACGCGCCCTGCTCGGTTTTAGTGGTGCCGTCTCATCCCCACGTCAGAGCGGCGAACCTAGCAAAATCAGCCGGCGCCAAGGTGAACAGAGTGATCAGGCAACGGCAATCGCCGAATGTGCCACGAGGAAAGGCAGTCACGAGAAAAGATCAAGACGCACCTCAACAGAAGAGTTTTCAGCGATTGAATGTGACACAGGATACTTCCAGCAGTTCCACCGAGCCCGCTGGGATTCAAAATCGAAAGAATCCTAGTGCCACTGGATTTCTCGCCCGCATCGATGGAAGCGCTCGATTACGCCGTTTCGATGGCGAAACAATTTCACGCTGCCATTCATCTTGTGCACGTCTATCCGCCTGACGAAGCGTCGTCAGCGCCGGGCGCAGGACATCTCCTGTTCGAGATCAGCCGAGGCGATCGAACGGCTTAACGAGGAGTTGACCGGTATTCATCGCAAACACGTGCCCGACTTTTCGTCCGGAGAATTGCCACATATCGCGCGGGCCGACCTGTCGAGCAGATCGTCCAGTTTGGCCCGTCGAGATCGATGCCGATCTTAATTGCTCTTCAACGCGAGGACACAGCGGACTGAAGCATCTTCTGCTCGGGAGCACGGCGGAACGAGTCGTTCGCAGCGCGCCGTGCCCTGTACTTGTCGCACGGAAACGAAAACAGAAATCGAAAGCGAACGCAGAAGCATTCGCCGTCCGCACCATATCTGGTTCCGACAGATTTCTCGCAATGTTCGCTCGGCGGAACGGAATACGCCGCGTTTTTGGCAAGAAAATTTGACGCCATAGCTGCGCCTCTTCCACGCGATGTATCCGTATACAAATTACGTGTTCGTTGACCGCGCCGGCGTCCGTCTTTCAGGGCTGGCCGAAGCCGTGGAAGAAACAGCCCGGCAGGAAATGAACGCGCTCAAACAGATGGATTTTTGCGCGATCTGATCGTTGAAGCCGAATTCTCCCTGGTCTCGCGGTCGACGAAATCTGTGCCGCAGCGGGCTCGCCCAGACGTTGATCTCATCGTCACTTCGACTCACGGCCGCACCGGATTCCAGCATGCTATAATCGGGAGCGTCGCAGAACACGTCGTGCGTTACGCGGAGCGCCCGGTGCTGATTGTCCCCAGCCGTCACGCCGAATCCTAACGGGAAAATCGTATGCTTCGAACGCGTCATCGGCGTACCGGCCGAAACGGAATTGATGGTCATTACTTCACGCGCGTTTATCGGATCAGTTCGACGCAGATAGCACTGGTCGGCGCGCCGAAGATACATTTCCGAGTGGCCTCTGAATCCGTAATGTCCGCACTAAAGCTCTGCTTCTTGATTCAGGCTGTTCTTGCCATGCCGGCGTTGGCACAAACGCCCTCCTGAGGCAAGACAGGCCACTCCCCTCACAAGCCAAACAGGTGGTCGCGCGTCGCGGTGCCGGTGCCGAAAGAGATATTCCGTTCTCTCGACCAATTCCCGGACGCGAACTGGCGCGCTGTAAGACGGCCCCGAAGTGGCGCGATGGAAATCACGTGGCGACCAGAGCGCAGATCGCAATTCTGCTCGGAGTCGTAATAGCCGAAGGTTTCATCGCAATGGAACGCAAGATTCGACGGAGGTAAAAAACATCGGCAACAGCGGTGCTGGCGCTAGCACGAGGACTTGGCATCGAGGGAGCGCGCTGCTCCGTCGCAGCTCGCAGCATTATGGATCTCGCAGATAGAAGAATGAATGGTCGGAAGCGCGGAAAGAGTGGGATCGTGTGCTTTCCGGATCTCGAAAGCGGAATGATTGAGCTCAAAGAGTGCAGAACTGTCCCAGCTGATAAGTCGTTGGCGGATGGTTGCGCGCACCGAGGCTCTATCCGCACTGGTACTTCAGAATTATTCACCCGAGCGTTCCAATCTGATTCGCCAACTCGACGCTGATTGATCATTTAGAGAAACAATCCGCGCGATGGACAGCGACATCCGAGCCCGTCCCATTGTTGAAAAGATACTCGATGGGATACACAATTCGTTCTGTTCAAAGCGAAAATGGACCTCCGCCGGAAGAAACAGTCCGAGAAAGTCCAGCGGCGTCTGCGCAGAGCTTTGCCGCTGTCGTCACGACGGCTTGAATGAATCGTCAACCGAAATCGACGTATGGTGCTTCCGACACCGCCGCGCGTCCCCCATTTCCCAAGTCACTGCACTTCGATGATGTCCCGGCTGCTCGTTGCCGAGCAACTGCGCTCCACAGAGGTCATTCACGGCCACTTTCCGTTGAGAATCAAGCGAATCCTTTTTGGTTTTCATCGAGACGGGCGCGGCGGTTCGGAAGCGTTCGAGTGTATCAACAGCGATAACTGGCTCCCCCACGCGTAATGAGGACTTTAAAATTATTCATGCGAAGCGAAAGAGCGCGAAAGACGCAAGAACCGTGAGGACGCAAATTGAGCGGCGCAAGACCGCGTGGGCAAATCCTACTTCGGATCGATCTCCGCAGCTGTGGGTAGCCGCATGTTAGTCAGCCGCCACCAAGGGCGACCATCTTCAGCCGATGATCCAAAGAACAACAGCCAATGGCACCAGGTTGAACAGAAGAATTCCGGATCTTATAAATCGACATCCCCAGGTAGTGAAGAAAGTCGAACTGCTCCATCAGATAGCCGAAACCATCGGCCGTGAAAGCGGCGCATCCAGTCATGTGCGATCGCAAAGACCAGAAACCACACCAACAGTATTCCGCAGTTGATGACTGTGCACCACAGAAGAAGCTGCGCGTGAATTCAATGTTCATCTTCTTCACTCCCTTCGGCGTCTTACGAGAAGAGATAAGCCACGGTGGGGGCCGCGGCAACCTCACCGTGGGCAAGGCACTCGTAAGAAAAGGAAACATATCCGCGATATATGGCTGGGCAATTTTCGCCCAATAAAACCCAACAGACGCAGGTTGGCGCGCGCATTATCGTGCTCCATGTGGCTGACCTCGGCCCGGTGATGATGACGACAGCGTGCGGGAATTACGATTCGCCGACTTACACCGAAGCACGACGCGGCGCCGATGTTGGTAAACAGATGCAAGCTTTCCTGAAGCGCATCGATTTCGATGGTGTGCGCGTCGACAGGCCATCTGCCGTTGCCGGATACCGCCCGACCGCGATCTACGAAGCTGCTGAAAAAGGAAGGCGCCGATCTGGTTATCATCCTCGACGCACGGCCGGACTGGTTTGCGCCGCGCGTTTCTTGGCAGTGCTGCTGAAGGCAACCGTGCGATCTTTGCCCACTGCCCGGTGGTAGTCGATGGCCGTCATTTGCGGCTACGCGCAAAAAAGTTCGACAAAAGGCGGCACCGGTCAGTGAAACCTTGCGAACAAAAGTCGGTGGCGTCTCTGAGCAAGAACTAGCAAATTGATTGGAGAAATTCCATTGGCCCGACTTCTCCACTGCTGAAGAGCAATAAGGGTCACGCACAGTCGCGAAGCAAGAAATGCTCGGCAATTCGCAACTACTGCCAAGCACGAATTCATCGTCGATAAGACTACGATCATGAAGACACCCATCATGCTCCTGCTTACCAACGACAATGAATTGGAAGAGTTGGTGGCCGACGCCGCTATCGGGGATCGGCGGTATAAGCCATCTCACACGCGATGCCGGCGACGCCTTGGAAATCATCTGCGGCGTGCACGATCTCGATCTTGCCATAATCGATTTCGAACATGGCCCGCATGGGATGACGCTGCTCAGCGCGATCAGCGCGTTGCGCGAGGATCTGCCTGTAATTGTGATCACTCGTGACGATGAAGAGCACGTTGAAGCGCTGGCTTACGCAAATGGCGCCACGGCCTGTTTTCAAAGCAGGCCGTGGCGACGCAACTGGCCACCGCGATTCAGCAAATTAGCGGCACTGAGCTCGGAACAGGTCTGCTGCCTAACAAGGAGGATCGACAATGCAAAAGATGAAAGCCAACGTTTTTCACGGACCGAACAATATCCGTCGTCGAAGAAGTGCCGCGCCCGCAGTGCCGGCGCGGGCGAAGCCGTCATTCGGATCACGCTAACGACGATTTGCTGGGACTGATCTGCACATTCTGCGCGGCGAATATCCGGTGAAGCCCGGACTGGTGATCGGACACGAGCCGGTCGGCGTGATCGAAGAACTCGGCGAAGGATTGTCGGGATACGAAATCGGCGATCGCGTTTTGGTCGGCGCGATCACGCCGTGCGGTCAGTGCCGGGCTTGTTTGTCCGCGCAATGGGCTGCAATGCGGTCATGGCGAAGGGTGTCGAAGCGATCGGCGGCTGGCGATTCGGCAACACCATCAACGGCGCGCAGGCCGAATATCTGCTTGTGCCGAACGCGCAGGCGAATCTGGCAAAGATTCCCGACGAGTTGAGCAGACGAACAAGTGGTCCTGCTCGCCGACATCGCTTCGACCGGATTCAGCGGCGCGGAATCGGCGAACATTCGCATCGGCGATACGGTTGTGGTCTTTGCGCAGGGACCAATCGGCTTGTGCGCCACCGCGGGCGCGAAACTGATGGGCGCTTCCTTCATCATCGCCGTGGAAAGCGATCCCGTTCGAATGGAAATGTCGAAACGAATGGGCGCGCACGTCGTGCTCGATCCGAAGCAGTGCGACGTCGTCGCGGAAGTAAAGAAGCTCACCGGCGGCGGCGCGCGGATGTAGCAATCGAAGCGCTTGGGCTCAGGAGACGTTCGAAAATTGTCTGCGCTGCCTGCGTCCGGGCGGGACGTTGAGCAGCCTCGGGGTTTACTCGGGAAAACTTCAGGTTCCGTACGACGCATTTCGCTGCTGGCATCGGCGATTACAAAATCGTGACCACACTTTGCCCCGGCGGGAAGGAACGGATGCGCCGCCTCATGTTGATGGTGCAATCGAAGCGCGTTCGATCCGACTGCCGCTGCTCACGCACAGGTTCAAGCTCGATCAAATCGTGGAGGCGTATGATTTGTTTCCGCTTCGCGTCGAAGGCGTTCTTTAAAGCAGCGATCACTCCATGATCACGGCCGCTCGAAGCGTTCTGCATCAACAAAGACTCGCGTCGCCGCCCGCGGCATCGAGATGCAAGCTCTGCGTCCGCAGAAGACCGAGAAGGCTTTTTACTTCTTTTCCGAAACAGTATTCACAATCAAAAAGGTAGCTGGCGGGCGCTGCAGATCGCTTTTCGGGCGATTCAGCCCGGGACGAGCCGCTGCTCGTCGGGAGTTCCGCCGAATGGTTTCGGACCAATCAGTTCACTTCAGATATTTTGGGGGCATAAGCTTGCGCGAACGGACACGTCACGAGCGGTTGAGGCGTCACTGCGCGATCGATCACAGCCGTGAGTTTGCACTTCTAGCAGACTGGAAGAATGCGAACGGCGCGCATGAAATCTTGGGCGTCGCGCGTTTATTCAAAGAACCAACACGAGATGAAGCCGAGTTTGCGATTTTAATTGCTGATTCGTGGCAAGGAAAAGGACTTGATGCGTGTTTGTTGAAACTGTTGGTAAGCCTCGATCGCGAGAGTCAGCTGCGTCAAATCATCAGGCGTATTCTCGCCGGCAATCTAGCGATGCTACATGTCAGCCCAAAGTCGGATTTTCTCTGCGCTTCAATGCTGACAAGGGAGTGGCTTGCCGAACTTAGCTTTTAGGCCTCAGCGCCACAAACTCTTCGATGAGTTTTGTCGCCCCGCTCGTTGCGATAAAAGAGCGCGAACAATAATGGCAGGAAACCGAGGGCCCAAAACCAGAGAGGTTGTGCGAAAGTCATGCCACTAGTTCATCGACGCAGGACCAGCGTCATCGCTGTTTTCGCCGCTGCGGCGATCCTGGTGCATCTCGTCCTTCGTTTCGCCTTGCGCACGTCTCCCGGAATTTGCCAAATCCGCTTCTAGCCACGCTTGTTTTCGGCGGTATTCCTCTCGTCTACGAACTAACCCGACATCTTCTGCGGCGCGAATTCGGCTCCGATCTCCTCGCCGGAATTTCCATCGTCACTTCTGTTCTTCTCCACGAATACCTCGCCGGCTCCATCGTTGTCCTGATGCTCTCCGGCGGCGAGGCGCTGGAAAACTATGCGTTGCGCAATGCATCTTCTGTTTTGCGCGCTTTGGCGAAACGGATGCCTGCCATCGCGCATCGGAAAGAGATTCTGTCATCGCCGATGTGGCGTTGGATGACATCGCGGTGGGCGACATCTCTTGTAGTTTATCCGCACGATATCTGTCCGGTCGACGGAACGGTCGTCGACAGCCATGGCGTCATGAACGAAGCGTTCCTCACTGGCGAACCCGTTTGAGATCACGAAGGCACCTGGCTCTAGCCGTCATCTCCGGCGCAGTGAATGGTGAATCCGCTCTCACCATCACTGCCACGCGCCGCGCGGTCGATTCGCGCTACGCCAAAATCATGGAGGTGATGCGCGAGTCGGAGCAAAACCAGCCGCACCTGCGCCGGCTCGGAGATCAGCTGGGCGCGATCTATACTCCGGTCGCGGTCAGCATCGCCGGTGCTGGCTTGGGTCGTCAGCGGTGAAGCTGTTCGCTTCCTCGCTGTGCTCGTCATCGCCACGCCTTGCCCATTGCTCATCGCCATTCCTGTCGCGATCATCGGCTCCATTTCCGCTGGCCGCGCGGCGCTCGATCGTGGTGAAGAATCCCGCCGTCCTTGAACAAATAACCGAATGCCGCACCGCGATTTTCGATAAAACCGGCACCCTAACCTCACGGCGAGCCGAAGTTAACGGAGCAACTCATCGCGCCGGGTTTCGCGCAAAAAGAGGTGCTCACGCTGGCGGCAAGCCTCGAGCTGTACTCAAAGCATCCACTGGCTCGAGCCATCCTCGCCAGCAGCCAAAGCGGAAGGGCTTCACCTCCAGCAAGCGTCTCATGTGAGTGAGCCTCCCGGTCAGGGACTGCGAGGAACGGTCGTCGGTCATGAGATTCAACTCACCAGCCGCGGTAAGCTCCTTGCTCACAAAGACATCTCGGGCGCCGAGCACCTTCCGCCGATCGCCGGTGGCCTCAGATGCATCATCGTCATCGACGGCAAGTTCGCCGCGATCTTCTGATTGCGCGATGCGCCGCGTGCCGAAGGGCGTTCCTTTATTCTAACATCTCGGGCCGAAGCATCAGTTCCAACGCATCATGATCCTTTCCGGCGATCGCGAATCGGAAGTGCGTTATCTCTGCGGAGCAGGTCGGCATCACCGAAATTCACGCTGAACAAAGCCCGGAACAAAAATCTGGCGATCGTGAGGCAGGAAACTGCGGTCGCGAGAAACTCTCTACGTCGGCGACGGGATCAACGACGCGCCCCGGCAATGATGGCAGCCACGGTAGGAATGGCTGTCGGGCAGAACAGCGATGTGACCGCGGAAGCGGCTGACGTTGTGGCGATGGAAAATTCACTAAAGAAGGTGGATGAATTCATGCATATCAGCCGCCGGATGCGTCTCCATTGCCTTGCAAAGCGCGGTCGGCGGAATGTTGCTGAGCTTGGGCGGCATGATGTTCGCAGCCGGCGGATATCTGGTTCCGGTAGCTGGAGCGATCAGCCAGGAAATTATCGACGTGCTGGCAGTGCTCAACGCCTTGCGCGCTGCGTTCCCGCCAAAAGTGATTTCGGATATGGTTGATCGCGGCCTGACGCGGGAATAAAGGCCCTAGAGTTGATGTGCTTCTAGCCAAAGGATTCAAATTCGTGACTGTCTCCTCTGGGACGCGAGGCACCTCCGGGGCAGGTGACTCAACTTTCGTGAAAGCCCTGACGGACCGCCAGCGACAAGGCGTAACGCGCTCCGTCACTGGCGATTAGGATTTCCTCCGGGAGGCGGTTCCCGCCGACCAGACAAGAGGCGAATTCAAGAATGAGCGTTTGCACTGGATTCGTGTTACATAGCTGTCGCGGATGCTAGGTGTTTTACTCGTTAGGTTTTGGCACAACCGTGCGGAGAATCGCACAGCTTTGCAGCAAAATTTTCTCTGGCCGCAGCGGGAACCGTAGAAATTTTGAGCCGCGTTTTAGACCGTTTAGGAAAAGGCGGAAACGTTACGTTTGATGGTCTTTACAGGATTGGAATGTATGAGCGATATACCAGGCGGTGTCCGACAAGTTTTTTGTAGAAAAAGCAATTAAACGATTGCCGACGGCTTCGGCAGGATTTCTTGGACTTGGGCATTGTGGGCATCGGACACGAATCAGCTTTATGTTTTCGCGAGCGTGGATTCAAATCCGCCCCTGACCCGGGTTCGCAAAGACGGCGCGCACGCTATTCGAAGCTTTTCTCTGCGACAAGATCTGCACACGGAAGCCAATCGGCGCTTAGCACGACTCGGAGAACGAGTCGACGATCTCAATATCAACGTTGAGGAGAAAAATATGAAAACGATCCGTCGGACTTCACTCTTACTGTTATTACCGCATTGTTTGTTGTTACGGTCGCGTTGCTTTGGGCCAGCGCGTCTCCGAGAGTCAGCGGAAAAACCCGCCGCCTGTTGCCTTCGCGCCACTGAGCCCCGACCGGCCTCGCACCGTACGCGGTCGGATTGCCCTGCCTGGACGGTTTATTTCAAGCGCCTTGGCGAGGATTCGACACCGGAGCTTTCGGTAATGGTTTCGGCCCGAAATCATTCGCTGCGGGCGATCTGGATGGCAGACGGAGACCTCGATATTTTGGTCGGCGACAGCTTTTTTGGCTCGACGGGCATTTCTGTTTTGAAGAACAACGGCGATCAAACTTTTGCCGCGCCGGTCTATTATTCACTTCCTCAGAGTCAAACAGTCGGAGAAGTGGCGCTTTCGGATTTCGATTTCGATGGCGATCTCGACGCGTTTGCAACTATCCGCGGCGATTCCGATCAATTGACGAAGATCATGGTCTGGCGCAACAACGGGGACGGCACCTTTGCCGCGTCCGATTGAATTTCCCACCGGCCAGGACCGGCCGGAATCGTGATCGCCGACTTTACGGGCGACGGTGAAACCGGACGTTATCACGGCAAACTACGGCGCTTCATCGATCTCGATTCTGAGGCACTAACGGCCTGACTGGAGCAGCAGGCCGGTTTCCTCCCGCCCGTCAATTTCAACGCCGACAAATCACGCGGAGAAAAATCGCTGCGGGGACGTCAATGGCGATGGAATTTTGGACGTGGTTGTCGGCGAACTCGTGGGCACCGGGCCCTGGCCACTCTTGCGGTGATGATCAACACGGGCAACGGTAATTTCGCCGCGCCGGTCATTTACGATGCGGCTCTGGCGGGCGTTTCGGTTCGACCGCCGTGGCACTGGCCGATCTCGATAACGACGGCGACCGTCGATCTAATCGGAGGCGGACTGTACAGCGCACAGGTTCAGTCGACAACGGAGCGGTAACGATCCGGCGAAATAATGGAAGCGGTACTTTTGGCTCGGCCGAAATAATCCTGTTTGCCAACCCCAACTTCGTTCCGAATCCAAAGCGATTACGCACCGGCATCCTTAACGGTGACGGTTTTGCGGATATTGTTGCCGCGGTCCCTCTGGAAGGGCGATCGAGGGCTTTGTCGTTGTGAACAGCAATGGTTCCGGCGGCTTCAATACGCCGGTTTATTACGAAGCGTCGCAACAGACGTTCGATGTCGCCATTGTTGACCTCGACAAGGACGGTCACGGTGACGTCATTACGCTCGCAAACTCTCTCAGCGGCCGTCACTGTTCATAAAAATCTTGGCAATGGTTCGTTCCAAGTGCTGACGCGATATGAAGTCGCATCGCTTTCCGATGCGGTTGAAAGTGCTGACATCGATAATGACGGCGATATCGATATCGTAGTGAACGGAGAAGTCGACATCGCTTCGAACGATCCTCTCGTAAAGATTCTGAAGAATAACGGTAACGGCACGTTCGCTCCCGCCGATTGATTACACACCGACGCGAAATTTCGCCGACATGAAGCTGCGGGATATCAATGGCGACGGTTTTGTCGGATCTGATCTTCGCGCCGAACGCGGACTTTCCTCCATATCATTTTGGTGCTGACGTTGAATCTAGGCAACGGAACATTCGCCCCACACCGTTGTGACGGAGTGTTTCTCCTGCGGTGACGGGACGCATCGACGCTGCCGACCTCGATGGCGATGGCGACCTCGACATTGTGCTGACCGAAGAAGAAACCTGTCCGGAACCGACGCTCACATCTTTATTTTCCGAAATGACGGAAACCAGAACTTCGTTCGAATGCCCGATATCGTCCTTACCGGTTTATTGCCTCACGGCGCTGGCTCTGGCGGATGTAACCGGCGATGGCAACGATCGACATTATTAACTGTCCTGTCAACGGGTATGGGCGTGTTTCCGGGGAACGGAAACCTTACGTTCGGAGCCCCGATCGTGAGTGCCACGGCGCCGCTACAAGTTTAAGATGGCCGACTTTAACCAGGACGGTTTGCTCGATGTCGGAATGATATTGCAACAGGAGTTCCTTCGGCACGGACTTGATTGCGACGGCTCTGGGTAATGGTAACGGAACCTTTCAAGCGGTACGAACACAGACTGGATCGAGTGTTTTGGAAAATCTGCGGATCAGCGACGACTTGGAACCTGGTGATCGTGAACGGCGATGGAACGCCGGATCTCGTGGTGTTTAACGATTGCGTCGAATGACGTGTCGGTCTTTATCATGAAATCCGGACGGCAGCCTGCGCCCACCAGCGGTGCGGCATCGGCAACGCACGCCCATTCTTGGACACTCGCTGATTTTGACGGTGATGGTCGACTCGATGTTGCGGCAGCGATGGGCTCCCTCCGAGCGGGCTTCACAACAATCGTGGTCCTTCGGAACATTGGGGTCAGCGGGGACACCGACACGACTCCGGCTACGGCAGCCTCAGCAACAGCGACAGCCACAGTAACGCCCACGCCAACTGACTGGCCGTGAGTCCAACGCCAGCACCGAGTGCGACGCCCAGTTCGACTCCACCGTAAGACCAAGGGCTACGCCGAGGTGGGGAGCGCTCAGCTCCTCGACCTGAATAAAAGATGGGTTACCCGTGGATGCGTTTGCGACAGGACACGATCTGTGTTGAAGAGTCGGCCATTTGCATTGGTCGATTGTCATTGCATCGATTCCCGGCGAAGCGCAGATAATTCTTGTTTATACCGCTTCGCGTGCCTGGAGATCATTGCGGAACCCATGTGTTCCTCATCGGCCCTCTCGCGCGGGTGGGAATATTGAGAAACTCAACCGCACCATTCCTCGGCTACAGTCTTCTGCCGCCGAATACCTCCGCCGCCAAAAAGAACTCTTTTGGGAGAAACGCATCACGTGCGGTAGAATGATCCAAAGAAAACCGAATATGTATAGGGTGCGCTACGAAGCAGTGAACGCGATGTTGCTCAATGAGTTCCTCAAAGAGCATCGCAAGAACAAGGAACTGGAAGCGATGATCGCGCGGCAGCAAAAGCAAATCGAAGCGCTTACTGCGGGCCTACAGAAAGTGAGCGCACAGCTTGAAGCGAGCAAACCTGCGCCGCAAGAGTGGTCAACAATCTCATAGAGCCGGTTGAAGTTGGGGCTGTGTCTCAGCGCAGGATTCCAACGGGCGAATGATCTGGATTGCTGACGCCTCATCGCGGCGACGGAAAGCGTTTCGTTGTGTGCGGATGGAGAGTTGACCGTTTTCTGCCCGTGAGACGCGATGTGTCTTTAATCTCGCTGCAACTACATTTTGCATCCAGCGAACCTCACCAGAGGGGGATCTCAATGACAAAGATCGACCTTGGGGTCGAGCCCTTGAGAAGTGTCAGGCGAGACCTCGGTAAAGGGGTAGACGAACCCTGGGGTATTTTTGTGAAATTGTAACCGTGGGCGTGGGGTTGGCGTTCCTGTCACTCATCACATTAATGTGATCCAGATTATCCCCGGCGACCGTGCCGGTGCCGACAATCTGGCCGAGATTGTTGATCCGATTGCAACGCTGTAACTGGCCGCCGGGCCAGACGCCCAAGTCGATCGCCATCCCGTCGCGCCAGAGGACCGCATGAGAGTCTATGTTAGGAGAGCCGGCATAGCCCACGACATCGCCGGAATCGTTCACAGCGGTCGTCGTGGCGGAGAAAAATCCGGCAGGAATCGGCAACTGCTGGATTCGTGGGCGCGTCGTTGGGGTTCGCGATGTCATATTCCCAGACGACCGGAAAGATATTGCTCTTACCCGCAATGAGCCCGGTATTATTAATCGCGCGCGCCTCGACTTACCACCTGACCGCTCAACGCGCCGAGATCGACCATCTGACCGCTGCGCCAAAGAAACCCGTGAATAAACGAGGCCGATCGCGCTATTGCCGACGACGTGGCTCAAATCGTTGACCCCGTAGGCTTCGCTGTAGTTCAAGGGGAATGCCTTGACCCAAAAGCCGAGATCAATGGCCTCCGTGTCCTCGTTTAGACACAGGGCGGCATGGGTGTAGAAATTGAGGCTCCCCTCCTTGCCACGCCCCCACGAGCTGGCCTAGATTGTTGATGCCGTGGGCCTTGGTGTGAAGAGATCCGTAGAAGGGGTCGAACGCCGGCCAGCGGTGGCAGCACGAATGCCTGGCCGGTGGAATTCCAATAGATGCCCTGGTATACATTATCGCCATAGACCTCGGTGCCGGCCATCTCTCTGCTCTCGTTGACGTGCTCCGGGATCGCGGTGCTGGCAGGATTAAAGTTGTCCGCGAAGCCGACGATCACTCCGGTGTTTGCGTCCCAGAAAGGCCGCTGCAGGTGCAAGGTTGCTGTCGTTCGCCAAACCGACAATTATCGGCTGGCTGTTAATCGCCAAGCCGCTGGACATGGTTCCGCCTGGAAGCAGTCCCAAGTCGGTGATGATGATCTGTGATGCGCCGGCAGCATACGCGATCGATGGCGCCTGCCCCGCGTTTATCATTGCGCTTAGTTGCCAGGCTGATGACTCCGGCAACTAGCCTTATTGTCTTTATTGTCGTGTGATTACTCATGACTCATTCCTTTCTCGGTTTCAATCTTGTCGAAAATACTTCTCTGATTTCCCCGCGAACCGTGGCGAGTTCACTTCGTTAGGGCGAACTCGAAAGTCTGCGATAGGTGGTCTCTGGCTTTCTCCAAAAATAACAACGCCAGCAAAGACCGCTCACCAAGACTTGCGATTTGCTGCGCATTACTTGGCGCTTCCAACATCGAGATTCCCCGCGCTGCATCTGCACAAGGTCAGTAGCTGGCGCAATAATTGCACAGCAAAACGCAACGAAGCGCACATCGGCCGGCTGCAATAACGGATACGTTCCGACACCGTGAAGACTGCGTACAAAATGTTGGATGCGAACGAAGCGGTGGCGCGCATCGCGTACGCGCTCAACGAGGTGATCGCGATTTATCCGATCACGCCGGCGTCGCCGATGGGCGAATGGGCGGATGCGTGGTCGGCAGCTGGCGTGAAGAATTCTGTGGGGCACGGTTCCGTCCGTGATCGAGATGCAGAGCGAAGGCGGCGCTGCCGGAGTGATCCACGGTGCGCTTCAGACCGGCGCGCTCAGCACGACGTTCACGTCGTCGCAGGGATTGCTGCTGATGATCCCGAACATAGTACAAGATCGCCGGCGAACTCGACGCCGACCGTGTTTCACATCGCCGCGCGATCGCTCGCGGCACAGGCGCTGTCGATCTTCGGCGATCACAGCGATGTGATGGCCGCGCGCGCGACCGGCTGGGCAATGCTTTGCTCGGCGTCGGTGCAGGAGGCGCAAGACCTGGCGTTGATCGCGCACGCGGCCACGCTCGAATCGCGTATTCCGTTTTTGCATTTCTTCGACGGGTTCCGCACTTCGCACGAGATCGCGAAAATCGTCACCCTGCCTAACGAGTGCTCGCTCGAGATGATCGATGAAGAACGCGTGATCGAGCACCGCGCGCGAGCACTCTCGCCCGATCATCCCGTGATCCGCGGCACGGCGCAAAATCCGGACGTCTATTTCCAGGCACGCGAGACGGTGAACCCGTTTTACGCGGCGTGTCCGCAGATTGTGCAGCGGACGATGGACCGATTCGCAGAGTTAACCGGGCGGCGGTACGGTCTGTTCGAATATCACGGCGCAACCGACGCCGAGCGCGTGATCGTTTTGATGGGCTCAGGTTGCGAGGCCGTGCACGAAACTGTCGATTTTCTCAACGCGCCAAAACGAAAAAGTCGGCGTCCTGAAGGTGAGACTGTATCGGCCATTTGACGCACAGGCCTTCGTCAAAATGTTGCCCGCGAACGTGCGCCGCATCGCCGTTCTCGACCGGACGAAAGAGCCGGGAGCGGGAGGCGAGCCACTCTATCTCGACTGCGTGAATGCGCTTCACGAGCAGGGCCGCGGCGACGTGCAAGTGGTCGGCGGCCGCTACGGTTTGTCCTCGAAGGAATTTACGCCAGCAATGATCAAAGCGGTGTTCGAGAATCTCGCGCAACCGTCGCCGAAGAATCATTTCACGGTCGGCATCGAGGACGATCTCTCGCACACGAGCCTCGATGTGGATCCGAATTTCTCGACCGAACGGGACGACGTTGTGCGTGCGCAGTTCTTTGGGCTTGGATCGGACGGCACGGTGGGCGCGAACAAGGAATCGATCAAAATTATTGGCGAGAACACGGATTACTTCGCGCAAGGCTATTTCGTCTACGATTCGAAGAAGTCCGGCGCGATGACCATCTCGCATCTACGCTTCGGTCCGCGCCCAATTCGTTCGACCTATCTTCATCACAAAGGCAAACTTCGTTGCCTGCCATCAGGCGTTTCTTCTCGAAACATGTGACGTTCTGCGAGATCTCGCGCCGGGCGGAACGTTCCTGCTGAATTCGTCGCTTGGACCCGACCGCGTGTGGGGCCGACTGCCGGAAAATGTGCAGCGGAGGCTGATTGAGCAGCGCGCGAACTTCTTTGTCATCGACGGCAACAAGGTGGCGCGCGATGCAGGGATGGGCGGCCGCATCAACACGGTGATGCAGACCTGTTTCTTCGCCATCTCCGGCGTGCTGCCGGCACAGCAAGCGATCGAGGCCATCAAGAATTCCATTCGCAAAACGTACGCGAAAAAGGGTGATGAGGTCGTGGAGATGAATCTAAGGGCGGTCGATCAAACGCTCGCGCATTTATGCGAAGTGAAAATTCCGGACGCGGTTGTTCCGATTGCGCCTGAGGGCAACGGAGAACTGAAGCGCGCGCCGGAGTTTGTGCGCAATGTGCTGGGCGAAATCATCGCGGGTCGCGGCGATCGCGTCCCGGTGAGCGCGTTGCCTAACGATGGCACCTATCCAACCGGCACGACGCAATTTGAGAAGCGAAATCTGGCGAGCGAAGTGCCGGTCTGGGATCCGCAAGTTTGTATCCAGTGCGGCAGGTGCGTGTTGGTCTGCCCGCACGCGGTCATTCGTAGCAAAGCTTATGACGCAGCTGTTCTCCCTGGTGCGCCTTCGTCGTTCAAGTCGGACGGAGTCGCGGCTGCCTGAGTGGAAAGGGCTTGAAATACACGCTGCAGGTGGCGGTGGAAGATTGCACCGGCTGCGGGATCTGCGTGGATGTTTGCCCGGCGCGCAACAAATCCGAAGCGCGATTGAAAGCCATCAACATGCAGCCGCAGTTGCCGCTGCGTGAAACCGAGCGCGCCAATTGGAATTTCTTTCTTTCGATTCCGGAAATGGATCGCCGCCAGATTTCGACTGATCACGTGCGCAAAATGCAGGTGCAACAGCCGTTGTTTGAGTTCTCGGGAGCATGCGCCGGTTGCGGCGAGACGCCTTACATCAAATTGCTCACCCAACTCTTCGGCGATCGGTTGATCATCGCCAACGCGACCGGATGCTCCTCAATCTACGGCGGCAATTTGCCGACCACGCCCTTACACGAAAGATCGAAATGGACGAGGTCCGGCATGGGCAAATTCGCTGTTTGAAGACAACGCGGAGTTTGGGCTTGGCTTCCGCGTTTCACTCGACAAACAACAGGAGTTCGCCGGCGAACTGCTCCAGCAGATGTCGCCGCAAGTTGGGCGCGGACTCGTCACCGAGATCTTGAATGCGCGTCAGCGCGACGAAGCGGACATATTCGACCAACGGCGAGCGCGTCGCCGAGCTGAAGCGCAGACTCGGCTCGTTAGGCGATCCGATCGCAAAACGTTTGCTCGCGCTGGCCGACACCCTGTGTGCGCAAGAGCGTCTGGATCGTCGGCGGCGACGGCTGGGGTTACGACATCGGTTACGGCGGACTCGATCACGTGCTCGCGAGTGGACGCAACGTCAAGGTCCTTGCTGCTCGACACAGAAGTTTATTCCAACACCGGCGGGCAATGCTCCAATCAACGCCGCGCGCGGCGGTCGCAAAGTTCGCCTCCGGCGGGAAGCGCGCACCGAAAAAGACCTCGGTCTCATGGCGATGACTTACGGCACCATCTACGTCGCCTCAGTCGCGATGGGCGCGCGAGACGAGCACACGTTGAAAGCGTTCCTCGAAGCGGAGGCATACGACGGTCCGGCGCTCATCATCGCTTACAGCCATTGCATCGCGCACGGCATCAACATGACAACGGCGATGCAAAACCAGAAAGCGTCAGTGAACACCGGACAGTGGCTGCTGTATCGTTACAATCCCGAGCGGCTGCGGCTCGGAGAAAATCCGCTCCAGCTCGATTCCGCCGCGCCGCGCGTGAAACTCGCGGATTACTTCAAGCTCGAACAGCGGTTCAAGATTCTCGAAAAGAGTGAACCGCGCGCTGCGAGGGAATTGCTCGCCCAGGCGCAGGCAGACGTGAACGAGCGCGCGCGCGCTCTACGAATTTCTCGCCACGAGAAAATTCAACACCACACCAACTCTATGAACCTAACGACCAGATATCTCGGCTTTAAGTTGCGCACGCCGCTCGTGCCATCGGCATCGCCGCTTTCGGAAAAGATCGACAACATCAAACGAATGGAAGACGCCGGAGCGCTGCGGCGGTCGTGTTTCATTCGCTGTTCGAAGAGCAGATTCGGCGCGATCACCACGACCTGGAGTTTCTATCTTGAGCAGGGCACGGAATCTTACGCGGAGTCGCTGAGCTATTTTCCGATTCGGTCCCGAGTTCAAGGTTGGGCCGGAAGCGCTACCTCGAGCACATTTCGCCTGGGCGAAAGCGGCGGTTGATATCCCAATCATCGGGAGCCTCAACGGCAGCACGCTTGGCGGCTGGCTGGCTTACGCGCGGCAGATCGAGGAAGCGGGCGCTGACGCCCTCGAGCTGAACATTTATTCCATCCCGAGTGATCCGCGACATTAGCGGGGAAGACATCGAAGCGCACTACCTCAGCATTCTCGCAGCGATCAAAGCGCAGGTGAAAATACCCGTGGCGATGAAGCTCAGCCCGTTCTTCACGAACTTTGCGCGGTTCGCGCGGCGTGCGGACCGCGAAGGCGCCGATGCGTTGGTGCTGTTCAATCGTTTCTATCAGCCGGACATTGAACTGGAGACGCTGGAGATTTCACCAAACATCCTGCTCAGCACGCCGATGGCGATGCGCTTGCCGATGCGCTGGATTGCGATGCTCTATGGACGAATCGGTGCGAGCCTGGCAGCGACAAGCGGGATTCACCGCGCGACTGACGCGCTGAAAATGTTAATGGCTGGCGCCGACGTGACGATGCTTTGCTCGATTCTATTGCGCCGCGGGATCGAACACATTCAGGTGATCGAACGCGAGATGCGCGAATGGATGGAAGAACACGAGTACGAATCGGTCGAGCAACTCAAAGGCAGCATGAGTCAAAAAAATTGTCCCGACCCGAGCGCATTCGAGCGCGCCCAGTACATGCGCGCGCTCGAGACCTATCCCGCGGCGGATGTTTAGAACGCCAGCGCAATAACTGCACAGCAAAACGCAATCGCGTGAAATCAATGCGCCGAT
>ERZ1370068.1072-contig-10980_pt1 | contig 20677 bp, 35 predicted proteins | sample MGYA00561227_ERZ1370068 | MGnify/ENA primary metagenome ERZ1370068 (study PRJEB38410, sample SAMEA6850437) | metagenome | study: Metagenomic assessment of the ecological functions of the soil: analysis of the soil microbiota associated with the... | reverse complement strand
CCGGCGGACACCGGCAGCGCCTTCAGCGGAAAAACTAGAGTGGGTGGAAAACGCGCGCGAAGAAATCGAGTTGATGCAAGCGGAGACCGCCATCTGCCCGAGCTGCCCGAGCGTGTTTGCCTGAGGACCAGAGCGGCGGCGCGGCCGAAGGCGAAGCAGTCGGGTGCCTGGGTCGGATTAGTTACGCCATCGAAGCGCAGTTTGAGAAGTTTCTTGCGGATCGCGTACAGCTCGCTCTCGACACCGTAGCCGAGGCCGATCAGCCAAGGCTCTCCGCATTCTCATCGACGCTGAGTCGCCTTTTGACGGTGAGGCAACGAAGGAATTGCGGCGCGTCACCACTCCCGAAGGACTGGCAGGCTTCGAGCTTCGAGCTGCGCGTCCCACCGTTTGTCGCGGGAAGCAGCCCGGACTGACCACTGACAACGTTTTTTCGATCTGCTCGCCGGCTTTCGTTCCGACGACAATGACGAGACAAGTCAAGCGCGCGAGCCTTTTGGCGCGACGGCGGACTACTACGACTTTCTCGATCCCCCAATCCCGCGAAACGATCTCAGCCAATCGGAAATAGCGCGGCTTCACCGCCGCCCGCGGGAAAACTATTCGCAGTTTCTCCGCTTGCCGATCTGGCCGGCTGAGCGCGCCGAGGCTTTATACACGCGCGTGCTGCCCGACTAAGGAGTGGGCTTGAACCAGCGGAGTAGTAGACGTTCCCAGGTTGCCGTTAACATCGAAATTCAATACTACGTTCCCCACGCCAACCTTACGACCACACCTTCATTGTAAGCTTTATCCAGGGGTGAAATTCCTCGAACGCAAGCCTCTTCAAATAAAGGAGACGAATCATGTTGCTGATGTTCCGTCCGCAGCAGCAGATCGCTTACCCGCGGCTGTCCCTGCTCGCCGTGTCGCTTTTCTTGATAGGCGCGACTAGTGTTCGGGCGCAAGCGGTCGCCGCCCTCCATCCCGACATGGTAGACCGGGGCCCGGCGCGGTGAGCGAGTCGACGGACGGGACTACACCTGAAAAGAAACCGGATACGACTGAAGAGAAACCTCAGTGCCATCGAGCAGATGCTGCTCGATCAGGACAGCGCCTGAATCATCACAGCAGACTATCGCGGAGCAACAGGAAACAATTCGTTTACTGGCGAGCTGACTCACCACGGCCGAACGGAAAGCGACAACGGCCGACCCGCAGAGACCGCCCAGCCGGCGGCAGCGCTGGCGCGAGGGCGCGTCGCAGGCCTGCCCACCCGGGAGAGTCTCCCAGTCCCAATCCCCGTCGGTTGACGATTCGCATTAAGAAGCTTGAAGGTCAGGTAGCGAAGTTTGACCACTGCGTTTCAGCGGCGACTTTCGCCTGCGAGCCGATGCACTCTTTCGCCCGGCCACTACCGATCCCGATCCGCCGTTGCAGCACCTGCAGAACGTGCGCGCGCGCTATCGCCTGCGCTTCACTTCGACACCGACCTCTACCCGTCGCTCAGTTTCCACGCCCAACTAGGCAGCGGGCCGATTAATAACAATCTGACGTTGGACCAGGACTTCGCTTCTCGACCACGGTCCGTCATCCATCTTTTCATCAACGAGGTCTGGGTCGACTATCACCCGAAAAATCAATTCAACTTCAGGGCGGGCGCGTTCAGGAAGTATGTTGCCGACAACTCGCGCTTCCTGTTTGACGACGACATCAGATTCAACGGCTTCAACGAGAAGTTTGTCTGGGCGCTCAAGAAAAACCGCTCAGGCTGAGCAGTATCGAATTTCGCGCCGGGCAGTATATCTTCACCAATCCAAACGTGGCCGTGGATCACGCCCGGCAGTCCGCTGGCCAGCGCCGGCCAGATCGTCGGCACGACCGGCCGCTCCGCCAACCTCTTTCATCAGGGCGTGCTTTTCAATCAGAAGTACAACGACAAGTGGAGCTACCAGTTTGGCGGCGACGTTCAGCTTTACCGCAATCCCAATCAGATCGCGCTCTCCTCGACGGCTAACGGCGTAGTTCTTCTAATCCAACCGGGCATCGGGCTCGCCTTGTCTGGCCCATTGCCGGGAACCGGCACGGCCACATGACCACGCCGGGCGGAGCGATCTACACGGCGCGGAAATTTCCAAATCGCGCGCGCCACGTATCGCTTGGATTACGCGGGCTTCGAGCGCGATGGGCATATGTATCCGGTCCAGCTCAATTTCCAAATCGCGCGCAACGTCGTGCGTCGGCATACGCGCAGCGCGACGCGTGGCTGGTGATGGGTCAGGTCGGCAGGATAAACTAAGCGCGGCGACATGTCGTTTATGTATCTCTACACCAGCAAGGGCGCAAACTCGATGATTTCGCAGGTGACTGACGGACGACCGGCGGCGCCGGCACCAGCGGTGTCAACATTCACACGAGCCACTCTGTTTCTGAATACGGGCTGGCAAAGAAGGTGACGCTGCAAAGCCTCTTCTTCATCCAAAGCCAAATTAGCAACAGCGGCGACTTCCCCAACTTCTTTGTGCCGCTCGCGCGCGTTTGCGCCGCGCGCTTATCGCATGCAGCAACAGGTGTTGTTTCAGTTTTAGCCGGGTGCGGAGGTTACATCAGTCGGCCGTCATCGATTTCGCCGGTGTCGATCACCCTACGCGTTACCGACTCGGCTGTTCGGCTGTGTTCGTATTCGAGGGTTGCCGGGAGCAATTCCGTCGTCCCTTCGGTAATTGACGCGCGCGCCGTTGCTGGTAGAGCGGTAGTCAGGGCGGCAGCAACGGCCGGTTGAGATCGCGCACTTGTTTCCTTTGTAGTCTTCGGGTTAAGCGTGTAGTGCAATTGCCAAACGCTCTGCAGCAAGGCAAAGATTCCAAAAGCTGCGAGCGAGCCGCTCAACAAGACGAGCATCTTGAAAACCTTGGGCTCAACCCAGAAGAGCGGCAGCAGCAACAGGCCGACTGCAGATAAACTCACCACCGCGAGGATCAGATTTTGCGTAACCGGCCCGCGCTTTCCTGGTTGGCCGAAGCACTTCCAACTCAGCGATATCAACTACGAGCGGAGCGCCACAGCGGCGGCAGAAGTGGGAATCGTCGGTGACCTGGGTGCCGCATGAAGGACAGACAGAAATGGACCGCTCGCTTGCCAGCGCTGCAATCGCTTCAGCTTCGCGCTCGAGCGTTTGGCGGGCGCCTTTCGTCATCCGCAGGCAGCTCTTAACTTCGTAGTTAAAGCTGGCGACGACGGCGATCTGGTTGATTTGTTTCAAAGTGAGCGAGAGCCTGGTCGGATAGTCTAAAACCTCAAAGGAACAACCACGGCGTGCGCCGCCTTGGGCGCCGCGCTTCGCGTAGATAGGCTGTTCGCCAAGAACCGTGTAGCCGAGTTCCTGCACCGCTGCGATCAGACCCGGACGAAGCGAATCAACGTCGCCGGTCATAGTAAGCGTTACGCTGTGATCTCTTCCGTTGCAGTGGTTCCGAGGTACTCAGTAGCCATTCCCGTTTTCCTCATTTGAGTTGGATTTGAAAGAGTAAACGATCCCGGAGCTGCCAAGTTTCAACTTACGGCACGGATTGGTCCGGATTGCGCGAATCTGAGCTTTGCGTCGACCAAGCCACTCTTAATCCGATCCAAGTTCAGCTCGCAAATCCGCGGCGAAAACTTCCTCGGCATTGTGATAGTCTGTCGCTCAAGTGGTGACACACGTCGATAAGCGGACGAGCAGAATCAGCAACCGCGCACGCAAGATGCGAACGCGCGCGCGTGATACTCGCCGCGAGATCGAGCGCATCGCCAACACCGCTACGCTCGGCGGCCTTTTCCTCTCATTCCTGAAAATCGGCACAGTTGGCTTCGGCGGCGGGTTGGCCGTTATCGCGCACATCCGCAGTGTAGTGGTCGGCCAGCGACGCTGGTTGTCGGAACAGGAATTCGCGTCGGGATTCGCGCTCGCGCAGACTCTGCCCGGCACGTCCGCCGGCAACATGGCCACCTATGTCGGTCTCAGGTTGCGCGGCTGGCGCGGCGCCGGCGTGGCGCATCGCCGGCTTCATCCTGCCTTCGATGCTGATGATGATTATGTTGGCGATTCTCTTACCGGCATCTTAGCTATCTGCCCGATACCGGCCGTTTCTTTAGCGGACTAAACGCAGCGCTGGTCGCCCTGATAATCGTGACCGCGTGGCGGATGGGCCGCAACACGCTGGGAAAGCCATGGCAATGGTTCCTCGCGGTTTTTTCCTGCCTGGTGGTGGCGTTCTTCAGTGCGACTGTACTTGAGGTCGTGCTGGCGGCGGGACTGGTGGGCATCTTCATCGATTCGTTTGCGGAGAAACAACTGCGGCGGCTCGGTCAGCTTCAGGGAGTGACCTCGCGCCGGAAACGAATTGCGGCCCGAGTGACGCTCGAGCGACGCCGCCGTCGTCTGCGCGACACGCACTTTGTCGGCGGTTACCTCACGCGCGCGATGGCGGAAGAGCGCGTGCGCCAGGCAGCTCGGCCCGAGAGACCCAACTCCGGGAACCGGCGGGCAGCGATTCCGGCGGCGATACTGGCCCAGACGACTCGTTCAATGTCGCCGGCAGCGACGAATCGCCCGAGCACGAACGGCACGACCATCCGGGAAAACCACCGTCAAAGAAACTTCGGTCAGTCGTTTTCTTTGGCGTGTCAATGCCGATCCTCGCCAAAGTAGCTCTGCTACTGACGCTCTCCACCATCTTCCTGCGGATCGGTGCGATCACTTTCGGCGGTGGCTTTCGTGATGATTCCGCTCATCGAAGCGGAGGTGGTTGACTCTCATCACTGGCTGACACACCAGGAATTCGTCGATGCCACCGCACTCGGGCCAGGTGACACCCGGTCCGGTTTTGATCACGGCGACGTTTCATCGGCTATCGCGTGGCGGGAACGCTCGGCGCGCTGGTGGCCACGATCAGCATTTTCCTGCCGTCGTTTCTGATGACGGTCGTGGCGGGTTCGTCGCTGGCGCGCTTCCACACGAACAAGATCGTGCAATCGTTTTTGAAGGGCGTCACGCCGGCGGTGGTTGGCTTGCTGGTCGCTGCCGGCATCAGCATCGGACGCGCCGGCATTCATAGTTGGGTAGGCATGCTGATCGCACTGATCGCCGGTGTGGTGCTGGTGCGTTACCGTCCCAAACGCGATCTGGGTGATCCTGGGCGCGGGCGTGGTGCGGTTCGTGGTTGGCTTCTTCATAGCATAAAGACTAGAGGTCAGAGATCAGGCAGGTCGACGGTCAAGATCAGTAGATCAGAGGTCAGAGATCGGAACAAACTTTGGAGAGGGCCTGAGATAGAATCAGAGGTCAGGGGCTGAACCCAATTCGACCAATCTATGACCGCTCCATCTGACCTCTGACCTCTGACCTCTGACCTCTGACCACCGACCACTGACTCCTGACCTCTGCTGTCCTACCAAACCTGGCAGCGCTTATCGGGCGGACGCACCATCGCGTCGCCGGCATTTGCAGTGAAACGCTTCGGCAAACTGCGGCATGTTCGACAGTGGACCATTGACGCGGAAGCGTCCCAGCGGATGCGGGTCCGTCAGAATCTGTTGCCGCATCGCTTCGGGGTTTGTTTCCGGCCCCACACCTGGGCCCAGCCGAGGAAGAAGCGCTGCTCGGGCGTGAAGCCATCGATGTCTGCCGGACGTGGTTTGCCCTGCATCGACTTTTGGAAAGCGAGCCACGAGATTTTCAGGCCGCCCAGGTCGCCGATGGATTCGCCGAGCACGAGTTTGCCGTTCTGGTTCAGGCCGACTTCCTCAACTTTGAAACTGGAGAACTGTTGTTCGACGCAGTTCGCGCGATCGGTATAGTTCTTGGCGTCCGCTTCCGTCCACCAGTCTTTCAGGTTTCCCTGCATATCAAACTTGCGACCCTGATCGTCAAAGCCGTGCGACATTTCGTGACCTATGACGGCGCCGATCGCTCCGTAGTTGAGCGCGTCATCGCCGCTGAGATCGAAGTAGGGTGGCTGCAGAATGCCCGCCGGGAAAACGATCTCGTTCATCAGCGAGTTGTTGTAAGCGTTGATGGTTGGCGGCGTCATGCCCCACTCGGTGCGGTCAACCGGCCGCCCGATCTTCGCGAGGTTGCGTCGCCGCTCAAACTGGCTGGCGCGCGAGCAAATTGTCGACGAACGACGTGCGCTCGATCTTCAACGACGAATAATCGCGCCACTTATCCGGGTAGCCGATCTTCACGGCAAAGGCGTTTAACTTGGCGATGGCCGCCTGGCGGGTTGGGTCGCTCATCCAATCGAGCGTTGGGATGTCTTCGCGGAGGGCCGCGATCAGATTGTCAACCAACTGCTTCATGCGCGCTTTGGCTTCCGGCGGAAAGCCTTCTTCACGTAAACTTCGCCGAGCGCTTCGCCGAGAGTTTGATCGGTAGCGACCACACAGCGACGCCAGCGCGGCTGAATTTCCTTCGTGCCGTTGAGAAACTTGCTGTAGAAATTGAAGTTCTCGTTGACGAACAGGGGACCGAAAGCGCCTCGGCCGCGTCGTGCACGAGGTGCCAGCGCAGGTAAAGTCTTCCAGTCGTCGATGGAAACGCTCTTGAGCATCGGATCGACGCCCTTGAAGAAGTCCGGGTGAGCGACATTGACTTCGGTAAACTTCGGCGCGCCGAGCTTCTTGAGGTAAGGTTGCCCAGTCGAAGTTTGGCATCCATTCTTTAAGTCTGCCGCGCTCATCTTGTGATACTGCTTCGAAGCATCGCGGCGCGAGACGCGATCGAGCGAGACCTGCGCCAGTTGCGTCTCGATCTGCATCACCGTCTGCGCTTCCGCCGCAGCCTTGGCTTCGTCGTCGCCCAGCAGCTGAACATGTTGGTGACATGGCTGACGTAAGCATCGCGGGTGAGTTTTGATTTGGCGTCGTCCTTCAGATAAAAGTCACGGTCTGGAAGACTCGAGGCCGCCCTGCCCGGTGATGGCGATGACGCTGGAGCTGTTTTTGAAGTCCTGACCGGCGCCGAAACCGAGCAGCTGGCACACCAATCGACTGTAGGTGGGCGAGGGTTGCAGGCAGATCGGCCTCGCTTTTCATATTGTTAATGATGGCGAGTTCCGGATCGAGCGGCTTGGCGCCGAGGGCCTCAATTTTCGGTTCATCCATGCAACTGGCGTAAAACTCGCCAATCTTTTGTTCGTTGCTGCCTTTGGGCGCCGCGGTGTTTTTGGCCGCGGCTTCGAGAATTTCATGAAGCGTGGCGATGTTCTTTTCACGCAGCGGGCTGGTGATGCCCCACGTCGAAAAGGCCGGCGGAATTTCGTTCTGGCGATCCAGCCGCCGTTGGCATACTGGTAGAAATCGTCGCAGGCTTTGCAAGTAGTCGTACACATGTTGGCGGGGTCGAAACCACGCGGGCGTTTGTTGCCGAAAGCGGCAAGACCAAAAGCGGTGGCGGCAATGAGCGCAAGCAAGAGCCGCAGGTTGAAATAGCGCATAGCGATGCTCCTTAAACGGTAGTTTGACTCGGATTGACGATGAACCTGGGATAACAGTCTTTACTAGAAAACGCGGGATTAGCGCAAGCTAATACGCACGCGCGGAGCCGAAGGTTTCGCTCTGTGGCGCTGAACTTTGCGGCACCCGCGTACCGGAACTGCTCAAGCACAATTGACCGTCGGGCGAGTTGGCACTTTAATAAGTTCAAGGCAGAGCGTTAGTATTTGCCATGGAAAAATATCTCGACCTCAACACCTGGGCCCGCCGCGAAATATTTGAATTCTTCCGGGACTTTGACAAGCCGTACTTCAACATCGCTACGCAACTCGATGTGACAGAGCTGCTCCGGCTCCTGCGCGAACGGCCGAAAGTCAGCCTGATGCTGGCTTATCATTACATTGCGCTGCGGGCGGCCAACGAAGATCGAGCCGTTCCGCTATCGCCTGCGGGACGGTAAGGTGATTGTTCACGACGTGATTCACGGCGGCACCACCGTGCTGCTGCCGAATGAAACCTTTACGCTCGCTTATTTTCACTACGACGACAACTTCGATCGCTTTATCGAACAGGCCGAGCGCGCCGTGCAGGAAGTGCTGTCAGGCGACGGTGTGTTCCGCCCAAATCCCGATGACGACCGGATCCACTTCACCACGTTGCCCTGGGTCTCGTTTACAAGTTTCTCGCACGCGCGAAACTGGGGACGCGAGGATTCCGTACCGAAGATCGCGTTCGGGAAGTTTATCAAGACGAACGATCGCGTGCTGCTGCCGTTCTCGGTCGAGGTCCATCATGCGTTGCTGGATGGTTTGCACGTCGGCCGATACGTGACTCGGTTGGAAGAGGTGCTGCAGCAACCGGAAACCTACCTCGCCTAGCAACTAAGACTGACATTGCTGTCCGCCTTTTGAGATTTCGTAGCGGCATTGCGGAATCCGGAAACTCTGAGCAGCAAACTGACCAGTTCTGCGTTACCGAACAAATTATTGACACGCCTGAGACGCATTCACTAAGATGGCTTACCTCGCTAGTAGATCTTCCCGAGTAATTCTGAGACACGATCTGAGACCGTCTCAGACCACAAAGCTAACAGGGAGAAAACCATGCGTATCGCCTTGCTTCGCTCCTTTCGCCCTGATTGCCAGGGGATTCAGTATTTGTCTGTTCGCTGCGTTCTTGCTGGCGGGACCGCCACCGCTCAAACGCAAATTACGACCGGTACGATCCAGGGAACGGTGCTCGATGCAAACGGTGCGGCGCTACCCGGCGCCGGCGTCGTCGTCAAAAATGTCGACACGAACTTTGAGAGATCATCCACGACTGATGAAGACGGACGATTCATTGCGCTGCAACTCCCGCCGGGAAGATACACGCTGACTGTTACCAAGACCGGCTTTGCGACCCTGGTGGTTGAGCGAGCAGACGTGACGGTAGGCCAGGCTCTGAACCTCCCGCTTTCGATGAAAGTTTCTACCGTGGCAGGAGACGGTCACGATCACCGCCACGCCCACGGTTGACACGGTGAAGACTGAATCGAGCACGACGCTAAACGAGACCGTCGTAAACACGACTCCTATTCTCGGTCGAAAATTTGAGGATTTGTTGACCTTGACGCCCGGCGCCAGCGTGGTTCAGGGACCGGACGGCGATGAGATCACCTTCGCCGGGCCAGCGCGGAGTTTTCAACAACGTCAGCCTGGACGGCGGCGACTACAACAACGGCTTCTTTGGTGAACAACTTGGCGGCCAGCGCGCCGCGATCGACATCCCGCTGGACGCGGTCAAGGAATTTCAGGTGGTGGCCACCGGTGCAAGCGCCGAATTCGGCCGTACCGCGGGCGGAGTTATCAACGTGATTACCAAGTCAGGCACCAACAACGTGCATGGCAGTGCTGTTCTACTTTCAGCGTCTCGAGGCGCTGACGGCGAACACGTCAGACGGCAAACCGCTCACGGATTTTCAGCGCGAGCAGTTTGGCGGCACGGTCGGCGGGCCGATCCGCAAAGACAAGGCGTTTTACTTTCTGGCCTTTGAGGGAATCCTCGAAGAGCTGACGCGCGCCCAATCTGAGCGAGACGATCGGCACGCCTTGTCCGGTGCAGGCTCCGGTGATCACAAATCCCGCCCATGAGGCTCTGATTAACACCAGCTCTGACTGCCAGCGATTGGCGCTGATCAATTTTATTCAGAACGAGCCGCGGACAGAACGAAGGTCTGCCGGTCAAACATCCCATCAGAAACTATGCGTTCCTCGGGCAAGACTGACTTCAATCTCGGCAAGGCAAACCAGTTGGCCATCTCCTACAACTTCGACTACTCCAAGAACACCAACCAGACTTTCGACGTTGCCTACCTATGGCACTTCAGCTAACGGCATCGAAGGTCCGTCGAAGATCAACAATCTCAACGTCAATCTCTTTTCGTACTGTTTCGCCGACGAAGTTGAATGAAGCCCACTTCTCTTACACCCGCGAAGTGCGGCCGCGTTCTGCGATTCCAGTCGAACATTCCGGCTGACACCGGCGCCGGCGGCGGCTTCAATCCCAACGAACTTGTCGTTCCGCTTTGGCAATCCGTTTTCCTGGCACCGAACGTTGACGAGATTGATCTGGCGCACCGACGTCAAAGACAACTTCTCGATCATTTCCGGTAACCACAACGTCAAATTTGGTGGCGAGTGGATTCACACGCTCAACGACCAGGTGTTTCGCGGCTTCTTCACTGGCCGCTATCTCTTCAATACTGTCAGCGGCTTCCTGCGTTACGCCTCGCCCGCCGCCTTCGGGCCGGGTTTCGGCCCGAACGCCGGGCAATGCTCGAACGGAGCCTGGACCGACCTGAACGCTGCCGTCGTGCCGCTGTGCGCCGCGTCCACGCCGTTGCTGCTCTTCCTGCAGGGCGCGGGACCCAGTGGGCCAGCCACCGATGCGGCCGGCGCGTCGAGCATCAAGAACGAAGACTACGCGCTCTTTCGCACAGGACAAGTGGCAGGTGCGGCCAAACCTGACCCTTAACTACGGGCTGCGTTGGGAAGCGCAAATCTTTCCGGAAGTGACCGTGCCGCCCGCCAGCCACGGCTTACGGATTCGCGCTGAGCGATCCGCGCTTCCCGTCCTGACGGCACACTGCACAGTCCGAAGAAACAGTTTCAACCGCGCGTTGGTCTTGCCTGGGACGTTTCGAAGAATGGGCAAGTCGGTCCTGCGAGGCCAACTTCGGGATGTTACTATGCGCGGCAGAATATGTTGTCGCAGGTGGGATCGATTACCACCAATGGCGTGCAACAGCAGACGATCGCCGGCGGCTTGTTTGCGAACCCAACTGTCCGGCCTACCTGGCCCGGACTGGTGACGCCGACCGCCAGCACCTGCGGCTCGAATCCGTTTCCGTGCTTCAGCGGCGTTCGCGTGTTCAGCAAGGACTACGCCAACCCGCGAATCTACGTAGCGAATGTCCAGTTCGAGCAGGAGATTGCGAAGGAGCTTTCGCTCTACTTCGACTTCATCCACTCGAAGGGCGTTCATCTGACTCGCTTCCTGAATTACGGTCCGCACTGCGGAATCTTCGCGCCGAATCTCGGCGACGTGTTTGTCACCTCGGCGCTCGGCAGAGTCTGTCTACAACGGCTTTACCGTCGGCATGCGGAAACGTTTCACCGGGCGTTATCAGTTTGAGTGGAACTACGTGCTACTCGAAAGACAAGGACGACGACTCGAACGAGCGCGATCCGTTTACCGATCGTTCTTTCGATCATCAACAATCTGCAGTTTGACTATGCCTTGTCTGATCGCGACATCCGGCACAAGTTTAACTTCGTCACTGTTCAGCGAATTGTTCTGGGGGCTGGAAGGAAACTTCCGCGTGCAGGCGACGAACGGCGCAGCCGATTACGCCGAATCCGCGCACCTGCGACCAATCGCAACACGCTCAGGAAGGACAACGCGTATTTCTCGTTTGACTGGCGACTTGCAGCGGCCGTTCAAGCTTGGCGACCGGTATGAGTTGATCACCAATCTTCGAGATGTTCAATACCTTCAACAGCACGAACAACATCAACCCGCTGACCACGGCGGCGCTGTTCAACTTCGACGGCTTCCTGCGTCAGGGCGTCGGCGATCCGTTGCAGGTGCAGCTGGCGGTGAAGTTTAGTTTCTGAGCCGGATCGACATTGTTTAAGAGGCGGGCGTCGCCCGCCGTCTTCAGAGGTCGATCCTCTCGTGGGCGCTCCCTAGTTTCTTTACCTGAACTTGGGGCGCCACACTGGAACGGACGCCCTACAAAGTCGCACCACCGCTTGCGCGCGATGGCGCCTGGCCGTCGCGGTCGGCCTCTGATCAGTCGTGTCGAAAGTATAGTCCTTCAGGAAGTTTTGCGAAGTCGAAAGCGCCGTCGTCTTTCAACGTTCGATACAGTTCAACCGAAGCCAGCTTGCCAAACTCTCTTGCGCGAAGGATCTTCCATGCGCCGTTCCAGTTCCTCTGCCGGTACAGGTCAATTCCACGAAGACAACCCGCCCGCCCGCCGACCCGACCGTGTCCAGCGCGTCCTGAACAAAACGTTCGCGAACGGTGCGTTCCGGATTGAACGTGAAAATGAGCGAGACGCCGCTGCGCGCCGCTTCGGCAAATGCCGCCAGCCAAATCTGTTCCCGGAAGAGAATGAACGACTCGCTGCCGAAAGGAAAAGCGAAGTGACCAGGTCCACCGTCAAGTGATTATGAAAGAGACGAAAGCCGTTGAGGGCTGCGAGTTCGCGGGCGACAGTCAACTTGCCAACGGCCGGCGCGCCATGAAGAAAGATGAGTTGCATCTGATTCATAGTGCTCTCCCAAAGGAGTCGAAGCTGGCAAATAGTATCGTAAGCGAATCGATTGACAGAAGCGTGGCGCGTTTCGCCGCTTAACTAACAATTAACTTCTCGGTAACGACGCCGTAGGATGCGAGGTTCAATATCCTGAGCCAGATACTCGTTACCGGCAGTTCGCGCAAGCGACACGAGAGCATTCGTGGATCGACTCTGGAGTAGCTTGCTGTGGCGTATCACGGGGGTCGCGCAGTGGCGAAGTGCTTTGGAGAAGATCCGGCTCGGTAATGGGTATTCCCGCCAACACCAAACCGTAACGGTTAATCGCCCGTTGCTGTTGCTGCTGAAACGACGAAAGCCCTGGTGGCACCGACCCCACCGGGGCTTTCTCTTCTGGAAACCTCTTTGGAAACCAACGTCAGTGGCCCGGCTTACCGCTTCCTGGCCGAGCCCAGCGCTTTGAGTCCGAGTTTACGTTAGCGTTCGCTCACGAACTCGCCTGCCTGAACAGCGCTTTTGCGTACGCAACCTGGCAGCCAGCATCGCGTAGAAACATCTCAAGCACATCCCATACGAATCGTCGCTCGCGTTCTTACGAATCTCCACACCACATGAGATACAGATCACTTTGAAAGCTGCCTCGCTTTTTGTTCTTTGTTTCACCATCTTCCTCGTCCTCCATATAGTCCTGGTCGGTACTTTCGCAAAGCGGTGTTACGAGGAAGTGGCCGCACAATTAAATGCAATTTAAGAAACGAAAGTCGGCGCGAGCGTTGCCGTGATTCAGATGACGTTCAGGCGGCGTCACAGCCTGTGGAAAAAACTCTATTCACGCAGTTAACATTTTGGTAACATCGCCGCCAATGGCGCCAACCCCAAACGGCGCGGGATATAGCCGAGCCGACGCATTCAAAAAGTTCGCCGGTCACAAATCTGGGAGTGATGTCGAAATGTTACCCAGAACCTACGGAATACTTTTCTCTCCATTGATCAGAGCAACCTGGCTCGTCGGTATTCTTCTGTTTCTTCGCCTGCGAATCTTTCGGCCCAGCAAAACCGCAATAACGTTAGTCTGTCGTGAAGATCTTTCGCCGGCCCACCGCGAACAGTTAGCCGGCAAACTGCGAGCGATCACTGGTTTGCCCGAGCTCAAGTTTGACGCCCACGGCATATTGCGCGAGGGGCGCAGGCCGGCGGTTGGTGGTTCCGCGAGCGCCAGACAGTTGCTGGCGAATTCAATCCACGGACTAAGCGTCGCCGTGATTGAAGATGCGAGCAAACATCCGGACGTGGCGTTTGCGCGCGTAATTCCCGGCAGATGGAAACAGAGCGTTGCCGCTGGACCGCCGGTGTTCGTCAGTCCAAATTGATTTTGCTGATTTCGATCAATTGGTCGGGGACGAACGAGCGCTCGAAGCCTTCAACGTTGGCTGGGGGTTCCTTCACGAACTCGACCACGTAGTGGACGACAGTACCGATGCCGCCGCTCTCGGCGAAACCGGCGAGTGTGTAAGCCCACATCAATCAGATGCGCCGCGAATGGTGGTCTGCCCGAACGAGCTGACTACTTCTCCACGCCTCACCGCTCACCGCAAACTCTGACTTTACGACCAGACTTCGTACGAATCGCCTTCGAACAGCAACAACCGCAAGCCAACAAAAAAAGGCGTTACTGGGTTAGCTGGGATGCGAACGCGGTTGGCGGTCTCGGGCAGAATCAGATTGCGGTGCTGTGATAGCTCAAGGTCAGAACCGCCTGCGTGAGCAGGTGGCCCAACCAACCAAACAACTGACAACGAGAGAGAGCTCTGAAGCCACCCCGCTTACGCAGGTGGTTCTGACGGGTCGTGTTTACCTGCCGGCTGCCAGCTTTCTAACAGTAAGGTGAGACTTGATGCGTTCCACCCTGGGCGTCGTCCGTTAGGCGCTGCAAGGTGGAATTAATGATTAGGAGGACCTTTCTTAGTTCCTCCAGCTCGCGAGGGGTTTTGTCTTTGGTCTGCGAGTAAAGCGGCAGCTATTTCGCTACTGAGCTCGTGTGAAATTGCCATAGCGTTATCCGGTGATCTGATCGCGTCCCTGAAGTGTCGTCGCACAGACTGAAATGAAGAGTTCGCATTCTACTCAAGCGCTGTTACGCGCGATGTTAACAACATGTTAACTAAACCGTTTTACGCGTGCTGGCCCACGACAATCTCGTTGCCGTTTGATTTCAATTCTCTGTGGTCAATTCTCTAGCGCTTGAAAAATACTCACCGCCGCATCGTTAACAAACATTTAAGGCGCAATTCACCGCACCTTAACTTCACCCGCCTAGAGTCTGCCTTTGAATCCAACACTTGGTTAGTCAAACTCTGAAACCCAAATCGCGATTTTTGTTTGAAAGACGTGAACAGTCTTCAAATCAAACCGCACTGCACTAATTCTAAATTCGAGGAGAATTGTCATGCAAAGAAACGCCCCTCAATTGGCCGAGCCGCGTCCCTGCTTGATCGTCATCGCGCTCGCAACCACTAATCAGCGTCGCCGCTAGCCGGGCGAACGCTCAGGCCGATCAGGGAAGGATCTGCCGGCACTGTCACCGACGCCACACGGCGGCCTCGTGCCGGCGCCGCCATCGTCGTGAAGAACGATCGAACCGGTGAAGAGCGCACAGCCGTCACAAACGAAGTCGGCTACTTCATCATCTCCTCGCTGCGTCCTTCGACTTACACGGTGCACCGCCAGCGCCAAGGACCTGTCGGCGAAAAGCACGAACGTTCAGGTGCTGGTGGGCCAGGAGTTTACGCTCACGCTGGTGGTGCAGCCGACCGGCGTTGGCGGCGACGGTTGATGTTATGGCCGGCGGCGAAGCGATTTTGGACGCCAGCTCTGCCGCGATGGGCGCTAACGTTAATCCGCGCGAAGTTGAAGGACTGCCCAACAACGGTCGCCAGCTGTCCCAGCTCTATCTGCAAGCGCCCGGTTCGGTTAACAGCGGTTCCGGAACCTTTGGCGACATACGTTTTTCCGGTCGCGCGGTGCAGCAGAACATCGTTCGCTACGATGGCATCGAGAGGCTCGGCAATCATCGATGCCAGCCCAGGAAATCTTAACGGCGAAATCGCCACGCCTTTCCGCTTGCAGTCTTCACTGGAGAACGTGCAGGAGTTCCGCGTTGACTCAAACAACTACCCGGCTGAGTTCGGCACCGGCACCGGTGGACAAATCAGCGTGGTGACCAAGTCCGGCGGCAATCAGTTTCACGGCTCACTGCTTCGAGTACTTCCGCAACGACGCGCTCGATGCCGCCAACTTTTTCGACAACATCGTGGGCACAAAGTCGCCGCTACGCTTGAACCAATTCGGCGGCTCGGTGCGGCGGTCCAATCATCAAGGACAAGCTTTTTCTTTTTCGGATCATACGAAGGTTATCGCCTCCGCGCGGGCGTCAATTCCGTGAGGCTGTGCCCGGCGAAGCGGCGCGCATCTGTCCGGCGATCGCGCCCGCAACCTGCAATGCGCACCCAGGTCTCATTCCTGCCGGCGTTTCGCGCACCTGAACGCGGTGATCGTTTCGCGCGGCACCCGGCACGAACCTTCGACGTCGGCCCAACTCCAGGCCACCTCGACAGTCAACGAGGATGCGATGGCGGCGCGCTTCGACTTCAAGTTTAACGGTGCGAATTCTGGCTATTTCCGTTTCTTCCGCGACGACGGCGACAACCTCCAACCGGAAGGCGTCACCGGCCGCCGCGCGTTGCCATCTACGGCCCTGCCGCAGAACGCCGTCTACGGCTGGCAGAGTGTCATCTCCCCAACCCTGCTTAACGAATTGAAGGTTGGCTACAACAGCGCGAAGACGCGCATCAACGGCCAGGCGCCGACGATCAACGGTCTCGACCTGTCGGCCATCGTCGCTGAACATCAGCGCCAACACGGCGAACTTCAATCTGCCGGGTCAGGGTGCGTCGGCAGGCACAGCGGCGCCGGGCGGACTCGGTGCGCGCCAACTCAGCGACGAATGGCCGCGGTCAGCCCTACACGCCGTATTCACTTTCGTTCGTCGACAACGTGAACTACACCCGGGGTCAGCACAACTTCCGTTTCGGCGGCGAGGTTCGCGCCGTTCGACTCTACACCGATCGTCTCGGCGGCACGACCTACACTTATGCCAGCTCTTCAGAATTATCTGACTGCCACACTCCGCGTCAGTGCAGTTCGCTTGACGACCTGTCGAGCCCAAGTCCGTTCACGGGCGACGTCGGCCAGCGTTTCGCGAAGCAGGAATACTACATCGCGTACGCGCAGGATCAGTGGCAGCTCCGACATGGTCTGACTTTGAATTACGGCCTGCGGTATGAGAAATACACGCCGTTGCGCGAGCGGAACGATGGCTGCAGGTCCTGTTCGACATCACGACCGGCACCCTCCGCAATCCGTCAGAGGCCGCCTACAAGACTTCGAACAGCGGTTTCGGCCCGAGGGTCGCGCTTAGTTGGGCGCCGAATGAGACCGGCAGTGGCTTCTTCGGCGGTGGTCACAGCATTTTCCGCGGCGGCTTTGGGATCTACTATGGACCAGGCCAAACCGAGGACCAGATCCAGCCGATCGAGAGCGACCGCATCCAGACGACCGTTACGAGCGGCACCCTGCTGGCTTTTCCGGCGAACCTTCCAGCTATCGTCGCGAATTTCGTCAAGCAATCCGAACAACCGCTCTTATCAGCCGCGCGCCTATTCGAACGACTACACGGTGCCCGAACGCGTTTATCAATACAGCTTTTCTTATCAGCAGGAACTACGCGGACATCTCGTCGGCACCGTTGCTTACGTTGGCGCCCAGGGCGAAACCTGTTCCTGCGCAGCGTCGCCAATCAGGTTCTGCGCGGGACGGCTACGATCCCTTCGACCGCCACTTCGCTTCCGGCCGGCGCGGGCGCAGTCAACATTCTCAACGCCGCGGGCACGCAGGTGACTGCCGTGAGAACCGTTCGCGAGTTTTCGATTCCGAATGGCAACAACGTGCTGAATCCCTTCGCCGAAGTGGACTTCAAAACCAGCGGCGGTTCGGACAGTTACAACGCGCTGCAAACTCAGCTCACGCGCCGCCTGGGCTCGGGGCTGACGATGAACATGCAGTGACACCTTTGGCAAGTCGGTCGGTACCACCGCCGGCTCAAACGAGGCACGCACTGCTGCCAACAACGCGCGCACAATTTCAGACTGGGAGTATGACCGCAGCGTCAACAATTTCCGACGTGCGCCATACATTCAACCTGTCAGCGATTTACGATCTACCAATCGGCAAGGGCAAGCGGTTCGACTGGGGCAGCACCGCCAATGCAATCTTCGGCAACTGGGAAGCGGGCACGATCATCAACGCGCGTTCGGGACTCCCGATCGAAGTCGGCATCGTGCGGCCCGATCTGGCGGTCCAATGCGTCAACGCGGCCGGTTGCACTATCAACACGAGCGCGACTGCGACGACTGTCGTGCCGCAGGGGTTCACCGCCCAACTGCCTGGCGGTCAGCGCAGCCAATCCGCTGCCGGCCGGGTTTATCGGCGTGGTCAATGTTCCGGGCGGCGGGCTTCGCGCAACATTCGCCGGCCTGACATTGTCCCCGGAGTCAACCCGTACCTGAACGCCGACCGCAACCTTCTGAACCCGGCGGCCTTCACGATCCCGGTAGCCGGCACGCTTTCGGCAACCCGGGCCGCAACGCTTTGCGCGGGCCGAGCTTCTCGCAGGCGGACCTGATTTTCGCCAAGCGCTTCCGATTACGGAGACGGTCAAGCTGCAATTCCGACGGAGATATTCAACATCTTCAACCGGGCCAACTCTTTGCGTTGCCGGCTTCAACCATCAACGTCGGTTTGCCGACTCACTGTCCTTCAACACGACCGCCAACGCGTTCGTGCTGGGCAGCGGCGTGCAACTCGACAGGGGTATACGCAGTCGGCCGCCGGATCGGCGTTTGGCCTGCTGCGCCAGACGGTCGAGCGCACCGTTTGGACCCGGCACCAGCCGGCAGATTCAATTTGCGCTGCGGCTGAACTTTCAGTCCGCGGCTTTGCCGCCGACAGAGCGGAAAAGGCTCTGCCTGGGTAAGATGTTCCTTGATTTTTTTCGGAGGCTGCGTGCTCTCAAAAGATGAAGGCATAGCCTCCAGGGTGGTATGAGCCTGTTAGCGGAAAGCCGAAGGCTTTCCCACCGGCGCGGCGGCAAAGCCGCATCCACTTGTTGTCTATTCCGGTATCGGCAACCGATTCAGAGGGCCAGATGTCAACGACAGAGGTTTCGCTCACTGAAACAGAACGGTTCGACGCAACCGGCGGCAGACGACGTTCTACGACGACGGCCACCTGCGCGTCGAGCACAAGAACTACTACGTCGCCTGCGACAGGCCAAACATTAAGCTGCCGCGGACGGAGTTTCTGATCCTTTTTTCACGTTTGGCTCGCACGCCGGAAAGAATTGTCACCTGTGAAGAACTTTGGCATGCGGCCTGGGGATCCCGACAAGCCGCTCAACTCGGAAAGCCTGCACGTCTATCTCTACCGTCTGCGCAACAAGCTCAGCCCGCACAAACTTCAGATTGAGACGATGATCACTGTCGGCTACCGCCTGATCATTGGTTGACAGTTGTTCGATTCTATTTGAGGTTGGCCAAAACGTCTTTCACTTTTCGCTCGATGAGATCGCGCGTTTCGCGAAACTGGTCGGGCGCGGCAGGTTCTTTGGGTCGGGTATCTCCCAGTCCTCGCGTCGTTTCGCCCTGCACGTAAGGACACTCATCGCCGCAACCCATCGTCGCCACGAAATCGTATTCAAGCTGGGGAATATCGTTGAGCGATTTAGAGTCGTGCGCGCTGAGATCGTAGCCGATCTCTTTCATCGATCCGATTGCTTTCGGATTCACCTGGCCGGAAGGATGCGAGCCGGCGCTGTAAGCTTCAATCTCGTCCCCACCATGAATCCGCGCCAACGCTTCTGCGATCTGGCTGCGGCACGAATTCTCCACGCAAACGAACAACAGCCGCTTCATCCGGTTTGCTCCTGTAGGTTGCGACAGCATTCCTTTTCTTTGAATGCAACGACATCCGAGCACGCCCAGGAATGCACCCACAAAGGAGCCAGCAGATAAATCCAAAGCGCTTCGACGTGCCCTGACACGATCGCTGGACCAAGCGATCGCGCCGGATTCATCGAGGCGCCGCTGATCGGACCGGCAAACAACGCTTCGAGCGTGACCATGCCTCCTACCGCCACGCCGGCGATCATACCCTTCTCCTTCGCGCCTACCGAGACGTTAACGATGACGAACATCAGAAAGAACGCGAGGATGATTTCGAGGACGAGAGATTGAAATAACGAACCGGCGGGAAGAGTAGCGCCGAGCGTTGCATGTTGCGGAAACAACAGGCGAAGCGTGCCGCTCGCCAACAACGCGCCCGCGCATTGGCTCGCGATGTACCCGACAAGTTTTCGCGCCGGGAAGCGCCGCGCCAACCAAAAGCCGAAAGACACAGCTGGATTGAGGTGCGCGCCCGACACGTTGCCAAGCGTGTAAATCATCGCCATCACCACCAGACCAAACGTCGCCGCGACACCGAAATGAGAAACGCTGCCACCGCTCACGTCGTTGATGATGATCGCGCCGGTCCCGGCAAAGACGAGCGTGAACGTACCCAATAGTTCAGCCAGGTAACTTTTCATGACGCTTCTTTACCATTCCGTCAGGAGACTTTCAACTTAACTTTCAGAAGCCCTGAAAGGGCGAAAGAAAGTAAGCCATGGGTAAGCGCGAAGCGCGCCACCTGGATCGGACGATGGAGGAATCGCGCCTAAGGGGCGCAAGACATTCTTGCACCCTTACAGGGTGCCGTAGAATCAGGCACAGGCTCCATGGTGGCGCGCTGCGCGCTCACCCCCTGGCTATTCTTATTTCACGCCTTCAGCGTGAAGACCCCTTAGCTTCTATCGTTCACCCCTACAGGATGAACACGCAGGAGTGGCGACCTCTGGAATCTCGTTAACAGAAGAATTCAGGCGTCGTTTAGAAGGATGTAACACTCCCCCTCTAGAGTTGAGGCCCTATTCTGGCACACTGAGCCTTACTTTGAGGAGACAATATGCCCTCTACTGCGGAAGTTCACGAACCGCCTCTTTGGATGTCGTTAATCTTAGTTGCCGCCTTGCCTCTGCCCGTAGTGGCAAAGGTGGCAAATTCAGGCAGCTTGAAAATCGGATTGAGCCGCGGTACGTCGCCGCCGTCTGATGCGCTTTACCGTGGCGGATGAGCTGAATATGGTAATATAACGGTAAGTTTTTGATTACCAGCTCGTAACGATCGCGTGGTTCGCGGCGGTGCATCGGCGACAGATCCAACGCAGGTAAAGCATACGCCAGCCGGTTATGCAACTGAATCAGCGCAAAAC
>ERZ1370068.1069-contig-10978_pt1 | contig 20697 bp, 26 predicted proteins | sample MGYA00561227_ERZ1370068 | MGnify/ENA primary metagenome ERZ1370068 (study PRJEB38410, sample SAMEA6850437) | metagenome | study: Metagenomic assessment of the ecological functions of the soil: analysis of the soil microbiota associated with the... | reverse complement strand
TTTGCACCACCGTTTCCAGTTAAACATTTTAATACTTCTGATTCTGGCGAATTGATCGATCGATCGCTCCGGCTGAGCTGACGGTTGCTGCCTAGCTGGCTTTCCGACGATCAGATTGGAGATCCAACTTCTTTTCGCGCCGATCTATCCCGTCAGACTTACACATTTAAGCCACCAGCGATCAATCTATCAACACCATGTTTTGGAGCGTATCTGTTTCATTTACAGAAGATACTATCAGAAAGACGGCTTCCAGCGTCGGCAGCTTCCGATCTTCCATCTAGCCGATCGCGCGATCATATATCAGATCATCGCGAGTAATTAGGGTCAGTTATTCCCCGGATCTCGATCGGGAAGGAGCGTATCTGGCAGGCATCGACAGCCCCACTGTGGTTGAGATCACTAAGCACTCTGATGACCAATGAGGGCTGTCAGGCCGAGCTGGTGAAGCTAGCGTCGGTGTCGAAGCTGGAGGGAACTGACCAGGCGCTGTCATCTGGGTTCTTACCGAAAAATAGTTGCTGAAGCCGTTCGGGGCGCTGGCCATCTCGGCAGGCAAAAGCGCCAATTCATTCAGTACTGGCCATATACCAGGTTGCCAGTCATTTGTCCTCTAGCGATCCTGTTTCTAACCTGTTGATGTTCTGTCATCAAGTGGTTGCAGCCTATTCTGTCGACAACCATCGTCAGTATCAGCCGACAAAACGCTGAGCCGTCAGTCGCCGGAACGGTTCGTAAGCGCGATCCCTCGCTCGCCGGCTCCGCCAGTCGACACACGCTGGCGAATACGACCCACGCCAAAGAAGGCGCTCGACGCCACCGGTCCGTATCGTCAGTGAGTTCGATCGCGTTCAGCTGCCCGCCTCGGCTGCCAGGTCGAAGCGCGGCGCGGCGGCGGCGGCTGTTATGCGCGCGTCGACAGGTGACCTGGATGGATCGATGGCGATCTGACGCCTACGATGGTCAGTTGCGTTCTGCGAAGCCACGGCGGGTTCCCGGGATCATCAAACGCTGCCAGTGACCAGAAGGAGCGCGCTGTAGCTGGAGGTTTTGAAACCACTCCAAAAAGTCTTGGTTTCATGTTGCCCTTACACTTTTGTGACGCCCGGATCTTCCCCTCAGGTGGGAAGTGGAACTCCGATTCAGTTCTTCATCTAACATATATCACGACCACGTCAGCCTTTTTCATTTAAGCTAAATCGACTTTATTATGATCTCCTACTGGTGGAAATGGACGAAGCTGGCGGTCAATGATTATTTCGGCGGCGTCTGGGGAGTGTTGAGGTGATACAATAGAGAAGGACAGCTGCACTTTAATTTTAAGCATTGTGATCCACTTTGCAGCGCATCCTTCACAGGTCATTCCAGTCTGGATTGCCAGATGCCACCTGATATCAGGATGTAGCCTGGAAGCCTCTGACAATTGCTGGATCATTGGCTTCTTTACTCTCATTAGATCAGTGAGTTGAAACCAGCAGCTGGCGCTTCACCCAACACCTGGCTTGCCGTCAACTGCGGCCTCAGAAGTTTCAAAGCTGCCAGCTGCACCTACTTTGCATTCTGACTCTCAGGGCTGGGATCCCACGGGAGCTACTCAGAAGATGCGGAGAATCTGATTCACCGCCCCCCAGGGGACGATGAAGAGTCTTGAAATGCTGTTCACTGGAGATCGCCAGACAAGCCTCAAACATCATTAGTGAGATCATCTCTCAACATTCTAAACAAAAAAACCGCCCCGATGGATTAACGGGGTGATCTGATGCGAGCAATCACATCTGACTCATCAGTGATTCTGCTCGCCACGCCGGCGTCAGCCTGCGCTGACAGTCGGAAAATCGCCTTTAAACTCTATGCACCGCCCGCAGCGCGCCGCCCCCCAGCGAAGATCACTGAACAGCCGAGGCGGCGAGCGTAACACTTGTGCATCTTCACCTCTGGGTTCTTTAGCACTGCAAGCTTACCATGGGGTCAGCAGCACATGAGAGGATCATTTGGGAAACTCCATCTGGCTCTGCTGCTCGACCCCAGGCGTTGCCACATCGATATCTGGAGTGGCAATCACTTTCATTTGAACAACACGTCTTCTTACTTGATTGTCTGGAGAATTGACAAGCCTCTACGAGCATGGGAATCCTATACCAGCCCAGTCTGTTGTGATCCCAGGAGGAGCCACATAACTGCCATCAACTTATTAGCTGGCAAGGGTGGAGTCCAGGACCTGGCTTTTTAGAAACAGGCTACCATATTTCACTGGCAGCGGCGGGGATTCACGCTGATTCTCACATTGTTTGCCTCTGCTGTAACTGTATACTCATCTGGGTTCTACAGGCCACCACATGAGCCCACCTGTGTGACTACCTGCCTGCCTCTATCATGTGCTGAAGAAGAGGATTACCATCAGCCTGAAGAGCCGATCTGGGGGGCTCAGACTGCCATGACGGCGCCACCTGGGTTATAACAACAGGCGCGCCGCGATTCGCCAGCAGCGGGGACACCAAACCAATCCTGCTACTTAACGGCTTTGCTGCATCGATGCGTTATGGCGCTCCGCTGCTGGGAAGGCGGCACAGCCATTCCCCAAGCTGCATTGACGCCACCTGTTTGCGGGCGCGTATCAAACTACGCCTCCGCCCAACATCAGCTTAAGATACCATTGGCGAAACAACCCCGACGGCATCGATCGGTTGAGTCTCAAGACCATATGGTCAAAAACAGAGCCGGGGGAGGATGTGTTTCGCACTGTTGGCGAAGTGCCGATCTGCCGAAGTTTAACCACCATGCCGATCGACCTAACCTGTGAAACTCCCAGCCACCACCAACGTGCCAGTTAAACTTTACCATCAGTTTGACCACCTTCGGCATGCGAAGGTTCGACTTCACTTACCATCAAAGACTCAAGTCACGATCGAGATCCAACGATCATCACCTGGGACCGAAACCTGGCATGGAAGATTCAGTACCTGAACTATTAATTCAAATCTGACTGCGCTCCAGTCTTCTAGTTCAAATTCTTGAGTCAGCCAGTGTAACTCTGGATCAGTTTGGTTCTGTTATCAAGCCGCGACACATTCAGAGCTGGTCTTTATCTTCCTAAGCTATCGCTTGGACAGCCAGTTCAGATCAGATAGCTGATTTGTGTCTGTCTTTCACTTTTGCTGACATTTTTTTAACAGAAGTTCTGGATAAATTAGATTCTGTGGGGCTGCACTGTTCAAATCATGCATGTAGAGTCTGGTCTGTGCCATCTGATGTTATGAGTTAAGATACTATCAACTGCCTTCACTAACTTTGATCTTTGAGTTTTATGCGACTCATGTTTTGAGTCACGGGTTCGATGGAAGGAGAAATACAGGATATGGGATGAGACTCCCAAAACACCCATGACCTGCTCTTCCTTTGACCAACCAGTCATCGCCGGCGCACCCGAAAACCCATAGCCCCTATGCTGACGGTGTTATGAACTGCTGATGGAACCATAACATGTTCTGAATTGAAGGACTTCTGGATTCTTGTTCATCGATTGGGTGAAGATGAACGATCTGGTGTATATCGTATTGCCCAGTCTCGACGCTGCTGTCTGATGCGATATGTTCGACCATATCTACTACAAACTATGGACGATCGCCAGTCCACTGAGTTTTTCCAGCTTCTGTTGTTTTTCATCAGGCAAGGTTTTACATGACGAAATCAGCCGGCGTCTGAATCAGTTGACCCCAGCGCATTTCTGCTCCATTTACCGGCACCATCGACGGAAGCTTACTGACTGGGTTCAACGGTGTATCTTGTAAATACATGGGTTATAATATTTCCAGCTTTGATGCTCATGCCATGATCTTCCCAACACCCAAACCGCTGCTTCTCCAGCTACTGGATCAGCTGGTGTTTGTCAATCCCAGCGTTCAATTCTCATGAACAGACTCAGATACACCTCAAACCACGGACCCCATGACTGTTTATGGAGTCTTTGGGATCTTCAGATGCTTTGGAGTCTTCAACCATCACATCAGAATTGTGTCCTAACTATTGAAAACTCAGTGTCAAGCCACTCCTATGGCGGAATGTTTTTATCTTAGTGAATTTGCCCATGAACCATGACCAGCAGCATATCGACTGCTGCCGAATCGCGTGATTCGCCGCCTTCGCTGCCGACGATGGTGGGCGGGCGCGCCACCGCCTCCGTAATGATTGATCGCCTGGTTACTGGATCAACGACTCTGTTGACGATGGCGCGGGCCGCCGTGACTCCTCTGAGCCGTGAGTAAGTCAGTCGATATGGCGGCCTCGCGGATCTTAATGAAGGTTCAAAATCTCACCGACAATTATTTCGATGTTGAAACGTGAACCTGCACGCCCCCATCGTCACTCAGCGATGCGAAATGATCATCGGTTCGCGCTCTCACTCTTTGGCGCTGTGTTTATGGGTTCGCCACAAAAACGACAAATAAATTGCTGCTGAAATAACCTGCACCCCTGCAAGCGTCGCCTCATGAGTCGTCTTCCTTTCCGCTTCGACTGTACGGTACACCGGACCATCGCGGTATTGATCGCTTTTAGCAGCGTCTCGTCGTCGACGGGCTTGGTCAGGTAGGACTTCGCGCCGCCGCCCAGCGCCCGCGACCGCGACTCGGGCGTGTCGTGACCGGTGATGACCACGACCGGGACGCCAGGCGTGGGCGCGCGCCAGCCTGCGACTGGACCTCGAACCCGCTCACCTCGGGCATGTGCAGATCGAGCACGACGCAATCGGGCTCGTGGTCGTCCGCGGAAGCGAGGAACTCCGTTCCGCAGGCAAAGGCCTCCACCGCAAGGCCGGCGGAACGCAGCAGGCGCTCAAAGGGCCTTGCGGACGAACGCATCGTCGTCCACGATGGCGATGAGAGGCGGCTTGTTGGCCACATGGTCATACCGTAACCGGGCTATCACGATAGCGAATCCGCTTGATGTAACCTATTGGACCTTGGTCCAATACGCTTGGCGGTCCACCCGTACTACTATCGCCGCGGGCAGATGCGCTTTGGCTTACCTAAATCGTGCAAGGAGGAGTAATGAAATCAATCTCGAGGATGTTTCCGATGGCCGCGGCCGGCGCGCTGGCAGTCGCGCTGGCGCTGCCTTCCGCAGCGCAGGCGCAGGGAGCGCCGCGGGCGGGCAGCGTGGAATTCATCCTGCCCCTCATCTACACGCCCTCCACGAGCTTCAACGGACAGGGCGGATCGAGCGCCGACGTCAACGCGAACCTGGGGTTCGGGTTCGGGACTCAATTACAACCTCAGCAACCACTTTCAGGTAGGCGGCCTTTCAACTGGAGCAGCCGGAACTACCAGGCGACCCTCGTGGACTCGCCCAGCGGAGCGGCCAGGTACAGCGACCGGCTACCTGGAGTCTTCCACGATAGGGGTCAATGCGACTTACTTCTTGGATGCCGAGGAGGGTTCACGCCCTTCTTGATCGGCCGGGCTCGGCAGCACGTTCATCGACACCAACATTCCAATCGGAGTTCCCGCAGACCGGGTGCTGGTACGACCCCTGGTACGGACAAATCTGCAGCACCTACGTGCCGACGAAAACGCAGACGGCCGTGAGCTACACCGCGGGCGCCGGGGTGCGCTTCGAGGTGACCCGGAGCGTTTCCGTGCAAGGAAGCTACAACAAGATGTGGCTCGACTATAGCAACGGAACCCCGACGTTCGACGCCTGGAGGCTCGACTTCGTCTTCCGCATGTGAGGGCAGGCGGGCGCGCCTTCAGGGACGGTGGCGCCGGGCCCTCATCGGAGACCGTTCTTTTCGCGGGTAGGGTGAGTAGAAGCTCGCGCCGCGATCGGCGTTGTTCGCCGCCCACAGCCGCCCGGCATGCGCGGCGACGATGGTGCGGCACACCGCGAGCCCCAGCCCCATGCCGTCGGTCTTGGTGCTCACGAACGGATCGAAGATGCGCTGCAGGTCCGCGGGCGGGATGCCCCGGCCCCGGTCGGCGACCGACACTTCGACTTCGCCGCCAGCGGCCGCCGCCGCCGTTCGCAGCGTCAGGCGGCGCTCCACGGGCGTGCCGTCCATGGCGTCGCAGCCGTTCATGACGAGATTGAGCAGCACCTGCTGCAGCTGGACCGGGTCGCCGTCCACTTGCGGCAAGCCCGCGGCGAGCTCGGTGCGCACCGCCACGTCGCGGTTCAGCAGGTCGCTGCGCATCATCCTCAACACATCGAGCACGACGTCGTTGACGTCGAGCGCGCGGTAGCGCACTTCCTCCTTCCTGAACAGGGCGCGCAGGCGCTTGATGACTTCGCCGGCGCGCTTGTCGTCCGCCACGATGTCCTTGAGGATCTCGCGAATTTCGTCGATGGTTCCCGGCGCCCCGGCCGAGAATGCGCTGGGCGGCCTGCGCGTTGCTGAGTATCGCGGCCAGCGGCTGGTTCAATTCGTGCGCGAGCGACCCGGACAGCTCTCCCAGCATCGCGACGCGCGACAGGTGCGCCAGCTCGTTGCGCTGCTGCGCCGTTTCCGCCTCGACTTTCCGGCGCGCGGTGATATCGACGATCGATGCCAGCACGGCCATGCCCTCCGGGGTTTCGATGGGATTGAGGCCGACCTCGACCGGGACTTCGCTGCCGTCCTTGCGCCGGCCGTGCAGATCGCTGCCCCGCGCCCATCGAGCGGGCCGAAGGTGCCCGGTGGTAATCGTCGCGGTGGCCGGGATGGCCGGTGCGAAACGACTCGGGGAGCAGCACTTCGATGGAACGCCCGAGCAGCTCTTCGCGGGCATAGCCGAAGACCTTCTCGGCCTGGGCGTTGAGCAGGATGATATGCCCCTCCCGATTCGCCATGATCATGGCGTTGGGGGCAGCCTCCACCGCGAGGCGCATGCGCTCTTCCCGTGCTTGAGATCGGTCACGTCGAAACACGAACCGATGTAGCCGAGGAACGATCCGTCCGACTCGAAGCGCGGCGCTCCGCTGTCGAGAATCCAGCGATACTCGCCGTCGTGCCTGCGCAGCCGGTACTCCATCGCGAAATGCCGGCGGGCTTCGAAGGCGTCGCTGTAGACGCGGAAACAGCGGTCGAGGTCCGCCGGGTGGACTCCCTCCCGTCCACCCGTTGCCCAGCTCCTGATTCATGCGTGCGCGCCGGTGAAACCGAGCCAGCCGCTGTTGAAGAACGTGCAGAGCTTGTCGGTGCCCGCCATCCAGATCATCACCGGCGCCGTATCGGCCGTGGCGCGAAAGCGCTGCTCCGTTTCCTGCAGGTGAGCCTCGCTGATTCTCAGTTGCCTGTCGAGGCGGTCGGCCCGGAACGCCTCGCCGCCCAATTCGTAGCCCATGGCGACGACGATGAGGAGAAAGGTCGGCGCGATCAGGTAGGGCGGGGAGATGACCCGCTCGAGCACCAGCCCATAGTGAATCCCGGCGACCAGGACGAAGAGCGCGATACCGCCGCCTACGATCGCGGCGCGGCGCCGACGTGTCGCGGTCGCCCCGGCGCCAGGCGGCGAGCGAGCATCGACGACGTATATGCGACCAGCATCAGCAGGCTCAGTTGGCCGAGCCGCGTCCACGGATTGAATACCGCCGTCGGCGACTGCGATGTGTTCACCCCAAAGCTCGATCTGCCTCGAGCCCGGTGATCTCGCGGTAGTTGAGGTTCGCGCCCGAGGAAAAATTCGCGATCAGTGACAGGAACCGGAAGGCGCAAACGGTGTACGCAAGCCACAGGCGCCCGGTTCCCGAGGAAAGCCCGCACGAACCAGACCATCGCGACGACCGCCACGAAGCCGGGAACGATGCTGCCAGCGCGCACGGCCCGGCCGAACTCCTCGACCGTCTCCGAGCGCATCATCAGGACTTCGATCGGCGCCATCGCGGCGGCCGCGGCGAGAGCGATGGTGGCGAAAAGCAGGTGGGCAAGCCGCGTGCGCTCCCTTGCCCAGATGGAAAGATGGATGAACGCGAGCGTGAGGCATGCCGCCGCGGTCATCGACCAGACTACGGGAATCCAGCCCATGCCCGAATCATATACCGCCCGGGCATTGCGACTCGGTGAGCGTAATCGCCCGGCGCCGTCCCGCCGGACCTCCTCAGTGTCTTTACTGCACGAGCGGAATCTGCGACGCCATCTCGTACCTGATCACCGCGCGGATCTTGCTCTCGATCTGGATGTAGCGCGCGACCTTCATCCCCGGAATCGCCTTCTCGAGCTGGGGCACGTAAGTGGTCTTGAGCTTGACCTCGGCGCCGTCGATCGCCATCATCTCGGTGAGCAGTTTCTTCGCCGTTGCATCGCTTACCGGAGCCCTGGTTGTAGGCGTCGGCGTAGCTCACGATCAGCTCGCCGGTGCGCTGATTGATGCCCTGCAGGTCCTTCTGGTAGGCGTCGTAGATCGGCCAGAAGTTCTTCGCTTCGGCCTCGGTGAGCTGCATGTTGGCCGCGACGACCAGCTTCTTGTCGGCCTTGATCTTGTCGGAAAGGATCTTCATGTCCGACGCGGTTTGCGCCGTTGACGGCAACGCCAGAGCTGCTGCGACGGCGAACAGCGCGACTTGAGCGAGCTTCATTGGGGTGTCCTCTGTGGAGATAGTTCAGTTAGCGGTGCGTCCCGGAGACGGCCAAAAGCCTCCGGGGATCGAAGCTCGAAAATACCAGAGCGTTAAAGCGGTTTTGCCGCCGTTGCCGGGGTGGCAGCCGGAGCCGTCGCCGGGGCAGCGACAGCAGCCGGCAGGCGGCAGCAACCGCCGGGGCCGGGGCAGCAGCAGCCGGGCCGGAGCCGGAACAGCAGCAGCCGGCTTCGCGGCGGGCGCCGTGACGCCCTGTTGTAATCTTCCTTGGAAATTTCCTTCACTTCCGAGCTCTGCAGCGTGATCTCGCTGCCCGTCTTGGCGTCCTTGAATTTGACCGCCCCGGAGCTGCCAGCCTTGTCGACGTCGGTGGTGTAATACTGCGTGCTCGACGCCGGGGTCGCGTACCGTGGTAATAGGTGCCGCACCCGGCAAGAAGCGCCGTGAGCACCATCGCCCCGAGCAATCTCTTTCTGAATATCATGTGTGTGTCTCCTGGGAGTTCGTGACAAAGCGAGGGATGTCCCCTCGTGCTTCCGGGTGGATTAGACAGGACCGCTTCGCGGTGCGCTGTGCGCTAGCACACAGAGGCCTCGCTCACCGGCCCCGATCTCGATCAGGCAGGACGGCTCGCGGCGCTCATCGGGCGCCTTCCAGCTCCCCCAGTAGCTGCTTCACACCGGGATCGTCGGGCAGGACCTCGGCCACCTTCCTGGCGTAGGGAAGCGCGGCCTTGGCGTCGCCGGCTTCGCGGTTCATCGAAATCAGCGCACCCAGGATCTCGAGGTCGTACGGGTGCCGTTGGTCGAGCGTGCGCAACGCGGCCAGCGCGGCGCGCGCTTCCCGACGGAGTGAAGCGCGATCGCGTAGACGTAACCGTAGCGGGCATTGTCGGGGGCGAGCTTTGCGGCCGCGCCGAGCTCGGGGAGCGCCGCGGCCTTGTCGCCCTTGCGCACCAGCAGCAGCCCCAGCGCATGGTGCAGCTCGGCCGCGCGCGGCAACTGCGCGAGGCCGCGCCGCAGCAGCTTCTCGCCCTCGCGCGTCGCGCCCGAGGCTGCCGGTAGGCGTCCGCGAGGTTGACGTACGCGCCCGGTGAAGCGCGCGTCGAGCGAAAGCGCGCGCTGGTACGCCGCGACGCGCGTCGTGCGATACGGCGCTGGCGCATGCGCAGGTTGCCGAGGTTGACGTTCGCGGCCGGCCAGTCGGCGTCGAGCCGCAGCGATTCGAGGTATTCGTTCAGCGCTTTTCGCGGCTGCGCGCGCTGGCCGGCGGTCAGGCGATCGTCGGGGACGTCCGCGAGGACGCGCGCAGCCTCGACGCGCACGCCGCGCACCGGATCGGCGAGCAGCGGCGCCGCCGCCTGCGCGCGCACGCGCGCGTCGAAGGCCTCGATCATGCCGAGCGCGGCGATGCGCACGTCGGGATCGAAATCCACCGAGCAGCTTGCTGCACCGGCGGGCAGGTCTGCCGGCGCGACGTAGAGGCTGCGCCAGCGTCGCGGCGGTCGCCCGGACGATCGGCGGAAGCCGCCGGATCGCCGGCGAGCGCGAGCAGGGCGGGCAGCGCCTTCGCGCCCTGGCGTCGCGGCGGCATGCAGCGTCGGTGCCGAACTGCGGGCGCGTCGCGCCAGGCCGTTGCCGTACCACTGGTCCATCGCCGCGGCCGCCCATGCCGGGCTGGCGATCGGCGTGGCACCGGGTGCAGGCGTTCGGGCTGCCGAGCGCGATCGACAGGTCGGGGCGCGGCACGCGGATGCCGTGGTCGCGGCGCGCGATCCACCACCATGTACGTCTGCGCGGGCATGTGGCACTCGACGCACTGCGCGCCCTGGCGTTCCCGCCTTGTGGAAGTGGTGCTTGCCCGGCGTCGAACGCGGCCGCGCTCGTGGCAGCGCGTGCACAAGGCGTTGCCCTCGGCGCGCAGCTCAGCGCGTGCGGCGTCGTGGCAGTCCATGCAGGTGACGCCGCGCTGGTCCATCTTGCTCTGCAGGAACGAGCCCCAGACGTAGACCTCCTCGCGCTGCTGACCGTCGGCGTAGTAGTTCGGCGCGGTCGAGCAGGGCGAGGCGGTGCGTGTCCTCGAGCGGCGCGCCGGGCCGGCCGCTCTCGGCGACGGTCGAGCGCCGGGCGTGGCAGGCCGCGCACACGTTCATCAGCGCGTCGCGCGGCGGGCTGGTCGCGCTGCGCGGTCTTCGCCTCGGGCGGCGGGAATTTCCACGCCTCGTTCCAGCGGCTTTTCAGGACGAGCAGCCCCTTGTCCGCTCGGCCGAGCGAGTACCGCGGCTTGGGCTTCTGCGCCCATTCCACGTGGCGCGAGCCCGGCCCGTGGCAGGCCTCGCAGGCGACGTTGATCTCGCTGAAACGTCGTCTTGTACGCGTTGGCGGCCGCGTCGTAGCCCTTCTTCAGGTTGGTCGAGTGGCACGCGGCGCATTGCAGGTTCCAGTTCTGGTACAGGCCGGTCCAGTGGAGCGGATCGCTTGTGGTCGATCTTCTCGTTCGGATAGACGATGGAACCAGCGCTGCCCGCCCTCGTTTTCGCCCGCGCGTCCCAGGCGATGGCCGAGCGCCTGGTAGCGCCCGCCGGGGAATCTCGATCAGGTATTGCTGCAGCGGCGCAGACGCCGAAGGTGTACTTCGATCTCGAAATCGGCGAGCTTGCCGTCCGGACCGTCGGTGCGGACCATGAACCTGCCGTCGCGCCGGAAGAAGCGCGAGGTGACGCCCGCGTAGCGGAATTCGGCGCCGTCGAAGTCGCCGAGCACGGTCTTGTCGCCGGCCTCCTGCATCGCGAGCCGGTGGTGCGAGCTCCAGCCACGCCTGGTATTCGCCGGCGTGGCAGGATGCGCAGGTCTTGGCGCCGACGTAGTCCGCGGCGGCGGCCGGCGGCGGCCCGGCGCTCGCGCGGGAATTCCGCAGCAGCCACCATGCGGTGCCTGCCGCGGCGAGCGCGAGCAGCGCGGCCAAGGCCCATCTTCTCCATGATTGGTGCATCTGTGTGAAGCGATCGCGTACGAGTCGAGTTCCGCATTCTACTTCGCGAGAAAACGGTCCGGCCGATGCTTCCGGGCTGGTAAAATCGTCCCATTGACCGAAGCGAGTGCCGCAGGACAAGCAGCCGACGGGAGATGATGAAGCGCAAAATGCTGGTGTGGGCGGCGCTCGCGCTGTTTCCGGCCCTCGCGCTGGGGCAGGCGTATCCCAGCCGCCCCGTGCGGGTGATCATCCCGTTCGCGCCGGGCGGGGCGTCGGACTTCGTCGGCCGCATCCTCCAGCCGCGCCTGGGCGAGCTTCTCGGCCAGCAGATCGTCGTCGAGAACCGCGCCGGCGCCGCGGGCAGCATCGGCGTGGAGGCGGCGGCGAAGGCCGCTGCCCGACGGCTACACCGCGTTCCTGGGCAACATCGGCACCATCGCGATCAACCCTTCCGGTGTTTCCCGATCTTCCGGTGAACCCGATGAAGGATTTCATCGCGGTCACGCAGGTCGTCGACGTGCCGAGCGTCCTGGTAGTGAATCCCTCGTTCAAGGTCGACAGCGTCAAGGAGCTCGTCGCCTACGCAAAATCGAACCCCGGCAAGCTCAACTACGGCTCGCCCGGAAGCGGCAGCCAGAACCGCCTCGAGATGGAGGTGCTGCGGAAAGCGCGAGAAGCTGGAGATGGTGCACGTCCCGTACAAGGGCGGGGCGGGCCCGGCGGTGACCGCGCTGGTCGGCGGGCGAGACGCAATTGATGTTTACCACCGCGGCCTCGGCGATCGGCCAGATACGCGGAGGGCGCCTGCGCGTGCTCGCCGTGACCAGCGCGAAGCGCATGGAGCAGCTTCCCGTCGGCGCCGACCATGGTGGAATCCGGCTACGCCGAGTTCCTGTCGAGCTCCTGGCAGGGCATATTCGTCCCGACGGGAACGCCGCGCGAAGCCGTCGACCGCCTGTTCGCCGGCCTGCAGCAGACCCTGAAGACGCCCGAGGTGGTCGAGCGGCTCGCGCAAGGCGGGGCGTACGTCGCGACGAGCGCATCGCCCAAGGAGTTCGCCGGACTTCGTCGCCTCGGAGACTCAGCGCTGGGGCAGGGTCGCGCAAGAGAGTCCGGAGCGACGGTGGATTGACGCGAAGCGTCATCCTGAGCCGCAGGCCGAAGGATCTCACGTGGCACAACGTGCCGGCAGAGATTCCTCGCTTTACGCTCGGGATGACAACGCGGATGGATACTTAAAACGGAGACGGAGACGAGGAATGGCAAACGCGGGAATGGTGGCACTGGACTGGCAGCAGCGCATCAACTGGGACCGGCTGCGCAAGTATCGCCTCGAGCGCGCGCGCGCGCGCATGAAGGCGGCACGGCCTGGGCGCGATGCTGCTGATGTACGACGAGAACGTGCGCTACGTGACGAGCACGCTCACCCCGGCTGGAACCGCCTGAAGCCCGGCCTGCGCTACGCCATGCTGTGCGGCGACGACGCGCCGGTGCTGTTCGAGCAGGGCGACATCGGCATGCAGATCGAGCGCCACTCGCCCTGGATCCCCAAGGACCACGTGCGCTGGTCCTACGCCTGGATCAAGGGCGCGGCCGGCCCTGCGTCGACCGCGCAGGTGAAGAAGTTCACCAACGCGATCAAGCAGGAGATGAAGAAGGCGAACGTCGCCGGGCATGAAGCTCGGCGTCGATTTCATCGACATCAACATGCTGAAGGTGTTCGCCGAGGAGAAGATCGACTGGACCGACGGCATGACGCCGATGATGGAGGCGCGCGCCATCAAGAACGAGGACGAGCAGGAGGCGCTGCGCATGGTCGGCGCGATCGGCGACGCCGCGCACTGGGAGTTCATGAAGTTCCTGCAGCCCGGCCGCACCGAGAACCAGCTCACCGCGCACATCATGCAGTACCTGTACTCGGTCCCGGGCATGGAGGACGTCGAGGACGTGATCGTGTCCTCGGGGCCGAACACCTGGCCGAACTGGCGCAATTTCTCCGACCGCATCGTCAAGCCCGGCGACATCGTGTTCATGGACCTCGCCGCGCTCGACGTGGAACGGCTACAAGTCGTGCTACTACCGCACCTACTGCGCCGGCAAGGAGCCGACCAGCGAGCAGAAGGACATCTACGCGACCGCGCTCAAATGGCTGTACGACTCGATCAAGGCGGTGAAGGTCGGCGCCACCACCGCGCGAGATCGCCTCGAAGTGGCCCTCGGCGAAGGAAGCCTGGGGCTACGAGGAGGAAGACCAGGCCGCGGCGAACCTCTGGGGCCACGGGCTCGGGCTCGCGCAGTACGACCAGCCGGTGATCTCGCGCATCTGGTCGCTCGACCATCCGATCGAGATCAAGGAAGGCATGGTGTTCGCGCTCGAGACCCAGCACGGCAAGAAGTTCGAGTGGGGCGTGCGCATCGAGGAGATGCTGATCGTCCACAAGGACAGGATCGAGATCATCTCCAGCTTCCCGGTCGAGCAGATCACGGTGGTCGATCCGATGCCGGGCTACTCGACGCTGTCGGGAAGATGAGGGACGCTAGCCTTGCGCACCGCACTCCTCCAGGCGCCGCGCAAGCTCGCGGTCGTCGAGCGCGACAAGCCCGTTCCGGGTCCGGGCGAAGTCATCGGTGCAGACGGCGGCGACCGCCGTCTGCCACACCGATCTCTCGATCTACGTCGGGGAGCATCCCGGCGTCAAATATCCGGTGGTGATGGGGCACGAGTCGACCGGCATCGTCGATGCGATCGGCGAGGGCGTCGACCGGGCTGAAGGCGGGCGAGCACGTCATCATCAATCCCGATCATCGCCTGCGGCGCCTGCGACCAGTGCGTCGCGCGGCGCGGGAAACCTGTGCCGCAAGCGCGGGCCTGTTCGGCCGCGAGATCGAAGGGTCGCTGTCCCAGTACGTCAAGCTCGCTTCGCGCTACGTGCACGTGCTGCCGCCGCGGCTGCCGCTCGAGGCGGCGACGCTCATCGAGACGCTCGCGACCGTGCGCCACGCGCAGCACCGCGTGGGCCTTTCGACCGCGGAATCGGTGGTGGTGCTCGGCATGGGCACCGCGGGCCTGCTGCACGCGCGGCTCGCCGTGCTGACCGGGGCGACGCCGGTGATCGCGGTGTCGCGCACGCAGTGGAAGCTCGACATGGCCCAGCGCATGGGCGCGCACCACATCATCCAGTCGTCCCTGGACAAGGCGGTCGACGAGGTGAAGCGCCTGACCGGCGGCAAGGGGCGGACGTGGTGATCGACGCGGCGGGCAGCGCCGAGTCGCTGCGCGCGGCGGTCGACATGCTGCGCCCGGGAGGACGCTACGCCGCGTTCGCCGTGAGCCACGAGGCGGTGCGCGGGTTCTCGACGTTTCCGCTCTACTTCGGCGAGATCAGCATCATCGGCTCGCGCGCGCTCACGCCCCAGGACATGAACCCGAGCATCCAGCTCATCGCCTCGGGCGCGGTCGACGTGAACGGCTTCATCAGCGCCAAGTACCCGCTCTCCGACGCCGCCGCGGCGTTCGAGGAATACGAGCGCAACCCCGGCCGCATCCTGCGCCTGGTGATCGATTCGCAGGGCTGACGATGGAATCGCTCGTCGTTGCTCTCGACGCGCCCGGAAGCCGCCGACCCGAAGCGCTTCGGACCCAAGGCGGCGAATCTCGCCGCGCTCGGCCGCGCGGGCCTGCCGGTGCCGGGCGGCTACGCGGTCGACGCGGGCGCCTATCGGACGCAGCTCGCCGCGCTCGGCCTGGAGGCGACGGCGCGCGAAGTGTTCGGCGCCGAGGACCGCCCGCGGGCGAGGCGCTGCGCCCTGGACATGAAGCTCGGCCTGATGGAGAAGCCCGATCGCGCCGCAACTGGCTCGAGCCGCTGCTCGCCGCCTGGCGGCAGGTGACGGCCTCGGGCGGGCAGGGCGTGGTGCGCTCGTCCGCGCTCGTCGAGGACCGCGCGGACTCGAGCTTCGCCGGCCAGTTCGAGAGCTTTCTCGAATTGCAGGACGAGGAGGAATTTCTCGTCGCGGTGCGCGCTGCTGGGCGGCGCTGTGGTCGACGCGTGCGCTGCGCTACATGGCGACCCACGACCTCGATCCCGCCGACACCGCCATGGCGGCTGATCGTCCAGCCGCTCGTGGCGGCGCGCGTCTCCGGCGGCGGGCTCTCGCGCACGGCCGAAGGCGACATGGTGATCAACGCGGCGCCGGGGCTCGGATCGGCGATCGCGCAGGGCGAGGTCGCGCCCGACCGCTACGTGCTCGACCGCGGCGGCGCGCTGAAGGAGTCGGCGCTCGGCCGCGCAAATACCACGGCGTCGCCTGCGTCCACGGAAGGAAGGCGCTGTCGCGCTCGCTCGCGGGCGCGCGCTGCCTCGACGCCGAGCAGGTCGCGGAGCTCGGGCTGCTGATGAGAAAGAGCGAAGACGTGATCGGCGGGCCGGTGGAGATCGAATGGGCGCGCGGACGAGTCGGGGATCAAGCTGCTCCAGGCGCGTCCCCTGCGCGTCGCCGAGCCGACGGTCCCGAACGGAATCTGGCTCGCATCGCACCCGAGTCTCGACGGCCATCCCTCGGGGATCGGCTGGGCCGAAGGTCGCGCCCGGGTGGTCAACTGCGAGTGCGAGCTCGAGCGCGTCGCGCCGGGCGACGTGCTCGTGACCACGGTCGCCGGGCCGGCGCTGGGTCCGGTGCTCGCGCACGTCGCCGGCGTGGTCGCGCGAGCTCGGCGGCAGCACTTCGCACCTGGCGTCGCTCGCGCGCGAGCGCGGCGTGCCCATGGTGCTGGGCGTGCTCGACGCGACCCGGCGCATCCCGGACGGCGCGACGGTCGCCGTCGACGGCGTCGCCGGCGTGGTGAGGTGGATGCAATGAAAGCGAAAGTGGTCATCACCGACTACGTCTGGGAATCGCTCGACGTGGAGAAGAAGACCCTCGGAGAGCTGCGCCGAGCTGGTCGCGCTGAAGACCAAGAAGCCCGAGGAATTCCTCTCGCAGGCCGCGGACTGCGACGCGCTGCTCAACACCTACGCCGGGCCGATCACCGCGGAGGTCATGGCCAAGATGCCCAAGTGCCGGATCATCGCCCGCTACGGCATCGGCGTGGACACGATCGACCTGGAGGCGGCGACGCAGGCCGGCATCATCGTCACCAACAACCCGACCTATTGCATCGAGGAAGTGGCCGAGCAGACGATGGCGCTGCTTCTCGCGTCGGCGCGCAAGATTCCGTTCTACGACCGCATGGTGCGGCGCGGGCAGCTGGGAGGTTCCGCCGGGCAAGCCGATCTACCGGCTCGCGGGCAGCACGCTCGGCCTGGTCGGCTTCGGCAACATCGCGCGCGAGGTGGCGGTGCGCGCGGCGGCCTTCGGCCTGGAGGTGCTCTACCACGATCCCTTCGTGAAGGAGGGGCAGTTCAAGGTTCCGGCGAAGGCCGTCGACCTCGATACGCTGCTGCGCCGCTCCGATTTCGTGTCCGTGCATCCGCCGCTCACGCCGCAGACGCGGAAGATGATCGGCGAGGATGCCTTCGGCAAGATGAAACCCACCGCCATCCTCATCAACTGCGCGCGCGGCCCCATCGTCGACACCGAGGCCCTGGTGCGCGCGCTCGACGCCAAGAAGATCGCCGGCTGCGCGCTCGACACCGTCGACCCCGAGCCGCTCCCCGATCCGCACCCGCTGCGCGGCCGCGACAACGTCATCCTCGCGCCGCACACCGCCTGGTACAGCGAGCAGGCGATGGCGGGGCTGCAGGCCGGAGCGCCGGGCGAAGTGCGCCGCGTGCTTTCGGGAGAATGGCCGGTGAACGTCGTCAACCGCGCGGTGAAGGGAAAGAACCGGGCGGGACTCTAGCAAGGAGGAGAACATGTCATTCGTTCGCACCGTTGCAGTTGCCTTGATCATCACGCCGCTTTTCGCGGGCGCGGCCCACGCGCAGGGCAAATGGACCAAGCTCGCGGCGTTTCCCGAGCCGGCCGAGGAGCTGCTCGGCGCTTCGGCCGGCGGCAAGATGTACGTCTTCTGCGGCCTCGCTCCGGGCTGGAACCCGATCGGCATGGTGTACGAATACGATCCGGCGACCGACAAGTGGACGAAGAAAAAGCCGATGCCGCTCGCCTCGCACCACGTCTCGTTCACCGAGCACAAGGGCAAGATCTACGCCTTCGGCGGGTTCGTGCTGCCGCCCAAGGGACAGCCGCCCGCGTGGGTGCCGATCGACAACGCCTGGGAGTACGACCCGGCGACGGACAACTGGAAGGCGCTCGCGCCGCTGCCCACCAAGCGCGGCTCGCCCGTCGCGGTGACCGTGGGCGACAAGATGTACGTCATCGGCGGCGCGACCACGCTCCCGGGCTCGACCGCGGTGCACCCGGCGCGGCCGCACTACTCGGTGGGCGCGGTCGAGGAATACGATCCGGCGACCAACACCTGGCGCTCGCGCGCGGCCATCCCGACGCCGCGCAACCACGCCACCGCCGGCGTGGTGAACGGGAAGATCTACGTGATCGGCGGGCGCGTCGGCGGCGCCTTCGTGTCGAGCGGCAGCAGCAACGTCGGCATCGTCGAGGAATACGATCCGGCGACCGACGCATGGGGCGCGCCTCGCGCGCGCATGCCGTAGCGCGCGCAGCGCGATGTCCTCGGGCACCTGGGGCGGAAAGATCTACGTCACCGGCGGCGAGGGCCAGGACACCGTGAGCATGTACGCCTTCCGCGCGCTCGAGGCGTACGACCCGGCGGCGAATAGCTGGACCGTCCTCCCCAACATGCCGGTCGGGCGCCATGGCCTGGCGGGGCGCGGTCGTCGGCAACCGCCTGCACATGGTGAGCGGCGACGTGCAGTCGGCGGGCACCGGGCGTGCACGTGCACACCGACTCGCACGACGCGTTCGAGCTCGACGGCGGGAAGAAGTAGCGCGAGAAAAAACCCGCGCCGGGGAATCCCGACGCGGGTCGAAGGAGGGCTCGAGTTACAGCGAGCGCAGGAAGTTGAGGACGTCCTGCTTGGTCCGCTCGCCGAGGTTGTTGAAGTTGCGTGATGACGCCGTTCGCCTCGGAGCCGGTGCTCGAATGCTCGCGAATGGCGCGCTCCAGGTTCGACGGTGCGCCCGTCATGCAGGAAGAAGATCCGCTGCCCCAGGCCCCACAGCGGCGCGGTGCGGAACTCCCTCGGACCGGCCTCGCCCTGGCTGACGCCGTCCGCCAGGCCGTCGCCCATGTCGTGCACCAGCAGGTCGGAGAACAGGTTCACGGGCTTCATGCTCAGCGCCGCGACCGTCGACTTGCTCGTGGTGAACGAAGGCGTATGGCACAGCGCGCAGCCGACGTCGATGAACTTCTGCTTGCCGTTGGCGATCGAGGTCGCTCCTCCGGGCGTGTCCGGGGAAGGCTTCGGCGCGTCGAGAAAGCGCATGAAGTTCGAGAAATTCTCGATCGCGCTCGAGCACCTCGATCGGCGTGGTGGCATCGAGGTTGGTGACGCCGTTCGGAACCGTCGCGAACTGGCAGGACGCGGTTCTCATCCCGCTCGGTCTGGAACAGCTCGTTGGTGATGCCCATCTCGACGTTGTAGGCCTCGCCCGAGAACAGCAGCAGCGACTTGTTCTGCGCCTTCCAGCCGAAGCGCGCGATGGTGCCGTCGTTGCCGTTGTTGTTGGTCATGCCCGGTGATGGTGCGCCCCGCGACGCTGGAAGTTCGGCCTTGCCCTTGATCCCCAGCGCTTGCTTCTGGGACTGTGTTGCTCGCCTGGTTCGCCGCGATCGCCGCATCCGGGATCTGTCTCGATCAGGCCCGCGCCGAAGGTCGGCGTGGGAATGCGGAAGATCACGTTGTGGTTGGCGAGCTGGGTCGCGAAGTCGGGCTGCGCGAGCGTGCAGCCGGTCGTCGCGCCGGTCCGGCCGGTGATGGTGAACAGCGCGTGCACGCCGCCGTCGGCGGTTCCGTCCGCGTTCTTCACGAAGCGCGCCTCGCGCACCGGGCCGTTCGCGCGAGATGAACGAGGGACACGTGTCGGTTCCGCCGTCCTTGCGTGGCGAATGCCACCTGCGGATTCACGAACGGGCTGGTGCCGCCGAGCGCGGGCTGGATGTGGCACCCGCCGCAGCTGTCGAGGTTCATCCTCGGCCCGAGACCTTCGTCGACCTCTTCGGCCGAAGCGAAATCGGCCGCGCCGGAGGCGAAGAATGCGGCCTGGTTCGGGGTCAAGTCCGGGATCTGCCCGCCGGCGCCCGCGGCGCCGCCGCGCACACCGGGATCGCTCGCGTTGAAAGTCGCAACCGCCGCCACCGCCGAACCACTGCGAAGACGCCATCTCGATTTGGAAAAAGAACAAGGCAGCGACCGATCCTGCCAAGGACAGGGGTGCTACGAGTCTTGCCTTTCATATTTGTTTCCTCCTGATACCAGCAAGGTGAGATTCGAGCGTCCTCCGGGCGATGGCGTAGGGTTTTCCTTCGCTCCGTTGTAGGTAAAAGTTGACGCTCGGCCGAATCGGATATCGAACACGGCGCGCTCGGCCGGGCGTAAGATGACGCAGGTCAGCGTCGCGATTCGCAGCGGTTATCAGCGCTCGACAGGCGATGGCAAAGTAGGCAGCGCGATACCGAAGCGGTTATCACCCATGCGACTCAGTCAGATCCGTGATTTTGTGGCGGTCGTGGAATCGGGCGGCATTCGCGCGGCGGCGCGCAAGCTGGGCGTGTCGCAGCCTGCGATCACCCGCAGCGTGCGAGGCCTGGAAGCGGAGCTGCACACGCGGCTTCTGCGCAGGACCCCGACCGGCGTGGTGCCGACCCAGCCCGGGCGCGCGCTTCGTTCGCCCGCGCGCGGGCCGCGCAGGCCGAGCTGCGCAAGGCCGAGGAGGAGGTCGACCAGCTGGGCCAGACGGCGGGGTCGGTGGCCTTCGGCGTCTCGCCGACCTCGGCGATGATGGTGCCCGAGGCCATCACCCGCTTCCGCGCAGCAGTTCCCGCAGACGCGGGTGCGCATCGCCGAAGGCCTCCCCAGCTGCTGATTCCGCATGGTGCGCGACGAGTCGCTCGACTTCGCGATCTGCCGGCGCGCCCTCGTCAAGCTCGACTCCGGGCCTGGCGTTCCGTCCGCTGCTGCGCAACGACTTCGCGGTCGTGGCGCGCAAGGGCCATCCGCTCGAAAGGCGAGCAATACGTAACTGAACGAAGTAAGTACT
>ERZ1370068.8855-contig-7677_pt1 | contig 20708 bp, 23 predicted proteins | sample MGYA00561227_ERZ1370068 | MGnify/ENA primary metagenome ERZ1370068 (study PRJEB38410, sample SAMEA6850437) | metagenome | study: Metagenomic assessment of the ecological functions of the soil: analysis of the soil microbiota associated with the... | reverse complement strand
TTGTACTTCGTTCAGTTACGTATTGCTCTCCGACCTTGCTGGTCACCCTGCGAGGAACGCGAGTCACCGCGTTCACCAACGCCGAAGTACACGATTCGCGATGGATCAGCGGGACGTGAAGATGGGAAAGGCACCCGCCAGGTGCTATTCGCGGCACGCCGACTTTCTGATTTTAGCTCTCACGCTCACCCGGAATGCGCACACGGGAACCCGCAAGAAGCCGATTCGCGCGTCCGCGTGACGATCCTATGGGGCACAATCCCGCCCCAGTTGAGAGGGCGGGTCTATGGAGATTTGGGATATGCGGATGCTTCAGCCGGCCTTATGGACCGCGACATACCCACGGCGAGTGACCTCGTCTTTGTGGGCGGCGAAGGCTGCCAGGACTTCGTCCTTCTCGCGCTTCGGGACCTTGACGAAGTCCAGGGTCCGTCCGAGTTCCGCTGCGACCTCATCGAATTCTGCGGGGGAGATCCGGAGGTCCCGGTGGGCCTCCTCAAGGCCGAGCGGCGTCGTGCCGGGCTTGGTGGCCGTGAACTGGTAGGGCCCACCCGAAACGTTGCAGACCCACAGCGTCCGCATGAACTTGAGGCCGGGCAGCCTTCCCAGGTTCTTGGTGTGCCATTCCCGCAGCTGCGGGTTCTTGGACTTCTGGCCGACGATGGGGTTCTTCACGACGGCGTCGCTGAAGTGATCCACCACCGCCGCGATGGCGAAGACGCCGCCCAGCCGCTCGTACAGACTTTTCTCAGGCGTGGTTTGCTTGGCCTGCGCGTGCGCGTTATCCGCACCGCCAATACGCCGACCGGGGCGGCGGTCGAGCGTCAGGCCTGCGACCAGGGTTCGTCTCGTGATGGAAGTCGAAGCAGCCTGTGACATGGTTTCTTCCCTTTCTTTGGTGATGAAAGTGGCGGTCGTGGTCGAGATGTTTGGAAAGTAATCGCGAGAGCGCGGAGGCCAATTCCGGATATCGAAACGGTTTCTTGAGCACGGGTCGGTCGGCATAGGCATCACCGAGCGTGATCGCTGTAGCCGGTCGAAAAAACGAACGGGATGCCGCGCGCGGCAGTCGTTCGGCCACGGGATAGCTTTTGGTGCCGTTGATTCACATCCAGCACGGCGGCATCGAAAACCTGGCGATCGATCTTGGTGAGGGCCTGGCCAACCGTAGCTGCCGAAGTGACGGACGCTCCCCGAGATCAATCAGCATTTCTTCCATCATCAAGAGGATCATCATTTCATCCTCGAGCAAAAGAATATGACGGCCCGCTAGCGGTTCAGCCTCCATAGGCACCTCGCGGTGCAAGGAATGTTGATCGTGCAGGCCGCGCCGTTTGGTTGATAATCAAGATGCACCTCCCTTCCAGCTCGTGAGCCAGACCTCGTTCGAGTACTTGCGAGAACCGAACCCTTTGCGCGAAGCGGGGGTGTGACGGACGGGCCATTCCCTCTCCTGCCAACGCAGGACAAGGCGCTCGCCCTCAATTGCCCATGCAATAAGGATTGAACCGGCCGCATTGGAGAATGCGCCGTACTTGACAGCATTGGTCGCGAGCTCATGCAGAGCAATGCCCAGCGCAAGGATGGCTTTCGGCGGCAGACGGATGTTGCTTCCCGTGATGGAGAAGCGCTCGGCCCGACCATTGGCAACGCCGAACGGCTCTAAGGCGTCATTGACGAGATCGCGTAATCCCGCGCATCCCAGTGCTCCCGGGTCAGCGAATCGTGCAGGCGGGATAGGGCGAACAGGCGGGCCTCGATGGATTCCCGGATGGCCTCTGTATCGGAAGCGTTCTTAAACGCCTGCCAGACAATCGACTGCATGGTGGAAAGCGTGTTCTTGACGCGGTGGTTGAGCTCATCGATGAGCGTCTTCGCTTGCGCGTGTGCTTGTTTAGCTTGGTGACATCCACGAGCGACACGAAATGTTGAGCGAGAGCGCCTCGTTCATCCCGCACGGGGTTGACGAAAATCGTTGCCCAGCACGCGCTTCCATCCTTGCGGCGGTAGAGAACTTCCAGGTCGTTGTCTAAGGTGGCGCTTGAATGCAGCGTCGACTCGTCTGAAGGGCTCAGCATCGCCCTCTGCTGCCAAGGAAAGTTGAAGTCGCTTTCCCAGCACCTCCGCCGCTCGTATCCGGTCAAAGAGAGAAAGCTGTCATTGGCGAAGATTATCGGATGGCCCGGATCGTTCGCATCCGTAAACACCATCGGCATCCGTGTCGTCTCCGCCGCGACGACGAATGGGCCGAGGACCTTGCGAAAGCCTGCGATTTTTGCCTTCCGCGCAACCTTTTGCTCTTCGGACTTGCTTCTACCTGCTGTCATCCGCAATCCGATCTAGACGCAAGCAGCAAGAGACAAAGGCTTGTCGAAGGGTTGGCGAAAGAATTCAGCGCATAGGGAGATTGGCCGGTGGTACGTTGTGGATGGCGCAAGACGGGCCTCGTCCTTTGAGGCAACGGCTAGAACGGAGCGGGTGGTCCAGCGTGACGGAGCGCCCCGTAGCGCTGCCGGATTTTTCTGTCGTAGCTAGGGACGAAATTTGATCGGCGTCTGTGCAATATTGATCAACGGCACACCGCCGCCCGACCCCACGGTCACGATGCTGCTGAGAGGCAGCCTCCAGTTGGGCCAGGCGCCCTCGTCACTCCTTGATCTGCGGCTTATCGTGCAGGAGCACGTTTAAGAGCGAGCTATGCACCTGGATGCCACCGTTGTAGTCGATGAATCCTAACTTCCGGAACTTGTTCATGAAATAGCTCACTCGCGCGCGCGTCGTTGCCGACCATGTCCGCGAGCGTCTCCTGGCTGATCTTTGCGATCACCGGCTCGGGTCTGCCATCTTTGCCGAAATTCGCCAGCAGGAGGAGCAACCGTGCAAGACGCTTTTCGCTCGAGTTGAACAACTGATCGACGAGGTCCTCTTCGACGCGGATGGTGCGCGCCAGAAGGTGCGGGATAAACATCTCAGAAAATGCCGGCTCGTCATGGATGACCCGGATCACGGCTGCTTTCTCCAACCGCATAATCGCTGGAGATCCATCATCGTCGTGACGGTCGCAATGCGTCGCGGTTGTGCGGCGAGACAGCCCTCGCCGAAGAAGTCATCCGGACCAGAATTGCGACGACAGCCTCCTTGCTTGCGTAGAAATGACCGTGATCTTGACCTTGCCTTTCTGGATGTAGAAGATGGCGTCAGCGGGCTCGCCTTGGGAGAAGACGGTTTGGTCTTTGCGATATTTAACGATGCTGCGCCCATCGCCGACTTTGCCAAGAAAAGCTTTCGGATCGAATGATGGGGTCGCCTTGACTGCCATAGGACGCGCCTCCCTTCGAGCTTGCCTGGCCTGAGGAGAGGGATGCCCCAGCCTCTCTCTCCGGGCCGCGGCTCACGCAACCGCAAATGTAGCGTCGCACCTTTGGAGGCAATTTGAAGAGAAATAATCCCATTCCGAGCAGTCAGGCGTGTCGCTCGAGGCTATGTCGGCCCGGGCGGCGCAATGGCGCCATGTTGGCGCGCCCGCCAACCTCTGCCACCGTAGCGGCCTGAACCTCGGTTGCCCTGAACAAGACCAACAGCAATATCGCTCCGATCGTCGCGTTTGCAATCGCGGCCACCATGCCCACACCAATGTGGACACCAGAGTTGCGGCAGGAGCCAACTTGCAATGAAGGCTCCGACGACACCGATGATGAAGTCGCCGACCAACCCGAAGCCGGTACCCTGTACGATTTGACCGGCGAGCCATCCTGCAATGACGCCGACCACGATTATCACGAGAAGACTTTCACCAGACATGTGCATCTTCGTAAGCTCAGGTTGGCACATAGCGGGAATTATCCGCCTACGCTGTAGGCGCATCCACTCTACGCGTTGCTTGCGCATGCTTACTGTGCAGATTTGCTACATCGAAAGACCGCTCGTTCGATCCAATAATCGATATTGCACAGGACATCGCTCAGGTGGCCGGGTAGCGATGTTTGGGCGATCGTTGCTCTAGCTGCACCCCTCGGGGCTAAGCGTCGGCGACGCACTTGACTTCATGATCACTCCGATCGCAAGAGCACAGCTAAGCGATGGAAGAAATAGCGTCGCGCTTTTGTGCGTCAGTAGCACATGCGATCACTGGGCCCGAGGCTCCGCGGCTACTGCTAAGCTCGTATCCCCATCTGCCACGAGCGACTTGTGTGCGTCTCGTCGCGCGCGTTGTCGGCCGCCAACGTTCCCGCGCTTCGGTCAGGCGAGGTGAGGCCAAGGCATGACGGCAGCGGAAGAAGCGAGGCTTTAGCGCGGCCGCATCCAGGCTCTCGCTCATCCGCCGCGGGGAGCTCCTACTTCGGCAAGTCAGTGGCTACGCCGCCGCGCACTCCGCGACCCTAGCTCGATGGATCGACGATGGATGAAGGCGGCGCCTCCAGACTGAATAGTAAATGCAAAAAGGCCGAACACCTGATGTCGTCTTGGTGCTCGTTGTAACCGACAGAATTTGAACGCTGCGTTTTGTCGTCGGAATCTTCGATCGTTAGGAGCGGAACCCCGTGGTTATTTCTGGAACTCGACCCCAGCGCCTTTGGTCAGGAAGCGTCCACCACGTCACCACCGCGCTGATTACACAGATTGCTCCTAAGATCACTGTAACCGCTTGTCGTATATCGGCAAAGACATCGAGCCAATTGACCGCGAGTATCAGGACGCATGATGTCAGAGTGATCGCAATCGTGACAGGTCGCAGAGTCTGAGTTTGTCTATGAACCGTCGTCATCTCACTGACGCATAGTGTGTATTGGTTGCCCAAGGTAGCGTCGGAAACTACTCACGACGTTCGTTAACTGATTGACAGATCAACCCCAAATCAACAAGACGCGGTGTGCGGAACTCAGCCATCACCCCATGTTACCCGCCCACAGGAACAGCGCGGAAACAACTGGCAACTTCCTAAAACACACTATCGGGAGTTCCTCCGGGTGGCCCAAACCCAGCCTTCTGCAGATATCTGTAGTTTTCCGCTTTGTAAGGTAAGCTCAGCCGTACGACGTTCGACAGATTGACGGTGAGTGTTGACCGATGCTGTCGAAAAAGTCGACTGAAAGAGCCGTTAGTTTGTCTCCTCGTTTGATGTGGCAAGTTGTGGGCTGGTCAGGTTTTCTCGGTCTTGGCCGATGCGGACATCCGCCTGACGCCCACGCCACCAACCAACGCGACGCAACTCACGCGCAGGCGGGTTTTGTCGGTGGCCGGATGAGAGCGCAGAGCCAGGGTCTTGAGGTTTTGCACAATCGCGGCGAGATGGAAACTCGTCACGCGCTCCCGATAGGCCTCTGAGCCGCAACCGCTCGAAGCCAAGGTGGGTCTTCAAGTGCAAAGCGCATCTCGACCCGCTTCCTCTATCGCCCGATTTGAGGAAGGCCTTCGTCGTCATCTTGCTGCGGGCGACATCGCGAGCATCCTCGTGCATGTCGCGCGGGCTTCTGCTCCTTGCCGGTCTCCCAGCGCCTCTCACGGATTTTGGAGAGGCAGGCGAACGAATTCTGCACGAGCAGCGGCTCGCCAATTCCAGATAGACGGGGCGGCGCGAAGTGCAGCGTCGGGCGGTGATTGCTGGCCCTGTATTTCGGTGCCGGGTTCGGGGAGTTCTTCTGATGGTGGGAGATTGTTGTTGGCCAGCTTGCTCATGGGTACTTTCCGACGGTGGCTTATGGTTAACGCTGGTGCTCCTATGGCGGTGATCAAAGCGTTGCCGGCGTCGGCGTTCAAACTTGGGTAGCGGGCAACCAGAGGCCACCAGATGCAACAATTCTTCAACCAACTGTTGCAGTTTCTGCAGCAGGAATCGCCGCGATTTTCAAGTTTGTGCAGCTGATCTGGACCTGGTCAGTCGGCCAGATCAGCGCTTTGACGCAAGTTCCCTGGCAATCTTGGCCCTCGTGGAAACAGGTCCTTCTTGTCCTTGTCATCGGGGCTGTCGCCTTTGCACTTTACAAGGCCGCAAAGGAACTCTGGGATGCCGCTGAGGAGGATTCTCGCCGCCTTCGCCGCGTTGCTGGGAGTGCTGGTGCGAACACTGCCCAGCGTGATCGTCGCTGGACTGATCGCGTTGGGCGGTGTGTGGGTTCTCAACAACGTGGACCCTTCGTCGATGCGCCTGCCATCGTTCTTCCAGACGAGCTCCATAGACGGACCCACGGACCGAGTGCCAGTTGATCGTCGCTAGAAGGCGTAAGGCCAAGACAAACCTTCACAACCAAGAAATGGTCGCAAATATGGCACATGCAGTAGTAGCAGATGGTGGAGACCATCATACTGCGACGATACCGGTCGGCAACGACACGGTACGTAGGCACAAACGAACGGGCATCCTCGGCACGCTGTCGACTGATCCCAGGCTTCGCTTACATCCTGGCACTCTTTGTCATCGGGGCGCTGGTGTTGCCCGATCCAAGGGGCAACCTTGATCGAGGTCGGGCCCTTCAAGTTGAGCTGGGTGGAGATTATCCTTCTCCTCTCGGCGGTGATCGCGTCCGCCGAGATCCTCAAGGTCTCAGAGCCCGGTGTGGACAACACCGGCGAGGTGATCGCGATGGGGATGGTGGCCGTGATCCAGTTCGGTCTCGTCATCGCGAGCCTGTATGACGAGAAGTTCGTGATCTTCAAGACGACCAGATCCCTGATGATGCTGGTCATCAACGGCGTGCAGACCTACGTGGCGTTCCGGATCAACTCGCGGTCGCTCGTGCGGACAATCGCCGGCGGGTCCGTGACCGGCTAACGTCGCGTCTCATCGCCGGAGCGCAGGTCTGCACCGCGGCCTTGAGAAGCTGTAGTTGGTGGAGGATTATGGGTAGTCAGCAAGCGTTTTGTGTCGGCCGGATTCGACTCTTTGGGGAGGTTACGGCATCAATGGACGTATATGCAGCGAGCATTTTTGTACGCGCGGGTGCGCTCCGACCAGCAGCAGTCTCATCTCTTCATCGCTCAACCGCGACACCTCGCGCCATGCGATCTCACCGAGCGGCGAGACCACCTTCACGGATTTTGTACGCTCGCCACATCGCATCGAGTGCGTGCTCCGGGTCCGAAATAACCAACGTCGCCGACGTCGTCCGCCGACTCGCCGGCCATTTCAGATCGCATCCTCAAGCGCGCTAGGCCGGCCGACATTGCGACCGAGCGGTGACGCGCCTCGCGCGGCCACGGCCAATACTGCGAATAAGTACTTTCCGAGTCTATCACGGGAGGTGGACGGTCGTTACCTCTGAATTCCGGCCAGGGCCTGCTGCGTGTGGCTACATCATTGCATCTGCTGGTTCCCGAAACCCAAGCAGCGCAGCCGTGTAAGTGAAGCCTCGGACCTTCTGCAGAATGAAATCATGGCAGTCGAGCCGCGGCGCGGAGACTTTGGAGCAAGCTCGTGGTTTTGAAGGAGCACCTCACTGACACCCCAAGAACGGGAATTGATCACGAGCCTGTTCGAACGCATGCGCGGGTTCGGCGCGCCCGCTAAGGACAGAGAGGCCGAGACTCTCATCAACCATTCTGTAGGTGCCAATTCCGATGCACTGTACATGCTTGTGCAAACGACGTTGATCCAAGAGCAGGCGCTTGAGGCCGCGAACAACCGCCTCCGGGAAGCCGAAGAGCAGCTGCACACGCTAGAAGAAGAGCAGCAACGGCGCCCGTCCGGCTCTGGCAGTTTCCTTGGTGGGTTGTTTGGCGGGCGTAGAACCACCGAGCCTGCCCTGAGGATACCGCCGCCCCATAGCAGCCAGTCTCCTTGGTCGGGGCGCCCCTCGCAGGACCCGCCAACAGCTCCGCCTGCTCCGGGCGGCTTCATGCGCTCAGCGATGACAACGGCTGCTGGTGTCGCGGGAGGCGTCCTCGCGGCTGGTGCGATCCGCGACATGCTCGGTGGAAGCGCTCATGCCAACCCCACCAATACGGAACAGGCCAGGCAAGATCACGAGACGCTAGCCCGACAGGATGTAGAAGACGACACACAGTCGGATGCAGCAGATAAGGACGCCAGGGACGACGCGAGAGCGGATGCAGAGGATGACGCGGACGCGGCTGACGACGCTGCCGATTCCGAGGAGACCGCAATCTGAGGCTCACGGCGGCGTATCGAACGTGACTCCCCGAACGTTTTGCTCGCGCTCAGCTCTCGGACGGGATTCACCAAAAATGCGATGGAAAGGAAGTGAAATGCGTAAATTACTCCTGGTTGGAATCGCTGTGACCGCTATTACTGCGAGCGCAACCTTTGCGCAAACGACGACGCCTCCACCGACGGCGAGTCCGCCAGTGGCCGGCAAGATGACCCCGAAGACGGCACCCAAGACGGCAATGCCAACGAAGCCGCGAACAGCGGAGTCGCTCGAATGCTCCAAGCAGGCGGATGCAAATGGCCTGCACGGTAAGCCGAGGAGGGCGTTCCGCGCAAAGTGTAAGAAAGATCTGATGAAGAAGGTTTGAGCCACGAGCACGTGTTCGTGGCGAGTTTTAGTTACCTGAGGCCGCTACCACGGGGCCTTCGGATGGCGCCTTTGCCACCGCTTGCACAAGTTGGCGGCACTGACATCATGGATCCGTGTGCGCCACGCGGGCTTCTGTGCCTCTAGAACCAAGGGGGGCTCGCACGGCTCCACCATAGAACTCGCGCTGACCCGCAGGGTGGGGTGAAGGCGCGGCGGGAGCAGGAACAGGGATCGCGGCTGAGGGGCACGAGCATTGCCTAGCCAATGAACCGGATCGATGGTGTGGCATGGCGAGGCGCGATCATTTCATTCCGGTCCGCAAGAGCGAGATCATAGCGGCACTCGTGGAGGAGCCCGCACTCAGTGCGCAGGCTGACGAGGCCCGGCGGTTCTGCCAGCTACTCGGCTCGATCTTCCATTTCGAGAGCTTTGCCGGGCTCGAGCAGCTCAGGGACGACTACTTCTACTTTAACCCTGAGCTTCGGACCCAGAGCCAGCTAGCGCCGGACGCGCTCGCCGACAAGCGCCGCGACCTCGCCCAGACGCTCCATGCCGTGCTCAAGAAGGCCAATTACAAGCAGATCTCGCACCAAGAGGTCGAGGACGCGCACAACCAGCGTCACCTCTTGCGCCTCCAGGTCCGAGCCCCGCTCGACGACTATCACCTGGTGCAGTTCTACAGAGCGCGGCCGTCACCCGAGAAGGTTGACGTGCGCAAGTGGTTCGGCCTGCGCCCCAACATCATCGACGCCACCATGTTCGACAACGTCGTGCTGAGTGTTGGTGGTGAAGTCGCTCGAGGAGATCACCTCAAAGACCAGCGCAAGCGGCTCGAGGCCAGCGATTTCAAGCCCGGCACGATCCTAATCAAGTACTTTCGCAACATCACGGCCAGCGACCTGTACATGCTCTTGCCCCGGGTCCGCGTCGTCATGAGCTTCGCCGACCAGCTCACGATCGGCCTGCCGGCAGTGGCGGGCGCAGTACCGCTGCTGCTCAACCTGCTGCCGGCTCTCACTGTGCTGAGCCTCGTGGCGGGCTATTTCCTCGGACTTGCGCCCGCGGTCGACACGGACACCATGGTCAAATCCTTCGGCGCTCTCACGGGCATAGCCGCCATCGTCGGCTTCATTCTCACCCAGCGGATGAAGTACCAGAAGCGCTCTCTGGAGTACCAGAAGGAGATCTCGGACCACTTCTATTTCCGCAATGTCTCCAACAACAGCGGCATCTTCGACACGCTCGTCGGCTCGGCTGAGGATCAGGAGTTCAAGGAGGCGGCCCTCGCCTATTTCTTCCTCTTGATGGCAGGTGCGCCGCTCAGTCAGAAAGGATCTCGACGGTCGCATCGAGGACTGGTTCAGAGCGAAGCACCAGTTGGACCTGGATTTCGAGGTCGAAGACGCTGTTGCCAAACTCGAGCGGCTCGAGCTGCTCCAGCGCTCGGGACAGGGGCTCACCGTGCCACCTCTCAAACAAGCTCTCTTCAAGCTCGACACCATCTGGGACAACTTCTTCCCTTATGCTAGTCAGCCGGCGGAATCCGCAACACAGTAAGCGGCGGATTGAGCCGGCAGGAGGAAACGTCGTCGACCAGCAATGCGGTGGATCTGGCCTACATCCGATCCGCGTCGATCACGAGTGAAATTTAAGTGATCCTCACTTCCGTTAGTGGCGGTGCGCCCCGAAGGCGCAGATCATTAGTGGAAGAGGGTTCCAACGGATAGTTATCGATTGATGACCTTTCAAGGATGTCGGCGTCTGGCGATCCCGGTAAGCTTCTGCCCATCTGAGGAGCTCTGCAAAATCGGCCTCGGTCCCGCCGCAGCGCAGGCCACGCGTGACCCAACGCTGTGTCGCGGCGAGGTCGGCAAATCTTCTGCCAAGCCATATCTTCGTCTTGCTTGGCTCCGAACCCATCGTCTTTCCAATGAATCAAATCGAGATCGAAAACTGGTGCGTGGATCAGCGCGCCAAGTCCTTCGGCAAGACTGCTTTTGCCGGAGCCGCTGTTGCCAATGACGAGTGTACGCAGTTTCAGGCATTCGATCATTGAAGTGGCGTTGTCGTTTGTGAGTCGAGCCGGTGGCCTTACGCGACAATTCGAGGGCGCGAAAGACGGACGAGGGTGTGCCTGTCGGCACCCTCGCAGCTATGGCTCTGTTCCCGCGCCGCATGGCTCGCCGCCACGGTAGTTGAACTCCCAGTTTCAGACGATCCTACCGGATCAGGTTCTCGCAGCTGAGTCCCGGGAAGTGAGGGTTATTTACATCTTTCAGCGCCCTTGATCCTAAACCGGATCCCGCGAAAATGGGGTGCAGTAGGTGTTGCGCAGTATTGTGGAGAGCCAAGCTCTCAGGTTCGTGGCGTCCTTGAACTTGCTTTGGTGTGCCCAGGCTTTCGCGAGGGTTTCTTGCACGAGATCGTCTGCGCGGTCGGGGTTCCAAGCCATGGATCTGGCAAGCACGCTCTAAGCCGGATAGTTCGGCCAGCAACCCGGTGCGAAACGGTAGCCAATTTTGGCGCCGGACTTGCAGCGCTGTGGCAGCGAATTTGACGACAACAGCGTGCGGCGTACACCGAGGTCATCGAGGCAATCGGCGATATTTTCGAGGGTCGCGCCCTGGGGCAACACGAAGGACAGCGAGCTATCTGCAAATATCTCGCCGTCACGCGGTTCAGCGGCTGTTTGTTTATATCGGTATCGATCACGGCACTCGCCTCACAAACGACTGTGTCCAGCGACGTGATAGCTGCCACAAGCCGAAGTGGCAGCCCGAAAACGGGCCATCAAAGGTGGAGCTGCGAGTACGCCAAGAACCAGATTTCGTCCTGCCCTAACCATGAACGCATGAGCGCGGGCGTGACGCCAAGATTGGGAAAAATACCCATCTCGGTTGCGCGCGGTTGATGGCCGTCGCGTCAGGGGTTAGGGGCGCGCCGGAACAGCCGGAACATAAGTAGTTTCCGAGGCTGCCTCCAGCGGCCGCTATTCGCTAGGCATAAACAGCCACCCGTCCTGACGCAGAGATCCTGGCGTCACTTCCGAAGGAATTCACACATGAATCGCGTGATGCAAGCAATATTTACGGCAACGATTGCTCTTGCGTTTGTCGGCGCTGTACAAGCCAATGAGACTGCATTGGCCCAGGCGCCGGACAAGGACAAGAAGCCCGCCGCGCAGCGCGCGCCGTCTGCGGCGCGTGCAGCATCGAGAGCCGCCCCGCCGCTCCCAGGCAAGTAGCTCGGCCACCAGCGCCGCGTCCGGCCGCGCAGGCCCCAGCGCGCTGCTCCCGCAAGCGTGAGCGCGTGCGGCCGCAACGACCAGCAGCCGTAGCAACGCGCTGAGCCGCAACGGCCGGCAGCCGTGCAACGCACTCCACAGCAGCGGCAGGTGCAAGAGCGTCAACTGCAATTGAGGGCGCGCCAGGCTCGTCCGCAGCAATCCGCCCCGAAGCAGGTCGAGAAAGGTCCCAGCCGCCCGGACGTTGCCACCAAGCCGAGCGCTCAGCCCGTCGCGCGATCGCAGGCAAGCGATCAGCAACGTCTGCGAGGTTCGCCAACGTCTCTTCGGAAATCCCGGGTGCAACGCATCTCCCGCAGCCAGCTCAATGTCGCGCTCGCTATGGGTAGCCGCATCCCGCGGCGTCATCGGTTGCACCGCTTCGCCCCGGCCCTGTTGGCGATTATCCCCGCGTACGCTTCTTACCAGTATCTCATCGTCGATGACACGATCTGCGTGGTTGATCCCGACAGCTACGCCATCGTTGATGTGATCATCTTCATCGATCGAGCAAGCCGGCTCCTCAATCGGCGGACCGGCTCCGCGCTTGCCCTCTCCACCGATCAGATGCGGGTGTGTGTATGCTGCCACCCCGAAGGATCAAGCCGGTAGTCTAATCGGCGCGTCCGTCTCGCCTCTCGGGGCCGAGATCCCACGCAACGTTGAGCTATTTGCTTCTCCCAGAAGAGGGACTGGCTTGCGCTCCTGAACTTGCGGGGCTACCGCTACATCGTCGTGGAAGATGACGTGGTGATTCGTCGACCCAGTCGAATAGCGCTATTAGCGGGGTAATTGCGCGTTGACCCTGGCATCCATTGGCCGCCGGCGAAATACGTAGTCTTGATTTGCAGGCCGTAAACCAAGCCCTCAAATGGCGGCCAACTTCCAACTGATTATTACCCTAATCCGAAGGGCTGGAGATCGACCAGCCGCCTATCGTTCCGAAAAAGTCACGCCCACGCGGCGCGAGCTACTGCTGAAGGAGAAAAAGGGCACCCCATGACGATCACGCTACGAGAATGGCGATGACTTGTGGCAGCTAATTTCCGTCCCTTAGCGTTCATCGAACACCCTCGTCGAAATTAAGCCCGTGTCCAGCGACGGGGCGGAGCTTCGCCTAGTCGTGCTTATTTGGAATCGAAGTCTTCGCGCGCGACGGCAAAATCAGGCGCACGGTCGTACCCTGGCTGCCGCTCTCCCGCTCGACCTGGCCGCCGAGCTGTTGGGCGAAACCCTCGACCAGCCGGCCGCCGAGCCCGGAGTCGGCGCGTCGAGGATCGATCCCCTTGCCGTCGTCGGCGACCGTCAGGCGAAGCTCCCCAGGCACCCGCTTTAGCGTCACCGTGACCGTGCCCTTTGTCTCGCCCGGAAAAGCATACTTGACGGCATTCGTCACGAGCTCGTTCACAATGAGCCCAATCGGAATTGCCCGATCGGTCGGCAGCAGCTCGCTCTCGATATCGGTCTTGAGCACGATGGACGTGCCGCCTTCCCTATCCACTGATGCGATCAGGTCGCGGCATAACGTCATCCAGATAGGTCGCCGCATCGACCGCCTCGACCGTGTCGGATTTGCTTAGCTTGGAATAGAGCTGCCCGAGTGCGTCGATGCGATGCGAGACCCTTTCAAGCGCCGCTTTGCCCTCGCCGCTCTTGTGGCTGCGCGCTTCAATAATGACCATTGCCGCGATTGACTGCAGGCTGTTCTTGACCGCGGTGAGTCAGCTCTTGCATCAGCATGCCGATACGCTCATGCGCGATCGCGTGCTCGCGCTCCAGTCTCACGCGCTCGGTGACGTCTTCGATCGCCAGGAGGATCTGTTGTATCTTGTTGCCAGGCCGATAGACCTTGCGCGCGTTGAGCACCATTACGCGCCGGCCGATTGACGGGAAGAACTGGTCGACTTCGAAGGCCTCGATGGTTTTTCGGCCAGAAATGATGGTCTCGAGCGCGGTGCGGAGCTTGGGAATGTCCCACTGTCCGTTGCCGAGCTCATAGAGCTTCCGGCCGACCGTATCCTCTGGCGCGACTGCGAATGTCTGGCAGAAGGAGCGGTTCGCGAAGCGGATAGTCAGGTCAGGCTCGAGCACGAGAAGGCCTTCGCGGATCGTCTCCACGACATCCAGTGGAACGACTTTGCGCATGGCGATGGCTCCTGCGCGGCCCCAAATCCGTCTAGGCAACAGCACTAGCAAAGCAGCGGTGACGTGTCTGTCGCAACTGCGACATAGCCGCAATTGTCGTGAACAACGGAATTGTGTAGCAGATGCGACAGACATCTCGGTGCGCCTATGGCAGTCCGACGACACACCTTAGTGAAACCGTTGTTGGGGGATCGGATGATTGACGAGAATGTCAGGCGCCATTGGTCGGGAAATCGTCTCCTCGCCGCAGTTCCGGCAATCGATCGCGCTATGCTCGAACCCCACGCTCAGTTTGTGGAGCTCGCCCAGGGTCAAGTTCTCTTCGAACCGGAAGAGGATGTCGTCATTACCCACTTTCCGCTGACGGGAACGATGGCGGCGCTGATCGTGGTCCTCGAAGACGGCAGGACGGCGGAAGCCGCTTCCATTGGGCGGGAAGGCGCCATCGGCGGGATCGTCAGCGCGGGCCACAAGCCCGCATTCACCAGGGCGGTGATACAAATCGCAGGTCCGGCGTTTCGGCTTGAGACGGCTCGGATCGAGGTCGCCAAACAGCGCTCTTCGGTCGTGCGCGATCTCTTCGATCGGTACGCAGACGTGCTGCTCGCGCAAGTTCTTCAATCCGTCGTTTGCAATGCGTTTCACCCGATGCGACAGCGTCTTGCACGATGGCTGTTGATGACGCAAGACCGCATTGCCAGCAAAGAGCTTCCACTCACGCAAGAATATCTCGCTCAGATGTTGGGGGTGCACAGGTCGACGGTGATCCGGGTTGCTCGATTGCTCCAGAACGACGGCGTCATCCGTAGGGCGCGGGGTCGTCTCACGGTAGTCAACCGGGCCAAGCTCGAGAAAGCCTCTTGCGAATGTTATGGCGCGGTTGCCCGGCACTACGAGCGCATTTTGCGGCTGGCCGAGGCGCAGCGCGTCAAGAACGCGAAGGGAGCAGGCAAGCGCAAGCGTAAGAACTAAGCGACCACGCGTCCCGTCATGAGCGAAATGCGGAATGGAAGGAACTCGCGATCAATCTCCTTTGGGACGACGAGTGCGCATTGTGGCTGGCGGAGACCCAGTGGCGCCTTGGCGGCCCTATCCCGTGTGGTCAAAAATTAAACAGCAGCCAGAGCACGGTCAGTTATCCGCCCGCCAGTATAGAGGTTCCGGAGGCCAGTCCGGTACATTTCAATGTACGCGATGGTGGGCGGCGTAGTACCAGCGCGCTAAGGTTTCACCTCCATGATCCAGGGGTGGGAGCAGAGCGAGGTGATGCGGCCGGTCTCGGCGACGAGGCGGTTCCAGGATTGCATACGGCGTCGGCGATGGCATCGTAGTCGTTGAGTAGTCGCAGCGACAGGAACCTTCCCCTTCATGTACCCCACACCCACTCTACAGGATTAAGTTCGGGCGAGTAGGGCGGATGCGACCCAAAACCTGCAGCCGTAGCGCGCTTTGGGGGCCTTTGCAATGACGCGCAGGTGGCATTCAACAGCACCTATACAAAAGCCCACTTTGGGGGGCAACACGGTCGATTGCCATAATCGTATTTGGCCATAGGTCCGCTTCTGGGTGCGATGCAGACTTACAGGAAGATCAGCCGAGGGCTGATCTGACCCTTATCTGCCGTCGCGAGCAGAGAGAGGCGACCAATCCAGGAGATCAGCTCCGCGATCCGAGCCATGGTTGGAACGTGCCCGACGGAATTATTGTACCGACCTGACAGTCTTCTCCGGTGTGACTCGTTGACTACCTCCGATCCATGGCGCGAACGATGCAGCATATCGCACGTGCTAGTTAGCTTGGACGACCGGCCTCTCAACAGTCGAGACGGTCGCAGGTGCACCTGCGCGTGCCGCGAACACCCACGGCAACGATTGCAACCCGGATGGGCGGAGACGCGGGACGCCGCTGTGTTGCAAAGAAGGACCGGGGAAGGTCGGCGGTGCCGGTTGTCCAGAATCTTCTCGATTTTCGCAAGCACTTCGATGAGGACTTCAAGCGCATCGGCGACCTCATCAAGGCCGCCAAGATCGAGTAGGCTGCGCCGTTCGCCATTCGTGATACGGCGCCAACAACCAACGGAGCCGTCGCTACTAGTGAAAAATAGACCGGACGGTGCACGTCCGGTCCAGGCTCGACATGGAGGATTCTTAAATGAGTGGCACCCCCAGCGGCAAGCCGGCCCTTTCCGGCATCAAAGTCGTCGATCTCACGCAGTTCGAAGCCGGCACGTCGATCACCGAGACGCTGGCCTGGCTCGGCGCCGACGTCGTGAAGATCGAAAACCCCAAGGGCGGCGAGCAGGGCCGCAGCGCATCTTCGGAGCGCAAGGATGCCGACAGCTACTATTTCATGCTGCTGAACGCCAACAAGCGCTCCGTCACGCTCAATCTCAAGGACCCGCGCGGCAAGGAGATGCTGCGCAACCTCATCAAAAAGGCCGACGTCTTCGCCGAGAATTTCGCGCCGGGCGTGATCGAGAAGCTGGGCTTCTCCTACGAGGAGGTGTCCGAGCTCAACCCGCGCATCGTCTATGCGACGGTCAAGGGCTTCGGCAAAGGTAGCCCGTACGAGTCGAACCTGGCGTTCGACATGATCGCCCAGGCCGCCGGCGGCGTCATGTCGATCACGGGCGAGCCGACGGCCGCGCCGATCAAGCCCGGCGTGACGCTCGGTGACACCGGCACGGGACTGCACGCCGCCATTGGCGTGCTGGCGGCGCTCTTCCAGCGCACGGTGACCGGTCGCGGCCAGAAGATCGAGGTCGCAATGCAGGACGCCATGGTCAACTATTGCCGCATCGCCTATTCCCGCCAGCTTCTCACCGACAAGGCGTGCGAGCGCAACGGCAACAGCGTCGTGCTCGGCAATGCCCCCTGCGAAGTCTTCAAATGCAAGCCCGAAGGGCCGAACGATTACGTCTTCATCTATACGAGCCGCGCCACCAACGCGCATTGGGAGCGCCTCTGCGAGGTGATCGGCCGCGAGGATCTGAAAGCGGACCCGCGACTTGCGACACCTCCGCCAGCGCGGCAACCATGCGGCTGAGATCAACAAGCACATCGAGAGGTGGACCAAGAATTTCACCAAGGTCGAGGCCATGGAAAAGCTTGGCGCGGCCGGTGTTCCGTGCGGCGCCGTGATGGACACGAAGGAGCTCTCCGACGATCCCACTATGCGGGCCCGCGAGATCTTCTGCGAGATCGATCACCCCGTGCGCGGCAAGCTGACGATCCCGGGCTGGCCCGTGAAGATGTCGGACAGCTACGTGAAGGTGACGTCATCGCCCATTCTCGGCGCCGACAATGCGACGATCTACGGCGACTGGCTGGGCCTTTCGAAGGGCGACCTCGACAAGCTGAAGGCCGAGGGCGTGGTCTAGGGTCTTTCCGAGAAGGGCGAAATTAGGACCGAGATCGTATCCGGGACTTGATTGATCGATCAGTGGTTCCCAGCGAAGTTGGGTTGCGTTATCGAGCCGACGGGAAGGATGTCGCTCATCCTCTTCGTCGTTGTAGAGGACATGAACCACATCGACGCTGGTGACACTGTCTCAGTCCGGTTAGTCAGTTTACCCTGGAAGGGTTCCTTGTGTCCTATGCGTATGACCCCGGGGAACGTGGGCTCGTGTAGGTTCCTACGTTGATCGCATTCTTCGGGGTGCGAACCCCGCCTGAGCTGCCGGTATAGCAGGTTGATCCGGTATCAGCTCATCATCAATCAGACGACCGCACGTGCCGTAACAGTGCCGCCGATGCTACTGTCGCGGGCGGACGAAAGTGATCGCATAACGGCTACCCCCACTCGTGTTAGTTGGCGGCGCAGTATGAGGCCGGATCGGCACTTCGCTCCCGTGGGCCGTTCGGCAGGATCTACACACAAGCCGACATAGGTCGATCCGACCTCGACGATACTGAGCGCATCGCGCTTGATGTCCGCTGCTGAAGGTATATAGCGTCGGTCGTTTGAGGTGCGATGCTTGATCGCCGCCCTTCGGTTCACCGCGGCGTTCAATACGGCCGTCCAGTCACCAGCTTGACCGTCAGGAACTGGCGAGGCGGCGCTGGAAGATCTCGGTGATCTCGCGGCCGGACATGGCGCCGCGCAAGCCGTCGAGTTCGCGCCCTTCGATTAGATCCCGGGCGGTGCTCACGAAGGCCGAGAGTGCCGCCCGAACCATGGCCCCGCCAACGCCGATGCGCTTTGCGCCGGTCGCAGCCAATCTCTCGCGGGCTGGTCCGCCAGGGCCCGCGCCGATGAGCACCACCACGGGCAGGCTCACGGCGTCACACAGGCTTTTCAAAGCAACGAGGTCGCTGAGGCCCGGCACCATGATCGCGTTGGCGCCCGCCGCCTCGAAGGCCTGCGCGCGGCGGATCACTTCGGCAAGGTCGGGGCGACCCCAAAGATATTGGTCGGCGCGCGCCGTCAGCATGAACGGAAACGGTAGCGCACGGGCCACCTCGGCCGCAGCGCGGATGCGCTCTTTCGCCAGCTCGAGCGGATAGATTGGGTCGGCCGGGCGCCCCGTCGCGTCCTCGATGGACCCGCCAACTATGCCCGTGGTGCCAGCCTCCAGGATGGTTTGTGCAACGATCTCGGGACTGTCGCCGAAGCCATTCTCGAGGTCGGCCTGGACGGGAGATCGACTGCAGCGGCGATCAGGCGCGCGTTGCCGAGCATGAAGTCCCGCGTCGCGAGGCCGACGGCATCCGGCAGGCCACGCGTGGCCATCGCGCCAAAGCTCGTCGTGTCGATCAGCGGCACGCCAACGTGGGCGAGCAGGCAGGCGGTGCCCACGTCCCAACAGGCGGCAGACAGAGTGGGCTCAGCACCAGCGTGGAGCGCACGGCAAAGCTCGGCCTTCTCCTTCGTGCTCCTCATCAGCGGCACTCCAGGCTGGCAATCATAAATGCTTAGTTGTGCGCTGACGCGATGGCCGGCGCGACAGAGCGAGCGGCTGTTTCCTGACAGGCCCTTGGTTAGCTAGGGATCCATCCGAGTATATACGCCGGGCGATCCTGGGGCATGCGTCATCGCCTGCCGCATGCGTGGGGAACGCGGCGAGGAATGCTGATTTTGGTGTTTCCACTCCGCGCTTTCGGGAACGGCGGTGCTGGCGAACTCATAGACGGTGGTATACTTGCTCAGCGCCCTCATGAACCCGATAACGGCGGGCATAAATCACCCCGGCACCTTGCGATAGCCGGGAATATATTCACCGTTGTACCAGGCGTTCCATTCCGCATCGATCTCGGAAGGCACAGACATGCGGCCGATCTGCAATACGGGCGCCATTGCCGCGTTCCGGCATTTCGATGCCGTCCGGGAAGATCTGCTCTCCAACAATCCGCGTCAGGTTCGATCCGATCACACTCGGCGAGACCCGCTGTCCCCATGGCGTGCGCGGCCTGCTGGTGAAGGCCGGGGTACGCAATACCCCGACGTTTTCCAGCTCATAGAAGGCCAGATATTTGGGACCGCCCTTCACCGCCTTGTACCGGGCCGCTGAGAGAATGCCGGGAACCGCCAGCAGCTCCGGCAGGTGCTCGGTGTTGTACCAGTCGTTGAACTCCTTGTCGTGCTTGGCGTCGATATCGACGTACACAAGGAAGGAATACCTCCTGCGCTCAGGCTATTGCCGCTCGCCTCTTCTGTTGCGAGAGACCGTCCATCGCCGTAACGGCACCTCGGCGGCGAACCTAAGTCCGGTGTGCTAATATCGGCCGCGACTACCAAACCCTAACCCATTACCGAGCCTTTGTTGCTCGCCGTTCCGACCCAACCGGTTTTCGGGCGTATCGTCGCAGCCTAACCGCGCCGAGCTGCAGGGGCAATGCGGCTGATTCCCTGGCTGTCATCACCGGTGTCATCATTACGCTGCCGTCGGCTCTTGGACCCAAATCCTACTAACCGGTGGCTACTTTTGAGCGGCTTCAACTGGGTCGCCCCGGCATCGGCGGGCACTTGTGGTGCGCTGGTTCCTTGGATGTCCGGGTCGGATCAAACCCGTCGTTTACGAGTTCACGCCCTAATAAGCCGCGCGCAGGATCTCCAACACCTCCTCGGACCTCGAGATCGGCCGCGGGTTGGAGTAGGTCAATCGTCAAGCATGCAATTCTGGGCCAAGCGCGGCAGGTCTGCTTCCTCGACCTTCACCTCGCGCAGGCGGCGGGGCATACCGAGGCCGCGGATGAAGTCGTCGAGCACTTCAGATGCGCGTCTTTCCGGCCGGCCCATGGCCGCCGACACTTCGCGCTGGCGTTGCGAGTTGACCTGCGCATTGAAGTCAAGGACGTAGGGCAGCATCACGCAGGACGTGTAGCCGTGCGGTACGTTGGCCGAGCCGCCGAGAATGTGGCCGATGGCATGGCTGGCGCCGAGCCGCGTGCCTGACACGATGCCGACCATGGAGAGCCAGGCCCCCATCATGCAACGCAGTCGCGCGTCGAGATTGCTGGCCTCCTGCTTGACGCCCGGCAGGCCCGCGCCAAGCGCGCGCAGCGCCTGCAGCGCAGTGCCGTCCGTGTAGTCGTTGGCGTCGAGGGAGAGCAGGGTCTCGACCGCGTGATCGATGGCCCGGACGCCGCTCGACAGCCATAGCCACTCGGGCGTGTGCACAGTCACGGCGGGATCGAGAATGACGCTTTCCGGCACGATGGCGCGGTGAACGAAGCTTTGCTTGAGTTTGAGCCGCGTGTCGGTGATGCCGGCGCGAGCGTTGAACTCTCCGGCAGAAAGTGTCGTTGGCACAGCGATCTGGCGGACTTTGGGTGCACGGAAGTCCGGGATCTGTCGCTTGCCGTTTG